>JACCDU010847746.1_pt1 | contig 18293 bp, 52 predicted proteins | sample 7446081 | NCBI WGS metagenome assembly JACCDU01 (sample SAMN15323447, study PRJNA562643) | freshwater metagenome | isolation source: river surface water | place: USA:Blue River Watershed | collected 2017-08-17
TACCCGATGAAGAAAATGACTGAACCAACAGACACAGAAATCCTTGAATTTCTACTCAATCAATTTCATCCACACAATCTCCAAATGAATGGTGAAAGTGATTGGGTGTTTATGAATGGTGGGTCTCGTATGAACCATCTAAAAGGAAAAACCGTAAGAAATGCTGTGATTACTGCTATGAGGGCAAAATGAAACTCTACCGATACAATAAAGACGGACACCTTTATACTCTCTATGAGCAGTTGAGACCATTCTATAATCTTGTAGCAGTTCCTTATTTTCCCAATCAAGGCATTCTTGCTAAAAGTAAGAGGAATATTTCTATGAATGACTTTATTGTGGTTGCTGAACGATGACTGACGAAGAATGGGAAACCTCACTCAAAAGTATGAATGAGGGGGTGAAGAAGTGGGTAGATGAAGAAATTGATAAAATCAAGTATAATGTAGTCAAAGAGATTATTAACAGAGAATTGAAAAATGACTGAATTTCAACCAAAACCACAAACACCAGAACAAGTTGCTGATGGATTGAAAGAAGCATTTAGAGAAGCAGTCAAGCAAGGTGTAGTTTCATCTACTAAATCAAAAACACTCACAGACCTCATTTATGACTGGTGGGAAGATGTATTCACAACCAATAGTCATTGGGATATGGAAACTTCTATTGCGGATTTGGTAGATCAGATTGAAGCATGGTTGCCGACAGAACATGATACTAACAGTTATAAGTGGAATGAGTGTATCCGAATGATTAGGGAGAAACTACGATGACACACGAAGAAATGCTTGAAGTTGCTGAACGCAGAGAACTCATTAACGAAGCACTTGAAGAACTCAACGCAATTGTATTGGGAGGACAAAACACTCGTGAGTTTTATCTTTCAGTATCTCATATTCGTAATGTATTGGAAAGATTGAAATGACATACAAAGTTAGATATACTGGTTTCGGTCCATATAAAGACAAATTTGAAACCAATCAAATCTTCACAGTCAAAGAGATGTTACCTTATGCTTGGCACAAAAACTTTACCTTTGAAGAAGTAGAAGGTGAGTATCATACAATTTTCTTTGAGGATGTGATAGAATGAACTTCACAAAACGACAACTGGTTCTATTGACAACGGCACTTACTCTGTTCTATGATGAAATTGCAAAGACCGCACCTGCAGAAATGAAGACAGAAGTAATGGAACTCGCACAAATGGTTCAAGATGCTTATGAGAACGCAGAATGAGTAGATTTCAAGAAAATCCAGACGAAATTGTACTTCAAGACATTCAAATGTTTCATCTTGAAAGTATGAATGAACGCACCTTATGGGTTGGTGTGTATGGTGATGATGGTAAAATCTATCACTTGAATATTTCTGCGGATGGTGATAAACTGAGATATTACTGGAGTGATGAGACAGTAGAATAAATACTCTTATGTTTAGGTAGTTGTTATAAGTGTCTCTTTTTCACTCACCATCCATCGTAATGAATGGTTTGGTTTTATGTTTGGATGCCGCGAACAGAAAGTCTTATCCTGGTTCCGGAACCACCTGGACTGATTTGAGTGGTCGAGGTAATAATGGAACTCTTACCAATATGGATGGCACTAATCTAAGTAGTGCCAATGGAGGTTCTTTAACTTTTGATGGAACTAATGAATATGGGAGTATAAGTCATAATTCAATATTAAATCCAGGAACAGGAGATTTTACTTTTGGTGGATTTTTTAAAGCTAATTCCAATGCTGCTTCAAATTATTTTCCAACCTTTATCAATAAAAGTGATGGAGATTGGAGTAATGGTTATCTTATAAGACCAACTTGGCCTTATAACGGAACTTTTTTAATTGGTGTATCTCAAGGGCAAAATTCGGGAGTGGATAGGACCACTATAATTTCAACATTAACTTCTTCATTAGGCACTTGGGTTAATATTGTTGGTGTATGGACTGCTTCTACTAGAACTTTATTATTATATTTTAATGGTATTCAAAATGGTTCATCAACTATAACAAATAGCATTACTATAAATCCAACAGCAAATTTGGAACTTGGTAGATATAATAGAATAACTCAATCAAGATATGAGTATTTACCAGGAAACATAGCACAAGCATCCATATACAACAGAGCACTTACAGCAGCAGAAGTCCAACAAAACTTCAACGCATTAAGAGGGAGGTTTTCAATTTGAGTATAAATAGCAATACCTGATGGACCGACATCTTTTCAGGTGGAGGAGAGTAGTGATACTCTCCTTTTTAATGGTTATAAATACTATTGTCGGTCCATAAGGTAATTGTATGATTATCTACAAAACTACTAATCTTATCAACAGAAAATTTTATGTTGGTAAAGACGAAAAAAATAATCCAGAGTATCTTGGTTCTGGTATAAATCTCAATAGAGCAATAGAAAAATATGGTAAAGAAAACTTCATCAAAGAAACAATAGAAGTTTGCTCTACAAGAGAAGAACTCATAGAAAGAGAAAAGTACTGGATAAAAGAAACTAAAGCACAAGAACTTGGTTATAATATTGCTGATGGTGGTTGGGGTGGTAATACTTACGATGAGGAAACCAGACAAAGAATATCAAACCAATTTAGAGGAAGAAGTGTAAATCCAGAAACAACACAAAAGGCAAAAAGAACAAGAGAAGAAAGGAAAAAACAAAACCCAGATGCTTATAAAATGTCTCAAGAACATAGAGAATTAATGAGTAAGGTTCATAAAGGAAAAGTTCATCCCGAAGAATGGAAAAGAAATCATTCAGAAAAAATGAAAGAACTTTATCATTCTGGAGATACTTTCCAATTTGAAAAATTTATTGAAACTCAAAAGAGTGAGAACAAAATAGGAGAAAAAAATCCTATGTGGGGTAGAAAGACATCTGAAGAGACAAGAAGAAAGCAATCAGAGTATCATAAAAATAATCCAGTTCGTTATTGGTTGGGAAAAAAACAATCACCAGAATCAAATGAGAAGAGAAGGCAAAGTCTAATAAATAAGACACCAGAACAAATGTTAGAAACCTACATCAAATCTCATATAAGTAAAATGGGATATGAGCCATCTGAAGAAAAGAAACAAATAAAACTACAAGAGTATATAAAGAAAAAGGGGAATTGAGTTGTCAATATTCTACAATCCACGCACAGTCACTGATGGATTAGTTCTGTGTCTTGATGCAGCAAACACAAAGTCTTATCCTGGTTCTGGAACCACTTGGACTGATTTAAGTGGTAATAGTAATACTGGAACTCTTACGAATGGACCTACTTATAGTAGTGCGAATGGTGGATCTTTGGTATTTGATGGTGTTGATGATTTTATAAATTGTGGTTCTGGGATAGCATTGTCTGGAAGTTGGACTATTTCTGCATTTTTTAGATCCTCTGTATCTTCTACAACACAAATTATTATTGCTAGAACTGGAGATGCCAGCACTTCATTTGCGCAGAACTATGCTCTCTATAGACAAAGTAACAACAAATTTAGATGTGGAACAAGTGCCGATAGTTATAAAGTTGCTGAAAGTGCAACTACAGTGACAACCAATACTTGGTATTATGTGACTGGATTATATAATTCAACATCAAAAATTATATCAATTTATATAAATGGAAATCTTGAAGGTTCTTCAACTGCATTAGTAGGTAATCCACCAACAGCAGGAGCACTATATGTAACGTTAGGTGCTGGTGATGGACTTACTGCTGCTAATAGGTTGACTGGAAATATAGCACAAGCATCAATATACAACAGAGCCCTCACAGCAGCAGAAATCCAACAAAACTTCAACGCACTACGTTCAAGGTTCTCAATCTAAATACCTAAAAACAGAGAGTAAGATGGGAGTTTTTTCTGGACCTACAAATAGTTGGATTAACTTATCAACAAGCAACTCATTAAATGGTTTGGTTAAAAATGGATTAATTCTTGCTCTCGATGCTGGAAGAACTTTGAGTTATCCTGGTTCTGGAACTACTTGGACTGATTTAAGTGGTAATGGCACAAATGCAACTCTTGTGAATGGACCGACTTATGAAACTACAAATGGGGGATATATTAACTTTGATGGTACTAATGATTATGCTTCATCAGCAATAAGTCTCTTAAGTTCTTCTATGACAGTTGAAATAACTTTTAGAATAAATGCTTTTGGTAGTTTTAAGGATGTTGCTGTATTAGATGATGGAACTAATGAACTTTTGTTTGAACTTGGTGGGTTCAATACAATTCCAAATACTAATGGTTATTTGAGATATTATGCAACTTATGCTGGTGGTGTTGGTGATATTACTAATAGTTTAGCATCTTCCTCGCAATATATTCTTGATTCTAGAATACATACTTCTGTTTTGACAGTTGGTTCTTCTTTGGCAACTTCATATTTTGACGGTGTTCTTCAAGGAAGTGGTTCTGTTACTGAAAATAAAACTTTTACAAGATTTGTATTGGCAAATGATTTATTGAGGTCATCAAGAGCTTGTAATTGTAGGATATACCAAGTAAAAATATATAACAGAGCACTCACAGAAGCAGAAGTCCGACAAAACTTCAACGCACTTAGAGGTCGTTACGGTATCTAAATAACAATAAAAACTATGTTCGAAACCAGAGAATATCTTATCATTCCAACCACAGAAGTATCCAAAGTTGACTTCACCCAAGTCTGTGAAACTTCTGCAGAAACTCTACGCAAGTCTGTAGATGAAACGAAGACTTTTGTGAAGTGGGACGGAGAAGCACCTGCATTTGTTGCTGATATTGTAGGTGCTGAAGGTCCTTATACACATTCAGAAATCTTAGAGATATTGAGTAGTGCTGAATGGACTGCACCTATGGAACCTGTGTTAGTTCGTGCAAGAGATGAAGATGGAAGATTTATTGCCGATGATCCTTCAACACCTGATGTGAATGAAGCGTGGACAACACCATAAGGAGATTATAAATGGGGTTAGCGCACTCACCATCTTTAGTAATGAATGGGTTGGTCTTATGTCTTGATGCTGGAAATACAAAGTCTTATCCTGGTTCTGGTACTACTTGGACTGACTTAACTGGTAGAGGTAATAATGGAACCCTAACAAATGGTCCTACTTATAGTAGTGCTAATGGGGGGAGTTTAGTATTTGATGGAACTAATGATTATGTTACTTCTTCATTTGCTACAACATCAGGTCAGGCAGTCACTTATACTGGTTGGTTATATTCCACAGAAACGACAGCAACATATAGAAATTTTGTAGATAGTGTAACTGCAAGACCTATGATATGGTGGAATACTTTAGGGCAAATAGAGTTTGATGCTGCATTTTATACAACAACAACAGTCTATAGAAATCAATGGGTTTATGTTGCATTATCTAAACCTTCTGGGTCTTCTTCTGCATCATATTATGTAAATGGAGTTCTTGTTGGAAGTGGAACTGCATATACTACACCAGCAGTAACACCAACTTGGTTCAATAGGGCAGCAGCACAAACTTGGAAAGGAAATTGTTCCAATGTGCAAGCATATAACAGAGCACTCACAGCATCAGAAATCCAACAAAACTTCAATGCACTTAGAGGGAGGTATGGAATTTGACCACTGACTGTGCTATAATGCACTCAAATGAAAAACTCTGATTGTAGGTAAATTGCTGATTATGAAAAATGACTGATGAACACTATGGATGGGTTATCAACACTCGATATGACTGGATCAATATGTTGACCAAAATGAAAGAAGGTAATCCACAACGATTTGATGAGTTTCAGTATTCGCAACAGACAATTTATCATTACCTAGATTGTATTCAACATGAGCAACACCTTTACGACTGATGAAATTTGAAGATTGGTTTGAAGAGATGGAAGGATATTCATTTCGTTCCGAAAGGTTCTGTGATGACTTTGATTTTGCATCAAAAACAAATGATTATCAAGTAATCATCAAATGGTTGCAGGCGGCATATGAAGTGGGATATAATGATGGACAACGACTTTATGGAGGAACAGAATGAACTTTACACCTGAACAATACAAACTCATCTACAACTCTGTTCGTCGGTATCAGATTGAGAAGACCATTCTGAATAGTGATGAGTATCAACAGTGCAATGAGATACTTGACGAACTCTTTGATACCGTGTATACTCAACGTGTTGAGCAACCGACCTAAACATCATGGGACGACCAAAGAAAAGTGAGCAGGTAGTCTCTCAAAATAGAGAAGAAGATTTTCCTTTTGATCAGTTTCCTTGGAAACTTGTTCATAAAGATGGAAAAGATGGGAAAGAAGTTCGTAAGTGTTATTTTCAATCAGAAGAGCACCGTCAAAAGCACATTGACCGCTACAACCTTAAAAAGAAAGACATTCAACTGAGTTATAAGTATGACTAAACGAGCGTTGATTACTGGTGGTGCTGGATTCATTGCCCACCATTTAATTGGTGAAATTCTCAAAAATACTGATTGGGAAGTCATTACTCTTGATAGGTTGGATTATAGTGGAAATCTAAATCGTCTTCATGATTTGATGCTTTCGTTTGACCCTGAAGTGCGGAAACGAGTAAAGATTGTTCATCATGATTTGAAGGCAGAATTGAATCCTTTGGTGAGAAGTGAGATTGGAAATGTAGATTATATTCTCCATCTTGCTGCTGGGTCACATGTTGACCGCAGTATTCAATATCCAATGGAGTTTGTGCTTGATAATGTTGTGGCAACCTGTAATATTCTTGAGTTTGCCAGACTTCAGAAAGACAATCTTGAAAGGTTTGTTTACTTCAGCACTGATGAAGTATTTGGACCTGCTCCAAATGGTATCAAATACAAAGAAAACGACCGATACAATTCTACTAACCCTTATAGTGCCACAAAGGCAGGTGGTGAAGAATTAGCAGTGGCATATGAGAATACTTATGGTCTTCCGATCTACATTACTCATACGATGAATGTATTCGGTGAGCGTCAGCATCCCGAAAAGTTTATTCCAATGTGTATCAAGCGCATTCGTGATGGTGAAGTTGTAACAATTCATAGTGACTCCACAAAAACAATTCCTGGGTCACGACACTATATCCATGCTCAGGATGTAGCATCTGCGATTCTGTTTCTTCTGAATTATCCAGGTAGCTTTGAATCTACCTATGGCGGCGCTAAGTGTCCTAAATTCAACATCGTTGGTGCAGAAGAGTTGAATAACCTTGAATTGGCAAATATCATCGCAGAAGCACAAGGCAAAGAATTGAAGTATGAATTAGTAGATTTTCATTCTTCCCGTCCAGGGCACGACTTGCGTTATGCTTTGGATGGTGATAAAATGAAACAACTGGGATGGACTCCTTCTAAATCAGTAAGAGAGCGTATCGCAGAAGTAACACAATGGACACTTAGTAACGAGAGGTGGATTACTCTATGACCGAAAGAACTTTTGTAGACAAGAATGGTAACTCCTGGTCTTGGGAAGAGACTCCCGAAACTATTGAGGCACTGAAACAACTTCATGAAACAATCAAGCAAGTAAATGAGCGAAAAGAAACTAATTGACGACTGCTTTTATATTGAACAAAAAAAGTATGGACTCTGGGACTCAACCGATCTTGAAGGAAATGGACTGGTCACGTCTCTCACTGAAGAGCAATGTATATCAGCGACCCGTTACATTCTCCAGTTCAGGCAAGAAAATAAGTTTGAATCCAAAACTTATGAGAGTGAAGTAGGGGGTAAATTGTGAGTGATACTGACCCAACATCACCTTGGTATGAATTCATTTCATATTGTAGGTGCTGTGAAAGTCTTGGAGTCACTCCATCTCTACAACGTTTTATGGCGTATCGAAGGTATCTAAAATCGGTTGGAATTGTATGAATTGGTTTAGGAAATGGTCTTTTGAAGAAGATGTACCAATGGATGATGTGTATAAGAGACTTTATGAGTTGGAAGCAAAAGTTGAAAGACTTGAAGAAGAAAATGTAGAATTGACTAACGAATTGTATCGTATGGAAAACTCTCTTGATGCTCGTATAGATATTCTTGCCGATCGTTGTAGGATTGATTACGATGTATGAATTAGATGACTTTGAAAAAGCTCTTGCACATTTTGGAACAAGAGTCGATGTTATCATAGCAATGGAAATGGGAGGCAAATTAGATGCTGACTCTGCTTACAAAAATATTAAAATGGAACTCAAAGAACTCAAACGTCTGCGAAAGTCCATCAAAAAAGACAAGGATTTGTGATAAGTGTGGAATTGAAAAACCACTTGACGAAGACCACTACCAGGTTGTAAAATACTTTCGTGATGGATTTTCATACTATTGTCACGAATGCTCCAAACCAAAACCAAAAGATTGATGGAAGATACGCTTAAGATAACACAAAATGAAGATGGGTCTTTCACAATGGACTGGGATCCAAAAGACCCAAAATGGGAATGGTTAAATGGGTTGACAAGCAAAGAGATTTCCATTATAGTACAGCAAGCAATCAAGGACTTTACCGATGGACTTTGACTACAAGAAGTATTCTCTTGAACAACTTGATAACTGGATGCACGATGCTCTGTCTTCGGCAGAAGCATCTCCACAAGAAATCTATGATGTAATTAAGGGTGTTGTAGAAGAACAATATGTTTACTTCAAAGAGCAAGCAAATCGTTGTTCTGAATTGCTTGGTCTATTGAGTGGTGATCGTAAGCATCGCATTCCTGTATATGATGAATTCAGGGGTTCAACTGTAAGTAGTGTTATGCCCCCTTGGGGACATAGTGATATGGAAGCACTTCGATATACTGAAGAAGAACTGAACGCAATGTGCGACAAGGCAGCATCAGATCAAGAAAAAGAACAATGTCGTGAGTATAATCTGCGTGAGGCAGAGTATTATGATAAGAGAGCAAAACTCGATATGAGTTATCAAGAGGCAATTGCTGCAGGTTGGACTATGACCGATGATGGTTTCTGGATTAAAGAAGATAAAGTAAAGAAGTGGGTTCTTCCTGTTGAAGAGGCAAAGGATGTTGATACTGACAAAACAGATTATTTTGTATCTTTTCCTGATGACCTTTTAGAAGCAGCAAACTTGAAAGAAGGTGATCAGGTTGAATGGGTAGATAATGGTGATGGATCTTATACACTTACTAAAGTAACTAAACCACTTGGAATGGAGGAATGTTGATGGCATTATCTGAATCTGTAGAAACAAGTCTGAAAGAAGCAGAACAATCTTTGCGTAATGCTCTGGCATATGCTGCTCGTCAAGAACGTCCCATGGTATGCAGTGTAATTGCTGATATGATTAGTCGTATTGAAACTCTACAAACCACTGATTCTATTCTGGATAAACTTGAGAATCGTAAACCAGGAGATTCTGGATTCTTTGGAACTATGTTTGGAGAATGATGACTGAAAAGCAACCCAATGACTTCGGTAAGGCACTACAAGAATGGTGGGATTCTGATGCTTGTAAACAACTTCAAAAAGAGCATAAAGAAGCAAAAGAAAGGGCAGTAGGAAAGTATTTTATGCTTTCTGAAGAGGATAAACTTGACATGATTCAAGCAATATGTTATATTATGTGTGAAGCAGAAAGTAAAGGCACTTCACATAGAGGTCTTATGAATGCTCTAGGAGTCTATCCTGCAGGATTCTGGATTGACAATCTTATGGATGTGCATAATGCCCTTTGGTCTTATTATCATGACAAGAAAAGAGAACAAGAACTGAAAGATGATCTTGATGCGCTAGATGATTTCATTAAGTAGTGTGGAGCAATTACAAAGAAATTATTAAGTTTCTAGATAGTTATGTTATAAAATGCTAACATTGGGACACATCGCAAGAAACTCATGACTCTCGCAAAAACTGGCACTGAAGTCCTTACTACTGACGAATGGAATGAATTGATTGCTCTTAAAGATGCGATTACTTACGCTCCACAAACAGTTTCGGCACAAAAGATGGAAAAGTTTGCCGAACTTATGGTAAGGTCACTGGAAGGAAAAGGTGACTGCACACCCCGATAAAATAAATATTATCATCACGATACACAACAATGGATAACATCAATCAGCACATTCAGAAGGATGAGGATCTTCTGAGTGACCCAACAATCTCCCCACAAGCACGGAGACATACAGAAGAAGAATTAGAAGCACTAAAAGCATATAAAGTAAATCATCCCGACGATGACTATGATCCAAATGCTTTTGAACTCTATTGCGATGCAAATCCTGACGCATTAGAATGTAGGATTTACGAGGACTGAGGACAGTTTGAGAAGTGTCACATTGGGTCTCCTGGGTTGCTGGGAGACCCTTTATAATGGATACATACACAATCAACTGACAATGAATTACACTCAGGAACAATTGATTGAAGCACTCTACAATGAGTATTCTTTTCTTTGCCACGATGACTTCGATCCAGATGAAGATCTAACTCCTCAAGAATATCTTGAAATGATTGAAACCTTGTCTTATGATGAGTTAGTTTCAGAAACTTGCACTGACGAAGAATACACTCTTGAAGATTTTATGAAGAGGTATGGATATCCAAAATATAATTGATAAACTTTGTTCATATAACTATCACTAGCAACCTATTCAAAGTATGAAGTATCTTCTACCATTGTTACTGCTATTACCATCACCTGGTATAGCACAACAAGTGAACAATTATGCTGTTTGTACTCAGAATCAGGAAGTTTATCAACCTGGTGGTTATGATCGATATGGAAACTATGTTCCTGGTGGAGTGAGTGTTCAAACTTATAATGTGCCATGTAATGGTATGGCAAACCAGTATTATGGTAATGGAGGTGGTTACTACGGTAGAAGGTCAAATCCTAACTGCAATCCCACAAGAACCGTTTTAGGTGCTGTAATGGGTGGCGCAATCGGTCGTGCAGCTGCTATGAATTATCCTAAAAATTATGGTTGGGCAACAGCACTCGGAGCATCTCTTGGTGGACTTGCATTCGCTTGTTAATTATGAAGTATAGTGGTTTTGATCGTTTGATTTTTATTTCGTCCTTCATTTGGTTTCTTCATTGGTCATGCAATCTTCTTTTTGCCATCATGGATATGGTTATCGTAAACGGGTCTGTGAGGATGTTACCTGTTGGTTTCTGAATAAGTTTCTACCACGACATAAGATTGAATTAGAAATACTTCATCGTGGTCTAAAACGCGAATTTGTGCATGGATGGTGTGATTATGTTGGAGAATCTTATCGTCCTCGTCACTTTTTGATTGAACTTGATACTTATATGGATGAAGAGTTGTATATAAAAACTCTTTTGCATGAACTTACTCACTTGAAGCAGTGGGTAGTAGGTTCTCTGCGGATGCGTCGTGGAAAAATGCATTATGATAAAGAACCAGTTGAATTTTATGACTATTGGCATCAACCACACGAAATAGAGGCGCGGGAACAGGAGGAGACGCTATATCTGAAGTATTTGTTTGAGAAGAATGGGTGGACGGATCATCAAGTGTCACAGTTCTTCCCGAACCGCTTGACGCAGGCAGTATAATATGGAGGTAATCAAGGGAACATCTGATGAAACCTATTACATTCACTTCTGGGCAACTGCTGGATCTGATTGCTCTCCTTGAAGAGAAAGAGGATGCTCTTTATGATGAGGAGAACAGGGCACTTTCCATTTACTACATGCAGATGGGAGTGCAGTTCCAACGGATGTATGATCGGTTGCAGAGTCTTCCTGGTGAACAAAGGGTTGCTGAATTGGCAATCCCAGAACTAATGAATTCTTGATGATTTTAAAGATTGAATCATGAAAAAACTACTTCTCATCACATCTCTACTACTGACCTCACCTTCATTTGCACAAGAGACTCAAGCATATCGTCCATTCCGATATGAGACTACTTGTGCGATTGAATCACAAAATCAATTGTTTGAGGATACATGCGTTGTGATTGAGACCCGTGAAAAGAACGGTGCTCTTCGCACTCGCAACATTTTCTCTAACAGATTTTCTCTGACTATCAAAGGGCGATTTGATAAGGAAAAAGGATATATGACCTGGGATAGTCATAATAAGTATGAGTATAAGTGGGAGTACAAACCTGCTGGTACTGGGTGGACTTATGTAATGCCTGGTGTTCTTCTTGAAAATGTATCATGGGACTGAAAACAATGACTGAAACGCAAGTAAATCTAAATGTTCATGAGATTGGTATTCTTCTCTCTGCAATTCAAAATTTAGAAATTGTAGATGAAAGGCACATTGCTCGTGATTATGGAAGTGCCCCTGCACTTTATAACAAACTTTATACACTTTGGGAGAGGATGGATCGATCTCAGGTTGGATTGGTAAACGATGTTGTTCCTTCTTTTTAATTCAAATGAAACTTAGGTACTTGCTAATTGGGGGAATTGGGTTTATTATTGGATGGAACATCTTTTTGATTCAACGCGACTCAAATCTTTTTGAATCATACAATCGTCCAAACTACGAAGCATTGAAATGAACGAATTCTCCCTTGCATACCAAGACTTCACCAAACACTATGTGGAAATCAGTGAAGATCAAATGAAAGTGTATGAAAAAGCAGCAGAACAATATTGGTCTGAGATTGAAAAGAAAGCAGAAAAATTGGAAGTAACTTGTGATTATTATTTGATGGAGTTTATGTGATGGATCAACGAACCAAATTGATCCTAGCACTTCAACAAACTGAAAACATCTATAATCTTCTACAAGATGGAGAGTATGCTGGTTTCTTTGCTTCTCATCTACTGCCTATTAAGTTTGAAATTGAAAGGCAAATCCATTGCTTGACAAACGCAAATCCTTATACTAAAATTTGAGAGTAATTTACACAACACGATGAAGTATCTTTACATTGTTGACTACTGGGTTCCTTTTCCTTCTTCCGAATATGGTGGTCTGATTAATTTGATTGCAGAGTCTGACACTGAAGCATTTCAGATTCTATCAGAAGAGCAATCGTTTGATGATCGTTACACCGATCGTATTATGGAAAGAATTGTTAACGCACAAAAGTTTGCACTTGTTGATGATTACGAGTCGGGGATTCTGGAGGCATTTACCACATGACACAATTGTATCGTATTGAAGAGTTGTTCACTAATGGTTGGGAAGTGATTGATGAGAACGCAAAGAAACTTACTAAAGAGCAATGTGATGAGCGTTTGAATTATTATCTTTCTGCAGGATATAATCCAAACTACATCCGTGCAGTTTTAGATGTTGATTGAATTCTTTCATAAAGCACCCAAAGGTTACTCATATGTATTTGAAGACTTCAAACGCAACATTACTGCAATCTGGATTGTTAATCACTCTCACTTCAACTATTGTGGTAAGTCTGATGTTTTTAGCATTTGGGGATTCTGGAATTCAAAAACAAAAGAATACCATGCCCCAATCAATAGTAAGACCATTGGTGAGTGTGTAAATATTCAAGATACAACACCTTACTCAGCAATGATACCTAAACTCACTCCATTAGAGCAATGTATGTTCCCAAGGTAAATGATTATGTGACCTGGACTAAAGGTGTAGAAGGTTGGGTATACTTCACAGATAAGGAGTATATTACAATTGAAGTTGATGTAAGACCAAAAGACCAAATCAATTATGAAGCATGTAGTCTTCATAAAAATGAGAGATTGTTGGTCTTATGTTATTCAAATCAATGGAAAGAATTAAAGTATATTAAGTCAAGAGAATCGGTTTATGAAACCTAAAAACGCCTGGAGATGGTGGGCAAAGGCGTTAGGAGAAAAAGCATCCAAATGTGATAAAGAGTCTGATAAGATTGCTGTTATTCGCACAGTGATCTTTCTTTCTTATTTGATTACCAATGGGTTTATCATTGCAGGTGTTATGAGACACTGGAATAATTCTAAAGATATTGAAATTTACATTGAAAATCCTTATGAAGTACCAAGTCATTTACATCAAGAACAAAAAGAAGAGCAAGTCCAAACAAATTGCAACTTTCTATAAAATTGAAGATGCTTCCATGTGGGAAAAGCATGTCATTCAACAAGGATGTACTGATGTAGAGATTGTGCCACTATTTTAAGTGTCACACTGAGAAATCATTTGGGTTCCAATTCAGTGTATAATTCATTTGTCATCAAGGAGGTATTCTCTTGGATCCAGCAATGATTGAATTGAATGAAACCAACTATTGTGACCAAAAACCAGTCACAATGGAATTTTCATTTGAAGAGCATGACTTTCTTAACGAAGTTCTGAATCATGCAATTAGTGCGTATGATTTTCTTGGATTTTATGAGATTGATATGCTTCCAGACGATTCAGAAATCAAACGGAAGTATAACATGTTAATGGACATCAAACAATGTTCCCATAATCTTTGGATGCATCGCTTTGGTAATGCTCCTTACGATAACAACTGAATCATGAAGAATCTTCATCAAGATCACTTTGAGGATTTTATTCTCACTGGAGACTTTCGTGCTCTGAATGCAATTGCAAAGGACTTTCACCTATCTACCAAGATGGATGGAAGTCCTGCTGTTGTTTTTGGCAAAAATCCTGCAACAGGTAAGTTCTTTGTATCAACCAAATCTGCATTTAACAAAGTAAAGATCAAACTCTGCCATTCTCATGAAGAAATTGACACGCACTTTGCAGGTGAAGTTGCAGACATTCTTCACGATTGTTTTGATTATCTACCTCGCACAAGTTCTATCTTTCAATGTGATTTTTTGGGGTTTGGTAATTCTGACATTGTTAAACCTAATACCATTTCGTATCTCTTTCCAGAGGTAGTCACACAGAATATTATTGTTTCTGTTCACACGCAATGGGCAACAGAGAATGAGTTAAAAGATGCTTATGTAGTGGGCCCAGCGCCTCAATTTGAGTCTGATGATGATGTTTATTTTGTAGATAATTCTGCTTATCAAAGTATTGATTGTGAAGACTTTGTAGATGTAATTGGTTTCATCAAACAGATGGCAACCACAGTTACTTTTGCAACTGAAAAAGAAGTAAAAGAAATTAAAAAGCAAATTAATGCATGTATTTGGGAAGATCGTGAGATTGTACCTGAAGAGTTTGATAATCCTTCTCTAATTTCTCTTTGGAAGGTTGCAGAAAGTATTAAACTTGATTTTCTACACTTTTGTCGATCTACCAATGCTCCAAAATCTTATCTGTATGGAGAAGAAATCAATCATGAAGGATTTGTTCTGCAAAATGACGAAGTGATTGTGAAGTTTGTGGATCGTAGAGTATTCTCTCATGCGAATTTTCTAAATAACAATAAAAAATGAAAACCTTCTCACAATTCATTTCTGAAAGTGGTGGGTCGCCGTATCAACCTTATAAACCCAAACCACAACCAGAACCATCTGCACCACCTGCAGGATGGAAAGAGAAGTATCTTGATCCACTGAAGAAGAAGTCACCAAAGTTGGCAGAAGACGCTGGTAGTGGATACTCAGATGATTATGAGAATGAAAGAGTTGAAAGAAGAAAAAGAACGCCAATTCAAAAGAGACAAGACAGAGATCTTGCAAAGTTAAGTTATATGTTAAATCTTGATCGTCGTGGAAGATAAGAGGGACACCTAAAGAACTGTCACAAGACCCCTCCTCCTGCCCCCACAACCCCCTTATAATGTAGAGGTAGTCACACAGACCTCATGACCTCCAATCCTTACGCACAGCACCTGCTTCAGAAGGGTTACACTGAAGCAGAGACTCGCACTCCATCCAAATCAAAGCGCACTTTCCCTTGTACCATTGGTGCTCGTACTTTTCACACTGAAGAACAGTATCAAGAAGCACTTGCCGATTTCCTGAATGGGTACTAAGATGATGACTGGAATCCTGGTTCTCATCGCCTATTCACTAGGAGCACTTCAAATTATTCTACTTCATTGAATTGTCAAATGAATACTGATCGTCAGCAACAACACTCATGAAAACTTCTACTGCCGTCACTGCTATTTTTGCTGTTATTGTTCTTGCTACTGTTGGACTTCTCTTTCAGGCATGGATTCTTGGAATTATTCTGTCTTGGTTTAGTGTCTCACTGACATTCTGGCAGAATCTTCTAATTGTTCTGCTTGCTAACATGATTACTTACAACTCTGGAGGTTCTTCTAAATGAAACCAATTTTTGCTATTGTAGGTGGTGTGGTTGGGTTTGGTGCTTTCATCTGGGGAGTTGCCTACCACGACCTTCTCTTCACAGCATTCTTTGCACCGAAGTTTGAGAATGTTCGCAGGAACACCTTTGAGCAATCAAAGTCTTTCCGAACTGGTGCCGTGCAGGAACTGCAGAATATGCAATTCGAGTATATTAAGGCAGATCCAGCACATAAAGCAGCACTGGCAGATGTAATTCGTCACCGTGCTGCAGAAGTTCCTGCGGATGCAATGCCAACTGAACTTCAATCTTTTATCTCTAATCTTCCTCAGTGACTATCCGCAATCTAATTCTTCACAGAGCAAAGATCGTTGTGTATCTGAGCATTACTCTTGTTCTACTAGCATTTGATTCAATTTGGAAGGGTATTCGTTGGTTCTTTGTGTATCAAGTTTATGCCTTCGGAGGTCTGTTTTATGAACCTTATCAGAACGCAACTTATTATGGTCGCAAGTATCTGAACCCTAAAACTTTGAAGTGGAATGGTAATGACTGACAAACAACAATTCATCGCTGATTGGTTGAAAGACAATCCAGATGATGACATTTCTGATGCTATGGATGCCTGGAAGTCTGAAGTCAAGTGCATCAACCATCACAGAGACTGGGACGATCAACTGGACTGGGATGATGACTGACGCAGAAAAGATTGATGCTCTGATTGATCTCTGTTCTAATGTGATTCACTCTCTGGAGATGACACATTATCACATTGAAGATGTATCAGAAGCAGCAAATGTGGTTCGTGAGGCAAATCACTATGATCAACAAATGCTAGACATTCTTCACTCTGAGGGCAACTGAAATGATTACCGCAACCGAACTGCTGGACTTTCTCTGTAAAGCACAGAAACTTTCTATTATTGATGTAACCTATACTCAAACAGATGAAGGTTATGTAATCACTCTGCGTGATGATTGGCACGATGATGCTAACTGGTATAATCAAACTGTTTTCATCACCAACGAAGGTGAATCTACTTGGGTTAAAGGAGATTGTGAGTTTCACACAATGAATAGCATTTTGGATGAGAAACTTGAAGAACGGAAACAGAAAGAAATCAAGGTACAAAAGCGTAAAGAACTGATTGAATCTCTCACGCCAGAGCAAAGAGAATTGCTGGGGGTGTGACAGTTGAGAAGGTGGCACAAGACCCCTTCCACTTTCCTCCAATCCACCCTATAATAACCAAGTAATCAACCTTAATTATGAAATCCATTGCTTCTATTGCTGCACTTGCACTTTTGAGTGTAACTCTTGTTGGTTGTGATGATTTCAGTAATTCTGATCAAAAACAACGAGAACAGCAAGAGCGTATTCTTCAAGAAGGTACGGCACAAACTGGTATGCCTGCCATCAAGAACTTCCGTGAACGCAAACTGATGAAACAAATCATTGAGATGCGTGATCAAGATGGTTTGGTGACTTATACTTACACTGTTCCTGAAACTACTGGTCGTCCAGTGTTCCTGTGTAATTCTATTGGTTATGGTTTGCCTGCTGCAACTCAATACACCAACCCAGAAAAAATGGAGTATCAGGGAGCAACTCTTCCACAGGCAGACCCTAATGGTTTGTTCTCTCCCAGTAGTGCAGAAGGCACTTGGGTGATGTGTTCTGATCCTAGTGGTAATGGTAAGACACGCCCTGTGTATGTTGAACCTCGTATTATTGTTTCTCCCTTTAAACTCTGATTATGATTAAACAAAACGGATTTATTGATCCTGCTATTGCTGATTTTCTGAACGGTTATTGATCTTATCATGAATACAATCTACATTCTGACTGAAGGTGATTACTCCGATTATCATGTTATTGGAGTGTATTCTACTGAAGAACTTGCCAAAAAAGCACAGTTTGTTTATAAAGATTCTCAAATTGAAGAGTATGTATTAGATGATGTACCTGACTATCCTCCTGGTATGAAAGGATGGTATGTGAATATTGATGATGCAAAACCTGATGAACCCCATAGTTATCAAGTGACTCCAGAATGTGCAACCATTCCATCTGAGAGTGAATACAAATATCATTATAATAAACAGACAGGTTATTATGTTTATTGTTGGGCAGTAGACAAGGATCATGCCCTAAAGATTGCACGGGATAAGTATTACCAA
>JACCDU010702377.1_pt1 | contig 18292 bp, 24 predicted proteins | sample 7446081 | NCBI WGS metagenome assembly JACCDU01 (sample SAMN15323447, study PRJNA562643) | freshwater metagenome | isolation source: river surface water | place: USA:Blue River Watershed | collected 2017-08-17
CCAAAATCAAACAAAACCCAAAATCAAACAAAACCCAAAATCAAACAAAACCCAAAATCAAACAAAACCCAAAATCAAACAAAACCCAAAATCAAACAAAACCCAAAATCAAACAAAAACCAAACCAAACTCAGCCGCACCCCTCAACCCTATGAAAAATAAAACTACAAACTAAAGTGCGCGATGCATTTTAGCACCAACAGCAAGCGTTTGATCATGGTGTCAACCACTGTATTTGTGGTGTTGAACATCATAGAAAATCTGGCACATTACACCATTGGAAAACACGCCGGCGACAAAACCAAGCCCAGCCCATTTTTGCTAGGCATCGACGTGCCAAATCGGGGTGACATCTTCCGCATTGCCATCACAACCGTGGCTTTTGCTGCCCTTCACATAGGCATTACGTGTTTGTTGACAGCTTGTCACCTCCGGCTGCCAACACTCTTCAAAAAATAATGTGTTGCTTTATTATCAAATACAATGATGTCAAACGACGGCTTGATGTGGCGCAAGAGCATTGAGCTCGTTACCCTAGTGTTGATTGTGGTCGGTGCGCTCAACTGGGGCTTGGTGGGGGCATTTGATTTCAATCTGGTGGCTTGGCTCGCAAAGCGCACCTTCCAGGGCGTGGAGCCTGCAGTGTACGTGCTCGTCGGCGTGTCTGCCCTCGTGCACCTCTTTTCACGAGACTACTTCCTGCCATTCTTGGGTGACTCGGCGTACCCATGCGGTGCCCTAGAGACCAAGACGCCGAGGGGTGCGGACACCTCTGTCACGATCCGCACCGAGCCCAATGTCAACGTCATTTACTGGGCTGCCGAGGTCAACGAGCAGGTCCAAGCCAACCCCTGGGTGGCTTACGACGAGTACGCCAATGCCGGTGTGACGCGCTCCGACGACCTTGGCAACGCGGTGCTCCGGTTCCGCAAGCCGGCGGGTTACAAGGTGAGCAAGTTTGGGATGGTGAGCACGGAGCTCGATCCCCACGTGCACTACCGCGTGTGCAAACACCCGGGCATGATGGGGAGGGTGGAGACGGTGTTCCTTTAAGTATTTTACGTTGCCTAAAACGTTGAAGGAACATGTAAGGATTGCCCTACCTACTTAATAGTTGATAGGTAATCTACGATTGCTCGATGCTTGGCATCCCTTGCAAGGTCAATTGGCTTTTTATTATCGTTGTTTGGGATGTTGAGGTCAATGTTATATGAGATTAGGGTATCTACAATGTACTCTACTAAGTTCAAGTTGCCGCTAAGTACTGCCTCATGCAAGATTGTATGCCCATTCAGCATTTTGGTGGGCTTGACACCCTTGTTTTCAATGAAGTCTCGAACCACGTCCAACTGCCCATTTCTCGCTGCATCGTACAACGCCTCAAGTAAACTAAAATCTGGTTGCGGCACAGGTTGAGAAACGGCTTGACCACCACCGCCGCTGATTGGGTCTTGGCATTCGTAGTACCATCCGCCTTCACCTTTCTGGCGACACACCGCCTCACCTGAGCACTCAAAGTTTGGCCACGGGCCATCAACACAAGAGGCCCCTGCCACCCTCGTGCAGTCTTCGCCCTTACCACCGCACACTTGGCCTACGCCTCGGTATTGCACGCCAGCTTGCGGCTGGCCTTGTGCCACAGCGCCCGGCTTCTCGCAGTGCCACCACCACTCGTTGTCCTTTGTGCACACCGTGTCTTGCAGGCACTGCACGCCCGGCCATGGACTGTCGACGCACTGGCCTTCTGTTGCACAAGCGCCTCCCTTGCCACCACATTGCTTGCCACCTCCTGGAGCCGTCGCACCGGCACCGCCTTCCGGCTTGGGAGCGCCGCGCCACTGGCGGTTTTCTGGGGGAAACTTTCCTTTGGTGATGTAGTGGTCCCAAGGATCGACACCTGCCAGTTTGATGTCATTGTATTCGTTGATGTACTGCTGCCTAGCCTCTTCGTAAGAAAGATTCTGGGGCATAGCTTGTGGTTGCGGCTGAGCTCCACCACCACCGCCGCCGCCTTCGCACTGCCAGTGCCACTCATTCACCCGGTTGCAAGAAGCGCCCGCCGGACAACTAGATCCCTGCCACGCCTTGTCATCACACTGTCCGTCCGTGGCACAAGAGCCTCCCTTGCCGCCGCATTGTTGATACATGCCGACTTGTCGACCCCCGCCCTGTGCTGGTTGCGCCACGGGCTGCCCCGGCGCGACATTTGTGGCTTTTGGAATCGAGTAAAAGGCGCACGTCGCGTTGTTCTCCCAACCCCAATGCCTCCCCGGGTCCTGAGTGTCCTCTTGGAAGCCGATGGCTTTGTCCGTGCACTGCGGAGACCCGCCCACGCCATTGGGCGGCGCCCAGACCCCGCCACCGCCACCGTACACCTGGTATCCCACAAAGGGCTCGAAGACCTTCCGCGGCGTGGGCGTTGTCGGACTTCTTGGTTTGAAGGCAAAGGTTACAATGAGCAAAAGGGCTAGTAAAACTGTTGCAAGGATGATGTCTGCCTGCCTCATTGAAAATTCTTTTATTTAATGCACACAATGTAATTTTATAAGGAAGGGGGCATAATCTTTGGCGCTCCGAAATATGTGTCGATGCAATGTTTCTCACTACAATCTTCAGGTAATTGTCTTTGTGAATTAGTGATGTCCCAAAGTGGTTATGCTGAATCACATTGCCAATGCCACTCATTTACTTTGGTACAAGAAGCATTGGGAGGGCAGCTAACACCCTGCCATGCGCTGTCCGCGCATTGGCCATCCTTGGCACACGAGCCTCCCTTGCCACCGCACTGCTCGTACATGCCGGCTTGCCTTCCACCACCAATGGATTGAAGATAATCTACGATTGCTTGATGGTTTTGTTCCTTTGCAATATCGATAGGTGTCTTATTGCCATTGTTCTTTTTGCGCACAAGGTCCCGAAGACCTATGGTTTCTACCAAGTACCTGACAAGTTCCATCTTGCCTGTCCATGCCGCGTAGTGCAATACCGATTCGCCATACGTTGTCGTGGCCGTGGCCGGCGCGCCTTTTTTCAGAAGGTACCGGACAACGTCCAAGTTGCCACTATTTGCAGCAATATGCAGTACTGAATAAGCATCGTCACGTCTAGCTGTCGTGGCTGGGATGCCCTTTTCTTCAATTAAGTAATTGACCATTTCCAAGTTGCCAATATCAGCGGCCTCATGCAAAACTGAATACCCATCCGGTAGAGCTGTGGTGGCCGGGACGCCCTTATCTTCGATCAAGTACCTGACCAATTCTAGATTTCCACTTTTCGCAGCAGAGTGCAAAACTGAATACCCATCAGATCGAGCTGTGTTGGGTGGGACGCCCTTATCTTCGATCAAGTACTTGACCACTTCTAGATTTCCACCGTTCGCAGCAGAGTGCAAGAATGTGGTTCCATCAGATCGAGTTGTGTTGGCTGGGACGCCCTTATCTTCGATCAAGTTCCTAACAACGTCCAATTCACCGTTTTTTGCCGCCTCAAATAACGCATCAACTGATGGGTTGCTACTTTCGGGGACACCCTGGCACTGGGCAAAATCTTTGATGTTATATTTCCAATTGAGAGCTTTGTAAGCATTGATAACATCAGCGCAACTATTACAATTAGCATCAGCCCGCGCACCATAGCAGCTGCCACCGCCCTGTGCTGGTTGTGCCACGGGCCGCCCCGGCGCGACGTTTGTAGCTTTTGGAATCGAGTAAAAGGCGCACGTCGCGTTGTTCTCCCAACCCCAATGCCTCCCGGGGTCCTGAGTATCCTCTTGGAAGCCGATGGCTTTGTCCGTGCACTGCGGAGACCCGCCTACACCATTTGGCGGCGCCCAGACCCCACCGCCGCCACCGTAGACCTGGTATCCCACAAAGGGCTCGAAGACCTTCCGCGGCGTGGGCGTCGTCGGACTTCTTGGTTTGAAGGCAAAGGTTACAATGAGCAAGAGCGCTAACAATGCCACGAAGAGCACGGTGTCTGCCAACCGCATCTTTTTACTATACTTCAAGGGAATAAATTGTGACCCATTTAAAGGTGACCCACACCTTGCATGTAAGTTACAATGCGGCTCTACGGTGATCGCATTGCTACGTGCACGATGCGCGCGCAAGTTGTGCTAGAGGAACTCGGTCGAGACTACGAGCTCGTGAATGTGAGCTTGGCGGAGGGCGAGCACAAGACGCCCGAGCACCTCGCGCGCCAACCCTTTGGCAAGGTGCCCGCGCTAGAGGACGGAGACCTCACGCTTTTTGAGTCTCGCGCCATTTGCAGGTACCTCGCCAGGGGCACGCCGCTGGCAGGTGGTGACGACCCCAAGCAGGCTGCGCTCGTCGATACCTGGATGGAGGTCGAGGGCCACGGTTACGGTCCTCCCGTGAGTGCCGTCGTCTACGAAAAGGTGTTCAAGCCGATGTTGTTTGGCGGTGAGCCCGACCAAGCCGCCATCGACAAGAACCTAGCGCAGCTCGAGCGTGTACTTGATGTTTACGAGACGCAGCTAGGCAAGTACGCCTTCCTCGCCGGAGATGAGCTGTCCGTTGCGGATTTGATCCATCTGCCGTACACGGTTTACCTCATCGAGAAGGGCGGCATCACAGAGCCATTCGAGAGCCGCCCCAACGTGTGGCGCTGGCTGAGTCTTCTGAGGGAGCTCCCAAGCTGGCAGAGGGTGTGGAAGTCTACTTGATCACACCCTAACAATCAGACCCATCATTTTTGTTGATATCCGTTCTCTGGAAAAAAATTGAGTGATTAGAGAACAGAACGACGACGTATACCAAGATGGCCGAGAGGTGTACAAAGATGGCCGACTGCAACATTTGCTGTGAGACGTTCAATGCCACCACGCGCAAGGCGGTGCTGTGCGGCTACTGCAACTTCGAGGCATGTCGCGCCTGTGTGTGCCGGTACTTGTGTTCGAGCACCGAGACCCCACACTGCATGCAGTGCCGGAATGGGTGGAACAACGAGTTTATGTCGGCCGCGATGACCAAGTCGTTTTTGACCAAGGAGTACAAGCTGCACCGGGAAAAGGTGTTGTACGAAAGGGAGTGTAGCATGCTGCCGGAGACGCAGCCCCTCGCGGAGGCCGAGGCCAAGCGCCGCATCGCGTACGCCGAGCTGTGTGATCTCCAAGGCCAAGCAAATACAATCAAATACAACATGATCCGCCTCAGGACCAAGAGGACCAACATCACAAACGCCATTATGCAGCTGAATCCATACATTACCACAAAAGACATCAACCGCATCGGGTACAACGACCTCGCCCCCATCAATCGCGAGTTGAATAATGCCACCCTCGCTCTGTACAAGCTGAATCAACAGATCAGTCCCCTACGAAACATCGTCTACAACCACAACCGCGTCACAGCGACCATCCCCAAGCGCGAGTTTGTGCGCCGATGCCCAAAGGAAGAGTGCCGCGGGTTCCTAGATGGCAAGTGGTGTTGTGGGTTGTGTGATACCGAGGTCTGCTCGCAATGCCACGAGCCTTTTGGCACATCAAAGGAAGAGCACACGTGCTCCCCTGATAACCTACAGACAGCCAAGGCGCTCGACAGGGAGACCCGCCCCTGTCCAAAGTGCAGCACGCGCATCTTCAAGTTGGGCGGATGCGACCAGATGTGGTGCACGCAATGTCGTACGGCCTTTAGTTGGCGCTCGGGTCAGGTTGCCACCGGTCCCATTCACAACCCGCACTACATCGAGTTCCTGAGGCGAAACAATGGCGGCGCGGACAACATGCCCCGAGATCCTCTAGACATTCCCTGTGGCGGGCTGCCCCACGCGCACTTCTTTTCGCTCCTATTGAGCGATGTCATTGGCAAAAGCGACATCTACGACTTTTTGATGCAGTGTCTGATGATGGCCCGTCACGTGGAGTACGCGGAGTTTCCTCGGTACCGCACACAAGACGTCGCCATCGACAACCAAGACCTACGCATCGCCTTCTTGCTCAAGGACTTTGACGCCGACGCTTTGAAAACGAAGCTGCAACGCCGGGAGAAGGCGGTCAACCGCAAGCGCGAAATCATGGACGTGTTGACCATGATGGTGAATGTGACCGCCATCGTCATGCAGCGCATCGAGCAAGGCGCGGAACGCGATGCCGTCGAGGCAGCGGCGACCGAGCTTCAAGCGCTGTTGGAATACACCGACGAAAGCATGAAAAAAATCAGTGAGCGTTACAACTGTGTCACTCCGCGCTTCACAGAGTCCGACAGGGTCTTGACTGTTAGGTGACCATTAGGTGAATTTGATTAGGTTGCGGAACACGAGCCAATACAAGGCCACGCCCAGCACGATGTACATCGACACCAAAAAGTACTCTGCAGAGAACAAGGCATAGGCCACGGGGTCGGACAGGAACTGCATAAGTTGGATGGTGAACTGGATGATCAGCATGCGCGCAATGTCATCGAGGACGATGACGTTTTCCGCGCCAATCTTTTCAGATACATCGAGTGTGATCAAGGCGGGTTGGTCGGGGACGTTGCGAGTCCAAATCATCTTTTGCTATTAAACACTACAAAGATTTTTTGCACAAAATGTGAAGCGCTTTAAGACTCAATGCCACCCCTCAATAGACAAATGGCCGCCAAAGCCGCAGCACGCATCGAATACAAGGGCTTTTCTCGAGTCTTCCACAAGCCATCACACTTGAATGAGCAGCAATTTCTAGACCGGTGCTGGTTCATAGTAAAAAACAGGGATGCCCCCAATGTGGAGGCCTACGCAGACCTTTGGATTTCGAGCAAGTATTACGAGGTCACCTTTGCACCGGCGGTCATGGACGCTCTAAACAAAATGGAAAAGAATGTCTGGGCGTGAGAAAGACGAAGACAACTCTTTTTTTAGTACTTGTTCAGGTACTGCTCGATCTCATTGGACAGGTCGTCCATCTCGTTGCGGAGGCTCTTCTTGCGGCTGCCGCCCGATTTGGGTGCGGGCTTGGCAGCGGCCTCCTTCTTGCCACCGGTGGCCTTCTTGTTCTTCTCGACGGCCATGTCCAGGCCCTTCTTGGCGAGGAGGATGCCAAAGGGCACCGCCAGGCGTTGGATGTCCTGGGCCATGTTGCCACCCTGCTTGGGAGCGCTGGCAGCCTTGGATTTCGCCTTGCTAGAGGTGTTTTGCTTCTTGCTCTGGGAGTTGTTGGTTTGAGTGGGCATTTATTTAGTCCACAGAAATTTTTTTACTCTTCGCCGGACAATTGGTCATCGACGAGCTCCGGATTCTCTTCAACCAACACCACGTTTGGCAAAACTACGGAATTGATGAAAGACGTGTAAGAATTTGGGTGGTCTAGGAATCCATGCATGGCAAAGTGATCCCGGATATCCAAGAAAAAGTCGAGGAAATGGCACTCGAACTCGTCCAAGAATACCTCCTGAGCCGGAGAGAAATAATCCCGCTTGGGGCGCATACCAAACATGGGTGCCATCTGCTCTAGACACGCTGCGTAGGAATCAAATTCACGGCACTTCACATGCTCTGGGATGGGGTCTGGGGTTTCGATTTTCACCACCTCCACGTAAGACACAACATTGCGTGCCATTTTAGTAATGTACATAAGGTAGCGGGCTTTATACTAGTTCACCAGGATGCTGTTGCTAAAGCGAAAAGTCAATGGGGGCGTCGCATTTTCTTGTGACACACCGCGGGCCGATGTCAACGCCCCGGCACCGGCGTCCCCACAACCTCCGCTGCCGCAAGTCAAGCGGCACAAGATCCCAAGGCACGTGTGGGAAGATGGCAATGCCCAAGAGTTGAGGGACATTGAGCGCTACTTTGACGAATTTGCTTCACGGCTGCCGTCGATCGTGAATGACAAGGAAAAAATGAAGGCAGATCTCTTCGAGCTCTTGTACGAGACATTTGACCACACGCGCAAGCTATCCCGTGATGTGTCTCCGCATGACTAGCTTGGTTTTGACTTCCCTGTTCTTGAGGACAAAGTCCATGATCGCCCCCGGTGTTATCTCGCTTGGCTGGCTCTCAAAAAAGGCATTCAGCGACTCCCGCAGAAACTTGAGGGTGAGCATTTGCGTCTGCTTGTTATCTGTAAAGTTGATGTAGCCATCGCTCGTGTTGATTTGCAGGTTCTTTTTGTCATAAGAGTCGATGTAGTCCACTATGGCGTCTTCGAGCTCCTTTTTTTCGTCTTGGTACTCCTTCATCTTGATCTTCTTGACCTCGATCTTGTTATCCAGCTCTACCCATCGCTGGACCTTTTTGACAACAACAGAGTCCATGAGTATCTCAAACATCCAGTCTACTTTTTAAGTGTCAGGAGGACCAGGAGGATTAAGGACACCAGGGAAAAGAGTAGGGTCAAGGAGATGAGCAAAAACAATCCGTACACGTACCTGTTGATCTCTTGGAACACGATTTGCAACAGGGGAGACACCATTTTCTCCTTGATCAACGTCCGCATCTCTTCCTTGTTGACCTCCTCAGAAATGGTGTCAAAGATTCGGTGCTTGAACTTGGTGAACAATTCTGTTTGCGCCATTCTCTTCTACTTTAACGCGTTAAATAAAGTGGGATAATCTCACAACGCATTGTAGACATGGAAGTTGACATCCGAGACCTCTCCTTCTCGCAAGTGACGATCTCCAAGCCCAAAAAGCAAGATGACTCGCTCTTTGGCAAAATCACGCACGGCGGCGAGACCGCCCTCAAGGTCTACCTCTACGGCGTCCACAGCATCCGTCACAAAGCCGTCGGAGAGTACAGCGTGCTGTATGCCAAGGTACCGAGAAAAGTCTTGCGCGCGCTTGCAGAGTTTGACGAGCACGCCAAGGAACACGTGCGTGAGAACGCGGCGCGCTGGTTCACAAAGAGCTTGGACGAAAACGTCATCGACGAGTACTACATGTCCTCTTTGGTCACGCTGCCCGCCGATGGCACCGTCGCCAAGCTCAAGCTGGTGGGTGACAAGAATGCCTCAAGCCCCCACCAACCCAATCTCCTCGAGCCGGGCAGGTACGACCTGCTCCTCAGGGTCAAGGGCCTACGTTTCTTCAAGCAGCGTTTCGTTGCCGAATGGGAGCTTGTGGCCGTGAAGAGGCTAGGCGATGATCTCGTGAGCAGTTTCCTGGACGACGAAGATGCCGAAAACGAGTCACAGGACGGCGAGTTGGAGGAGGAAGGCGAATCCGCCATGCCCACGGAGGACGACCTGGCCGGCATCAGCGCCCACCTTCAAGCAACGATTGAGGCGCGGTTGGCGCCCTTGCAAAACGAGGTCGAGCGCCTGTTGAAGTTGCGAAGCGAGCTGGAGCAACACACCAAGTCCGTCGCGGTGCTAGACAGGATCGCCGAGGATCTGGACAAATGAGCTAGAGAGCGCTTGAAAAAAAATATTCTTACTAATAAAAACATGGACAATTACACGATCGTAAGGATCTTCCTTATTGTCTTGGCAGTGGCAACCCTGATCATTTTGATCCAAAAATACAACAGCAACCAAAGCTTCGTCGACTCCGAGGGCTTTTATGCGGACGATGATTTCCAAAGGATGCAAGACGAACTGCTCCCCCTGATGTCAAGCACGACTTCTAGGCCTTCCATGGCCACCACTGGCGCCCCCTCCCTCCCCACCGCAGCCACCTATGCGCCCCAGATGGCCGCCACCTTTGCACCCGAGACTATTGTCGCTACCCCGCGCCTGCCCACGCCCATGCCAGAGCCCACCAGCGCTCCTTTCTACAGCAGCAACAGCGGCGAGGACGAGGATTACCAGGCTGTGGCCTATCAAGACGACGGCGCCTCGGATGCCGGCCCTAGGTTCCCCGAGGACAAGGGCAGCCAAAAGAGCCCTTCGGAGTGCTTCCCCAAGGACAAGCTCACCGCCGAGGACCTGCTACCCAAGGACTCTGCCAACTCCAAGTGGTCCCAAGTCAACCCCGCCGGCCAAGGCTCGGTGAAGGACCAGAACTTCCTGCAAGCCGGCTACCACGTCGGCCTCAACACCACCCAAGGCACCATGAAGAACGCGAACTTGCAGCTGCGCTCCGACCCCGTGGCGCCCAAGATGCTGGTCTCGCCCTGGCTAAACAGCTCGTACGAGCCCGACATGATGCGCAAACCCCTTGAAATTGGCGAGGGGTGCTGAAAGGACTTAAGGTAGTTGGATGCGTAACTACGTATGAGTAAGCCTAAAAGTGGCGCAAAATCCACGAGCGATTTGCTTATGTCATCGTTGTCCAAGTTTTACAGCACCAAGTCCAACGTTCTCAAGGTCAAGCCCATCATCAACGGCGAGTCGGACATTTCGCTGAGGCTCATCGACTGGTTCATCACCAACTACAGCAAAAAGCACTCCACGATCATCACGCGCAAGGTGAACAATAATATAGTCCACCTCAACGTCTTTTTGTCCTACCGGTCGCAATTGAAGAGCTACAGCAAATCGTATTTCGACCCCTTCCGCCGGAAAGACCGCGTAAAGTTTTACTACGATAAGGACAATTACCTAGAGACGACGATCGGGCAGCTCAACATGTTCCGCTGGATCCTCGTGAACGACATCCTCGACTTTGTCAAGGAGCACAAGGAGGACATCGAGGCGGACATGATTGCCACGCAAAAGGAAAACCAAAAGAGAAAGTTGAACAAGGACAATATCAAGGTCAAGATCATCGAGACTGAGAATGGACTCGTCACGAAGACTAGAAAAAAGAGGAACGAGCTCAGCAAGTCGATTTTGAAAAACATGAACAAGATGCCCGGAGTGAGGACGATTCAATTCGACTAGAACCTCTCTCCGCGCCTCGCCTTCCCACTCTACACCCTCAAACCCCCTTACACCCCCCTTACACCCCATTGCCTGCTCTGTTTTTTTTCCGCGTTACAGCATTACCCTCTTTGGGACGTCTGGAACCGAATGGAATACTTCGAACTTTATTTTGTAGATGTGCGTGGCCGTCTGCAACTCAAACACGTAGTCCGACAGCTGCAGCTTGCTCGGGTCTTTGGCGTCCATGGCTTGCAGGTTCAAAAAGTTTTGCGTCCAAAGATCGAGCGTGTCCTCGCTGCACTCTTCCAGCGGGTACGTCTCCAAGATGCACCGGATGCCCGCATGCTTGAGTTTTTGTTGCACCACCAAAAAGTCGTCTAGGGTGATGTCGTCTAGGCACAACACCCCCCTGTCGCCCCCCTTGTCCTTACCGTACAATAAGAAAAGGCCCTTACACAACAGGTCTAGGCAAAGCTTGAACAGGTCGCGGCTCGTGTCTAGACCATGGATGTGGATATCGACCGGGCGACCATCGTTTTCACAAAAAATAAAACGGGCAAAGTTGTCAAGTGCACAAGAGGCTGCTGCCATTATACTATATCACTACCTTTTTTCCGCCCTAAACCTTGCGCCCCACGAGCTTCTTACGCCTAGGCAGGCCGTCGTCGTCGTCCTCGTCGCTGGAGGACACAATGGCATCATCCTCGTGCTTGTTCATCGCAAGTTCCATGACCTCCTTGGGATCCGCGTGGCCGGCGTTCTCATCGAGGTCCTCCTCATCGGGCACATTGTCCTCGGGCACCTCCTTGAACGCGTAGCCGCGGATGGTGGCGTTGGGCACGACCTTCATCTGCAGCACCTTCCAAGTGGTGCCATACTTGCCGCCCGCAAACCACAGCCCCATCCACTGGACGATGGCCGTGACCCGGCTGCCCTTGGTCTGCATCGCCAGCAGGTCCACGAGCTCACGCTTGTCGTCGTACACCTCGCACGTGGGCTTGCCATCCTTGTTCGGCACGGTCACCTTGAAGGTAGGAGGGTACTTGTCGGTGATGTCCCCGTTCTTGTCCTTGGCGTGGCGGATGAGCGGCGTGTACAGCGCCTCCAGCACGTCCTTGGATACCTTCTTGCCCTTGAACCACGACGCCGCATTTGCGAGGCCGTCCTCAATCATCTTCTTGTCAATCGCCTCGAGCACGTTGTAGAAGGTCTGGAGGCCGGCGTTACGGTCCATGCCCTTGAACGACAGGTCCAGGCTGTACTTGAGCGGACCCTTGCCGTCGTTGTCCCAGGTGGAGAGACCAAAAGGCGCGCTCATGGTGGGCGTCTGCAGGATGAGCGGCGCGCCGTTGTAAGACATATAGGCCACCTTGCCGCCATTGTCGAGCGTGCGGATGTCGCTCGAGGACACGTTGTTGATATCAAACTCCTTGGCGAGAGTAATGGTGGACATGATTGCGGTTGGTTGTTGAGACTTGATGTGGGGGCATCTTTATATGCTTTCAAATTTTTCATTTCCCAGTCTTGGCTTAAGGGGCGCCAGCTAACATTACCAAATGGAAAACGTTGTGGGTATCGTAAAAGCGTTCCACGCCGACATTTATGGGTCCCACGTGCGCGATCTCTACGCAGAAAAGGACCCCGGAAACAGCAGCAAATCGCTCGACGTTCGCATCGACGAGCAGTTGTTCACCTATTTCATCGCCGTCCTAGGTGTGTTTTACAATGTCACGGTGCGCATTTTACACACGACGGGCGTGTCTATTGGGTTGTGCCCTAAAAACGCCGGAACCGAACACCAGAGTGACATCGACATGAACATCACGTGGTGCAATGCGCTGCGTTGGAGCTCTGTGCCCACGGAGCTGATAGACGTCAACCTCTTGGTGTCCAACGGCACCGCCATTTACGTGCGCCCAGATGCAGTCTTGAGCTTCACCGCAATGTCAAACAAGATCGACCACGTCATGAAAAGAGTGCGCTCAAACAGGTTTGGTTTGGTGCGGTTGCCGGCATTCCCACCAACAAGCGTCCTCAAGGTGCTCAACAGATGCCATGATCTGGTTCAGGCTGGGTGGACCATGGATGACGCGTACATCGGAAAGAGTTCCGCAGTCATCAACACGTGGCGCAATTTTAAAACCCAGGATGTGCGCAATGCTTTTACACCCCAAGAAAAAGAGTCCTTGACATCCCAAGATCAATGCAGCCTGTGCCAAGACACGTTTCAAGACGACGACATCGTGCTAAACACGTCCTGCAACCACAACTTTCACTGGGTGTGCCACTCAGACGACCGCACAACCCGCATGTCCGGGATCTCAAGTTGGTTTCACCTCAAGCGTGACTTTGCTTGTCCATTTTGCAGACAGGCGGCGGTCAACTATCTAGCTTGACAAAAGTCTCTCTTCCCCGCACCTTCAAGCCCATTATCTCTCCTTTTCTTCTCTTTTCTCTTTTTCCTAGTTAATGACGCTAGTGACGTTTCCAACGAGGGAGGAGATTGCCCCGATCCTGCGTGCAGCTACGTATTTTACCGAGATGAGCACCTTGGACATCCGCGCTAGGGGCGCAGACTCCGCAGAAGCCTACCTAACAAGGTACGAGCGCAGCATTGTGCCGCTCTCTGAAAAACAAAAGGATGCCATAGAGGACCTCGCGCACGGCGTGGACAACCTGACTAAAGCGTACAAGCGGCTTTACGCCATTCCGTGGAAGGTCGTGGCTTTTCAGGGCGTTGAGCACGACTTTCCCCACACGATCGCGGACATTGTATTCTTGCCCATAGACATTCTGGACGACACTGCCAAGAGCGCCATGGAAACGCTGCTGCACGAGAAAATTCACGTCTATCAAAGGGCATTTCCCCTGGAGACCAACCTTCTTGTCCAAAAGATGTGGGGTTACAAGATGCACTCTCTCCGCGCGCGGCATCCCTTGGCCCGCAACAACCCGGATCTCAACCAGGTGGTGTATGGCAGGCAACGCTGGGGCATGCTGCAAGAGTTCACCAACACGGCAAACGACCTGCGCGACTCCAAGGTGCGCTTTGTGGGAGACGAGCCGGACACGTGGACGGCGGTTGCGGAGCGATACGAACACCCCTACGAGCGCATGGCTTACGAGATAAGCAAGTTTCTTGTCTCGGGCTCAACAAAAGAAGACAAAATTCAGCTCAACGAGTGGATGGGTAGGTACTTTTAGGCGAGGCCTAGGCCTTGACAAAGTTGTGCTTGATGAAGCTCTGCAGGTTGAAAAAGGTGAGGTTGTCCTCCGGCTTGGTGTTGAGGACCTTTTGGAGCTTGGCATCGGGATGGATCTTGCGCTTGTCCTTGGCATCTTGGAGGTTGTGCTCCTTGATGTACAGATTCAGGCGGCGGGTGACGTCGGTGCGCGCCAGCTCAGTGCCCTTGGGCACCGCGAGGAAGTCGCACAGCGCATCAGATAGCTTGGTGGGCTTGGCGAAGCCACTTGGGGTCTTCTTAGCGTTGGGGTTGACAGAGCGGGTGCGGGTGCGCTTGCTAAAGGTCTTGGCGAGCTTGACCAGCTCCTTTTGCACCGCCTTGAGGTAGGACTGCAGGTCCTTGAGGTTGTTGGACAGGTCCGCCACCTTTTGGTTCAGAGCCTCAAACTTCTCGTGCACCACTGCGTCCGCCGGCTGGGGGACTGCCACATCGGCAGCCGTGGTGGTGGTCACATCTGGGGTGGTCACCTCGGGAGTCTGAGGGGCAGGTGTTGCGGGGGGAGCTTCGGCCACGCTGCGGGCCTTGATGCGCTTGCTGGGAGTGGTGGTCGTAGTGGGTTTCTTGCTTGCCATTTAGTACTATATGCCACGGTAAAATCCTTAAGTATTTTAACGCACTGCTGGCCACCTGATCTGAGTCATGGCAATGGAGGCGCCCAAGAATTCTTTGGGGTCACGTTTGGGAAGGTCGAAATCGCGCAACTCCCCCGACAAAAAGTCCATCGCCCTTTCCGTAGACTGCCCGAGCGCATTAAAAAAGCCCTCTAGATTTCGAAACATGGCAGCCTTGCACACGTAGTATGCGAAGGCGTGCGTGCCTTGTGTGGCGCCCGGCGTAGCCAAGTAGGCCATGACCTTGGCCGCTACGTCAATGTAGTGTCGCCCCTCCCGACTCAGGGCCTTTGAGAGTGCGGCCTCTTTGTTTGTCCTGCTGCTGCCCGTGAACAAAACGTAGACAGCGGCGTGAAGGTAGCACGCGATGACCTCTGTAAACGCTTCATTGAGCGCCAGTTTATTGAACGGATGGACCACCGCTTTTTCATGCAGGCGCAAGTTGTACTGTGTAGCATAAAAGCGGTCGATGCGTGGGTCGTACCTCTTGAAATCCAAGTCCCAACAATGCACCATCTCGTGTATCAACACTTTGTTGAGATCTTCCTTGCGGTAAACAACGATCGTGCAGTGTTCGCCCCTCCCCGGCACCTTCCACGCATAGCCACTGTTGACCTCGTTGACACCTAGGACCATCCCAGGCTTCTTAGGAAGCCGTTTGGGCGCACGCACCGGCATCAAAACAACCCGCAGTGACCGTTTGGCATTGAGTTTGGTCAACACTCGCACCGTGAAAGCGAGAATGTCCAGAGTGACGCCTAGCTGCATGTCCTTTGGCATGGTCACCACAACTTTGGTCCCCCCGGCTCCCGCGATGGTAGCTGAAACCGAACGAGTCTTTTTGGCGAGCTTTGCCACCGCCCTCTTCAATTTCTCACCAATATATTCTCCGGACAACACCTGATTGAGGTCACGAACGTCCCCATCCCAAGGCTGCCACACCACTGGTGTTTTCTTGTGGCATTCAAACTCTTGATGCATGAGGTCCCACAGAGCCATTTTAATATTTCAATGGATAAAGAAAGACCCGACCATGAATGCGTACCTGATTTTGGGCGGCATCGGGGCACTTGCAATTCTTGTGATCCTCGTGATGCGAAAGGTTGAAAAGTTCAGGCTAGTTTCATCATAAGCCCGCTTTCCTTCAAAGAAAAAAATGATTGAAAAGAGTTGGCAACACATCTCAAATACACCATGGGCGTCGATCACTTCCAAGCCTTCCAGCGAGATTTCAATGACCGCTACTTTCAAGACCTCTGGAACCCGCAAGTCCAAATCCTCGCCACCATGACTCAAGCCGACTTCTTCACACAGCCCCACCAGCTCTTCCACGGACAAGACCCCACGCTCACGAGGATGCTCTTGGATGCTGTTTTGCATCACGTCATGGGCGCCTTCAAAAAAAGAGAAGCCTCCATTGAGCTCGTCGTCGGTGGCAGCAAATGTACTTTGCCCTTTAAACACAGCGGCATCCACGTTGAGGTTGACCTCGACACCATCAGCAGTGGGGAGCGCCAGCTCTTGACAGAATTCATCCACAAACACCTCGGCGTCACACGCTCGGTCAATACCGAACAACAAAAGAGAATCGTCGTGCTGCACGGCATAGAAAACTCGGTATGCGCCTTTGCCTTGCGCAAGGTCTTGGAGACGTGCAGCAGGAATGTGTTGTTCCTGCTCACCGCTCGCAATGTCTCCAAGGTCAACGAAGCCATCAAGAGTCGGTGCGCGCTCGTGCGCTGTGGCGTGTCCAGCGACCGCTTCGACGCCTTTTGTCAACGATTCATGGAGGACCACGGCATCGAGGAGGCAGAGGTGGACCGAGGTGACGGCGTTACGTACACAGTGCTCAACTTTGGAACCAGCGACGGCGATGGCGTAGATGAATGCATCAAAGCACATTTACAAAAAATGACAGAGTCCCCTTTCCCCGCAGCGCTGAAAAGCAACCGCGAGTTTGCCTTCAAGATGTTGCATTTTCACGTGCCCATCGCCCACACCTTCAAAAAGGTCATGCACTTTTGTCAAAAGCGCAAGCTCCCCAAGCAACGTCTCTTGCTAATTGTCGAGTTGGCGGCCTCCCTAGAGCACAAGGCAACGGAAGTGAGCAAGCCCAGCATGCCCATTGAGCGCCTTCTCTTGGAAGTCTGGAGGCAAGCGAATGCCACTTAAGTCTACACCTTTTCTTATGTTTGCAAATGGCGCCACACACCACATCTGCGAGGCAAGCACAGAACACCATATTTGACGAGTACCAAAAGTACCTCGAAGACCTCCAAGGAGAGTATGGCCCCAAATCCGTCGTGCTGATGGAGGTGGGTTCTTTTTACGAAATGTACGCAATGGACACAGCTTTCATCGACCTCCCCGCAATTGCAGACTTGCTCAACATCCAGGTCACGCGGCGCAACAAAGCAATCTTGGAAGTGTCGAGGACCAACCATCTGTTGGCGGGCTTTCCTGCCTATTGTCTTGAAAAGTTCACCAACACCCTCCTGGACGAGGGCTACACCGTCGGCATCGTCAATCAAGTGACGCCTCCCCCAAAGCCCAAGAGGGCGTTGACGAGCGTGCGCAGCCCGGGCACCAGGCTCGACAACATCAAACCCAGCAACGACTCGTTTTTGATGTGTGTGTACGTGCAGGCTAAAACCCCCGCGGCAGGTGTGGCCTACGTCGACCTGAGCACAGGGGCAACGTTCGTGTTCGAGGCCTCTTGTGAAGAAGAGCTCTTCCGCATCGTCACTGCGGTCGCTCCAAAAGAGGTGCTGGTCCTTGGAGAAGACCCCGAAAAGGCGCTGGGCGACGTGCTCACGAAAACTTGCGTGCACGCAAAGCCAGCCGACCCCGAGCTCCTGAACATTCATTACCAGCGGCAACTCTTGGAAACCGTGTATCCCAAGCACGGTCTATTGAGCGTCATCGAGTACCTCGACCTTGAGCGTCGACCACTCGCGCTCACCAGCTTTGTGGCGCTCTTGCGTTTCGCTCACAAACACTCGGAGCGCATCTTGGCACACATCCAAAAGCCGGCGGTATTGTCTGCAGATGCAGAGCTCGTGGTGTCCTTCAACGCGTGTTTACAGCTCAACGTGATTGGACCCGGGAAGACTCTCGTGGACACATTGAACCGGTGCAAAACCGCCATTGGACGGCGCCATTTCAGGCACAGGCTGCTGCACCCTACATTGGACCGCGTGTCTCTACTTGCGCAGTATGACGCCATTGATTCCCTCATCGCAAACCAAAGCTACAAATCCATCCGCACAGATCTCTCCAAAGTGTGCGACCTCGAGCGGGCCTTCCGGAGGATCCAGCTTGGCACTGCAAATCCGATGGAATTCCCCGCGATATTAGAGAGCATAGAGTGTCTGACTCACGCATCCAGCAAGTTGGAGCCTTCCGCAGCAACACAAGAGGCCCAGCTCGGCGTGGAGCGCATTGTTGTGGCATGCGCGTGTTTGGACTTGGACAATGCAGCCAAAGCGACCCAGGAGAGCATGGGCGCCTTCAATCTGTTTGTGCCGGGAACGCACCCGCAACTAGACACTCTCGGCCAACGTGTGCAAGAAGAGTTGTTCGAATTGGAATCCTTGGCGGAGGCCCTCAACAAAGCAGCCGGCGGCGCGCACTTCAAACTGGAAAAGGGCGACAAAGAGGGGTACTACCTCCTCATTACCACCAAACGCCTCGCC
>JACCDU010217705.1_pt1 | contig 18263 bp, 18 predicted proteins | sample 7446081 | NCBI WGS metagenome assembly JACCDU01 (sample SAMN15323447, study PRJNA562643) | freshwater metagenome | isolation source: river surface water | place: USA:Blue River Watershed | collected 2017-08-17
AATCAAAATCCACCCCTCGAGAAACTTCATGTTTCACCATAATGGAATCTGAACTTTGAAATCCCACGCCCTTCTGAATTTGAATAAAACTGTATTTTGATTTTTCCATTCTCTTGGCGCTTAGGGAAGGTGCATTCCGATATCCTGCCATCCGAATAGAACGACCAATCAATTCCAGAGCGCGATCTGCTTCAAGTGCGAGTGATTGGGTTTTCTCAAGCTCAATTTGTTTGGCGATAAGCTCCCCACTATTTTTTAATAACGGCCCTACCAAGATAAGACATAGCGCGAATCCAACGAGACACTCCAGCAAACTCATTTGAAAGACTTGCTGCGCAAACTCACTTTTGGCATGCTCGTTATTGAGTTAATTTTTGCTGCTTTGGCTTGGGCAATCTCATGTTGATCTAACTCTTGATGTATTTGCACGCGCTTTTCCCTTAATTGCCCCATGCTCAGCACCAATTTTTGATAGGTATTGCCCAAGCTGATCCAACTGGTCACTACCAAGGTCATTGCCACCAGGACCTCTAGCAATACAAAACCATGACTTTGTCCGCCTAATTCATGAGCATTAGCGGGTCTCTTGTTAGTTTTCTTGACGGATCCAGGCGGAATGTTGGGCATGGGCTATTTTCCTAGGCCATATCAAGAAGAAACAGGCTTTAAATGGGTACCAGTCGTCAGAAAAGCTGGATATTGAGCTAAGGATGCCAAGTGGGACCCAAAAACCCCTCCTCAGCTTAAAATAGAGGGCTATGCAAAATACTCTCGCCTCCACCGAAGAAATCGTTGCTGATATGAAAGCCGGCAAGATGGTGATCTTGGTCGATGAAGAAGATCGCGAGAATGAAGGCGATTTAGTACTCGCTGCTGACCATGTCACTCCTGAAGCAGTCAATTTCATGGCAAAACATGGTCGTGGACTGATTTGCCTCACCTTGACGCGCGAACGTTGCCAACAAATTAACCTGCCCTTGATGGTGCGTGATAACGGCACTTCAATGGGCACCAATTTCACAGTCTCAATTGAAGCAGCTAGTGGCGTCACCACCGGAATCTCAGCAGCTGATCGTGCCCACACTATCAAAACTGCGGTTGCCGCTAATGCAAAGCCCAATGACTTAGTTCAGCCAGGACATATCTTTCCGTTAATGGCGCAGCCAGGTGGCGTATTGATTCGCTCTGGCCACACAGAAGCAGGTTGTGATTTAGCCGCTATGGCGGGCTGCTCGCCTACCGCCGTCATTTGCGAAATCATGAAAGACGATGGCAGCATGGCACGTTTGCCAGATTTGCTAGAGTTTGCAAAAGAACATCAATTAAAGATTGGCAGTATTGCGGATCTCATTCAATATCGTAGCCAACATGAAAGCATTGTGGTGCGCGAAGGTGAGCGTGAGTTTGTGACGCCTTGGGGTAAGTTCCAAGGCATCGTCTATCGCGATACACCAAGCTCATGCATTCACTTAGCTTTGGTTCATGGCAAGCCTTCAGAGAGCGCAGAAACTTTAGTACGTGTACATGAGCCTCTTACAGCATTAGATTTCTTGGATGCCAATGTGAGCACCCATTCTTGGCCACTCGCCCAAGCACTACAAAAACTCGCTTCATCACCGGCTGGTGTCGCTGTTTTACTCAATGCATCTGGCATTGCCGCTCCCGGCGATGCAGATTGGCTGGCGCAGTTTCATAAACTCAATGGCACACACTCAGAAAATACCGAGACACCGCCGGCTCGCAAAACCGATTTCCGCACTTACGGCATCGGCGCACAAATCCTCAAAGATCTGGGCGTAGGAAAAATGCGTTTGCTAGCCAATCCAAGTCCAGTGCCAAGCCTATCTGGATATAAGCTGGAAGTGACTGGCTACACCCCTTTTGCATCTAATCTTGAATCTAATTTATAAGTTATTCCGAAAGCATCATGAATACATCAAATAATGAATCCGCAGTAGGCGTATTGGCTACTGATCTAAATGGTCAAGACTTACGGGTTGGCATTGTGCAAGCGCGCTTTAATGAAGAACACTGCGTTGCACTCACTACTGCATGTATTGAAGAGCTCATCAAGTTAGGCGTCTCTCAATCTGACATCAAGTTAGTCACTGTGCCTGGCGCATTAGAAATTCCATTTGCACTGCAAAAGTTAGCTGAAACAGGTGAGTTCGATGGCTTGGTTGCGCTAGGCGCCATCATCCGTGGCGAGACTTATCACTTTGAACTCGTGTCGAATGAATCTGGTGCTGGCATCACTCGTGTTTGCCTGGAGTCTGGATTACCAATCGCGAATGGTGTCCTCACCTGCGAGACAGATGAACAGGCTCAGGTTCGGGTTCAAGTAAAGGGTGCCGATTGCGCAAAAGCCGTAGTTGAAATGGCCAACTTAGCATTAGCCCTCACACCAGACATTGATTTTGAAATCAATCCTAGCGAAGAATAAAGATTGATATGACTAAAACCCCAGCAACTTCACAAGCCCCTGTGGCTAGCGCACCAAAGCGCTCCCTCACACCACGTCGCCGTGCTCGTGAATACGCCTTACAGGGCGTGTATCAAAGCCTGGTGATGCGTCGCGCAGGTAGCCTGCCAAATGCCGCAGCTATCGCCAAACAGTTAGCTGAAGATCCTGGCTTTCGTCGCTGCCAGCATGACTTGTTTCAGGGCATCTTTGCTGGCGTATTAGAGCGTACGGATGAACTCGAAGGCATCATCACTCCTGCGCTAGATCGCCCTATTAATGAGCTCTCACCTGTAGAGCATGCCGCTTTGTTAATTGGCGTGTATGAGCTGGCTATCGATTTATCTGTGCCATACAAAGTGGCTATCAATGAGGCTGTAGAACTTGCCAAGACCTTTGGCGGTACCGATGGCCATAAATACGTCAACGGCGTACTAGACCTCTTAGCTCAAAAACTCCGCAGTACAGAGATTCAGGCAGGCTAAGTCAAGATAAGCCAATCCCTCTCAAGACAGCCCACCAACCCCTGCACTCCTTCAGAGTCCAGGGGTTTTTCATTACCTTTGCTTGAGGGATAAAATCAATTGATCAAATACATTAAGCTACTAAACATCAATAGCTAGAACGATTTTGGAGACTTTGTCATGCAAAAGATAGATATTCGTAAGTTACTCAAAGATCCAAGCCTTTTTAAAGAAGAGGCCTTCATTAACGGTGGTTGGGTAAAGACTGCCAATACTTTCGCAGTGACCAATCCAGCTACCGGCGAAGAAATTGCTCAAGTAAGCAATCTTGAGTCCAAAGATGCAGAGCTAGCCATCCAGGCTGCAGAGAGCGCTTTCCAAGAATGGAAAAGTAAAACTGCCAAAGAACGCGCTAGCATTATGCGCAAATGGTTTGATCTTGTTATTCAAAATACGCAAGACCTGGCCACCCTCATGACCCTAGAGCAAGGCAAGCCCTTAGTGGAGGCAGCCGGTGAAGTAGCCTACGGCGCCTCATTTATTGAATGGTTTGCAGAGGAAGCAAAACGCGTAGCAGGCTCTATTCCAAGCACGACATGGAGTGATAAACGCCTCATCGTCATGAAGCAACCGATTGGTGTTTGCGTGGCGATTACGCCCTGGAACTTTCCGATTGCGATGATTACCCGCAAGATTGCACCAGCAATGGCTGCAGGTTGCACGATTGTCATCAAACCAGCTGAGCTAACTCCACTGTCCGCCTTGGCTCTAGCTGAACTTGCACAGCGCGCTGGTGTCCCAGCTGGCGTGGTCAACATTCTGACGGCAGATGCCGATCAATCGATTGCGATTGGTAAAACGCTCTGTGCTTCACCTGTAGTGCGTCACCTCTCATTTACTGGCTCCACAGAAGTGGGTCGCATTTTGATGGCGCAGTGCGCGCCTACCGTAAAAAAATTAGCACTCGAGCTTGGTGGTCATGCGCCTTTCATTGTGTTTGAAGATGCAGATATCGATGCAGCAGTCTCTGGTGCAATGGCATCTAAGTATCGTAATTCTGGTCAAACCTGTGTTTGCGCAAATCGCTTCTATGTACACAAGAATGTCCTCGATCAATTTGTGGAGAAGTTTGCTAAAGCCATTCAAGTGATTAAGGTGGGTAACGGCATGGAAGCCGGCACTACTCAAGGCCCCCTAATTGAACAAGCAGCACTAGAGAAGGTGGAGAAACATGTGGCTGATGCACTTAGCAAAGGTGCAAAGCTCATTAGCGGCGGAAAGCGATCTTCCTTGGGCGGCACATTCTATGAGCCAACGATTTTGTCTAATGTCACTAATGACATGCTCATTACTTATGAGGAAACCTTTGGCCCAGTAGCCCCCATCATTGCCTTTGAAAGTGATGAGGAAGCAATAAGGTTGGCGAACAATAGCCAATTTGGCTTGGCCTCCTACTTTTACAGCCGAGATATTGGTCGCATCTGGAAGGCGGCTGAAGCATTGGAGTACGGCATTGTGGGAGTGAACTCAGGAATCATCTCTAATGAAGTGGGTCCATTTGGAGGGGTAAAGCAATCCGGCTTAGGACGTGAAGGTAGCATCTACGGCATGGATGAGTACCTTGAGCTCAAGTACGTTTGCTTGGGACTGTAAGAGCAAGGATTACGGCAGCAAAGTAAATCAATCAAGCCGCTGAATAGCGGCTTTATTTCTTTTTGTAAACCAAATCCCAAACTCCATGACCCAGCTTAATGCCGCGGTTCTCAAACTTGGTAATCGGTCGGTAAGCGGGTCTCTCCACGTATCCTGGATGCTGAGCGCTGAGCTGCTCTAGCGTAGGCCTAAATTCTTTTGAATCTTCAGATTTAGCTACATCTTCCGCTGTGAATGTCTCTACCTGCACTTGCTCGGAAGATGTATTAACAAGGGCTGATTCTGCATTTAATACCAAGAGCATTTGCTCGGCATAGTTATGCCAGTCGGTAGCTAAATGTAAATAGGCGCCAGGCTTGAGACGTGAGACTAACAACTTCACAAACTCCGCCTGAATCAGGCGACGCTTGTGATGACGCTTCTTGTGCCAAGGATCTGCAAAATAAATATGAATACCATCCAAAGAATTTGGGGCAAGCATCTTCTCCAGTACCTCAACCGCATCATGCCGAATCAATCGCAAATTAGTAAGATTATTTTCGCCAATTAATTTCAGCAAAGCACCCACACCCGGTGGATGCACCTCGATCGCCAAAAAATCATCTTCAGCACGTAAAGCAGCAATTTTGGCAGTCGTCTCGCCCATCCCAAAACCAATCTCTAATATCTTAGGATGCGATGAACCATTGAATGCCTGCGGAAGATTCAATACAGCCTGTTGAAACGGTACCAAGAACTGAGGACCTAAGTCATCAATGGCGCGCTGCTGACCAGCGGTTGTTCTGCCCGCCCTCAACACAAATGAGCGAATACGATCTGTTCTAGGAAAAGTCACTGTAGCAACACCTTTATTTTGGGAATGGAGTGTTCCACCCTGCTGAGCGATAGGCATAGACCACTTCACCTAAAACGATAGATAAGGATGTCATGAATGATATGAGACCAAGCACAAATGTCCAAATCACATAAGTAGCCTGCAAGGAACGCACGGCACCGGCTTGGAAGAAAAATAACTCTAAGACTGTTAAAGAAATAAATACACCACTTAAGACATCAAAAAAGATGGCAGCCGTACAAAGACGACCACGGACTTTTGCCTCATTAGCCTCTTTCATCATGTGCTTTAGGATTTCTGGATCCTGAATACCGCCCTCCTGAATTCGGTGCTGAATAGCGCGCATACGATCCACTGATCGTGCTAAGCGAGCAGAGATCGCATTAATCAAGGTGGCTACTGCAGTTAATAAAAAAACTGGGGCTAATGCCAGCTGAATGTTATTAGTAATAGCATCAATCGATACATCCATATTTATTCCAATCTACGTCTATTAAATTTCATTGATTTGAATTAGTGAGACCAAGCCACGAGGCCGGTGTATGCACTTACCAATACCAGCACACCAAAGACAATTCGATACCAGGCGAATGGAATGAAATTATGTCCAGCGACATAATGAATCAACCAGCGCACACAAATAAAAGCAGAGATAAAAGCGGCGATAAAGCCCACCACAATTGCTAAAGTAAAGTCACCAGATAAGGACACTGGATTTTTCCAAAGCTTGAGAAGTTCGTAAGCAGTTGCACCACCGATCACGGGAATTGCTAGGAAGAAAGAAAACTCGGTCGCCACTGCACGAGGCAAACCAAATAACATACCGCCAATAATGGTTGCGCCCGAACGAGAGGTTCCCGGAATCAATGCGGCACATTGAGCAAGACCAACCTTCAGCGCATCCAAAGGGGTTAAATCATCAACTGACTGAATATGCGCCTTAGCCGGGGAATGCATCAGTTTGGTTTGACGACGTTCAGCCCAAAAAATGACCAACGCGCCCAATATAAAAGCACTTGCTACTGGAATAGGAGCAAACAATACCGCTTTAATGTGCTTTCCAAATACAAACGCTAAGCCCATTGCCGGAATGGAGGCAATCAGTAGGTTAAGGATAAAACGGCGGGAAATCGCGCTACTTTTAACTGTAGAGGCGACTTTCCAGAGCTTTTCACGAAACTCCCAGCAAACCGCCAAAATGGCACCAAACTGAATGATGACTTCGAAGGCTTTGCCCCGTTCGTCATTGAAGTCAAGTAAGTCGCCCACCAAAATGAGATGCCCCGTGCTGGAGATGGGCAAAAACTCTGTTAAGCCTTCCACTACCCCCAGCATTAAGGCTTTGCCTAGCAAAATTAGATCCATAGTCGCAATTTTATAGATAGATCAAACCCTTGGAGGGGATTTGGCAAAATGGTGGCCAATTAAGGCGTTCTACGCAAATAAGCCTTAAACTTCATGGCACATAAAAACGTATCTGAATGAGATGAACCCGCCCCGCTTTCGCCCTTCGAAACTCAGCACCTTAGGTTTACTCCTAAGCCAGGCGCTCGGACTCACCCTTATCTCGCCAAACACCTTTGCACAAAGCGCTAATGGGGCCAAGCCTTCATTGCCAACCCCCATGAGTGCGCAGTCCTTAGTGGGCCTTGATATGCCACCTCAAATGGTGATCGCCCCAAAACCAGCTATACCCAGTAGCCCAGCACTCTCCAACCTGAGTGGGAATGCTGCCAACGTTGGGCAAGCTTCAGATCTGATTCGTCTCTATCAAGAGGCAGCATTTAGCGATCCCGTCTTAAATGCTGCGCGCTTTAACTATCAAGCCAGCAAAGTACTCTATTGGCAGGGTTTATCCCTCCTACTGCCGCAGGCCAACGCCGTTCCTGGTAGCACCCGCTACTACCAACACACAGCCGGCAATGCTCCCTCAGGGGCTGTGACAGGATCCCGTGTATACGACCAGAAAAACTATACGGTCACACTAACGCAGCCTGTATTTAATATGGCAGCCTTAGAGGCATTTAAGCAAGGTGACCTCAATACCAAAATTGCAGATATGCGCTTTTATCTAGCGCAGCAAGATTTAATCATTCGAGTTTCACAAGCCTATTTCGATGCGCTCACAAGCCAAGACAATGTCGAGCTCTATCGCAACAAAAAGGGTTTAATCAAACAACAACTTGAAATCGCACAAGCCAAATTTGATGCTGGACTGGCCACAATTGTTGATGTCAATACAGCACAGGCAGCTCTTGATCTTGCGAACTCGCAAGAAATTGCTGCACAAGCAGATCTCGTTGTAAAGCGTGGCGTACTAGAACAATTAGCAGGCCGACCGGTCGGCCCTCTAAGGCCTCTAATTAAGGAAGCAAAGATCGATGGCGTTTTAAAAGATCCTCGCTCCAAAAATAAAGACAGTAACGGCATACCGATTGCGGAGAGTATTAATCCACAACTGCCTAAGGGTCAAACCTTGGATGATTGGATTTTGCAAGCTGAGACCGCCAACTTCAATGTATTGGCTGGGCAGCTATCAGTCAACTTAGCAGAGAGTTCTTACCGCGCATCGCAAGCACTGAACTACCCATCCGTGAACTTTGTTGGAACGGCTGGGTACAACACATCCAATGGAACAGCCAATAGCTTAACGCCTGCACAAACTAACATCTACAACAATACAATCGCATTGCAAATGAGCATTCCCCTTGTATCGGGCGGGTTTAATAGCTCAGTGATTCGTCAAAATGCAGCATTACTGGATGCGGCCAAAGCCAATTATGACAACGCCCGGCGTACCGCAGCCCAAAATACCCGAGCAGCATTTACCGGCTTCTACGGAGGCTTGGCGAGCGTCAAGGCCTATGAAGCAGCTGAGCGCTCATCAAGCTCAGCACTCGAATCGAGTAAATTAGGATTCCAGGTGGGCACATTAATCAATATTGATGTGTTGATTGCATTGGACACTCTCATCACTACCCGCTCGCAACTACAACAGGCGCGATATAACACCATTCTCAATGCAATTAGACTTAAAGCGCACGCTGCCGCGCTATCAGATGAAGATCTAATAGCGATCAATACACTACTTCGGTAAACACTAGAAAAATTAAGGCTACTGTAATAGCTTAAGAGAAGCGCTCAGAACCCCCTGAACACTGGGAGGACTTTGCATATCACCAAGATTACAAATTTGACTGGACCAATAACCCTCGGTCTTCCAGCGCGGTGAATCGCAATAGATTTCAACAGTAGGCCTATCAAGGACTGCCGCAAGATGAGTAAGCCCGGTATCAACCCCAATTGTTAAAGCTGCCCCAGTAATCACAGAGAAGGCATCTTCAATAGAAAAGGCAGGCGGCACAAAGGCGCCTGGAATCCGCGCAGCAAGTAACTGACTAATTGTTTGCTCTGCAGGGCTGCCCCAGGGGAAAACCACCTGATAGCCGCGAGCAGATAAATCTTTGCTCAGAGCAACCCAGTACTCATTGGGCCAACGCTTCGCTTCACGCGCAGTTGAGTGAAAACAAAGAACATAAGGCGTACGCAAACCCTGAACCGTGGTTTTTGGGATACCCTGCACAAATGATTCGGGATAAAACTTTGGTGCATCACCCCGATCTAGCAAAGGCCAATCAAAAGCGGAGCACATCACCCAACGTGAACGATCTACCGCATGGCAATGGGAAGGCACCTGCACAGATTGGGTATAAAACGATCTAGCCAGTGGCTCATATCCCGAAAATTCTGTTGCATTGGCAAGACCAGCAATAAGCACATTCGAACTCTTCTTTGCCAGGGCACACACAATGGCAGACTTTAGTAATCCTTGTGTCTCAATCAAGACATCATAAGCGGACGACTGAAGTGACTTACGAAATGCAAAGAATTCTTGCCAAGTCGATAGCTTGAATAAATTCTTTTTCCAGCGGCGCAAGCCAAATGGAATAATGCGATCGATTCCCTTAAAACCTTCTCGCGACAAAAGCGGACTTAGCAGGTGAACATAAGCCTCCTCGACCACCCAATCAATTTGCGCTTCAGGCAATCGCGTGCGCAAATCCCAAACGATGGGAAGATTATGAAGAACATCCCCAAGAGAGGACAACTTCACCAATAAAACTTTAGGCTTACTAGATAAAGAGGAATTGAGTGGGATATTGCTCATGTGAGCATTATCTTATCTTTTAATGAGAGCCCTAAAATGCTTAGAATTTGGGAGCCTGATCCCAACTAAAGCCCGCGCCATCTTTGGCGTTCATGTTCGGCTCAATACCTTCAGGCAAAGGCCACTGGATATCAACTACCGAGTCATTCCAAGACAAGCATGCTTCACTTTGGGGATGATAGTAATCCGTAGTTTTATAGAGGAACTCAGCTGTCTCAGATAAAACCAAGAAGCCATGCGCTAAGCCAGGAGGAATCCACATTTGCTTGTGGTTTTCAGCACTCAGCTCTACTCCAACCCACTTGCCGTAGCTTGGAGAATTTTTGCGGACATCCACAGCAACATCAAAAACACTACCTGCCACAACGCGTACTAACTTACCCTGAGTCTGCTCTAGCTGATAATGCAAACCCCGCAAGGTCCATTGACGTGAAAAGGAGTGGTTGTCTTGAACAAACTCGACAGCCAAGCCAGTAGCAAGCGAAAAGTCTTGAGCATTAAAAGACTCGGTAAACCAACCACGCTCATCACCAAATACTTTTGGCTCAATGATTAGTACGTCATGGATTGCTGTTGGAGTGACCAGCAGTTTAGAAGGCGTAGTAATTGCCACACTCATCCAATCATCTTTTTGTGAGATAAAGAAACGGGCTGAGCTGAAGTATTAAGCTCATTTAATATCTTCTTTAAATACTGGCCATAACTATTCTTACTCAACTGCGTAGCAACTTTGAGAACATCCTCGGCACTAATCCACCCCTGACGATAAGCAATTTCTTCAGGACAAGCAACCATCAAGCCTTGACGCTTCTGCAAAGTAGCAATAAAGCCTGCAGCATCTAATAAGGAATCGTGCGTGCCAGTATCAAGCCAAGCAAATCCACGGCCCATAATCTCTACGCTAAGCTCATTCTTTTCGAGATAAACGCGATTGACATCAGTAATTTCGAGCTCACCACGAGCACTAGGCTTAATCGAAGAGGCAATATCGCATACCTGATTGTCATAAAAATATAGGCCAGTGACTGCATAACTACTTCTTGGCTGAAGGGGTTTTTCTTCAATGGAAAGTGCTTTGTAATCTTTATCAAACTCCACAACGCCATACCGCTCTGGATCGGTGACGTGATAAGCGAATACTGTTGCACCACTATTGCGTTGATTTGCACTATCAAGCTGATCAACCAACTCATGACCATAAAAAATATTATCCCCAAGCACTAAAGCACTTGGATTGTTGCCTACAAAGCTTTTACCCAAAGTAAATGCTTGAGCCAAACCATCTGGAGAGGGTTGCACGCAATACTCAATATTAAGACCCCACTGAGAACCATCGCCTAGCAATTCAGCAAAACGTGGAGTGTCATGCGGGGTAGAGATCAACAAAATATCTCTTATCCCTGCAAGCATTAAGGTGGTTAGTGGGTAGTACACCATTGGCTTGTCATAGACGGGCATGAGCTGCTTAGATACGGCTTGCGTGACAGGGTACAAGCGAGTGCCAGAACCGCCCGCCAAAATAATCCCTTTACGATTTGCTTGATTTACTGCCATAGCGCTCTTTCTAGATAAGTCCGTCTTGAACTGCATTGCGTACATAGGTTCGAACAGCCTCATCCCAAGACTCATTCAATTGCTGTAATTTTGACATATCGCCTCGCTCCTCAAAAACTTGCCGCAACTTATCCGTCGACATTCTTGAATTCATGGGTCTGGGGGCTGGTAATGGGTATTCGATTGCAGGAATGGGTTTAATTGCTTTGGGGGCTAACTTCAGAACTGAGCCAGCCTCTAAAGCAGTCTGCACTGCCAAGGATGCTAGTCCGTACCAGCTAGTCTCGCCAGGAGGAACGGCGTGATAGATACCGGATGGAAATTTTCTTAAAGCACCTTGAGCATCCATTACTAAATCCAAGCTAACCTGAGCCAACCATTGTGCGCTAGTTGGGACACCATGCTGATCTTCAATGACCTTCAGCTCTTCGCGATCTTTCGCTAAACGCAAAATAGTGCGAATAAAATTTCCACCATCACCATATACCCAGCTAGTGCGGAGAATTGCGTATTGACCACCGACACTTGACAACTGGTTAGCTAATTTAGCAAATGCTTTTGCAATAGCTTCTTCACCACCTGCCTTGCTTTTGCCATAAACCCCTAAAGGATTACGCATATCATTTTCTAAATAGAAGCCATACTTCTCACCATCGAATACATAATCTGTTGAGTAGTGCAGAAAAGTTGCACCCTGCTGAGCGGCATATTGAGCCATTAATTCTGGAGCTCTCGCATTTACCGCAAACGCCAAATCCACCTCTGTTTCAGCTTTATCAACAGCCGTATATGCAGACGCATTAATGATGAGGTCAGGTTTAAATTGATTTAATACATTTGCGATAGCTTGCTCGCAACTCAGATCGCATTGAGCACGTCCAAGGTATTGAATATTTAACTGATCTGCTAAACCCAAATTGCAAGCATCAAGAGCAATATGGAAAGCTTTACCTAACTGGCCATCTTTACCAAATACTAAAATATTCATGGGCGACTGATTGGCCTCAGCTGTACTGCTTTTGTAGCCAATCGCGATATGAGCCACTCACTACGCCCTCTACCCACGCTGGATTTTCTAAATACCATTGGACCGTTTTTCGAATCCCCGTATCAAATGTTTCTGCAGGGCGCCAGCCTAATTCACTTTCTACCTTGCTAGCATCAATCGCATAACGTCGATCGTGACCAGGGCGATCTTGAACAAAAGTAATTTGCTCCGCATAAGACTTACCATCAGAGCGAGGCTTTAGCTCATCCAAAATAGTGCAAATAGTTTTCACAACATCAATATTGGCCTTCTCATTCCAACCACCAATGTTGTAGGTCTCACCTAATTTGCCCCTAGCCAATACCTCCCGAATTGCGGAGCAATGATCTCCAACATAGAGCCAATCTCGTATCTGCTGACCATCGCCATAAATAGGTAGTGGCTTGCTATTGAGCGCATTGAGGATCACCAACGGAATTAATTTCTCAGGAAAGTGATAAGGGCCGTAGTTGTTAGAGCAATTGGTTGTCAGCACCGGAAAACCGTAGGTATGAAACCAGGCGCGCACTAAATGGTCAGATGCAGCCTTAGATGCAGAATATGGACTATTAGGCTCATAGGGATTCGTTTCCGTGAAGGCTGGGTCCGTCAAAGATAGGGAGCCGTAGACCTCATCAGTGGATACGTGATGAAAGCGAAACACTTTCTTAGCAGACTCATCTAAGCCATTCCAATACTCACGGGCTGACTCAAGCAAATTGAAGGTGCCAACGATATTCGTTGTCACAAACTCAGCAGGGCCATGAATTGAGCGATCGACATGGCTCTCAGCCGCAAAATTCACGATTGCACGTGGCCGATACTCACTTAGTAGCTTGGCTACTAGCTCTTTATCGCCAATATCGCCATGAACAAAAATATGGCGCGGGTCGCTATCAAGGGATGCTAGATTGGCTAAATTACCAGCGTAAGTAAGCTTATCGAGATTAACCACCCCTTCAGCTGTTGGATCGGCAAGCCAATCTAAGGCGAAGTTACTTCCAATAAATCCGGCGCCACCTGTTATTAAAATCATGATTAGCCAATATATGTAATGCGAAATGTAATACGATGAGAGTATGTATGAGATTTTCTTAAATCAAAGCTAAATCCCTATTACTCTAGAAGTTTTGCTTACAGGCATATTTTATCAAAACAATACCATTACCAAATCGTGAATCCCAATAAATATAGCCTAACCTTTGCCTGCTACAACTCCGTTGAATACACCAAAATGTGTGTCGATAGCATGATTAAGCACGGCACCCCCCTGGATCGACTTGTAGTGGTTGATAACTGCTCAACCGATGGCACGCGCGACTACCTTTCTACCCTCCCTCTAGGTGGAAGAATATTCAATGCGAGCAACCTTGGTTGTGGCACCGCCTGGAATCAGGGAGCTTTAGCACTACAAAGTGAATGGAGCATCATCATGAATAATGATGTCCTGGTCTCACCGTTATGGATTGAGAATCTAATTCATGCTGCAGAATCAAAAAACCTCAAAGTAATCAGCCCCGCTTTAATTGAAGGGCCTCTAGACTATGACTTTGATGCATTTAGCCTAAAAGCCACAGCAGACATGAAAGATGTTCACCGCTTCGGCAGCAAACATGCGGTGTGCTTAGCCATCCATAACTCTGTATGGATGGATGTCGGATACTTCCAACCCATTCCAAAGTTGCTTGGATATGAAGATACTTTGTTTTTCAATGAGCTCAAAAAATCAAACATTCAAACCTCGATAACGGGTGCTTCGTGGCTGCATCATTTTGGGTCGATCACCCAAACCGCCATGAAACAAGAAAGAGGGCTTTCAGAAAAGGATGGATTGGCCAACCGCTATAACTACAAGTTACTCAATCAAAGCTGGGTTCAAAGAAAGCTAGCTAAGATTCAAGCAAAAAAACATCAATCTCAATCTTGTCAAGATGAAGTCAAAAAATATGGCATGTCTGTGCATGGCTTAAGAAAAAATCAAGCCTTTGAGTGGATTTAATTAAGCACCATCAATGAGGTTCATTAGCCCGGTTGTATTGGCATGTAGGGAAAATTTTTCCATAACGAACTTTTTACCTTCTTGCGCCATTTGCTTTGCAGTAGCGGGATTGGACAGCACCCAAACAATGGCATTTGCCCATTCCTCGACATTACCAGGCTCAATCATTAATCCAGTTACTTGATTTATTACCGTCTCAGGAATACCGCCAGTATTGCTAACAATAATTGGCACCTCTAAATATTGAGCCTCGATCTGAAACATGCCTAAGGGCTCAACCAAAGATGGGAGCACTGCAAGATCACTTTTTTTGAGGAGGGGCGCAATCTTTTTCAAGATTCCGGTCATGAATACATTATTACTGAGGCCCAGCCTCATAATCTCCGCCTCTAGTAGAGGTTTATCTTGCCCCTCTCCCGCGATTAGATAACGAACATTAGGAAAGACCTCCTTAACATGCACGAGGGCCTTCAAGATCGTGCTGTGCCCTTTTTCACCTCTAAGAATGGCACCATGCGATATTACCGGACCTGGATGAGCGTCCAACCAAATTTGCACATGCTCCGGCAATGTTCCGCCTTGATCTTCCAATCCTGAGAAATTGATGCCTGGATAGAGCACTTTCAACTTCTGAGTATGAATAGCTGGATTAGCCACAAACTTGGCGCGCAGATAATTACTAGGTATTACCGTGCCTGAAAAAAGATAGTTATAAGCAAACGATAAAGGGTAGCCATGCTGGAAAGTTTTCACCCGAAAAACTGGAATGCGCTTACGGCCAAGAATAATTTGGACCATTCCTACAAGAGCACAAATTAAAGCATCATGGCTTCCATGGCAAAACATCGCCACAGGCTTTTTCTCCTTAGCTAAGCGTAAAAGCTGCATCAAACTCGGGATGTGAAACGCATTGCGAAACGGAATCTCGATGAAATCGAGACCCTCATCTTTGGCACGAGCAGATATTGCGCTCTTGGGCTTGCACAGTAATATGGGTTGATACCCATACTCATCAAGAGAATGCATCTGTTGAAGCGCCTGTAACTCTTGACCGCCAATGTTCATGGAGGAGTCGGAGAATAGGACTACTTTTTGGTTATCCATGAAATCACTCAAATCAGTTAGCGACCCTGGAGGGCTTCGACTGTTCGAAGCCAGAAGGCTTATGGAGCACCTGTGCCAGCAATGTTGCGATCATCAGACCATAAAAAGTACAGAGATACTTTAAAGAAAGTTGCTCATTGGAAAGCCCGGCAATAAAAACACCGGTAATGTAATAGAGACCAATTCTTGAGGCCATCTTGACATCAAGGTTGATCACATTACGATGTCGCCAAAAAATAGTGAAAGGCACTGCTAAAAGACAAAAATAAGCGAGCAAACCAAATATGCCGGCTGATAGCAATTTACTCAAAATATCACTATGCGGTCCAGTCAATGCCATAGTATTAATAGCAGTCTCATTAACTGGAATGTTCAGTGGGCTATTTTGCAAAACCTGCATCATATTTTTTTCTTCGCCGTAGCCGAACAATAAACTCTCATTAGCGAATTGAAAGCTAAATTTCCAGATACTTAATCGAGTACCTGCAGAGGTCCACAACTCCACCCCAGTAAACCAATTGCGAATTTCATAATAGCCACTAATAATTCGTCCAGACAAAGCATCTGAGAAATAGAATCCCATTAAAAAAACAGCACAGATAGAGATGCAAATAGCAATTGTTTGAAGCCACATTTGCCCTTTTCGGGAAGCGGCCGCAAGCCCAATATCTCCAATCCTCAGAACTAACATTAAAAGAAATATAAATGGGGCAGTAAGCCATGCGCCTCGGGATCCGGAGCCGATGGAAATATAGAGAGCAGCACCACAAGCTATGACTTGAAACACCATCAGAGTCTCTGACCTAGTCCGATTCAACACAATCATCAAAATAGATATGAGCCCAAGAATGAAGACTTGAGATCCTAGAGTGTTTGGATCAACAAAATAAATGGCAAAGCGCTCACCCCAGTATGCGCCCGGATTCATCTGCAGGCTAAAAAATACACATATCAGACCAAGTGGAATAGCAATACTCAAAATTTTGATATAGGGCATATTGAGCTGCTTCAGAAATATAAAAACAATTCCGGCAAATAATATGCGAGATGGGCCATCAAATGCTGCAGGATGGATTGCCCCACGAAATATTTGCGATACGAAAACCGACAGAAATAAACCTGAAAAAACGAAAAGAATCACTAAATCTTGCGGGTAATCAAGCTGGATATTTTTTACGCCAGCTCGCCAGAATTGATAAGTAGCAATAAGGAGTAAAGCAAATAATGAGACATGCACGCCATGGCGCACCGTCAAGAAGGTGACTGGAAACATGAAAACAGCAAACATTACTAACCAATCTAGCTTGGTGTCGGCATGTAATGAGTTGTTTTTCATAGCCCTCTTGAGAGATTAATGTGATGCGCCGTCATTAAGTTGGGCTGGAGAAAATATTTCATAAGATAATATATTTTTTAGCCCAATAGTGCTGTATTTTAAAAGAGAATACCACTAGGGCATCATGTATCAATTACTTCCTACATTAAATCAAATATGAAGACGATTCTCGTCACTGGCGGCACCGGATATATTGGCTCCCATACTGTAGTGAGCCTTCTAGCGAGCGGTTACCAAGTACTCATACTAGACAATCTTTGCAATAGTCAGCGTGCCGTACTTCAAAATATCCAAAAAATTTCGGGGTCCACCCCTATATTTTATGAAGGCGATATTCGTAATCGAGCCTTGCTAAGTAAGATCTTTTCTGATCACTCAATTTCAGGAGTAATTCATTTCGCTGGATTAAAGGCTGTTGGCGAATCGCAAAATGAGCCATTAAAGTACTATGACAATAATGTCGTTGGTAGCATCACCCTCCTAGAGGAAATGCTTAAAGCCAAAGTGGATACCTTTGTATTCTCCTCATCTGCCACCGTTTACGGTGAGCCTGGTACCACCCAGTATCAAGAAGATATGCCCACCATCCCCATTAATGTCTATGGACGTACAAAGTTAATGGTAGAGGATGTACTCAGAGATACTGCAAGAGCAAATCCACATCTCAAAATTGCCTGCTTGCGCTACTTCAACCCGGTTGGAGCCCACTCGTCTGGGCTTATTGGAGAGAACCCCGTTGGAATTCCAAATAATTTAATGCCCTATATTGGGAAAATTGCCTTGGGCAGCCTTCCGAGTTTGAAAGTATTTGGGAATGACTACCCCACTCCTGACGGCACTGGGCTTAGGGACTATATTCACGTTGATGATTTAGCAACAGGTCACGTCTTGGCCTTACAGTATCTTCAGCATAATCCAGGTGCACTTGTAGTAAACCTTGGAACTGGAAAACCCTATAGCGTTCTAGAAATGATTGCCGCCTTTGAAAAAGTTAGCGGCAAAAAAATTCCATATGATTTAGTAGGACGTCGATCAGGCGATTTAGCAGAGTATTATGCAAATTCTGACTTAGCTACAACAGTCTTGGGCTGGCAAGCAAGGCATGGAATTGAAAGAATGTGTGAGGATACTTGGCGCTTCTATAGTCAATTGGGCGCCCAGGATTCATAAACAATATCAACTGAGAATGGCTGATCTCTAGATGCATAAATTTAAAAAAATATTGGTGGTTTGTCCTGCAGGAGCTGTTACTGGGGGGCCAGAAGCGCTGCACCAATTAACCGCTCACATGAATAGCCTAGGCCTGCCAGCGTTTATGTGCTACCTGCCGTTCTCTGAATCGGCTAAGCCACCAGCGCCATATGAGCGTTATCAAACACAGTCAGCACCTTACGAAGATATAGCTGGAAACTTAATCATCTTCCCTGAGGTTGATCCTATGTTGGCTCTCAAGGTAAAACATGCACAAGCGGCATTATGGTGGCTATCTTTAGAAAATTTCTTAGAACGCCGTCATATTTGGCCACTTCATGACCGAGTACGCTATCTTAAAAGAGTGCTTCAAGGACGCAGACCTTGGGGTGGCGCAAAAAACTTAAAGAGTCTTTTGCATTTTTCCCAAACAGAGCATTCGACTCAATATCTCAAGTCCTGTGGCATTGT
>JACCDU010488858.1_pt1 | contig 18254 bp, 18 predicted proteins | sample 7446081 | NCBI WGS metagenome assembly JACCDU01 (sample SAMN15323447, study PRJNA562643) | freshwater metagenome | isolation source: river surface water | place: USA:Blue River Watershed | collected 2017-08-17
AACCCAGGTAAACCCAGATCGGCACGCTGATGATGGCGGCAAAACCGTCCATGAAGAACCAGGTGGCGAAGCTCACGCGGTGGCTCATGCCGGCCGAGAAGAACACCGGCGTGCGCAGGCCCGGCAGAAAGCGGGCGACGAACATCACCCACTTGCCGTATTTGTGGAAGGCGTCTTGCGCGCTGGCAAAGCGCGCGGGCGTGAGGATTTTGCGAAAGCCCGGCAGCAGCTGGATGCGCTGGCCGTAGACGCGGCCCAGTGTGAACATCAGGCCGTCGCCGACCATCACGCCGGCCATGCCCACGGCGAACATGGTGTGCACATCGGCATGGCCCAGGCCCGCGATCACCCCGCCGGTGACCAGCGTGACGTCCTCGGGCACGGGCACGCCAAAGCCGCAGATCAGCAGCATCACGAACACGGCCAGGTAGCCGTACTCGGTGAAGATGGGCATCAGAAACTCAAAAACTTCCATGTCAACCGGTCAAAGACCCGTGTTCGGCGGGGGTGCCGGGTGCAGGCCGCGCGCCAGTGTAAAGCATTTGAAAGGCCTGACGGGCCCATGGTTACAGGGCTTGGACGCGGCGCTGACCGGGGCTTGATCTCGCGCAGGGTCCGGGCTTTCGGTGCGGTTTTTTGCTGGCACACTTGGCACCACATTTCGAGCCACTGCCATGCCCCGTCCGATCCAGGCCACGATCCACACCGAGGCGCTGCGCCACAACCTGCAGCGCCTGCGCGCGGCCGCGGCCGACGCCCGGCTGTGGGCCGTGGTCAAGGCCAACGCCTACGGCCACGGCATCGAGCGCGCCTTCGAGGGCCTGCGCGGCGCCGACGGCTTTGCCTTGCTCGACCTGGGCGAGGCCGAGCGCATGCGCGCTTTGGGCTGGCGCGGCCCGATCCTGCTGCTCGAAGGCGTGTTCGAGCCGCGCGATTTGGAGCTGTGTTCGCGCCTGGGGCTGTGGCACACGGTGCATTGCGACGCGCAGATCGACATGCTCGCGCTGCACAAAACGCACGAGCCGCACCGTGTCTTCCTCAAGATGAATTCGGGCATGAACCGCCTCGGTTTTGCACCCGCGCGCTTTCGCGCGGCCTGGACCCGGCTCAACGCCTTGCCCCAGGTCGACGAGATTTCGCTGGCCACCCACTTCAGCGACGCCGACGGCCCGCGTGGCGTGGCCGAGCAGCTCGCACGCTTCGAAGACGCTGCGCGCGATCTGCCGGGCGAGCGCTCGCTCGCGAACAGCGCCGCCGTGCTGCGCCACGCGCCGCAGGCGGGCGTGCGCGCCGACTGGGTGCGCCCGGGCATCGCGCTGTATGGCAGCGCGCCCGATCACCCCGAACACGGCGCCGCCGACTGGGCGCTGCAGCCCGCGATGACGCTCAGCGCCAAAGTGATCGCGGTGCAGACGCTGCAACCGGGTGATGCGGTGGGCTACGGCTCGGCCTTCGTCGCCGAGGGGCCGATGCGCATCGGCATCGTCGCCTGCGGCTACGCCGACGGCTACCCACGCCACTGCCCGACAGGCACGCCCGTGCTGGTCGATGGCGTGCGCAGCCGCACGCTGGGCCGCGTGAGCATGGACATGCTGGCGGTGGACTTGAGCGCGCTGCCGGCCGCCGGCTTGGGCAGCACGGTCACGCTCTGGGGCCGCGCGGCCCAGGGCGCGGTGCTGCCGATCGACGAGGTCGCGGCCGCCGCCGGCACCGTGGGCTACGAGCTCATGTGCGCGCTGGCGCCGCGCGTGCCGGTCGGCGTCGAGGCCTGAAGGCTGCGCGCGTCGCTTCGCCGCCTTCAGGGCACGAGCGCGAGGAACAAAAACGCCACAAAGATCACCAGGTGCACCGCGCCCTGCATCATGCTGGTGCGGCCGTGCGCGAGCGTGATGCTGCCGACCATGAAACTCAGCGCGAGCAGCACCAGGTCCTTGCTGTCGAGGCCGAGCGTGAGCGGCAGGTCCAGCCAGACGGCGGCAATCGCCACGGCCGGGATCGTCAGGCCGATGCTCGCGAGCGCCGAGCCCAGCGCCAGGTTCAGGCTGGTCTGCAGCCGGTTCGCGCGGGCGGCGCGCAGGGCGGCCAGGGTTTCGGGCATCAGCACCAGCAAGGCGATCGCGATGCCCACCAGGGTTGGCGGCGCGCCCCAGGCGCGCACGGCCGATTCGATGTGCGGCGAGAGCTGTTTGGCCAGCCCCACCACGGCCACCAGGCAAGCCACCAAGGCCAGCAGGCTCAGCGCGGCTTGCAGACCGCTGGGCGGCGCGGCGTGGGTGCGGGCGTTTTCGCTGGCGTCTTCGGGCAGGAAGTAATCGCGGTGGCGAATCGTCTGGAAAAAGGTGAAGGCACCCCACAAGGCCAGTGAGCTGATGGCCACGAACACCAGCTGCGAGGGCGTGTAGGTGCCCTCGGCCGAGCTGGTGGTGAAGGTCGGCAGCACCAGCGAGAGCGTGCTCAGCGCCAGCAGCGCGGCCAGCGCCGGCCCGATGCCCTGCACGCGAAACACCTGCTCGCGGTGGTGCCAGCCGCCCACCAGCAGGCACAGGCCGACCACGCCGTTGCAGATGATCATGATCGCGGCGAACAGCGTGTCGCGGGCCAGGCTGCTCTTGGCCGCGTCCCCGGCCAGCATGAAGGACAGGATCAGCGCCACCTCGATCACCGTCACCGCCAGTGCCAGCACCAGCGTGCCCAGCGGTTCGCCGGTGCGGTGGGCCACCACTTCGGCGTGGTGCACCGCCGAGAGCACGGCGAGCATCAGTGCCAGGCCCAGCAGCGCGATGCCCGCGGTGGGCAGCAGGCGCGCGATCTCGCCGGCGAAGGCGAGCATGGTCAGGGCCAGTGGGGGCGTCAGTGCATGGTGGATCGGCATGGTCGGGCGGCGCGTGTCTGGCCCGATTGTCTTGAACCTGCTCCTGGTGTGGCTGGCCCCGTGCTGAGGCCGGATGCGCGCTGGGGTTATGTGCGCGCCCGGCTCAGGGCTTGAACCAGGTGTCGTAGGCCGTTTTGACGATCAGGGCGAGCACCACCACGATGAAGACCTGGCGCACAAAGCCCGCGCCATGGCGCAGCGCCAGCCGCGTGCCGATCAGGCTGCCCGCGATGTTGGCCAGCGCCATGGCCAGCGCCAGGTGCCACCAGACATGGCCTTGCCAGGTGAACAGCATGAGCGCCGCGAAATTGGTGGCGGTGTTGATCAGCTTGGCAGAGGCCGAGGCGTGGAGAAAGTCGTAGCCCAAGAGCCGGACCCAGGCGAACACCAGAAAGCTGCCGGTGCCCGGCCCGAAAAAGCCGTCGTAGAAGCCCACCACCAGGCCGACACCGCTGGCCACCAGCGCCTCGCGCGTGCCGGCAAAGCGCGGCGCGTGCGCGCGCCCGAGCTCTTTGCGCGCGAGCGTGTAGACGAGCAGCGCACCGAGCAAAAAGGGCAGCGCCTGGCGAAACAGGCGTGCGTCCACCTGGGTCACGGCCCAGGCGCCGACGAGGGAGCCGAGCAGGCCCGCGATCGCCGCCGGCAACAGGCTGGGCCAGCGCAAGGTGACGCGGCGGCTGTACTGCCAGGTGGCGAAGGCCGTGCCCCAGATCGAGGCGCTTTTGTTGGTGCCGAACAGCGTGGCCGGGGCGGCTACGGGGAAGGTGGCGAACAGCGCGGGCAGCAAGACCAGGCCGCCGCCGCCCACGATCGCGTCCACCAGCCCGGCCAGCAGCGAGGCCAGCGACACCATCAGCAATTCCATGGCGGGCATTGTCCCATGCTGAAAACGCGGGGCAAAAAAAAGCGCCGCTTGCGCGGCGCTGGGAACTCAGGACATCTCGTGTCGGATGTTCGTGTCTTGTTCGAGTTATGGGTCGGGTTGTCTCCTCGGCCCTCGGGATGCAGGCGGCGCCTGTCATCGAGTGGGTGCACTGTAGCGGTGCACTCCGGCCGGCATCCTCAGGGATTTCCCGATTCGGGGGTATTCCCGGGCTCGGGCCGCCAGCGATTGCAGGCCGAAAGTGTTCACAAGCGCGCTTCGGCGATCCACTGCGCAGCCCGCTCCGCGATCATCAGCGTGGGGCTGTTGGTGTTGCCGCTGGTGATGGTGGGCATCACGCCCGCATCGACCACGCGCAGGCCGGCCACGCCGCGCACCTGCAGCCGCGCATTGACCACGGCCATGGCGTCGTCCTCGCGACCCATGCGCGTGGTGCCCACCGGGTGGAAGATGGTGCTGGCGATGTCGCCGGCCAGGCGCGCGAGCTCTTCATCCGTCTGGTACTGCGGGCCCGGCTTGAATTCCTCGGGCTGGTACTTGGCCATGGCCGGCTGCTGCAGGATGCGGCGCGTCACGCGCAGGCTGTCGGCGGCGACCTGGCGGTCCTCGTCGGTCGAGAGGTAGTTGGGCGCGATGGCCGGCGCGTCTTCAAAGCGCGGCGTCTTGATGTGCACGCTGCCCCGGCTCGTGGGGTTGAGGTTGCACACGCTCGCGGTGATGGCCGGGAAGCGGTGCAGCGGCTCGCCAAAGGCGTCCAGGCTCAGCGGCTGCACGTGGTACTGGATGTTGGGCCATGGCCGGGACGGGTCGCTCTTGGTGAAGGCGCCGAGCTGACTGGGCGCCATGCTCATGGGGCCGCTGCGCTTGAACAGGTACTCGGCGCCGATCATGGCCTTGCCCCACCAGCTGTTGGCCAGGGTGTTGAGCGTGCGCGCGTTCTTCACCTTGTACACGGTGCGGATCTGCCGGTGGACCTGCAAATTGGCGCCCACGCCCGGCAGGTGGTGCACCGGGGTGATGCCGCGCGCGCGCAGCAGCTCGGCGTCGCCGATGCCCGAGAGTTCGAGGATCTGTACCGAGCCGATGCTGCCGGCGCTCAGCACCACCTCGCGCGTGGCTTGGACATCCACCATCTCCATGCCCGTCCAGACCCGCACGCCGGTGCAGCGCTGGCTGCCGTCGGGCTGCGTCTCGAGCAGCAGCTTGCTGACCTGGGCCTTGGTCCAGAGCTCGAAATTGGGCCGGCCGTAGCAGGTCGGCCGCAAAAAGGCCTTGGCCGTGTTCCAGCGCCAACCTTCTTTCTGGTTGACCTCGAAATAGCTCACGCCCTCGTTGTTGCCGCGGTTGAAGTCGTCGGTGGCCGGGATGCCCGCCTGCTGCGCGGCCTGCGCGAAAGCGTCCAGCACGTCCCAGCGCAGGCGCTGCCGGTCCACGCGCCACTCGCCACCCGCGCCGCGCCCGCGCAGTGTGTGCAGGTAGCTGCCTTCGGCCAGCTCGGCGTCCAGCAGCGGCGTCTTGGCCCCTTTGGCGCCATGCAAGGCGTTGGCGCCTTTGTGGTGGTCCTCGTGCAACTGGAAGTAGGGCAGGCTGTGCTCCCAGCGCCAGGCCTCGTCCCCCGTGAGCTGCGCCCACTGCGCGTAGTCGCGCGACTGCCCGCGCATGTAAATCATGCCGTTGATGCTGCTGCAGCCGCCCAGCACCTTGCCGCGCGGGTAGCGCAGCGTCCGGCCGTTCAGGCCCTCGGCCGGCTCGGTCTGATACAGCCAGTCGGTGCGCGGGTTGCCGATGCAGTACAGATAACCCACGGGGATGTGCACCCAGTGGTAATCGTCTTTCTTGCCGGCCTCGATCAGCAGCACGCGCATGCGCGCATCGGCCGAAAGGCGGTTGGCCAGCAGGCTGCCGGCGGTGCCGCCGCCGACGATGATGTAGTCAAAGCTGTGGTCGCTCATCGCGCTGTCTCCTCGTCAACGATTGTGCCGTTGACCGGGTGAACCCCATGTCACGAGCGCAGCGTCCGTGACCGGGGCAGGCCGTTGGGCCGATTTGCTGGCGCGCAGCGACGGATGAGGCCCGGCGGCCTGCCCCGGTCACGGATGCGGCACACAAGCCGTACGCAAAACATCACTTCGACGTCGGCATCACGAACTCGGCCCCCTTGCCAATGCTCTCGGGCCAGCGCTGCATCACGCTCTTTTGCTTGGTGTAGAAACGCACGCCCTCTTCGCCATAGGCGTGCATGTCGCCAAACAGCGAACGCTTCCAGCCACCGAAACCGTGCCAGGCCATGGGCACCGGGATCGGCACATTGATGCCCACCATGCCCACCTGGATGCGGCGCGCAAACTCGCGCGCCACGTTGCCGTCGCGCGTGAAGCAGCTCACGCCGTTGCCGAACTCGTGGTCGTTGATGATCTGCACCGCCTTGGCGAAATCGGGCACGCGCACGCACGAGAGCACCGGGCCAAAAATCTCTTCCTTGTAGATCTTCATGTCGGTGCTCACGTGGTCGAACAGCGTACCGCCGAGCCAGAAGCCCTGCTCACAGCCTTGGCCCGCTTTCGCGCCGTCGAACTCGCGGCCATCGACCAAGAGTTTGGCGCCCTCGGCCACACCCGCGTCGATGTAGCCCCGGATGCGCTGGCGCGCCGCCTCGGTCACGATCGGGCCCATCTCGGCCGCGAGGTTCTCGCCGTCGAGCACTTTCAGGGCTTTCGTGCGCTCGATCAGCTTGGGCATGAGCTTGTCGCCCACATCGCCGACCAGCACCGCCACAGAGATGGCCATGCAGCGCTCGCCGGCCGAGCCGTAGGCCGCGCCGATCAGCGCGTCCACCGCCTGGTCGATGTCGGCGTCGGGCATCACCACCATGTGGTTCTTGGCGCCGCCCAGGGCCTGCACGCGCTTGCCGTGGTGCGCGCCGGTTTCGTAGATGTGGTTCGCAATGGGTGTGGAGCCGACGAAGCTGATGGCTTTGACATCGGGGTGGTCCAGCAGCGCGTCCACGGCTTCCTTGTCGCCCTGCACCACGTTGAACACGCCATCGGGCAGGCCGGCCTGCTTGAGCAAGTCGGCGATGAAGAGCGAGGGCGAGGGGTCGAGCGGGCTGGGCTTGAGCACAAAGGTGTTGCCGGCCGCGATCGCCACCGGGAACATCCACATCGGCACCATGACCGGGAAGTTGAAGGGCGTGATGCCCGCGACCACGCCCAGGGGCTGGCGCATGGTCCAGTTGTCGATGCCGGTCGAGACCTGCTCGGTGTAATCGCCCTTGAGCAGCTGCGGGATGCCGGTGGCGAACTCGACGATCTCGATGCCGCGCGTGACCTCGCCCTGCGCGTCGGTGAAGACCTTGCCGTGCTCGGCCGTGATCATGTGGGCCAGCGTGTCGCGGTGCTGGTTGAGCAGTTCGAGGAACTTGAACATCACGCGCGCGCGGCGCAGCGGCGGCGTGTCGGCCCAGGCCGGGAAGGCGGCGTGCGCGGCGGCCACGGCCTGGTTCACCTCGGCGCGGCTGGCCAGGGCCACGCGGCCGGTGACGGCGCCGGTGGCGGGGTTGGTGACGTCCTGGGCGCGGCCCGAGGTGCCGGCGGCGCGTTGGCCGGCGATGTGGTGGTCGATCGAAGCGATGCTCATGGGGTGTCCTTGGGGCGGCCGCCAAGTGGGCGCCAGTGCGCGCAGTCTAGAAAGCCGGGGCCTGTGCAACAAGGTGCCGGGCTTGAATTGATTGTTCAGTTTGATGAACAATATGGCGATGGATGCGCAAAAAATCACCGCCCTCTGGGGCCATCTGCACTGGCTCAGCGTGCTGGCCCAGCAGGGCAGCTACACGGCCGCAGCGGCGCGACTGGGCGTGAGCAAGGCGGCGGTGAGCCAGCGCATCGCCGAGCTCGAGCGCGCGGCGCGCGTGCCGCTGGTGCAGCGCACCACACGCAGCGTGCGCCTGACCGAGGCCGGCCAGCGCCTGGTCGATGACACGCGCGCCTCGTTCGAGCAGATCGCGCAGAGCTTTGCCCAGGTGCGCGACCTGGCCGAGCAGCCCAGCGGCTTGCTGCGCGTGACGGCGCCGGTGGCGCTGGCGCGCCAGCAGCTGATGCCGCTCTTCACCGAGTTTTTGCGCCTGCACCCGCAGGTGCGCCTGGAGCTGGACATGGCCGACCGCCTGCGCTCGCTGGCCACCGAGGGCTTCGACCTCGCCATCCGCCACACCGAGCGCGCGCCCGACACCCATGTGGCCTGGACCCTGTGCACCACCGCTTCGGTGCTGGTGGCCACGCGCGCCTATTTGCGGCGCGCCGGCACGCCCCAGGGGCCGGCCGATTTGGCGCAGCACAACTGCCTGCACTACCCGCGTTCGCAAGACACGCCGGTCTGGCGCTTCACGCCCGCCGCGCCGGCAAAACGGCGCGAGGCGCTGAGCCTGCCGGTGCACGGCAGCCTGGCCGCCAACAACAGCGAGGCCTTGCGCGAGGCGGCCCTGGCCGGTGCGGGCATCGCGCTGCTGCCGGACTTCAGCGCGCAGGACGCGCTGCGCAAGGGCCAACTCGTGCGCGTCTTGCCCGGCTGGGACGTCGATGGTGGTTTTGGGCGGCAGCTCTTTGCGATCCGCCCCTACACCGCCCATGTGCCGCGCGCAGTCTCGGCGCTGGTCGCGCATTTGCGCGAAGGCCTGGCCCCGGGTTTCGGCGTGTGAGCGCCTATGCCCGCAGGCCTGGCGGGGCATCGCGCCGCCGGCCATGCCTGGGCTATGCTGCGTGGCACATCACCACAAAAAAGCAGGAGGGCACCATGGACAACGCGACCGCCTGGTGGATCGGCGCCGGCATGCTGCTGGTGATCGAGATGGTCACCGGCACCTTCTACCTCTTGATGCTCGCGCTCGGCATGGCGGCGGCGGCCGTGCTCGCGCACGCGGGCGGCAGCCTCAATGCCCAGATCACGCTGGCCGCCGTGGTGGGACTGGCGGCGGTGGCCGCCTGGCACCAGCTGCGCGCACGCCGGCGCGGCGCGGCCTCGGCGCGGGCCGAGCGCAGCGTGGTGCTCGACATCGGCGAAGAACTCGAAATCGACGCCTGGTCCGAAGACGGGCTGGCCAGCGTGCGCTACCGCGGTGCGCAATGGACCGCCGTGCCGCCGCCGGGGCAGCGGCCCAGCCCGGGCCGCCACCGCGTGGTGGCCTTGTCGGGCAACCGGCTGGTGGTCGAGAAAATCTGAAACCGCCGCAGCGCGGCACACACAGGCAGGGAGAAGGCACATGGAAATAGCGATCGTGGTTTTACTGGTGGCGGTGGTCTTCATCGCGCGCTCGGTCAAGGTGGTGCCGCAGCAGCACGCCTGGGTGGTCGAAAGGCTGGGCAAGTACAGGGCCAGCCTGGCGCCCGGGCTGAACTTCATCATCCCCTTTGTCGACCGTGTCACCTACAAGCACAGCCTCAAGGAGATTCCGCTCGACGTGCCCAGCCAGGTCTGCATCACCAAGGACAACACCCAGCTGCATGTGGACGGCGTGCTGTTCTTCCAGGTCACCGACCCGATGCGCGCGAGCTACGGCTCGTCCAATTACGTGGTGGCCGTGACGCAACTTGCGCAGACCACGCTGCGCTCGGTGATCGGCAAGCTCGAGCTCGACAAGACCTTTGAAGAGCGCAGCATGATCAACGCGCTGGTGGTTGCGGCGATCGACGAGGCCGCGCTCAACTGGGGCGTCAAGGTGCTGCGCTACGAGATCAAGGACCTGACGCCACCGGCCGAGATCCTGCGCGCCATGCAGGCGCAGATCACGGCCGAGCGCGAAAAGCGCGCCCTGATCGCCGCCTCCGAGGGCCGGCGCCAGGAGCAGATCAACATCGCCACCGGCGAGCGCGAGGCCTTCATCGCCCGCTCCGAGGGCGAAAAGCAGGCGCGCATCAACACGGCGCTGGGCGAGGCCGAGGCCATCAAACTGGTGGCGGTGGCGACCGCGCAGGCCATCGAGCAGGTGGCGCAGGCCATCCGCCACCCGGGCGGCGACCAGGCGGTGCAGCTCAAGGTGGCCGAAAAAGCGGTGGACGCCTACAGCCGCCTGGCCAGCGAGGCCAAGACCACGCTGGTGGTGCCCAGCAACATGGCCGAGGTCTCCACGCTCATTGCCTCGGCCATGAAGATGGTGCAAGCCACGCGCCCGGCCGCGTGAGCATGGCCTGGCGCGAACTGGCCCGGCGCATCAAGCGCGATGGCGTGACGCTGTGGTTTGCCTTGCGCGACCCGCGCACGCCCTGGTGGGTCAAGGCGCTGGCAGCCTTGGTGGTGGCCTATGCGCTCAGCCCGATCGACCTCGTGCCCGACTTCATCCCGGTGCTCGGCTACCTCGACGACCTGGTCCTCTTGCCGGCCCTGATCTGGCTGGCGGTGCGCTGTCTGCCGCAGGCCCTGCTGCAGGACTGCCGCGCCCAGGCCGAGGCCTGGATGGCGCAGCGCCAGCGCAAACCCACGAGCCACTGGGGCCTGGCCTTCGTGCTGGGGGTGTGGGCTTTGTTGGCCTGGGCGCTGTGGCGCTGGTGGGCGGCCGGCTTCAGCTGAGGAAGCCGATGCGCTGGCGGGCCGTGCCGGCCTCGGGCAGGTCTTGCGGCTGCACCTGATCGCGGCCGTCGAGCTTGGCGTTGCCAAAGGCGCTCATCCAGGCGCGCCGCATCTCGCGTGGCGGCAGGCTCGCCAGGCGCTCGAGCACCTCGGGCGCGGGCTCGGGTGCGAAGCGCCGGCCCCAGTCGTGCTCGCCGCGAATGCTGTCGTACAGGCGCAGCGCGATCTTGCGCGCCGCCTCGGCGTCGGGCGCCGCGACCTCGAACACGTTCATGCGGTTGAGGATGGGCTCGGGGATCTGGCGCTCGTCGTTGGCGGTCAGCACCCAGATGATGCGGCTGGCGTCGATGCCGACTTCGGCGAATTCGTCGACGAAGCGTTGCGCGGTGTCGTGCTCGAGCAGGCTGTAGAGCGCGCCCAGCGGGTCGTACTGCGCGTCGTTGCTGGCCTTGTCGACTTCGTCGACCACGATCACCGGGTTCGCGTACTGGCCATCCACGATGGCTTCGAAGACCTTGCCCGGGCGCGAGCCCTTCCATTGCGAGGACGAACCCGAGAGCAGCCAGCCCGCGGTCATCGAGCTCATCGGCACCAGCGTCATGCCGGTGCCCAGCAGCTTGGCCAGCTCGTGCGCGAAATGGGTCTTGCCCACGCCGGGCGGGCCCAGCAGCAGCATGGGCGTGATGTCGAGCGGGTCCTGGCTGTCCTGGCTCAGGGCCAGGTGGCGCCGCACTTCGTCGAGCGGTTCGCCAAAGTTGGGCAGGGCGTCGTAGAGCGGCGCCATCTCGGGCAGCCCCGAGGGCTTGACCGCGAAGCGCTGCGGCCCCGCCTCGAGCATGCGCTCGTAGGTGTTGCACAGGCTCTCGTGTTCACGGCCCTGGCCGCGCGCGCGCAATTTGTGCAGCTTGCGCTCGACCTCGCCCGGGTCGAACACGGGGTGCATCTGGGCAATCGGCAGCCGGATCGTGGGCTGCGGAACCAGGCTGTGGGCAGACATGGTGCGAACTCCGGAGGGCACGTGTGGACGTCTTGCGGCAAGCATAAAAGATGCCCGCGCCAGCGTCAAAAGGCCGGCATGCGCCGGCCCGTCCATGGCGGTGCGCTCAGCCGCCGGCCAGCACCGGGAACAGCTTGTGCAGGCCGTCGGTCATGACCTCGACCGCGAGCGCGGCCAGGATCAGGCCCATGAGCCGCGTCATCACGTTGATGCCGGTCTGGCCGAGCACGCGCGCGATCGGCGTGGCCAGCGAGAAGCACAGCGCGGTGGCCAGCGCCACCACCACGCCGTAGCCGACCAGGGTGCCCAGCTGCAGCGCGGTACGGGCTTTTTCGGCGTAGATCACCACGGTGGACATGGTGGCCGGACCCGTCAGCAGCGGGATGGTCAGCGGCACCACGGCGATGCTGTCGCCCACCGCGGCCTTGGCTTCGGCGCCCTGCACCTCTTCGGCGTTGGCGCGCGCCTCGGCCGGTTGCGCGTTCAGCATGGACAGCGCCGAGGTCAAGAGCAGCATGCCGCCGCCGACCTGAAAGCTCGCGAGCGAGATGCCGAAAAATTCGAGGATCTGCAGGCCCAGCAGGGCGCTGGCGGCGATCACGGCAAAGGCGGTGAAGGACGAAATCAGCACCGTGCGCCTACGCTGCAGCGGCGTGAAGCCTTGCGTGAAGTGGATGAAAAATGGCACGCAGGCCAGCGGGTTGACGATGGCCAGCAGGGTGATGAGTGGCTTGAAATCCATCGGCCCATTGTGCATTCAAAGCGGCCGCTTGTCGGGCACTGGGCCGGCGTGGCCGCTGCGGCCGGGGCTGCGGATGGGCGCCTCAGGCCGCCGGTGTGCGCCGGCGGAACATGCCCCAGCCTTCCATGTTGAGCACCCTGTCGCCGTGCTGGTTGAACATTTCCCAGCGGTTGCGCGTCATGCCCACGTCGGGCCGCTTGCCCATGGGCTTGGTCTCGAGCACGGTCACCTGCAGGCGCAGGACGTCGCCCGGGAAGACCGGTTTTTGCCACTGAATGCCTTCGAGGCCGGGTGAGCCCAGGCTCGAGGTTTCGTGCAGGAAATTCGTCACCATCAGGCGCATGGCCATGGCGCAGGTGTGCCAGCCGCTGGCGCACAGGCCGCCGAAGACCGAGGCGCGCGCGGCCTCGTCGTCCAGGTGAAAGGGCTGCGGGTCGAACTGGCTCGCAAAGGCGATGATGTCCTCGCGCGTGGGGCTGATGGTGCCCAGGTCGCGCACCTGGCCCACGGCGAAATCTTCCCAGTAAATGGTGATCTTGGACATCAGCGCCCCCCGGAAACGTCGATCAGGCTCATGGTGGTGTAGCTGGCCGCGTCCGACAGCAGCCAGACGATGCTTTGCGCGACCTCTTCGGCGCTGCCGCCGCGACCCATGGGCACCAGGTGCTGCAGGTCTTTGACGCGGTTGGGCAAGCCGCCGGAGGCGTGGATCTCGGTGTCGATCAGGCCCGGGCGCACCGCGTTGACGCGGATGCCCTCGCCGCCCACCTCCTTGGCCATGCCGAGGGTGAAGGCATCGATCGCGCCCTTGGCGGCCGCGTAGTCCACATACTGGCCCGGAGAGCCCAGGCGCGCCGCCGCGCTCGAGAGGTTGACGATGCTGCCGCCCTCGCCACCGTGCCGGGTGCTCATGCGGCGCACCGCCTCGCGCGTGCAGAGGAGGGTGCCGATCACATTGATGTCGAACATGCGCTTCCAGCGCGCCACGTCCATCTGGTCGAGCCGGGCTGTGACGTCGACCACGCCGGCGTTGTTGACCAAGCCCGTGAGCCGGCCGAGCTTGGCGTCGACCTGTTCGAACATGCGCAGCACCTGGGCCTCGTCGGCCACATCGGCCTGCACCGCGATGGCATGGCCGCCCGCGGCGCGCACCTCGCGCACCACGGCGTCGGCCGCCAGCGAGTTGGCGCTGTAGTTGACCGCCACCGCCCAACCCTGGCGCGCCGCCAACAGGCAGGTGGCGGCACCGATGCCCCGGCTGCCGCCGGTCACCAACAGGACCTTGTCCATGACCTTCCTCCAGCAAAAATCGTGGGCAGCGGGTACAACCCCTGCCTGTTCATTCATTAGACAACGTCAAGGAGGCGCCATGGGTCGCACAGTCGACTATTACTTCGCACCGCAAAGCCCCTGGGCTTATCTGGGCCACCAACGCTTTGCCGACCTCGCGCAGCAGGCGGGCGCCGCTGTCCGCGTCATGCCCATCGACCTGGGGGGCAAGGTGTTCCCGATTTCGGGCGGCCTGCCGCTGGGCCAGCGCGCGCCGCAGCGCCAGGCCTACCGCCTGGTCGAGTTGCAGCGTTTCAGCCAGCGCCTGGGTGCGCCCCTGAACCTCAAGCCCCAGTACTTCCCGGTGGGCGGCGACGATGCCGCGCGCCTGATCATCGCGGCCGACCTCGCGCTGGGTGCGCAGGCGGCCATGGCGGTCAGCGGCGCGGTGCTCGCGGCCTGCTGGGCCCAGGAGCGCAACATCGCCGACGAAAAAGTGCTGGCGCAGTTGCTGGCGGAGCAGGGTTTGCCGGCCGCCGTGCTGGAACAATCGCACAGCCAGGCGGTGCAGGAACGCTACGAGGCCTACACGCAGCAGGCGATCGACGCCGGGGTGTTTGGCGCGCCCAGCTACGTCATCGATGGCGAGATTTTCTGGGGCCAGGACCGGCTCGATTTCGTCGAGCAGGCCCTGGCGGCTTGAACCCTTTGACACAGGAGCACACGATGGGACAAATGACCGAACTGACCGCCGCCGATGGCACCGTGGTGCCGGCCTACGAGGCGCGCCCCGCCGGCGCCCCGCGCGGCGCGGTGGTGGTGATCCAGGAGATCTTTGGCGTCAACAGCCACATCCGCGATGTGGCCGACGGCTATGCCGCGCAGGGTTATCTGGCGGTGGCGCCGGCCTGCTTTCACCGCGTCAAGCCGGGCGTGGCGCTGGGCTACAGCGAGGCCGACATGGGCGAGGGTTTTGGCTACAAGACCGCGGTCGAGGCGCTGCCCGCGCCCGGCGTGCTGCAGGACATCCAGGCCGCCATCGACCACGCGGCCAAAGCCTCGGGCGGCAAGGTGGGCATCGTCGGTTACTGCTGGGGCGGCTTGCTGAGCTGGCGCGCGGCTTGCCTGCTCTCGGGCCTGAGCGCGGCCGCGCCCTATTACGGCGGCGGCGTGACCACGCCCGAGGAAGCCGCGCGCAGGCCCAAGGTGCCGGTGCTCGCGCACTTTGCCGAACAAGACCAGTGGATCCCGATGGACTCGGTGCAGGCCTTTGCCCAGGCGCACCCCGAGGTGCAGGTGCACACCTACGCCGCGCACCACGGCTTCAACTGCGACCAGCGCGGCGCCTGGCATGCGCCTTCGGCGCAGCTGGCGCGCGAGCGCACGCTGGCCTTTTTTGCCCAGCAACTGGGCTGACGGCCGGCGCTACTCGCCCGTGCGGGCGAGGTAGCGCTTGCGCCAGAACAGCAGGCCCAGCGCGAGCGCGATCAGGGCCATGCCGCCCAGCGTCCACCAGAAGGCCGCCGCCTGGTGCAGCCAGGGGATGAACTCGAAGTTCATGCCGAAGATGCCCGCGATCAGGTTCAGCGGCAGAAAGATGGCCGTGAGCGCGGTCAGCGTGCGCATGATGTCGTTGGTGCGGTTGCTCTGCGCGTTGAAGTGCATCTGCACCGCGGTCTCGATGTTGTGCTCGAGCCGGCGCACGTGCTGGACCACGCGCTCGATGTGCTCGAGCACATCGCGGCTGCGGATCTTCAGCAATTCGAGCTCTTGCGCCCCGATCGACACATCGGGCAGCCAGCCGCCCAGCGCCTCGGTCCAGGCCTGCATGGCGGTGCGCTGGTCCTCGCAAAGTGCTTCGAGCTGGTGCAGCGCCACGCGCGCCTGCAGCAGCGCGTCCCAGCGCGCAAAGCGGGCCTTGGGGCTGAGCAGTTCGACCTGCCAGTGGTCGAGCTGGCGGCTGAGCTCGCGCCGCAAATCCAGGTAGCCGTCGACCATGTGGCTGACGATGCGCAGCATCATGTCGGCAGGGTTGTGCGGGATGCCGCGCGCCCCGGCCGAACGGGTGTCGGCGCCGCCTTCGCCCGGTGTGGCCGCGGCCAGCAGGCGTGCGGCATAGGCTTCGCGCACCGCGCAGTCGGTCGGGTGCACGCTCAGCAGCACGCGGTCGAACACCGCGAAACCGACGGCGCTGGTGTCGATGCGCTGCAGCACCGGCGGGCCCGGGCGTTTGGCGCGGGCCGCCGTGTCGGCGGTTTGCGCCGTGGCTTCGCGCTGGGCCAGGCGCCGGAACACCACCAGGTCGTAGTGCGTGCTGTAGTCGAAGTGCGAGGGCAGCTGCGGGTTGAGCAGGTCCGCCACATGCAGGTCGACCAGGCCCTGGCCCGTGAGTTTTTCGAGCGCGGCTTGGATGCGCGGCAGCTGCGCTTCGAAATCCGACCGCGCGCAGGCGATCCAGACATGGCCCCGCTCGGGCAGGCGCTCGGGCAAGGCCTCGCCCGCGTCGACCTGTTTGCCCGAAACGGTGAAGACGCGCATCGGCGCTTCAGGGGGCGGCGTTCACGATGCGCGCCACATCGCGCGCGAAGTAGGTCAGCACACCGTCGGCGCCCGCACGTTTGAAGGCCAGCAGGCTCTCGAGCATGACGGCGTCGTGGTCGAGCCAGCCGTTTTGCGCGGCGGCCTTGAGCATCGCGTACTCGCCGCTGACCTGGTAGGCGAAGGTTGGCACTTTGAATTCGTCTTTGACGCGGCGCACGATGTCCAGATAAGGCATGCCGGGCTTGACCATCACCATGTCGGCGCCTTCGGCGATGTCCATCGCGACTTCCTTGAGCGCTTCGTCGCTGTTGCCCGGGTCCATCTGGTAGACCTTTTTGTTGCTCTTGCCCAGGTTGGCGGCCGAGCCCACGGCGTCGCGGAAGGGGCCATAAAAGGCGCTGGCGTACTTGGCGCTGTAGGCCATGATGCGCGTATGGATGAGGCCGCGCGTTTCGAGCGCGGCGCGGATCGCGCCGATGCGGCCGTCCATCATGTCGCTGGGCGCGACGATGTCGACGCCCGCCTCGGCCTGCGTGAGCGCCTGCTGCACCAGCACGGCGCTGGTTTCGTCGTTGAGGATGTAGCCGGTTTCGTCGAGCAGGCCGTCCTGGCCGTGGCTGGTGAAGGGGTCCAGCGCCACATCGGTCATCACGCCGAGTTCAGGAAAGCGTTTTTTGAGTTCGCGCACCACGCGCGGCACCAGGCCGTTCGGGTTCATGGCTTCCTTGCCGGTCGGGTCTTTCAAGGACGCGTCGATCACCGGGAACAGCGCCATGACCGGGATGCCGAGCTTCACGCAGTCCTCGGCCACCGGCAGCAGCAAATCGAGCGACAGGCGTTCGACGCCGGGCATCGAGCCCACGGCCTGGCGCTGGTTCTGGCCGTCGAGCACGAACACCGGGTAGATCAGGTCGTGCGCACTGACGCGGTGCTCGCGCACCAGGTTGCGGGTGAAGGTGTCGCGGCGCAGGCGGCGCGGGCGGCCAAGGGGGAAGGGGGCGTGCAGGCTCATTGCAAAATTTTGCCCCAAGTCCTGGCCGGCGGTGTCGCTCAGGGGCAGGGTGCCGCCGCCGGGTGTGGCCGCGTGCGTAAAAACGACAAAATCAACTTGTTGGCAGTTTTGTTATTTGTTACATTCCGTTTCGAGCGGCTTGCCGCTCCCCGCTTTTCCTCCCTGAGCGGGTGCCTTATGTGTGACAGCAAAAAGGCTTCTCGCCCTCGGCCCCTGGTCGGGGGTTTTTTTTGCCAGCCCGGCGCGGGCTCCGGCGCCCACGACCCACGTACACTGACCCCATGCTCTGGACCAAAGCCCTGCACATCGTGTTTGTTGCCAGCTGGTTTGCCGGCCTGTTCTACCTGCCGCGCATTTTTGTCAACCTGGCGATGGTGCCGGCCGACTCCGAGGCCGAACGCGCGCGCCTGCTGCTGATGGCGCGCAAGCTCTACCGATTCATGACCCTCCTGGCCGTGCCTGCGCTGGCGCTGGGGCTGTGGCTGTGGCTGCACTATGGCATCGGCCGCGGCCCGGGCAATGGCTGGCTGCACGCCAAGCTGGCGGTGGTGCTGCTGTTGCTGGGCTACCACCATGCTTGCGGCAGCATCCTGCGCAAATTCGAGGCCGGGCGCATGCAGCGCAGCCACGTCTGGTTCCGCTGGTTCAACGAAGCCCCGGTCCTGATGCTGCTGCTGGCCGTCTGCCTCGCGGTGGTCAAACCCTTCTGAGCGGGCGGTGGCGGCATGGGGCAACGACGCACCGCCGCCTTGGCGCTGGCCGCCTTCTATGCCGGCCTGATCGTCTACGCCAGCCTTTACCCGTTCGAAGGCTGGCGGGTGCAGGGCATTGCGCCCTGGAGTTTTCTGTGGGCGCCCCTGCCGCGCTACTGGACGGGTTTTGACGTCGTCTCCAATGTGCTGGGCTACGCGCCGCTGGGCTTTCTGGTGTCGCTGGCGGTGCAGCGCACGCACCCGCGCTGGCCGGCGGTGCGCCTGGCCGCGGCGCTGGCCTTGCTGCTGTCGCTGGCCATGGAGTCCTTGCAGATGTTTTTGCCGGCCCGGGTGCCGTCCAACGTCGATTGGGCGCTCAATGCTTTTGGCGCCGTGTTGGGCGCGGGCACGGCCCGCGCCCTCGAGGGCTGGGGCCTGCTGGTGCACTGGAGCCGCTTTCGCGAGCGCTGGTTTGTGGGCGAGTCGAGCGGGGTGGTGGTGCTGCTCGCTTTGTGGCCCCTGGCCCTGTTGTTCCCGGTCGCCGTGCCGTTCGGGCTGGGTCAGGTGTACGAGCGCGCCGAGGCGGCCCTGGTGCATGCCTTGACCGACACCCCCTGGATCGACTGGCTGCCGCTGCGCGAAGTGGAGCTGCAGCCTTTGCTGCCGGTCAGCGAGTGGCTGTGCATTG
>JACCDU010323247.1_pt1 | contig 18248 bp, 35 predicted proteins | sample 7446081 | NCBI WGS metagenome assembly JACCDU01 (sample SAMN15323447, study PRJNA562643) | freshwater metagenome | isolation source: river surface water | place: USA:Blue River Watershed | collected 2017-08-17
GCAGTTTCTGCCGCTACTGCAAGAGGTGCGGGCGGCGGTGGCGGTGCTCTTTATCCTGGCGGCGGGGCAAATGGATATACAGGCGGCGCTGGCGCGGCAGGTGTAATTATTTTTGAATGGTGATCAACATGACGCAAAATTACTGCATGGTCAATGAGGCCACTAATGTTTGTGAGAATGTTTGCGTTTGGGATGGCAACCCCGACACATGGACACCGCCCGCCGGGTATCTCATGCTGGTGCAAACCGACACGATGGCCCTGGTATGGACTTGGGATGCTGCAATCCTTGACTGGGTACTCACGCAAGCCCCAGGCCAAGGTCAGATTGGCTTCCTGTGGAACGGCACTGAGTTAGTGACGAATGAGACCAAGCCTGAGCCTATTGTTCAGCCTGAAACCAGCGGAGCGCAGACCCTGTGATCACCGCAGCCCCTAAGTTTTCCGTCACCCAAGACGGCACTACGCTCAACGTGTACCACGCTGACAAGGGGCAGGGGCTGCCGCGCCATGAGCATTTGTACTCACACCTGACGATGTGCCATGCTGGGTCTTGTGTAGTGCGGAAAGAAGGGCGTGAACTGGTAATGACCAAGGACACCCAGCCAATCAATCTTGTGGGCAGCGAGTGGCACGAGATTGAAGCCTTGGAAGATGGCACGGTGTTTGTGAACGTTTTTGCCGAAGGCAAATATTGAGTAAATCATGATTGTTGACCTGCTTCTAGACCCGGATAAGGCGCTTGATGCGGTCAACAAAGCTGTTTCTTTGGTCAAAAAGGCCAGCAAAACAGCTCAAAACGTTGAGCAGCTAGCCCCGTTGCTGGGTCGTTACTTTGATGCCAAGGCTAATGCGATTGCAACGATGGAGAAGGCCAAGGGCGGCGGTTTTGGTGCTAGCGCAATGGGTAAGGCGCTTGAATTGGAAATGGCGATTGAAAGCCAGCGACAGTTTGAAGAAGATTTAAAAGGGCTGTTTTTTTCGTCAAACAAAATGGACGTTTGGCAAAAAATCAAAGCCAGGGCAACGCAGATGGAGGCCGAAGCTGCCAAAGCTGCTGCCGCTGATAAACGGCGTTTAGCTGCTGCTAAGAAAAAGCAGGATGAGGAAGCCACAATTTTGATTGTGATCATCATTGTGGTGGCGACCCTAGGTACGGTGGGCTATTTTGCTTACGAGTTCATCAGCCATTGCTCTAAGGTGGGGTGTGGCTAAAAAGGACTATCTGAAAGAAGCGCGGGACGGTTTTGAAAAGTGGTGCAAGCTGGCTTTTTATACGTCAATTCTTTGGATCATTTTGGACATACTGCCGCATCTACCAGATGCAATTGGAAAGCGCATAGCCGATAAGCTGCTGGGCGCTGTAGGCTTATAAAGGGGAACAAATGCTAACGCTGCTTTCTACGCTGTTGTCTTTCCTGATGGGCGGCTTGCCTAAGCTGTTGGATTTCTTTCAGGACAAGGCTGATAAGAAACACGAGTTGGAACTAGCCCGGATGCAAACCGAGCGCGAACTGCAAATGCTTGAGCGCGGTTATGTGGCCCAGGCAAAGCTGGAAGAAATCAAGCTGGAAGAACTGAAAGTACAAACAAACGCTGATAAATACGCAAGCGATGCACAAACAAAAGGCGCGATCATTGATGCTCAGAAAGCCGAGATGCAGGCGCTTTATCAGCACGACATGAGCCTAAACGAAGGCACAAGCCAATGGGTTAAGAACCTTCGCGCTGCCACCCGTTCGCTGATCACGTTTGGCTTTTTCCTGCTGCTGTGCTTTATTGACCTGGGGCTGATTATTTACGGCTTTACCCATAAGGTTGAGTTCACCGAACTAGCGGATATGCTGTGGGACAGCAACACAGCCGCTTTGTTTGCGTCAATCATTGCATTCCATTTTGGCGGGCGGGCTTTTGGCAAATGATTTCAGCCAAAGCCTTAAAGATGATCCAGCACCATGAGGGGGTGCGGGTCAAGCCTTATCGTTGTCCTGCGCGGTTATGGACGGTGGGCGTGGGTCATGTGATTGACCCGGCGCATATCAAAGTTCCGTTTGATCAGCGTTTGGAACTGCCGATTCCTGCGGGCTGGGACAAAACCCTCACAATGGATGAAGTCAATGCAATTTTGGCAAAAGACCTTGAAGGCTTTGAGCGAGGCGTGGTTAGATTGTGTCCTGCTGCTGTTGATCGGCAGGGCCATCTGGATGCACTGGTAAGTTTTAGCTTTAACGTTGGCCTGGGCAATCTACAGCGATCAAGTATCCGCATGAAGTACAACCGGGGCGATTACCAAGGCGCTGCCGATGGCCTTCTGGAGTGGACAAAAGCCGCCGGTAAGGTGCTACCTGGGCTGGTAAAGCGCCGAACCGATGAACGAGCCTTGTTCCTATCTTAATTTGCCAAAAAAAATTGCTGTATCAAATGGACAGCGTTAGGCAAAAGTAAGAAAATCACACATCAAAAGACAAGACCCGTTCCCCTGACAGTGGTCGGGGCGCGTAACTACCCAAGAATTAGGGGAAATCATGGCAGTCTTATATTGGCTCAGACTACCTGAGCACAATGATATGTGGTCACAGGGCTATGTGGGAGTTACATCACACATTGAAAAAAGGCTAAGGTCACACAAACACAGATTCAAAACAATTTGGGACAAAATCGTGTTCCAAAAAGTCATCATTGCTGATGAGCATTACTGTTTTGATGTGGAAAAAAAATTGCGCCCCACTAGGAACATTGGCTGGAATAAAGCAGTTGGCGGGTATCGTCACAATGTTATGAGTGGGGAAGAAAATCCAAATTTTGGAAAATTTGGAGAAGAAGCCCCAAACTTTATTGGCTGGTACGTTACCCCTCTTGGAAAATTTGCCCGCCCTGAAGATGCAGCCTTGCAACATAAATGCGCTTTATCTACCATTGCGCGTAGATGTAAAGGCCGGTATGTGAATGGCAAATATTTAAAGCCCCAAAAGGGCTATGCATTTGAGCAGAAAGTGGCAGGGTAAAATCATCGCAGTCTTTAATAAGAATTCACTTACCCAGGTTTCGGGTTTTGATAACCCGATCATTGCTGGCGAACTAGTCTGGGATCAGCAAACCTATTGGAATCTGACGCTTACCGGCGAAGATAACGTTACCCCGGTCGATCTGACTGACGCGGTAATTGATGCTCAGATTGTCCGGCGCACACTGTCCAACGTAAAAGATACCCGCTATGGGCTTTCGTTTGACATTGGCAATTACACCCCGACCCCCACCCCGATTAGCTTGTCCATCACAAACCGGGATGATGAAGCAGGCGCGTTTACTCTGTTGATTGACGATGCATCCTGGGGCTTGATTTCCAGCGATGTTTCAATGGGTATCAATGACGTAAACGGCGCGGGTTTTTCTGGCAGGATCAAAATCAGCTTTCCTTCGATTGGGTCAACCCCGCCTGAAGATAACATCATCTTTTTGTTCTTTATCGTCCGTTCTGACGCAATCGTAAAAATTTAAGGGGCAGTTATGGCGAACATTAAGGTTCAAGCCGTCCCAAACAATACAACGGTTGTTGTTCAGGATGCAAACAACATTGTTGCCGCTATTCAAAGCGGAACGAATGTAAACGTACAAGTTATTCCGCAAGCGCGGCAAAACATCAATATTAATCGTGGTATTGGTGGCGCTAGCGGCACATCGGGATATAGCGGCTTTTCGGGCTATTCCGGCGCAACAGGCACGGGCACTTCCGGGTTTTCTGGCTTCTCTGGCTATTCCGGTGGCATCGGCGCATCGGGCAGCAGCGGATGGTCTGGCTTTTCCGGCTATTCCGGTTCAGGCATTAGCGGCTGGTCTGGTGCAGTGGGTCTGTCCGGCTTTAGCGGCGCGATGGGTGCATCCGGCTTTTCCGGCATTTCCGGTTATAGCGGTGGGCCAGGAGCGCAGGGCGCTTCCGGTCTTAGCGGCTGGTCTGGCTTTTCCGGTTATAGCGGTCTTGGCCTAAGCGGTTACTCTGGTCAAAGCGGCTACTCTGGTCAGGTCGGCGGCACGGGTCAAAGCGGCTTTTCTGGCGCCTCTGGACAATCTGGCTTTAGCGGTGCGTCTGGCTTTAGCGGTTTGGGCCTGTCTGGTTACAGCGGCATTAGCGGCTTTTCCGGCATCAGTGGATGGTCGGGCTTTAGCGGTTACAGCGGATCAGGTATCAGCGGTTACAGCGGTAGCGGCATCAGCGGCTATTCCGGTTATAGCGGCCTGGGTCTGTCTGGCTATTCTGGTTTCAGTGGCATTTCGGGATTCAGCGGCTATAGCGGAACCCCTGGAAATTCGTCAAACTTTTTCCAGTACCGAGCAAACACCACGATTACATCGGGCTATCCGACAGATGGCGATTTGCTGTGGAACAACGCGACCCAAACAAGCGCAACATCCATTAGCGTCAGCCACCTGACTGATTCAAACCTAGATGTGGATATTTTCTTGGCCCTGGTCAAAGCCGGTCAGAATTTCACGATCCAATCGCAAACATCTAGCGCAAACTATCAAACGTGGCACGTTTCGGGCACACCGACAAATGTAAATCCTGGCGCAGCAAATAGCTATTGGACTTATCCCGTAACGTTGGTGGCGTCTGGCGGTACAGGTACAACCGGCTTTTCCAATAACGAATTGCTGATCTTTGCGGTTACGCAGGGCATTAGTGGATATAGCGGTTACAGCGGTTATTCCGGCGCAGTCGGCGCGGGCGGCGCTATTGGCAATTGGGGTTCCTTTTGGGATACCACTGACCAAACAGCAGCGGCTGCTAACACGGCCTATCCAATTACCTTTAATAGCTATGACGCTGCGAATACGGGCGTTACAGTGGTTTCTGGTTCGCGCATCACCTTTGCAAACACTGGCGTTTACAGCCTGACTTTTTCAATTCAATTCGTAAACACTGATACGCAAATTCATGATGTTAATTGCTGGTTGCGAAAGAACGACAGCGGCAGCACGGGGGATGTGCCGGACAGTGATTCACGGTTAAGCATTCAGCAAAAGCATGGCGGCGTCGATGGCTATGGTTTGATGACTGTTAATTTTGTTGTTCCAGCTACTGCGGGCGATTTTTATGAAGTCATCTGGGCAGCCACAAGCACCCAGATTTCCATTCAATCTGTCCCGGCTGGAACAAGCCCTGTAAGCCCTAGCATCCCTGGCGTGATCTTTACGGCCACCCAGGTGATGTACACCCAAAGCGGCTACAGCGGCACATCCGGCTTTTCTGGTGCGTCTGGCTTGTCCGGCTTTAGCGGCTTCTCTGGTTCCGGCATCAGCGGCTTTTCGGGTGCATCCGGCATCAGCGGCTTTAGCGGGTCTGGTGTAAGTGGCTGGTCTGGCTTTTCCGGCGAAAGCGGCTACAGCGGCTTTTCTGGTTCTGGCGTGAGTGGGTGGTCTGGATTCAGCGGCATTGATGGTGCGTCAGGCTTTAGCGGCATCAGTGGCTTTTCGGGCATCAGCGGTTTTTCCGGTATCAGTGGCTTTAGCGGTGCTGATGGCGCATCGGGCTTTAGCGGTATTTCTGGCTTTTCGGGAACAAGCGGAGCATCCGGCATCAGCGGATTTAGCGGCGCTGTGGGCGCATCTGGTACGTCCGGCTTTAGCGGAACATCGGGCTTTAGTGGCATCAATGGGGCCGATGGTGCATCCGGTTTTAGCGGTATCAGTGGCTTTTCTGGTGCGTCTGGAATCTCAGGCTTTAGCGGTGCAAACGGGGCCACGGGCGCATCTGGCTTTAGCGGATTCAGCGGCACAAACGGAGCCACCGGAGCATCTGGATTTTCTGGCTTTAGCGGAACTAATGGCGCTTCTGGAACATCCGGCTTTAGCGGCTTTAGCGGCGCTACGGGCGGGGCTGGCCCGTCTACGTCTATCAACGCAACGTCAAGCACCACGGCTACCGTTCAGTACGTTGTAGGCGTGGCTGCGGCTGCTAGCAATCAAACGCCAATCGTCGCAATCTCAAGCCCTGTTTCATTCGTGCCAAGCACCGGGGCGTTGAATGCTGTGTCTCATGTGAGTTCGTCCGATGAACGGCTGAAGCATTCATGGCTGGATATTGACTGGAACCTAATCGAAAAACTTGCAAGTGTTAAGGCTGGAACATACACTAGGTATGACACAGGCTTGCGGCAAGCTGGTGTGTCTGCTCAATCAATGCTGGGTGCAATCCCGGAAGTGATCGAAACGCACCCCGATTCTGGAATGCTGGCTGTGAACTATGCAAACGCTGCTTTGGTGGCTTGTGTTGCATTGTCCAGGCGCATCCTGCTTTTGGAACAGACAATAAACGACATGAAACGATGAAATACAGCGTAGTAATCCCGACCTACAACAATTGCGATAAATACCTAAAACCCTGCATAGAATCCATTTTTAAATGGACGGACATGACCAATGTTGAATTGGTCATTTCTGCCAATGGCTGCACCGATTGGACGCAATGGTATTTGGAATCCTTGCGGCACAAATTGGATTCGCTGGGTTTTGGTAATCATCTGAAGATCATCTGGAATGATCAGCCGCTAGGCTACGCCAAAGCCACAAACGAGGGCATCAAGGCGGCAACAGGACATAAACTAATCCTGTTAAATAACGACACGGTACTGCTTGAGCAGCACAAAAGCCAATGGCTAGAACTGCTGGACAAACCTTTTAGCCAGCATCCTAAGTGCGGCATTTCCTGCATCATCAAAAGCAAATCAGAAGCGGCTAACCGGGACTTTGCCATCTTCTTTTGCGTGATGGTTGACCGATCAGTTTTTGATGCGGTGGGTTTGCTGGATGAAGGCTACGGCATCGGCGGCAGCGAAGATATTGATTTCTGCATCAGGGCAGAAAACGCTGGTTTTGAGATTCACGAAGCCACCCAAAAGATTTGGGACGGGGCGCAATATACCGGCTGGTTTCCGATCTATCACAAAGGCGAAGGGACGATGAATGACCCTGCCCTGGTCAAAGATTGGCAACAGGTGTTTGATAACAACACCTTAAAGCTGGCTAAAAAATATAACCCCGATTGGTACAGGTGGAAACTGTCCAACAATTACGAAAGGGCGGTTTTTCTAAAAGGCGATTCAGTTTTTCCCAGGGAAGCAACCCGCTACCAATGGGCGGCGCAAAACATCGTCGGCAGCAAAATCCTAGAAATCGGCTGTTCTACTGGCTACGGGCGGCAGTTCTTTGGGGATTTGGATTACACGGGGCTGGATTATGACCCGGTAATCGTTCAGGTCGCGCAGGAACAAGGCTGGAATGGCAAGTTTGTCCAGGCCGACATAAACCAGTTTCCGCTGGATCAATACGATTCCATCGTGGCTTTTGAAGTCATTGAGCATTTGGATAACGGGCTTGATCTTGTGGAGCGATTGAAAGGGCATTGCAAGCGGCTGCTGATCACTGTCCCGCTGAACGAACCGCCTGGATTCTGGGGTCATCACCACAAGCTGCACGGGCTAAACGAAAGCCATTTCCCAGGCTTTGAGTTTGCCTACATCAACGAAGCGGGCCAAATCAGCGACAAGGCCCAGCCTATTGATGACAGCAACCGAGCCAATCTGATGATTTGTAGGTGGAGCGATGGCTAACATTCTTTGCTCTGTTTCCACTAGGGGCCGGTACAAAACCACGTTGCCCCTAACGCTACAGGCCATCATCATGCAAACGCGACCAGTAGATAAGCTGGTCATCTTTGACGATAACGATGAGCCGATAGATGTGCGAACCGATCTGGTTTATTCGCACTTCTTCCAAATCCTAGATGAGAAAAAAATCCCGTGGGAATGGTTGTTTGCTGGAAAAAAAGGCCAGCACCATAACCATCAGATTGCTAATCGCATGGGGTTCGATTGGGTGTGGCGGGTGGACGATGACGCTATCCCTGAGCCTAACGTCCTAGAAAACCTAAGCAAATGGATTGCCGACGATGTGGGCGCTATTGGCGGGTCTGTGCTGACCAAGCCATTCAATCCAACCCCGATTAAGGCCACCGGCTGCATTGATTTCATTGATGTTGAGCCGAATATCCAGTGGTCTTACATCCGGCATTATCAGGAGGTTGAGCATCTGCACTGCACCTTCCTTTATCAAGCTGGGATTCATGACTACAACACCGGGCTATCGCGTGTGGCGCACCGGGAAGAAACGCTCTTTACCTGGGGTTTGTACCGCAAGGGCTATCGTGTTTTGCTGGTTCCCGATGCGGTTTCCTGGCATCTTAAAAACCCCCAGGGCGGCATCCGCAGCGAAACAAACCAGCGGCTGTATGAACAGGATGAGCAAATCTTTAAAAACTTCCTGCGCCACCAAGACGACACGATTGTCGTTCTGAACTGCGGCATGGGCGATCATGTGGTGTTTAGCCATGTTCTGCCTGAAATCAGAAGGCCGGTAGTGTTTACCTGTTACCCGGAAATCGTGCCAGGGCGGTCTATTGCAGAAGCCCAGGCGCTTTTTGGTAGCTTGGATCAGTGGAACATCTATAGCAAGATGGACGCTTGGAAGTGGCGGGATAGCCTGGAAAAAGCGTTTCGGAGGCTGTACCTATGATCCTGATCAGTCCCTACGCACAGCGGCTACAAAGCGGCAAGACGAATCCGAAAAATTACCCGTACTGGCAAGAACTAATTGCCTTGATTGATGAGCCAATCGTCCAGGTCGGCATTGAAGGCGAACAGCAGCTAGTGCCAGACTTCAGAAAAAACCTATCAATTGCTGCGCTGCGCCAATTGCTGCGCGAATGCAAAACGTGGATTTCCTGCGACAGCTTTATCCAGCATCTGGCCTGGGATGAGGGCAAAAGGGGCATTGTGCTGTGGTCGGTATCTGACCCCAACATCTTTGGGCATCCCGAAAACGTCAACCTGCTAAAAAGCCGGGACGGTCTGGCAGCTAACCAGTTCCTTTGGTGGGAATACGTCCCCCATAAGCCCGAATTGTTTGTTGACCCTCAAACAGTGATGCTATCCCTAGCGCATTTTTCTCAGCCCACTAAAATGCCGGGCTGAAAGGATTTGGATATGGCCTCAATCAACGAAACCGAAGCGCGGCTAAATTCGCATGAGGCTGTTTGTGCGCTTCGTTACGAAACGATCAACGCACGTTTAAAGCGTATTGAAGGCATCATGCTTAAAACGGCTGGGATCATGATTTTGTCAATGACCGGCGTTATCTTTAGCGCAATCTGGATCATCAAATAAAGCGCATCCGACAAAGCCTGCTGCCGATTTGTAGGCTTACAGCAAGCCAAACCAGCCCCATCCGACCATAAGCAATGCCCAATAAACCCTAGCCAAAGAGCCGATGATTACGGCCCAAATAGCGGTTAATGCAAGGGCTGTAAATATTTTAGAAAGCATGGTCAAAATTAGCCCGTGGGGTTGATCGGAACGAAAACAAATCAGCATGGGCTGGATAGCAAAGAGCAAACAGCCGAGCCAAATATGGGCTGATATTGTTGTTTATTTTCCATTCGCCCCCGGCCTCACTTATTGCTGAATGATGCCGCAGGAAATGAATTATTGTTTTTGCTGAGTAGTGCTTAAATCCGGCGTCAATCACTTTATGCGCCTCAATTACAAAAGCGCGCCATATGTGTTTGTTTTCCGGGAACCATTCCAAAAATTCTTTGGAAAATGATTCCCGATTGCTTTCAATAATTTCTGAGGTAATCATTAAGCGATCCTCAAAACTTCCAGGCTTTTCTTATCTTTGGACGAGCAGGTAGTGTGCGTTCCTGCGCCATATGTTCGGCACAAATAGCTGACCAAAGATTTTTGCACTTCGTGGCGGTCAAACTTGCCAATCGGAAGCACATTAACCTGACCAATATTTAGTTCTTGGAAGTTATCCCGGATGTATTGAGTTAGTTCGCCAAAAGGATATTTGCGCTGCGGCTTATCGACAATTTCCAGTTCGCCATGTTTTGTGCCATCTTCCGTAACGATGGCGTATTTGGCGCCAATAGCATCAAGCAGAACACAAGCGCGTTTGAGGGTTGCAAGTTTCACGTTTTGCATATCGTTTCCTATCGTTTAGTTTGTGGGCCTACTAACTAAATCAGCTTTCGGCCCGTTAATCAAAAGCAGTTTGTGGTGCAGTTCCCGTAGGAGCAGCAGGTGGTACACATGATCATCCGGCCCCCACTAAAAATGCTGTGGGTGGTGCATTGGGCATAAGCGCCAGTGCAAACTAGGGCGATACCAAGGGCAGCGAAAAAGCGTTTCATGATTTGTCCTTTCAAAATGGTGTGTCGTCAAAATTGTCGGCGGGTAAGCCTTGATAGCTTTGCTTTTGTTCGCGGGGCTTGGATGGAAAGGCTTTCATGTAGCCCGTCCATTTCTCATTGACCGGAACGCTATCTAGCTTGATGGTGATGGAACCGTTATCGTCAATCCACATTGAGCCATGTTGCGACCAATATGTCTTTTTCGTGCCATCCGATGTTTGATATTCACGGGCGGCAAATTTAATGTCGTACTGCTGTTTCATTGGAAAAGGCTTTTAAGTTGATTAACCTTAGCGTCAAGTTCGCCAAGGAATTTAACAATCTCCGATTCCATCTTTTGAATGAAATCAGGATCACGAGGGACACGCTTGATAAACAATTGCCCCTTAGCTGGCATACGAGGATCGAAAACAACGTAATCGCACCATTGGCGACCCGTACAGGCCATTTGCATCTGCATCTGGATGTTGTACTTGCTGGGCACGGTCTGAAGCAATAGAGCCTCAATCATTCCTGCTGTATTGGGGCATTTGATTTCTACCAAGCCATCTGCCCCCACCAAACCATCAGGAGAAGCCCCGCAGCCTTCAATCGTCGGATGTGGCACAAACCCGCATTCATCCACCATCGTGCCGCTGGCAATCTCATAAGCGGCCCTGGCAAACGGTTCCTGATCGGTTCCCCATTGCATAGCTGCATTGGTGTAGCTTTCCTGCTTCTGGCCCGTCAAGCGTTCCACAATAAGCTGTGCCATCAGGTTTTCACGGCTGGCGGCATAGCCTGACTTTGTGGTCGCCATCAGGTCAGCAACACGGCTAGCGGTCACTTTGCCCAAGCGAACGGCAAACCATTCTTCTGTGCGCTGTTCATCCATTTTGCACTTTCAATTGTTCGGCAATTTTTTCAATAACATCTGTGCAACTAACACTTAAAGCCTGTTTAATTAAAGCTAGCGATTGATTTATTATTTCGTCATAAGTGCCGGGATCACTTTCTTTAATTGCTTCCAGCGTAAATTGTGCATCTTGCATTGCTTCTAAATCTAAACTGTTAACAAGAAAAAGATGTTCAATATCATCTTTATTAACCATTAGCTTGTTCCTTCCCGGCTTTAGCTTTTTCAATGCGGGCTTTCTTGGCGGCAATCACCTTAGCCTGCCAGGACGCATCACCTTCGCAAGCGGCATAGGCCAGGGCATAAGCCTTGTTCAGTTCGTCGCTGTTGGCGCTATCTGTAATGTCTTGTAAATGTGCAGCCATCGTAGCGGGGCTGATGTTTGCCTTAGCGGGGCGGGTAGCTGCATTTCCATCGTCATCCTCTGGGGCAATACCACAAGCTGCCATAAGGCTATAGCGGCGGGCATACGTCAAAGCCGACCCGTAGCCTTGGGCATCGTGCTTGGACGCTGGAACGTGCAGCTTACCGCTGCTGATGCTTTCGCCCGATTCGTGAATCAGCACGGTTTCCACGGTCACGCCATCGGCGCATTCGCTGGTCTGCTGCATCAACGCGATGCCATGCTGGTTAAGGGCATCAATCACAGCTTCTACGCAAGCTGACAGGTCAGCATAGCGGCTGCGGAAATGCGGGTTCGTGCTGGACTTGAGCGCAGGGCCAAATGCCTTTTGCGCCTGGACAAATGCAGTAGCGATCTTTGAGCCGATCATTTGATTTCCTTTTTAAGCTGCTCAAGTTCTTCAATCGTCATTTGAAGCTGAGCGCAAAGTTCTCGAATCTTTGACGACAGTGCGCCTACCTGCCAAGCCAGCCGATCCGCTGGGTCACCGTCCCGGTAATGGGTGTGCGAAATTTGGTCTAGTGAACTGATGATGTAATCGGGATCAATTTGCATTTTGTTGCCTTTCGATGTGTTTAGCTAAAAGCCATTTGTTGCCGAGCAAGCGCACCGAGCGTATCCATTTACGCTGGTTGGCACGGTTGATTGATTCAGGAACGTAGGGGCAGTTCCAAAGCTGGCGAACGTGGGAAAGCATCCGGGTGTTCATTAAGCGTTCCATCCTAGTGTTTTAATTTTTTGTTCAGCATCTGTTGCTGACAAAAGTTTGGCGCAATCAGGAATCAATGGATCATCAAAGTTACGGCTAACGTTCGGCCCTTTTGGGCGATTCTTGCCTGCGGGAGCATCAAGAATTACCGTTCCATCTTTTAAAGGGGTAGCCACAAGATAATGAAAGCCATGATGGTCTAAGACGCAGCCATAAACACCTAAGCATTTTTCAAGCGACCATTGCCAGATTTCCAGCAGTTCGCCACATTCAGCAAATTCAGCAATGGCTTGTTTGCCCCGGATTGTGTTTTTCTTGGGCTTAACAACCCAATAAGCCAATTCATAGCGAGGCACTGTAAAGCCATGCATCTGCACTTCAGACAGATAAGCAAGCCCATCAATGTGTCGACCCCTGCGGATTAAAGCTGTGCAACCGTATTTGTCCATCAAGGCTTTTTTTGCCTTAACTGCATCATCACGAGCAATTTCATACTTAGCAATCGCATCCCGACAATATTCGGCGGGAAGCTGGTAATAGTTACGAATCATGCCGACCACCATGCAACAAGAGCCATAGAAAGCGATACGCCGATGACCAAGGCCAGGATGTAGTCAAGAGCCGCTTCTGCGCGTAGCGGGGCGTTTTGGGGCTTGTAGTGTTGTCTCATGTCGTTTCCTTAAAAGGGGGCTGGTGGGTCTTGTTCGCGCTGCTGACGTTTGTAATCGTCCTGCTGCTTTTTAGTCCAGGGGATTGGCCCCCCTGGTTGGGGGAAGGGCCAGTTCATGCTGCCAGCCATTGGTCGTAAGTCAGGAGTGGGGCGCCGTTGCGGGTAATGTCACCGCCATGACCGTTGTCAGCACAGGCCAGATAAATTTGATATTCCTGGTCGTTGCTGCCGCGCTGTTGGGTTTGCCAATTAGCGTTAGGGATAAGTGCTTGGTTTTCCATTTTGCTTCTCCTAAAAGACCCTGTGCGATGTGCTAGGGCATGGGATGAATGTTAAGCGGCCTTAACAGTCAACGCAACATCTTTTTTTATTGTCCCTACAAAACAGTCAACCATTCAAGCCAAAAAGTAAAGTTAGCTAAACTATTGGGATGAACCTAATCAAGAAAAAAGACGGAATTGCCATTGCTGGATCGGCTGCAAAGCTGGCCCGTGTGCTTGGCGTCAGCAGGGCGGCCATTACGCAATGGGGCGAATGGATGCCCCCGTTCCGTGCGATGCAGCTTAAAGAAAAAATGCCTGAGCAGTTTGCTCAACATTGCAACGAGGAAAAAAAGCCTGTATGATTTAAAGCGTCTGGAGTGGCATCTAGGCGTATGGAACAACCGATAGACCCCCGCAGGGTACTGTGTGGTCTTGCAAGGTAGCAAGCGTGACCTTTGGTTGTTCCAATCGCTTCGCTGCTGCTCTGCCAAGAGCCAAGACCACAGAGCATCTTGCGGGGGTTTTTGCTTTTGGACTGCCTGATGCGGTACGTCGATGGTCAGGTTTGGGATACCCCGTTACACGAGCAAGCCAAAGCGGGGGCGGTGGGCGAATCCTTAGAGCCGGGCGGTTGAAACAAGTCTGAGGTAGTGTGATGCGAGGGCATGGCTCCGGAAAGCAGGCACAGAGCGAACTTTGGTTTTGACCACGGTAAGGCTGTGCTTTGCTCAGACATTCACCAGAAAGCAGGGTTAAAGAAAGGAACAACAAAAGATGACAATGTTTGAAAGCGGATTCGATAGGTTCTGGCAAGCATGGCCCAAAAGCACCCGCAAGGGCGGCAAGTCAGCTTGTCTAGCAAAGTGGGCTAAGACCTACTGCGAAACGCAAGCGGATCAAATCGTTAAGCACGTTGAATGGATGAAAACAACGGAGCAGTGGAAAAAAGACAACGGCGCTTTTATCCCTGCTCCGTTGGTCTATCTGAACCAACAACGTTGGGACGGGGCTGAGATTCCAGAAATCAAAAAGCCCGTTTTGATGATCGACCAGTACAAAGAAAGCATGGCAAACGTTAAGCCTATGCCTGATCACATCCGGGAGCGTTTGGCGCAGCTAAGGCGCGGGCAATGAACCATGAGCAAGCCCACCAAATCCTCGACCGGGTTAAAGACGGTGCAATCTTCCCAGCCCGAATCATTGATGCAGCACTCTGGCTTACCGGCGACCTTGATGCACATGAGGCAGTGCGAAGCGAGGGAGTGGATCGGACGCTATCGGACGAAAGCGCGACAAGTTGGTGCAACCGAGGCTCAAAATTGGTGGCGCAAGACCATCATGGACATAGAGCGCATCCGTGGTCTAGACGCTGCGATTGAATTGAAGTTGCTGATGAACCTGGAACGTAAAAAATGACCTTGATGGTGCAGTTTCACATTGATGGCGAACCCGTACCGAAAGGTCGCCCAAAGTTCTCCCAGGTCGGCGGGTTCATGCGAACCTACACCCCAAAAAAAACCACCGACTACGAAAACGCGGTAAGAGCAGCAGCCCAGGCAGCAATGGGCGTAACTGACCTACTAGAAACCCCTGTAGGCGTTTATCTGTACATCAGGCTACCGATTCCTCAGTCCTACAGCAAAAAGCGCCGTGAAGCCTGTTTAAGCGGCAAGGAGAAGCCAGCTAAGAAGCCGGACATTGACAACCTTGCAAAGAGCGTGTTGGACGGGATGAACGGGGTGGTCTGGAAGGATGATGCCCAAATCGTGAGCCTTCACGTTACAAAAGTTTATTCCAGCGGTTCAGGTGTTGACGTCCTGGTAAAAGAGGAGCTAGAATAAAACCGTCAAAATTTCTTAACCATGAAAAGGAACGACACGAAATGAAGATTGAGCAAAACATCCCTGTGCCTAAGAAGTACCCGTTTGCACAGATGCAGGTGGGCGATAGCTTTGTGATCGCTGAGAACATCAAACGAACCACCGTTTCCGTGGCAGCTATCCGTTATGGCAAAGCTAACGGCATGAAGTTCACCACCAGAAAAATGCCTGATGGCGTTTACCGCTGCTGGCGCACCGAATGATGCAGCCCGACCCGATCCAGAACGAAGGCCAACCAATCTGGCATTTGGTCATCGTTGACATGGTGGCCCGTGATGCTTTGGGGCGTAAACGCTACGGAACCCAATTGCAGGCTTTCAACGGGCGCGATGCCTTGCAGGATGCCTACGAAGAAGCCTTAGACCTTGCGGTCTACCTGCGGCAAGCAATTGAAGAACGCAAAGAGCAAAAAGACGATTGGAAATGAACAACCCATTCGACCTAAAAAATTACAAACCGCAGATTTCGATGCGGGACGTAAACACAGCAAGCAAGACAAGTTATCAACAAACCCAGGTGATCAACAGGCGTAGGGCCAAGGGCGATGAGCCATCTATTGTTTACAGCACACGGGGCCGGGACACACAGCCCAAAAAGTTTGTAACAGTGATGCCTGATATGCCCTATCACCCAAGCACGATCAGGCTAAAACGAAAAAAGACCATGAGCGACATTAACGTTATTGCAATTGCGAACAAGGTTTATGGCGAAAAGACGCAATGGAACGGCATCCAGCGACAGCGGCTTTTGATGCTGGCCGAGCGATTGATTAGCGCCGAGCGCGAAGCGTGTGCGCGAATTGCTGAAGAATGGCAAGGCCCAACAAAAGACCGAGAACTGCACATTGCAGCCGCTATTCGCGCAAGGGGCGGAAATGAACAATCAAGCAATTAAGGAAGGCGACATTGTTCAGGTTAATCCTGAAAAAGAAATGTTTGGTGGCTGTATGGTTGTTGTTACCGAAATCAAAGCATGGGGTGTGCAGGGCTACGTCCAATCAGCAGGCGTTCCCGGCCAGCAATACATTCGCTTAAAGGCCCAAGATTTTGAGCCTACGGGCGGGAAAGCGGTATGGGTGGCGGCATGACCATCGACGTAATGAAGCAGGCGCTTGAGGCGCTGAAATTGTCGGCAATTACGGTTCACACATTTGCAATCCAGAAAAAGATACAAGAGGCCACCGCCACCCTCAGCACCGTCATTGCAGAGGCTGAGAAGCAGGATCAGCCGCATCGGGAAGGATATTGGTGTGCGAATCTGGCCTGCAAAAAATGCTATGGCGCCGACTTCCGACTTAAGCATCAGCCAACAGCACAGCGCCAGCCGCTGACAGAGCCGGTGATCCTTGCGCTCAACCGACACGAAGATGGCACAAGCTACACCGAGGGGTGGAATGACGCGCTGAACATCTTGGCAGACCGCGTTAACGGCATTGGGGGTAAGGCATGAACGACGACATCATCCGCATGGCGCGGGAGGCTGGCTTTGAGGTTAACTTTGACATTTGGGCGGTAAGCGTTGAGGGGGTTTACATCAACAAAGAACTGCAACGCTTCTTCCACATGGCCCAGGCAGCCGAGCGCGATGCATTGCTTGACCTTGTGGACGATTACGCCAAGAACAACGCCGACCTTAAAGCAGCCATCCGAGCAAGAGGAAGCAATGAAGCCTGAACACCATGCCGAGCAAATCCGGGAAAAGGCCGGTAAGTACGGCGAAGCCAAAGCTCAGCGGGTCTACCTTGAGGAATTCAGGCGCAGCAAAAAAGCATTGCTGATGAAAGATGCCTTGTTAATGGGGGTAGAGGCAGCAAACGCACAAGAGCGCGAGGCATTGGCCGACCCTGAATACCACCAGCTATGCCGGGGCTTGGCTGCTGCTATTGAAATGGAAGAAAAGCTGAAATGGGAACTGGAAAGCCACCGCCTGGACATTGAGATATGGCGCACCAGGGAAGCTACAAACAGAATGCAAGATAGGGCGCATCAATGAAATGCCCTGTTTGCGGGACTTGGACTGAAATTAAAGAAACGAGAAAACAAGACGACAACACGAAGGCAAGGCGCTATGAATGCGGTAATCAGCACACTTTTCGCACGGTTGAAACGATTACAAAAATTATCAAGCCAAGATCAAATGCTAAACAGAATCACAGCCACTGAACGGCTATATCTTGCATGGGTTAAGTCACAGCCTTGTGGAGTGTGCAAACAGGAAGGGCCAAGCGATGCCCACCACATAGAGCAGCACCAACAATACCTATGCATTCCGCTGTGCAAGGATTGCCACCAAGGAGCGTTTAACGGCATCCACGGGCAGCGCCGAATATGGAAAACGTTAAAGACAACCGAGTTATCCGTGTTGAATGAAACGATACGCAGGTTTACAATGGACAAAGGCTGCTAAAGCGCAAAAGGTGGCGCAGCGGTTTTGTAGTCCGAAGGAGTCGGATCGATTTCTACTGGCAGCACCAAAGGGGCAAACATGGTTAAGTTCATTGCATCAATTGAGCAAAAAGCCGATCCGGTTATGGATTTTGTGATGTGCAGCCTTAACGCTGTTACAGATACGCACATCATGCATTGGACAGCCGACACCTACAGCAAGCATCAGGCGCTGGGTGAGTTTTATAGCGGCCTAGAAGATTTGATTGATAGCTGGGCCGAGGCATTCATGGGCAAAGCAGGAGTGCTTACCGGCTTCCCCACACAAGCGCCCGTAACCAATGCTGACCCACTGGCCTACATCCGGGGTTATCTGGTTAAGGTAGACACATACCGCAGGGCAGCAGCATTCCCCCAGGACACGGCACTACAGAACATCGTGGATGAGATGGTCGCCTTGGCACAAAGCACAGCATATAAGCTGGAACGTTTGCGCTGATGCCCTTTGCCCCGTTCAATGACAAGTGCGGGCATTTAGGATGCAAGAACCCAAGGTCTAAGCTAAACGGGTTCTGCATTGAGCATGGTGGTAAGCAGTACACCATCAAGGAATCGGATAGCAAGTACAAGACCCCAGCTTGGAAAAGCATCAGGAACAGGCAGCTATCCCTACAGCCCCTATGCCAAGCCTGCCTAAGCAGGGGCAAAATAGAAGCAGCCAAGCACGTTGACCACGTTTTCCCGTGGCGTCAGATAGGCGATCATGCTTTCCTGCACAACATCTTCCAGAGCCTATGCC
>JACCDU010518270.1_pt1 | contig 18245 bp, 19 predicted proteins | sample 7446081 | NCBI WGS metagenome assembly JACCDU01 (sample SAMN15323447, study PRJNA562643) | freshwater metagenome | isolation source: river surface water | place: USA:Blue River Watershed | collected 2017-08-17
ACTCCAGTGCCGCTGGCGCGGCACCGTCCAAGCCACGTGCAAAAGCTCAGAAAGGAGATCGAAAAGCAGCAGACCCGATAGACTTATCCACAACCGAGTAGCCAGAACATCCATCAACCCAGTGGCTCAGTATTCGACGTGATCACTGGCTCAGTTGTGCTGATGAATCAACAAGCGGAATCCCGATCGGGCCAGCGCTTGCCGCAGAACTGGCGGGTATCGCCAGGGACTACGGTGTCCCCTTCGAGTTGATCCGTTGAGTCACGGTTGGATCGAGGGGCGATCTGATCACAGGATCAATAGCGCACGGAAGTCATTCACGTTGGTGTGCGTCGGTCCCGTCACCAGCAGATCGCCCAGTCCCGCGAAATAGCCATACGAATCGTGCCGGGCCAGATGGTCCTCCACAGACAACTGGCGTGCCTTCGCTCGCTCCAGCGTATCAGGCGTGACGAATGCCCCGGCGTTGTCTTCCACCCCGTCGATGCCGTCGGTGTCAGCAGCCAACGCCCAGATCCGTTGATTCGATTCGAGGGCCTGCGCAAGTCCTAGGCAAAACTCGCCGGCGCGTCCGCCGCGTCCCGGACGGGCATGATCTGGCAGTGATCGCACGGTGACCGACGTCTCCCCGCCAGACAGCAGCACGCAGGGCGCCGGGAATGGGTTCTGGCGCTGGGCGATCGATGTAGCGATCGCGGCGTGGACTTTCGCCGCTTCGCGTGACTCGCCTTCGATGGCATCGCTCAGAATATGTGCATCGATCCCCGCCTCACGCGCACACTTGGCAGCTGCCTCGAGCGACTGCCATGGGGCCGCGATGACCTTTGCCTCGGCGTTCTTGAACGCAGGGTCTGTCGATTTGGGGGTCTCCAGCAAGCCGGCTTCAAGTGCGCAGCGAACGTCGTAAGGAATCTCGATCCGGTGCTGGCGGAGGATCATCAGAGCGTCTGCACAGGTGGTGTCGTCCGGTACCGTGGGGCCACTGCCGATGACGCTCAGGTCATCGCCGGGGACATCGCTGATCGCCAACGTCACCAGGCGCGCCGGGGCACAGGCAGCCGCCAGTCTTCCTCCCTTGATACGAGACAGGTGCTTGCGTACGGTGTTCATCTCGTCAATTCGCGCGCCACTAAGAAGCAGGTCACGATTGATTCGTTGCTTGTCGGCCAGTGTCAGGCCGATCGCAGGCGCTACCAGAAGTGAGGAGGCACCCCCCGATATAAGGCACAGGACCAGGTCGTCAGGGCCCAGGCCGATGACTGCCTGCAGCAGCTGTGAGGACGCCAACAAGCTGGCGTTGTCTGGGACTGGGTGGGACGCTTCGAGTACGCGCAGGCGACCGGGCGATCCGATAGGTCGCGGCGGTATGTGGCCGTACCGGGTCACGACCACGCCCTCCAGGGGACGGTCGATGGGCCAGGCGGCCTCCACCGCGTAGGCCATGGCCGCTGCAGCTTTGCCTGCGCCGATGACGATGGTCCGGCCTTTAGGGGGCGAGGGGAGATGCGGCGGCAGCACCACAGCAGGCTGGGCCTCTCGGACAGCAGCCTCATAGAGACTCTGGAGGAATGCGCGTGAGTTCACAAGTCTGATTTCAATGATGCTTGGTTCGTGACGGCGTGAAGCCGTACAGCCGCTCGGCGTTGTTGTCGGCGAACACCGCAATACGGTGGAGGTCGGACAGCGGCCAGGCGAAGGGTACTAAGTCCGCTCCGTCGGCGCCGAGTACGATTCGATCGGTCGAGTAACTGGCAACCTCGGCCAAGGCAGTGAGTCGCGGACCGGTGGATCTCGCGCCGATCAATTTCAAGTAAACGTTACCCATGTCCAGCCACCATCGCAGGGTTCGCTCTTCAGCGGTCGTGTCTGGCGAGGGATCACCACTGAGCAACAGGCTGAAGATCTGCCTTTCGCGTGCGAGGAGCGGCGCCAGGGCTGGCAGCTGGGCCCATGTCAGGGAAAGTTCCACATGCCAAGTCGCTGGCAGACCCTCTGTGAGCCACGCAATCCGGTCGTAGTGCTGCCATGGATCCCGGCTCGCGCTGCAATCGAGTCGAATACCGCACACCCCCGCTGCTCCCAGTTCGTCGACCTGGCGCTCTGTGATGGCGCCGCGTAGGCGGACTACCCCGAAGGCCTTGGGAAGTTGCGCGAGCGTGTTGACAAAGCACGACTGAGAACTGGGGTCGTCGCTCGACTGGACCAGCACCGCTCCGCTGCGTCCGCTGTCGTTCAATCGGTTCAGGACGCTGGAGGCATGCGTCCAGGAGTCCGCCTCCAGGTGGCAGTCATAGCGGGCCACGAGTCCCATCGCCTTACGCAGTCACACAATTGCGCGGCTCGCCTCGTACCAACGCTTCAATGTTGTCAATGAGCTGGTCGGCCAATGCCTGGATCGCTTCCTGGCTCGCCCAGGCCACGTGAGGCGTGAGGATGAAGTCCGGGCGATCCAGCAATGCCATGAAAGGGTGGCCAGCGACTGGTGGTTCGCCATTGACCACGTCGAACGCCGCGCCGCTGATCTGGCCGGCTACAAGCGCCGAGCCAACAGCCGATTCATCGACCAAGCCGCCCCGCGCAGTATTGATCAGAAGCGGCTTGCGTTGCATCAATGCAAATTCGGGGGCGCCGATCATCCCGCGGGTCTGGTCGTTCAACGGACAATGCAGGGTCAGCACATCGGATTGAGCCAGCGCCTGTTCGAACGGCACATAGAGCGCGCCCTGGCCCGACCGGTCCTTATGGCCGGCGAAGATCACGCGCATGCCGAATGCCCGGCCGAGCGCGGCAACGGCCTGCCCCAGGGCGCCGTCACCGATGATGCCCAGCGTCGAGCCGGCCAGGTCGCGGATCGGGAAGTCCAAGAAGCAGAATTGGCCTGATTCCTGCCACCGACCCGCGCGGACCGCCTCTCGATAGGCGCAAATGCTTCGGCGCAAGGCGAAGATCAGGGCGAAGGTGTGCTCGGGGACTGTGTGGACCGCGTAGTTGCGGATGTTGCTGACGACGATGCCCTGGTCCCGGCAGGCCTTCAGGTCCACGTTGTCCGTGCCGGTCGCCGCGACTGCGACCATCCTCAACCGGGGGGCCGACGCGATATCCGCTGCGTTCAGCTTCACCTTGTTGAGAATGACGATGTCCGCGTCAGCGATCCGTGCGGCCACCTCGCCTGGCGCCGTGCGCTCATGCAGCGTGATGTCGTGCGGAAACGCCAGCTTTCGCAGGTTAGTCTCAGGAGAAAGAGTGCCCCGATCCAGGAAGACGATTTTCATGGGTCACTCAGCCGTGATCTTGGCGGTCTTGATGACGCGTCCCCAGTAGTCCAGTTCCTTGCGCGTGTAGTCACCTAGTTGACTGGGGGTCATCGTCTCGACCAGCGTGCCCGCGTCTTCGGCCTTCTTGCGGATCTCGGGGTTTGCCAGGATCTTCCCGATCTCTGTGTTCAGGAGCTGGACCACTTCGGGTGGCGTACCCGCGGGGGCGTAAAGCGCAAACCAGGAATCCAGCGTGAATCCCTTGAGTCCCGACTCAGTGGACGTCGGAACCTGGGGCAGCGCGCCAAGCCGCTGCGCACTGGTGACGCCCAGAGCCTTGAGCTTGCCGGCCTTGATGTGACTGACCACCGAAGCCGGCGTGGTGATGTGCAAGTCGACCTGGCCCGCGAGCAAGTCCTGCACTGCTGGCCCCGATCCACGATATGGGATGTGGGTGATGAAGGTACCCGTCAGCTGCTTGAACAACTCGCCCGCGATGTGCTGGATCGAACCATTACCGGAGGAAGCGTAGTTGAGCTTGCCAGGGTTGGCCTTGGCATAGGCAATCAACTCGGGCAGGGTGTTGGCCGGGATGTTGCCGCGTGCGGCGACGACCTGGGGGGCACGCGTCAGCATGGCCACCGGTGCGAAGTCCTTGATCGGATCCCATCCGGCCTTGGCGAACAGGTGAGGGTTGCCGACCTGATAGCCGCTGTAGGCGAGAAGGAGCGTATAGCCATCGGGCTTGGCTCGTGCGACGTACTGATTGCCGATGTTGCCGGAGGCGCCGGGCCGGTTGTCTACCACGACGGCCTGCCCCAGTGCGCGCGACAACGGTTCGGCGATTAGCCGGGCGGAGAAGTCGGTGGTGCCGCCAGGGGCGCTGGGTACCACCAATGTGATGGGACGATCCGGGAATTTGGTGCCTTGCGCCCAGGCGGCGGGCATGCTCCCGATGATGGCGGCTGCTGCGCCCGCAAACAGTTGTCGGCGATTCATCTTTGTCTCCTTGGTTGAATGAAAGCGGCACTCAGGCCGGTTGCGAAATTTCGATCAAGTTGTGGTCTGGGTCGCGCACATACACCGAAAGAATTTTTCCTGTGGCACCGGTACGCTGGACGGGTCCCTCGACGATGGGCCAGGCGCAGGCGTCTAAATGTGCGATGACCTGCTCAAGGGGCTGCGATGCGATGAAGCAAAGGTCCAGCGCACCCGGAACCGGCAGGTGCGCCTTTGGCTCGAACTCGCGTCCCTGCACATGCAGGTTGATCTTCTGCTGACCGAACTTGAAGGCTTGCCGCTCGACCGGAGGGTTTCCTCCCACGAAGGTCTCCAACTGCATGCCCATCACGCGTGTGTAGAAGTCGATGCAGGCCTCGGGCCGAGCCGTGGTCAGCACCAGGTGATCGAGGTGATGAATCATGCGAACGCCCTTCGCAGTTCATCCACGGACGCGGGTGCCGGGTGCAGGTCGATGATGCGGCCGGCCTTGGCGACCTGCCCGGGGACCTCATGTCCCACGATGTGGGGCAAGTGTCGCGCGACCCCGAGCAGGCGTGCCAGGTCGATGCCGGTGTCGTAGCCCATGGCATCGAGCATATGGATGGCGTCTTCACTGCTGATATTGCCGCTCGCGCCGGGGGCGTAGGGGCAGCCACCCAGCCCACCCAAGGAGGCGTCAAACCGGTCGATGCCCGATTCGACGGCCGCGACGACGTTGGCAAGGCCCATGCCACGCGTATTGTGGAAGTGCAGCGTCAATTGAAGGCCGGGAAAGCGCGCCAGCAGTGCCTGCGCCATTTGCCTTACCTGAGCGGGATGAGCCATGCCCGTCGTGTCACAGATCGTCAGACCACGCACACCCATGTCGGCGAAGCGGCTTGCCCAGCGCAGCACTTCGGCCTGAGGCACGTCACCTTCCATGGGGCAACCAAAGCAGGCTGACAGCGAAACGTTCACGGGTACCTTGCCCGCCGCCAGTGCAATGACGTCTGTCAGGGCGGAAAAGCTCTTTTCACGCGGCATGCGCAGGTTGGCCAGGTTGTGCGTTTCCGACGTGGACATGACCAGGTTCAACTCGTCCGCCCGGGACTCAAGGGCTCGCTCTGCGCCTCGGACGTTGGGAACCAGGACGGTGTACTCGACGCCAGGAACACGCTGGATTCGCCCCATCACTTCCTCGGCATCACGCAGCATCGGGATGGCTTTGGCCGAGGTGAAGGAGGTGACCTCCACCTTCGCGTAGCCGCATTGGCTGAGCTCGTCAATCAAGGCGACTTTGTCGTCGGTCGGGATGAAGTCCGGTTCGATCTGGAATCCGTCGCGCGTGACGACGTCATTGAAATAGATGCGTTTCATGAATGGGTACCTCAGTGAACGATGCCCCGGTCCTTCAGGGCCTGGATCTGGGACGGGTTCAGTCCGATCTCATGGAGCACGGCGTCGGTGTCCTGGCCCACGACGGGTGCGTTGCGGCGATGGCTGCCGGGGGTAGCCGACAGCTTGGGAACGATGCCCGGGACCGTCAGCATGCTGCCGTCGTCCAGACGGATCTCCTGGAGCATGCCGCGGGCTTGGTAGTGCGGATCGGCCGCGATATCGGCCACGGTGTAGATACGGCCCGATGGCACTGACGCCTCCTCGAGTGCCGCCAGGACTTCTTCGACGCTGCGCTGGGCTGTCCAGCCCCCGATCACTTCATCCAGTTCCGTGACGCGTGCGACGCGGCCGGCGTTATCTGCAAGCTCGGGGTCGTTACCCAGGTCGTCTCGTCCGATCAGCGACATCAGGCGGCGGAAAATGCTGTCACCGTTGCCGGCAATCAGGGCGTAGCCGCCGTCTTTGCATCGGTAGGCGTTGGTCGGTGCGATGCCGGGCAGGGCGCTGCCGGCGGGGCCCCGCACGGCGCCAAACGCGCTGTACTCAGGCAGCAGGCTTTCCATGCAGTTGAATACCGCCTCGTACAATGCCACATCGATCACCTGGCCCTGGCCAGTGGCATGGCGATGCTGCAGCGCCAATAGGATGCCGATGACGCCATGAAGGGCAGCCAGGGTGTCGCCGATGCTCACGCCGACGCGAACCGGCACTCGGCCCGGTTCTGCGGTCAGATGGCGCAGGCCCCCCATGGCCTCCGCGACGACGCCAAAGCCAGGGCGGTTGCGGTAGGGGCCTGTTTGTCCGTAACCACTGATGCGCAGCACGATCAGGCGTGGATTGAGCTTCAATAGATCATCCGGGCCCAATCCCCAGCCTTCCATGGCGCCAGGGCGGAAGTTCTCGATCAGGACGTCGGCTTCCTGCGCCAGTTGGCGAACGACTGCCTGTCCATCCGCTTGTCGCAGATCCAGCGCTAGCGAGCGCTTGTTGCGCGACTGCACTTGCCACCAGACGGATGTGCCGTCTTTGAGCATCCGCCATTTCCTCAGGGGATCTCCGGTTTCTGGCGTCTCGATCTTGACGACCTCGGCGCCGAAATCGGCTAGCGTCTTGGCAGCAAAGGGGCCGGCGATGAGCTGTCCGAGTTCCAAGACCTTCAGGCCCGCCAGGGCGGAGGGTGAAGGCAGAGGTATCGAGCGGGAGGCAGGCGAAGGACATTCCATGAAGGAAGTGTCTCGCCGCGCCGTGGGGGCGTCTATTTGTGACTTGGTGAGGCAGCCTTAGCATTTTGCGAAGGCAGGCAAAGAAAGTCGCGCAAGGCCCTGACGGTCTGGTCCGAATCCTTGCGGATGGCGACTTTGAGTTGCCGACGCGCCCAGGCGTCGGCAATCGGCCGCCAACTGAGCTTCATCGTCCGCACGATGGGCAAGGCGGCCGCCTTGGGCAGGGTGGCAATGCCCAGGCCCGACGCCACCATATGGCCCACCGCATCGAAGCTGCGAACCTGCATCCGCAATTTGAACGTTTTGCCAACGGAAAGGGCGGCCTGCTGCTGCTTCTGGAGCATGGCGGCTCCTGCATTCAGGCTGATCCACTGCTCGTCCAGGGTCTCCACGAAGGCGATGGGGTTTCGGCCGCTCAGGGGATGACCGGGAGGAAGTATCAAGATGAGCTCGTCAGTCCGGAAGTCGGCCACCTCCAGATGTTCGGTGTCTGGGCCGTCGACGAAAACCCCCAAGTCCGCACGGCCTTCCCGTAGAGCTACGACGACCTGTTCCGAAACTTGTTCTTCCACATCCACCCTCACATCTGGATGGGTCTCGGAGTAGGTGGCGATCAATCGTGGAAGAAATTGGCTGATCGCGGCGGTGCTTGAAAAGACCTGTACGTGGCGAGCGATGCCTTGCTCGGCGTCAGCGAGTTCCTCGATCAACTGGTCCATCTCCTGGAGCAGGCTGAGTCCACGCCGCATGAAGATTCGACCGGCCGCCGTCGTGCTCAGGCCACGCGAATGCCGCTCGAAGAGGCTCTGGCCCAAGGCCTCTTCGAGTTCGCGGATGCGGCGGCTAGCGGCTGGCAGGACCAAGTTGCACTCTCGTGCGGCGGAGGTCAGGCTGCCCGTTTGGGCGCACGAGACGGCGAGGCGGATCGAGACGAAGTCAAAACGTGCCAGGTTGTAGCGAGGGATGGCCATGCGGGGCTCCGGACAAGGGGGCAATGGGGGCGGCAGCCAAGGCATGGATGATCGCTCATCTGAAAAATGACAAGCGCCAGGCGACCTGCAGGAAGGACCCGCGCCCGGGCATTCGCACGGATGTTCTCAAATCCGTCCAGTCATCACTTGCGGGCGCGCCGCGCCGGTGCTCCGCGGCGTGGTGCCAGGCGTTCCAAGATGCTGATGAACTCCCGCGATGGCGGGGTCAGTTCCCGATCCCGGCGGGTCACGATTCCATACGGCGACAGCTTTTCCTTCAGGCGTATCGGCAGCACCTTGAAGCGCGCGCCTTCGTTGCGCACCATGTCTACCGGCAGGACGCCGACCATGCCCACCTTGTCGATCAGGTTCAGCATGGTGTAGACCGAACCGGTCTGCACCAGGTGCTGGGGCAGGGGAAGGCCGGCCCCAGCAAATTCATCGGCCAGCAGGCGCCGCGTCGGCGTCAGTGAGTCCTGGATGACCCATTGCAGCCCGTGCAGGTCCGCCAGCGATCGGGCACCGTCCGCGGCTGTTCCCCGGGCTGAGGTGAAGAGGCACAGCGGCTCCTCGCTCAGGTGCCGTATCTCGAACTTCAATCGATCCTGCGCGTCGACGAAGCGACAGATCACGAAGTCGAACTCGTTGTTGTCGAGGCTGGCGAGCAGTCGTTCGCTGGAGGATTCGACGATGCGTACGGTGATCCCCGGTCGCAGCCGCTTGAGTTCCATGACGGCCGCCGGCAGCAGGTTGGCCGCGGTGACCATGATGGCGCCGATGGTCAGTGTGCCATGGCCGCTGCGCACCAGCGTGGCGAGGTCGGCGCCGAACCGGTCGGTTTCCCCCAGCACGCGCCGGGCATGCAAGGCGACGAAGCGGCCGAAATCGTTGATCGTGATCGACCGGGCCCTCCGGTCGAACAGCTGCACGCCCAGCAGGTCCTCCAGATCCTGGAGGATCTTGGTTGCGGCAGGCTGGGTCATGTTCAGATCCTGCGCGGCCTGCCGCAGGCTTCCCACCCTCGACAGTACCTCGATCAGGCGCAGGTGCTTCAGGCGCATCCGACCCATCAGGCGGTTGTTTTCTACCGCTGGAGACGGAAGCTGGGGCAATGCTTGTCTGATAGCCATATGGAATCAGTTTCAGAATTTTTTTCAATTTTACTTTTATAGGCCCGCTTCTACAGTCCGGGTTCGTTTCGTTGACCAGGAGATCGAGTTGAAGAAGGTGTTCGTGTCCGGCGCATCGGGCCGGGTGGGTCGTACGCTGTCCCTCGCGCTGATGGCGCGTGGGTGGCAGGTGTCGACGGTGGTCCTGGCCCAGGATCCCCAGCTGGAGGCCACCCGCGCCTCTGGCGTCGACTGCGTGGTGGGTGACCTGGCCGATTTCGAGGCCGTCAGGCAGGCCGTGGCGGGCTGTGATTCGGTGTTCCACATGGCCGCCGTGATTTCCTTCCAGCCCCAGGCGCGCGACAAGATCTGGAGCGCGAACGTCGAGGGCACCTACAACGTGCTGCGCGCCGCCGCCACCGAGGCGAAGTCGCGACCCGTACGCCTGGTGTTCGCCTCGAGCGACCAGGTCTACCCCACACGGTTCGCCCGTTACCGGCCCACCGATGAGAACCATCCCAAGGAGCCCTATTCCTTTTATGGAATGAGCAAGGTGCTGGGCGAAGAGATGGTCAAGTTCTACGGCCGCTCCGAAAAGAACCTGGCCACCAGCATTGCGGTGTTCTCGCACATCGAGGCGGCGGCCGAGCTGATCGACCCGAACGGTGAGTATTCGAGCGCCGCGTTCTACGTCAACGGGCGGGTGCGTAACCTCAAGGCCGCCAGCACCCACCATGCGGGCGCGACCAGCAACAGCGAGTTGCGACAGATCCTCGACCTGCTCGAGCCCCTGATGGCGCCCGACGAGCCCCTGCTGCTGGCGTATGACCAGCACGGAAACCCGCACACCCAGGAACTGGTGGACGTGCGCGATATCGTCCAGGGCCTGCTGTTGATCCATGACAAGCCCGAGGCGATCGGCGAGACGTTCAACCTCGCGCCGGCCTCCCCGGTGAGCCTGGCCGAGTTCATCCCCTACTTGGCCAAGGCCACCGGCCGGCGCTATGTGGAGGCCCGCATCCCCGTGGAGCTGGGTTCCACCCATGGCAGCGCCGCCAAGGCGCGGGCCATCCTGGGCTTCGTGCCGCGCTACACCCTGTTCGACATGGTCGACGAAGCCGTCGCCCAGGCCTGACTGCACAAATTTTTGAAGGAGACAAGCATGACCCAGAAGAAACAAGCCGGCTTCAATCGCCGCGATGTCCTTGGCGCGATGGTGGCCGCATCGGTTTGGCCGCAACTGGCCTTGGCGGATACCTTTGACAACGTGGAGCGAACCAGGAAGATCCGTATCGCGATCGACCCGTCGGCGCCCCCGTATTCCTCGAAAGACGCGCAGCTCGAGTTCGCGGGCTCCGAGGTGGACGTGGCCCGCCAACTGGCCAAGGACTGGGGCATGGCCCTGGAGATCGTACCAACGACGCCGGCGAACCGCCTGCCGTACCTCTTGACCGACAAGGCGGACCTGGTCATCTCCACCCTCTCGATCACAGCCGAACGCGAGAAGGTGATCGACTTTTCCGTCCCGTATTCTGGAATCCAGATCGTGGTCGCAGCCCCTCGCGCGACGAACCTGCGCAGCCTGGCTGACCTGGTCAACGTGACGGTGGCGACCGTGCGAGGCAGCACCAACGACACCGAACTGACCAAGGCCGCACCCCCTGGCGCACGCATCGTGCGCTTCGAGGACGACGCTACAGCCATCACCGCCATCGTCAGCGGCCAGGCCCAGGCCTATTGCACGGCGCCGGCGCTGCTGGCCCCCGTCAACCAGCGCAAGCCCGAACTGGCGATGGAGTCCAAGCTCGTGGTGAAGACGAACCTCACCGGCATCGGCCTGCCCAAGGGCGACACGCGGCTCAAGGCGAAGTTGGACGCCTGGGTGCGCGCCAGCCTGAAGAACGGCAGCCTCAATGCGATCTACCGCAAGCACCACGGCGCCGACCTGTCGGCCGAGGTCCTGCGCGCGGCTGGTGTATCGGCCTGATGACGCGGCACACGCACTGAAAGCGAGGCCGGGCGAAAGTCCGGCCTTTTTTTTCCTTTTGATGGACGATCCGAGTGCTCAGGGTTAACCCGGGTTGCTCATATCTCATCCCATCGGCTGGGACGTGGTGGCAGCGTCCAGGGGGCGGGTGAACCTGATGGCCGCGCATGCGGGGGTTTGGCTTCTACCATCGCGGCCTACTGCAAATTTACGTATGAACTACCAGTTCGATTTCCCGGCCGTCCTCCAGTACTGGCCCTTGCTCCTCGAGGGTTCATGGGTGACCTTGCGGCTGGCGATCTTCGCCACCGTCCTGGGCTTCACCGTGGGCACTTTGTGCGCCATCGGCCGCACCAGCGGCCCGCCGTGGCTGCGGCGCATGGTCGGCGCCTACGTGGAGGTCATTCGCAACACACCGCTCCTGATCCAGAGCTACTTCCTGATCTTCGGCCTGGCCAGCGTGGGCCTGCCGCTACCGATCCTGGCGGGCGCCACCCTGGCGCTGGTGGTCAACATCGGCGCCTACACCACCGAGATCATGCGCGCGGGTATCGAGTCGGTGCACCGCGGCCAGATCGAGGCAGCCGAGTGCCTGGGCCTGTCCCGTGCGCAGATCTACTGGCATGTGGTGCTGCGCCCCGCCATGGAGCGCGTGTATCCCTCGCTGGCCAGCCAGTACGTGCTCCTGATGCTGGCCTCCAGCATCCTGTCCTCGGTGGGCGTCGAGGAGTTGTTCGGCATCGCCAACCGCGTGCAGAGCGACACCTTCCGCAACTTTGAGGTATTTGTCGTCCTGGGCGGCGTCTACCTGGCCCTGTCGCTGTTGCTGCGAGCCCTGTTCTGGTGCCTCAACCTGATACTGTTCACCCGCCGCCGCAAGCTCGGCACGCCGATCTGAACGGGCCATTTCCATGAATATCCTTTTCATCCAATCCCTGTTCGAGGGCCTGCTGGGGACGGTGGTCCTGAGCATCCTCACCTTCCTGTGCGGCGGCATCGTCGGCCTCCTCATCGCCTTCGCGCGAATCTCGCCGAGCAAGTGGCTGTCGGGGGCGACGAGCCTGTACATCCAGGCCATGCAAGGCCTGCCGCTGCTGGTGCTCATGGGGGTGTTCTTCTACGGACCCAACCTGCTCGGTTTCCAGTCCGTGCCGCCGCTCGCGGCTGCCACGCTGGCCATGACGTTCTATTCCGCCTCCTACCTGGGTGAGATCTGGCGTGGATGCCTGCAGTCCGTGCCGCGCGCCCAGTGGGAAGCTGCCGAATGCCTGGGGATGTCCCGCGTACAGCGCATGCGCCTGGTGATCCTGCCGCAGGCCGTGCGCATGGCCACGCCCCCCACGGTCGGCTTCATGGTGCAGATCGTCAAGAACACCTCCGTCGCCTCGCTGGTGGTGGGGTACGCCGAGTTGTCCTACAACGCCAAGATCATCAACAACACGACCTTCCAGCCGTTCCTGTATTTCGGGCTGGCCGGGCTCATGTATTTCTCCATCTGCTACCCGCTGTCGCTCCAGGCGAAAAAGCTCGAAAGGAAGCTCAATGTCAGTGGTCGTTGAACTGAACGATATCCATAAATCCTTCGGAACCAACCATGTCCTACGTGGCGTGAGTTTCGAGGTCCAGCGCGGCCAGGTCGCGGCCATCATCGGTCAGAGCGGCTCGGGCAAGAGCACGGCGCTGCGCTGCATGGACCGCCTGGAAACCATCGACCAGGGCAAGCTCACCGTTTGCGGCCATGCCCTGCACGACCCGAACGTGGACCTGCGGGCCCTGCGCCGTGACGTGGGCATCGTCTTCCAGAGCTACAACCTGTTCCCGCACCTCACGGTGGAACAGAACGTGACGCTCGCGCCCCGGGCAGTCAAGGGCCTGGCGGCGGCCGAGGCGCGCGAAATCGCCGCCGGGGTCCTGGCCAAGGTCGGCCTCGCGCAGAAGATGGGCGCCTACCCCGAGCAGTTGTCGGGCGGCCAGCAGCAACGCGTGGCGATTGCACGCAGCCTGGCGATGCAGCCGCAGCTGATGCTGTTCGACGAGGTGACCTCGGCTCTGGATCCCCAGCTGACCGGCGAGGTGCTGCGGGTGATGGAGCAACTCGCGGCCGACGGCATGACCATGGTGCTCGTCACCCACGAAATGGCCTTTGCCCGCAACGTCGCCCACCAGGTGATCTACATGCGCGATGGCAAGGTCCATGAGCGCGGCACCGCCGACATCCTGCGCCAGCCCGCCACCCCTGAGCTGGCCCAGTTCATCAGCGCGGATGCCTGAGGTATCCATCACAGCCTTGCGCTTCGCGCTGTCCGATCAACCCCACTGCACTGCACAGACATCATGAAAATGCGTCGCACGTTCCTCGCCGCTGCCGGCCTGGCCTTTCTGGCCTCCCAGGCGCCGGCCTTCGCTGACCAGGATACCCTGGCTGATATTCGCGCGGCCAGGACCCTGCGCGTGGCCCTCGAGTTTGGCCGCCCGCCCTGGGGCTTCAAGGACCAGTCCCTGAAGATGTCCGGCTCGGACATGGAGGCCGCCGAGCTGCTGGCCGCTGACCTAGGCGTGAAGCTGGAGATCGTCGAGGTGACGGGGCCCAACCGCATTCCCTACCTGCAGACGAACAAGGCCGACGTGGTGCTGTCGACGTTCTCGATCACGCCCGAGCGCCTGAAGGTGATCGACTTCTCCGCGCCCTACGCCAGCGCGGTACAGATCGTGGGCGCCCCCAAGGGCATGGCCATCAAGTCCGTCGCTGACCTCAAGGGCAAGCGCGTGGGCGTGACCCGCGCCACCACGGGTGATGTGGAGCTGACCAAGCAGGCCAGGGACATCGGGGTCGAGGTGATCCGCTTCGATGACGAGTCGACCAACATGACAGCGCTGACCAGCGGCCAGGTCGATATCGTGGTTCAGGAGCCGGCTACCTTTTCCGCGGTGGCCTCGCGCGCGCCGCAGCGCCAGCTGGAGCCGAAATTCATCTTCACCCAGTTTCCGGTGGGCATCGGCCTGCGCAAGAACGATGCGGCGCTCAAGGCCTACCTGGACCAGTGGGTGAACCGGCACATGGCCGATGGCAAGCTCAATGCCATCTACCGCAAGTTCCACGGCACCGACCTGCCGGCGGAGATCACCCGCCGATGAAGCGCATTGCCATCACCGGCGCAGCCGGCCTCGTCGGCCGCCACCTGCGCGCAGAGCTTGCGGACTCGGGCTACCAGATTGTCTGCCTGGACCTGCAGAATATCGAGGACCCCAGGCCCCATGAGGAATCCGTGGTGGTCGACATCACCGACCAGGCGGCGCTCACACGTCAGCTGCAAGGCGTGGATGCGATCGTCCACCTGGCCGCCTGCACTACCGACGCACCCTGGCCTGACCAGGTGCGTCTGAGCGTCGAAGGCACCATCAGCCTGTTCGAAGCGGCGCGCAGCGCCGGCGTGCGCCGCGTTGTCTACGCCAGTTCGCACCACGTGGTGGGCCTGCACCCGCGCGCGCCGCACGGCCCGCGCATGGGTGATGGCGCGATACTGCGCCCGGACAGCCGGTACGCCGTGGGCAAGGCCTTCGGGGAGTCGGTGGGCGCCTTGTATGCGTACAAGTACGGCATGGCCGTACTGTCCATCCGCATCGGCAACCTGAACACGCGCCCCATCGATCGCCGCCGCCTGGGCAGCTGGATCAGCGCGCGCGACCTGGCGCAGCTGGTGCGCATCGGCGTCGACCACCAGGACCTCGTGTTCGAGATCGTCTACGGCATTTCGGACGCGACCGGCCGGCACTACGACAATGCCTCGGCCTACGCCCTGGGCTACCAGCCCCAGGACGGCTCGCAAGGCTGGGACGAGCGTGTCGAGCAGGACGACCCCGTGCCCGCGCCGGGCGGCGAGGCCGCGCGCGCGCCCGCCGAGCTCACGCTGGGCGGCATGTTCTCCCAGTCGGAGTTCGAGGGCGACACCGCCCGATTGCTCCACGCGGTGAAGGCGCGTGGCTGAGGCGCCCAGCCTCAGACCCGGACGTGCAAGAGGCGCCCCGACAAGGGCGCTTTTTCTAGCGCATCGAGCGGCACCGGCTGGCGCGCGGTGGTGATGTAAAGACGATCCTCCACCAGCGCCACATCGGTGGGGCAGGGCACCGGCAGGCCGACCACCCGGTCCAGCACTCCGTCGGGGCCGACGCGCACGACGCTCCAGCCGTCCCGCAAGGCCGTCCACACGCCGCCGTCTGCATCCAGCGCAAGTCCCGAGAGCCGACCCGAGCCTTTGGGCAAGGTGGCTAGCCGACGCACCATGGAGGAGCCCAGTCGCAGCACCAGCAGGCTGCCGCTGTCCGGCGCGGCGGCCAGCAGCTGGTCACCCTCGGCATTCCAGCACAGTGCATGCACCGGTTCGTCGACGCTCCAGCGCGGATCAAACTGGCCGCCAGGCTGGATCTCGCCCACGGCGCAGCCTCCGCGTGGTGTGGCCATTGCGGCCCACAGGCGGTCCTGCGGTCCATTGGCCAGGGCCAGCAGGGACCCGGTCGGCCATGCCGTGACCGGGGCCGAGAGGCCGTCGGGCGTGACGCGAAGCACCCCCTGGGCATGCGCCAGCAGGAGGTCGTCACCGCGAAAGGCCAGGCCGGTGACCGGCGAGTCCGCTTCCAGCACCGGCTGGTCCCGCTCCCCATCGAAATACCGAAGCGAGGGGGCCAGAAGGTCGGTCCAGTACAGGCGGCCCGTGGCCGCATGGCAGCGCGGGAACCCCCCCTCGAAGGCCCAGTCGCCTTCGACGGCGGACACCGCCGGATCGCCGACCACCGGGTTGCCGCCACGTAGTTGCGCGCCGACGCGGCGTGCGGCTTCGGACAGTTCGGGGCCGAGCAGCTCGGCGCGCGCGCGTGTCATGCGCCACGCAGGACCGGCCACGCTGATGGCGCCGCGCACGGTGCCGTCCTGGTCGACCACGGGGGCGCCGACGCAGCGCACGCCCAGGACGATCTCCTCGTCGTCCATGGACCAGCCTCGGGCCGCGGTGATCTTGAGTTCAGCCGACAGGCGCCGCCGGTCCGTGATCGTGTGGGGCGTGAGGGGCTTGAGGTGGATGTCGCGGATGACGGCATCGCGCGCTTCCGCGTCCATGACGCTGAGGATGGCCTTGCCCTGGCTGGTGCAGTAGACAGGCTTGCGCTGGCCCAGGGCCGCCTGTGACCGCTGGCTGTGGGCGCCGTCATAGCGTTCCAGGGAAATCACTTCGAGCCCGTCCAGCGTGGCCAGGTACGAGGTCTCACCCGTGACGTCGCGCAGCGCCCGCAGTTCGCCAGCGGCGGCGGCCACCAGGTCTGGCGCGGCGTAGGCCTTGCGCGCCATCTCGAAGCAGCGAAAGCCCAGGCAGTAAACCTTGCGCAGGGGATCGCGTCGCAGCAGCCCGCGGGAGACCAGCGTTGCCAGCAACCGATACACGGTGGTACGCGGCAGGGTCAGCCGCTGCGTGATTTCCATTTGCGTGAGGCCCTGGGGCGCGTCGCCGACGGCTTCCAGCACGTCGAGTGCCTTCTCCAGCGACCCGGTTCCGTCGCCACTGTTGATCTGTGTCACCTGTAATTCCCAATATCTGGAACCGTCGCCGCCGTGCGATGCCGCGATCCGCCAATTCCTTTGGCGAGATTGGACGTTCTCAATAGGATCTGCGCAACGTGTCGTTGTGGCACGTGCGCCCCTCATTCCCACCCCTTGAGACAAGCATAAGTCAATGACGCAGTTCTTCAACCAGCCAGCGCCGCTGGCCGATCATGAGATCCCCAGGATGGACCCGGTGCCCTTCGTGTCCGATTCGGTGCTTGACCGCCTGGCCAGGTGCACCAGTGGATCGCTCACCACCCAGCTGTACATCAAAGGCATCAAGCAGCCCGTACTGCATGGCGTGACGCAGTTGAACAAGTCGCACAAGCCCTTCGCGGGCCGGGCCTACACGATGCGATTCATCCCGGCGCGGGAGGACATCGACCGCTACGGCAACCTGACCTACACGCCCAATCCAGAGAACCTGCAGTGGGTGGGCGTGGAGCAGGTTGAGCCGGGTCATGTGTTGGTGATCGACAGCAACCGCGACGGCCGCGCCGCGTCCATGGGCAACATGCTGATCACCCGCATGATGATGCGGGGCGCCCGTGGCGTCGTCACTGACGGCACCTTCCGTGATGGCACCGAGCTGTCCAACATGGACTTCCCGATCTGGTGCACCGGCGTGACCAACACCACCCGCCTGGCCTACCACCACGTGGCGGACCTTCAGGTGCCGATCGGCTGCGCCGGCGTGGCGATCTACCCCGGCGACGTGATCCACGGCGACGGAGAGAACATCACCGTGATCCCGGCTGCCATGGCCGAGGAAATGGCCGACCTGTGCGAGAAGCGCGACGACATCGAGGCCTACCTGGCCCTGCGCGTGCGTGCCGGAGAGCCCCTGTGGGGCCTGTACCCGCCCAGCGACAAGGCCCGTGCCGAGTTCCGCGCCTGGTGTGAAGCAGGACGGCCCGCCATCGAGTCCAAAGGCCCCGCGTCGGCTTGAACACAGAAGGAAGAAAGATCATGAGCAAGTTCACTCCGGCGGACCACGCCGCGCTGATCCGGCGCTACTTCAAGGCCTGCAACGACGCCGACTACCAAGCCCTGGTCGATTGCTTCACGCCCGATGCGGTGCACTACTTTCCGTCCGGCCTGCCCGACATCCCTTGGCGCAGCGCCGACACCATCGCTAAGAAATGGATCTGGTGCGTCGAGACCCTGGGCTCGCAATGGACCATCGAGAAGATCCTCGTGAGCCACGACAGTCCCGAGGCCGTGATCGAGTGGACGCACTGGAAGAACAAGAGCGGTACGGCCCTGCGCGGCGACGAGTGGTACCGATTCGACCCGCAGACCGGCAAGATCTCCGAGATTCGCGCCTACTACGCAGCCCCGGCCGACAAGACCGTGGCGATCAACGAGCTGTATGACTTCGACTACGTCGGTCGCGGCTACCACCTCAAGAGCGAATAAATGGCGCAGTTCAAAGTCAGCACCGCCGCCGACGTCGACGGCGCCGCCCGCGCCGCGCAAGCGGCCTTCGTCACCTTTGGCAGCAGCGACGCCGCCACCCGTACCCAGCTGCTGCGCGGCCTGGCCGACGCGCTGGAATCCAACCGCGAGCGCCTGGTCGCCCTGGCCGATTCCGAGACGAACCTCGGCCCCGCCCGCCTGAACGGCGAGCTCGATCGCACCGCCTTCCAGCTGCGCGGCTTCGCCACGCAGGTGGAGCAGGGCGCCGCCTTCGCCTTCACCGACGACCCGGCCGTCGCTGGCGCCCCCCCGG
>JACCDU010090606.1_pt1 | contig 18243 bp, 15 predicted proteins | sample 7446081 | NCBI WGS metagenome assembly JACCDU01 (sample SAMN15323447, study PRJNA562643) | freshwater metagenome | isolation source: river surface water | place: USA:Blue River Watershed | collected 2017-08-17
AGCCAAGATGCCCGCATCGTCGATTGCACCGAAGTAACCGTCCGAATCATCGCGGGCCGCGAGTGCGAGCTCCCACGACGCCGGGTTGCCAATGCGAATTGCGGTGGCGATGGTGTCTGGGTTCGTCACAGGGTGACCGAGAACCAGGGGTGCGCTTCCCGCAGCCTGGAAACCAAACATGCGGGGCAGCGTGTTGGTGACACCGCGGTCGAGTTCTTCGCGGTAGCCGCGGTGATATGCGGTGTAGTTTCCCGCGTTTCCGACGGGAATGAAGTGGAAGTCTGGTGCGCGGCCCAGAACTTCGACAATCTCGTATGCCGCAGTCTTCTGGCCATCGATGCGGTCAGGGTTGACCGAGTTGACGAGGTGCACAGGATACGACTCGGCGAGCTCACGAGCGACCTCGAGGCAGTCATCAAAGTTTCCCTGAAGCTGCAGAATCTGGGCCTTGTGGGCAACAGCCTGGCTGAGCTTGCCCATCGAAATCTTGCCCTCAGGAACCAGCACGGCGGCGGTGATTCCTGCGTGCGCCGCATACGCAGCAGCGGCAGCGGACGTGTTACCGGTCGACGCACAAATCACGGCCTTTGCGCCGTGCTCGACTGCCTTGGAGATTGCCATGGTCATGCCACGGTCCTTGAACGACCCGGTGGGGTTCATTCCCTCGTACTTCACATAAACATCAGCACCGGTGATTTCGCTCAGTGCACGAGCGGGAATCAGAGGCGTGCCACCCTCGCCCAGAGTGATGATGGGAGTCGCCTCGGTTACGTTAAGACGATCGGCGTATTCGCGGATAACCCCGCGCCACTGGTGTGCCATTACAGACCTTCCACTCGAAGAACACTGGCAACGCCCACAACGACGGGGCTTGCTTCTAATGCTGCAACCGTCGCGGCGAGATCAGCTTCGGTCGCCTCGTGCGTGCCAATAACTAGCGTAGCGGTGGGATTCGTGGTCTCGGAACCATGAGTCTTCTGCTCCAGAGTCTCGACAGACACCTCACGCTCGCGGAAAATGTTGGCAACATCGGCCAGCACACCGGGTTCGTCGGTCACGCTGAGCGTGATCTGGTAGCGGGTTCGGATCATGCTGATCGACAGGACCGGGTAGTTGGCGTGTGTGCTCTCGCCCACACCGGGTCCCCCGACGACGTGACGACGGGCTGCCGAGACGAGGTCACCGAGAACTGCGGACGAGGTCTGCACCCCACCGGCACCAGCGCCATAGAACATCAGCGGGCCAGCGGATTCGGCTTCGACAAAGACGGCGTTGTTCGCGCCGTGCACCGAGGCCAGAGGGTGGGTGTCGGGAATCAATGCGGGGTACACGCGTGCGCTAACGCCCTCGATTCCGTCCGCATCCGTAATGCGCTCACAGATTGCGAGAATCTTCACAACGTAACCGGCCTTGCGTGCGGCTTGCACCTGCTCGCGCGTAATCTCGGTAATTCCTTCACGGTAGACAGCGTCCGCAGGGATCGTGGTGTGGAACGCCAACGATGCGAGGATGCACGCCTTCTGCGCAGCATCGTAACCACCGATGTCGGCGGTCGGGTCAGCTTCGGCATAGCCCAGTTCGGTGGCGATGGCCAAGGCGTCTTCCATCGATTCACCGAGGGTGTCGATGCGGTCAAGAATGAAGTTGGTGGTGCCGTTGACGATTCCGAGGATGCGGGTGACGCGGTCACCAGCGAGAGAATCGCGCAGGGGCCGAATGATGGGGATTGCCCCACCGACAGCCGCCTCGTAGTACAGCTGAGCGCCAACCTGCGATGCTGCCTCGAAAAGTTCGGGACCGTGGTGTGCCAGAAGCGCCTTGTTTGCGGTGATGACGTCAGCGCCCGAGTTGATGGCGGTCAGCAACAGCGAACGAGCGGGCTCGATGCCTCCCATCAATTCGATGACAATGTCTGCACCGAGGATCAACGATTCAGCATCGGTAGTCAACAAATGGCGGGGAATGTCGGCGGTTCGCGGCGAATCGAGGTTGCGCACGGCGACACCCGCCAGCTCGATTCCGGCACCGATACGAGCGGCGAGCTCGTCCCCGTGGTTGAGAATCTGGTGCGCCACCTGCGCGCCGACACTGCCGGCGCCCAGAAGTGCAATTCGAAGGTTGCGGTATTCGATCATCGGGAATCCTTTCCGATTTCCATGTCTCGTTCCATGAGGTCAGCGACGGTGTCGCGGCGCACGATCAGTCGTGCACGACCGTCGCGCACCGACACGACGGCCGGACGCAACAGGAAGTTGTAGTTGTTCGAGAGTGACGCGCAGTAGGCGCCGGTGGCAGGAACTGCGAGCAGGTCACCTCGGTGAATGTCGCCGGGAATGTATTCGTTGAGAACGACAATGTCACCGCTTTCGCAGTGCTTGCCGACCACGCGTGCGAGAACGGTGTCTGAATGGGATTCGCGTGAGGCCAGGCTGACCGAATATTCGGCGCGATACAGTGCGGTGCGCATGTTGTCGCTCATTCCACCATCGACGCTGACATACGTGCGGGTTTCCGGCTCGCCCGCATCGGTGACCAACACAGGTTTGATGGTGCCGACTTCATAGAGCGTAATTCCGCTGCGGCCCACAATCGCACGCCCCGGCTCTGCGGCAATGGCGGGCACGTCAATGCCCAGCTCAGAGCAGATGAGCGCAACTTCCGAGACGATGGCCCGTGCGATGTCCTCGAATGCGGTGGGCTCGTCGACGCGGGTGTAGGCGATTCCGAATCCCCCGCCCAAGTTCAGTTCGGGAACCGGGCCACCTGCGAGAAGTTCGGCGTGGACGGCGAGAAGTCGACGAGCGGCCTCGCGGAAACCATCGATTCCAAAAATCTGCGACCCAATGTGCGAGTGCAGCCCCACAAAATTCAACGACCCGTGTTCACGAATGTCGCGAACGATTTCCGCTGCCTGCTCGAGCGAGACCCCAAATTTTTGGTCCTCGCGAGCGGTGGCCAAGTATTCGTGGGTGCTGGCGTGCACACCGGAATTGACTCGAAGACGAACGTTTTGCACCGCACCCACCGAGGCGGCGGCCTGTGCGACGCGTTCAACCTCATCCGCCGAGTCAATAACGACGGTGCCAATACCGACGGTCGCTGCACGCACCAGTTCGGCGTCCGACTTGTTGTTCCCGTGCAGTCCCATGTGTGCGGGGTTCATGCCCGCGGCGAGAGCGACTTCCATTTCGCCAGAACTCGCGACATCGAGCCGAAGACCCGATTCGCTGACCCAGCGCACGACAGCACCGGACAGGAATGCCTTGGACGCGTAGTACACATGGGCCCGCGTCCCCGCGGCCGAAGCGGCAGAATCGAAAGCTTCGCGCATGCGGGTGGCCGTATCGCGGACACCCTGTTCGTCATAGACGTACAGAGGCGTACCGAATTCGGCAGCCAGATCGGTGACGGACACCCCGCCGACGCTGATCGCACCGGACTGGTCGCGAACGGCGGTCTGGGGCCACAAACCGTCGACAAGCACATTTGCATCAACCGGCGGCAACAGCCACTCGGGTGCAAGTGAATTGGACATAGAACACCTCACAAGGAACACGAAACGGTGAGGCGAGCGAGCCCGGATTGACCCCTGAAGCCGTGTTTAGTCTAGCGAATCCTGTGCACGCGCAAGACTGTCCTCTGCGGCAACCCACGCGAGCATCGCGCACTTGACACGAGCAACAAATTTCGAGACCCCGCTCAAGGCCGCCAGGTCACCATATTCTTCCTCGGACAGAGCAATCGCCCCACGCGAACGCATGGCCTCGCGGAAACCGTCCGCGAATTCCGTGAACTCGGAAACGGTCATGCCCGCGGCCTCTTGAGACAACAACGAGGCCGAAGCCTGAGAGATCGAGCAGCCCGAACCCTCCCACTCGAAACCGGTAATGATGTCTCCGGTGGGGTCAAGGCGGACAGTGAGGTTGAGTTCGTCGCCGCACGTGGGGTTGTACTGGTGGGATGGCGTGCCGCCGTCTCCCAAACCGAAACCCACCTTGCGCTTATTGTGGTCCAGGATGATCTGCTGGTACAGCGATTCCAGTGACATTAGGCCTCCCCAAAATAGGCGCGAACCTGTGCGAGCGCGTCCACTGCGAATTCGATTTCGGCACGGGTGGTGTGCATTCCCACCGAGAATCGGGTTGACGAGTCGACCCCGAGGCGACGGTGCAGAGGCTGAGCGCAGTGGTGCCCAACACGCACCGCAATACCCCGGGAGTCGAGGAACTGGCCCACATCGTGGGGGTGAACTCCGTCGACGGCGACGCTCAGGAGTCCCACACGTTCCACGTTGTCACGCGTCCCCAGAATTCGGATGCCGGGCAACGGCTCGACGAGGTCGTACAGCAGGTTGCCGAGTTCCCGTTCGTGGGCAGCAATGGACTCGAGCCCAATAGCCGAAAGCACGTCAAGGCTTGCAGCCCACCCCACGGCCTGCGACAACCGCGGCGTGCCGGGTTCGAATTTGGCGGGAGCGGGAAGGTATTCGGCTCGTTCAAAGTCAACGTATGTGATCATGGACCCACCAAAAAGCGTCGGCGGCATCAGGTTCAGCACCGACGTGGTGCCGTAAAGTGCACCGATGCCGGTAGGTCCGTACATTTTGTGCGCCGAAAAAGCCGCAAAGTCGACGCCCAATTCTGCGAAGTTCAGCGTCAGGTGTGGAGCGGACTGGCACGCATCAAGCATGACCACAGCACCCGCCTCGTGTGCGGCATCCGCGATGTCACGAACCGGATTCACAATGCCGATCACATTCGATACGTGCGGGAATGTCACCAGCTTCGTTCGCGCGCTCAACACATCCCGAACGGCCTCCACGGTAAGCACACCACCATCGTCGACCGCGGCCACACGAATCACGGCACCCGTCGCACGGGCAAGTTCCTGCCAGGGAATCAGATTTGCGTGGTGCTCCAATTCCGTGAGCACGATTTCATCGCCTGGTTGCAGCCGGAAAGGGCCATCAACAGGGTGAAGTCCCAGGGAAGCAGCACGGAAACCGTTCGCCACCACGTTGAACGCATCCGTCGCGTTCGACGTCCACACAATGTTCGCGGGACGAGCGCCCACGAAACGCGCCACAGTGGCTCGAGCCTCGTCGAATTTTTCGGTCGCCTCGGCCGCCAACGTGTGTGCACCACGATTGACCGCAGCCATCTCGTGAGACGAAAAATCGAGTTCCCGGTTCAACGCGATGCCCAGCTTCAGCGAGGTCGCCGCCGAGTCCAAATACACCAGCGGGACCCCGTTCACGGGGACCGACAGCTGCGGAAACAGCCCGCGAACATCATTCACGGGAAAAGCGGGCTTCGGTGCGGTCATGACCGTTCAACCTCGATCGCGTTCACGAAATTCCCTACATTCGTTCCGGAGCGCTCACGCCCAACAGGTCAAGCCCGTTGCGCAGAACCTGACCGGTAGCGTTGTTCAGCCACAACCGTGTTCGGTGCGTGTCGTCCACGGAATCATCACCCTGCGGTGTGACACGGCAGTTGTCGTACCAACGGTGATAGTCGGCAGCCAACGATTCGAGATAGCGAGCCACCCGGTGGGGTTCACGCAACGCAGCGGACTGGGCGACAATTCGAGGGAACTCGGCCAACGAATTGGCGAGTTCGGATTCCGTTTCGTGTGTCAGCAGCGCCGCATCGAACACCGTGGTGTCGACACCCGCGGTCGAGGCGTTGCGGGCCACGGCGTTGGTGCGGGCGTGAGCGTATTGCACATAAAACACTGGGTTGTCGTTGGTGCGCTTCTGCAGAAGTTCGGGGTCCAAGGTCAGCGGAGAGTCGGCGGGGTAACGTGCCAAGGAATAGCGCAACGCATCGGTGCCCAGCCATGCCTGCAAGTCGTTCAATTCGATGATGTTGCCGGCGCGCTTTGACAGCTTCGCACCGTTGATGCTGACCAATTGACCGATCAGTACCTCGATGTCCTTTTCGGGGTCATCCCCTGCCGAACCTGCGAGCGCCTTGAGGCGATGAACATAGCCGTGGTGGTCGGCGCCGAGCAGGTAAATCTTGTGTTGGAAGCCGCGGTCGCCCTTGGAGAGGTAGTAGGCGGCGTCAGCAGCAAAATAGGTGAAAATGCCGTTACCGCGGGTGATTACACGATCCTTGTCGTCGCCGAAGTCTGTGGTGCGCACCCACACAGCGCCGTCTTCATCAAACACATGACCCTGTGCGCGCAGGCGCTCAATGGCATCGTCGATCAGGGAGCCGCCCTCGCCGGAACCAGCGTGGAGCGTGCGTTCCGAGAACCACACGTCGAAGTGAACGTTGAAACGCGACAGCGAATCCTTGATTTCCTGCAATTGGGTTTCGTAACCGATTTCACGGGCGACAAGAATCGCTTCGGCACGGTCCAATGACGCGAGGTCGGTGCGACGCTCGAGCGCAATTCGTCCCAGCTCTTGGACGTACTCCCCCGGGTAACCGTTCTCGGGAGTGGGTTCGCCGAGTGCCGCAGCTAGTACGGATTCACCAAAAACGTCCATCTGTGCACCGGCATCGTTGACATAAAACTCGTTCGCAACGCGCGCGCCCGACGCCGCGAGGACCCGACCGAGCGAGTCGCCCAGCGCAGCCCACCGGGTGTGACCAATATGCAACGGACCGGTCGGGTTGGCCGACACAAATTCCAGGTTGATGGTCTGTCCTACGAGCGAGTCGTTGCGGCCGAACTCGGAACCCGCTTCGACAATCGAACGGGCAATTTCGCCCGCTGCCGAGGCGTCGAGTCGAATATTGAGGAATCCAGGTCCCGCAATGTCGACGGAGGACACGCCCTCGATTTCAGAGATACGACCCGCAAGTTCTGCAGCAAGGTCACGGGGCGCCATTCCCACGCGCTTCGCCAGCTTCAACGCCACCGAGGTCGCCCAGTCGCCGTGGTCGCGGTTTTTGGGACGTTCAAAAGCGATAGCCGTGGAATCAATCGAGGCTGCTACCTCGGGTTCGCGGACGGCAATAACGTCACGTGCGACAACGGCAATAAGTTCAGACAAGACTTCGGGGTTCACCCTGTAATCGTACCCACCCTCGGGAATCGGGGTATCCTGAGAACACCCGAGTCCCTATAGCTCAGGGGATAGAGCGTCCGCCTCCGAAGCGGAAGGCCGCTGGTTCGATTCCAGTTAGGGGCACCAACCATCGAAATCTGGGCGCTAATTATGTCGTTCGAGGAATTCAAAGACATCGCGATCGTCCACGCCGGGAAAAGTTCCCGACGGCAGTGGAGAGAGGATGTGAGCGTGCATTCGCGCACTCGTCCACGCCTGGCCCGCCCATTTGCTGCTCAGTTCCGCATCGGGTCGTGAACAGCATTCGGGGTCGGGGCAGAACGACTTTTTACGTTCCGTGGTGTCGCGTCCACGAAACCATTTCGCCGAATCAAAGGGAACACCCACGGTGATACTGAAGTCGTCTCCGGTTCCCGTTCCGGTCTGGGTTGATTCCCAGTACGTTCCCTCGGGGGTATCCGTGTATTGGTAGTACTCGGTGGTGCGATTCACTCGCCCCAATGCCACGCGGGCACTCCACTTTCGGCAGACGTGTTGACCCTCCACGGAACCCGTGACGTCGACGGGTAATCGCAGTCCATCGTTCTCGTACGCCTTGTACACGGCTCCGTCGTCACCGACGCGCAGGAAATGCACGGTCAGATCGAGGTGATGTGTGGCAAGGTTTGTAAATCGCAGAGCTGCCGCCTCGTGTGTCACACCAAATGCGTCCCGGAAGTCTTCCACAGCGATATTCCGGTCGTTTTTGGCGCGCTGCAGGAATTCCACGGCCTGACGACCGGGCATCAGGACAGCGGCGGCGACGTAATTAATGTCCAACCGCTGTTGCAGAAACTCTGCGTACGTGTTGGGCACGGTGTGACCCAAGACCCGGTGCGCCATCGCCTGAATTGCCATAGAACGCAGACCGTGTCCGCCGGGGATTGAGGCCGGGGGCAGATAAATACGACCGTTTGCAAGGTCGGTAATCGACCGGGCACTGTCGGGCAAATCATCGACGTGGACCAGGGTGAATCCCAGGGTGCCCGCCATCAGGCTGACCTCGCGGTGTGTCAGAGCGCCGCTAATGTGACCGACACGATCCGAAAGTTCCTGTGCAACGTCCTCGAGGTCTTGGCGATAGTTATCCAACGTGCGCATGTGTTCACGCAGTTCCGTGTTGGCGCGACGGGCTTCCTCGGGGGTCGCAATTTTCTGCCGTTCCAGGGCGACGAGTTCACGGTGCATACCCAACAATGCGTCTAGCGTGTCGTCCGGCATAGACTTTCCCGCTTTGATTTTGGGAAGACCCAACGACGTATAGAGGGCCGTGGATTGGGCGCGTTCTAATTCCAGTTCTTTGGCGGCACGTTCGTTCGGCGGGGTCGAATCCAGCAATTGCGACACACTCACGGAAAGTGCTTCGGCAATCGCGGTGAGCATCCCCAGCTTGATTTCGCGTTTGCCGTTTTCGATGATGGACAGCTGACTTCCCGCGATCCCGACGCGGGCGCCGAGTTCATCGAGTGTGAATCCAGCACGGTTTCGGTAGTGGCGGATTTGTCGTCCCAGTGTGGCAGCGTCGCTCATGTGCCCAGAATATCGAAATTCTTGCGATTTTCGAAAGAATCTAAAATCTTTCGTGAAATTTTTACCCCAAAACACTTTCTCGTCGCAGGAAACTGGCTTTATGACAATCCTCACCGCAGCGGATGTTCCCACCGCCACCCCCCATCGTGTACCCGAAACCTCGCGCGCCGATGTCCTGGCATACGTGTCCGAAATCGCTCGCCTGACCAAGCCCGCAGCAATTCACTGGTGCGACGGTTCACAGACCGAACGTGAGGCGCTGATCACCGAACTCATCGCCGCAGGCACGATCGAGAAGCTCAACGACGAGCTTCGCCCCAACTCATACCTCGCACGCAGTGACGAATCCGATGTCGCCCGAGTCGAATCGCGCACATTCATCTGCTCGGAAAACGAAAAAGACGCCGGCCCCACCAACAACTGGGCCGACCCTGACGAAATGCGCGCCACACTGGGCGGACTGTTCACCGAATCAATGCGCGGCCGCACCATGTACGTCGTCCCCTTCCTCATGGGGCCCGTCGGTTCCCCTGTCACACGTGTTGGAATCGAAATCACGGACTCGCCCTACGTGGTCGTCTCGATGGGCATCATGACCCGCATGGGCCGAATCGCCCTTGACGTCATCGAATCTGGCGCCGAATGGGTAAAAGCCGTCCACTCGATCGGTGCCCCACTCGAGCACGGCGAGCCCGACGTGGCATGGCCCTCCAACCCCACCAAATACATCAGTCATTTCCCCGAGACCCGTGAAATTTGGTCGTTCGGTTCGGCCTACGGTGGAAATGCTTTGCTGGGCAAGAAGTCGTTCGCGCTACGCATCGCCTCGGCCATGGCTCGCGACGAAGGCTGGCTAGCCGAACACATGATGCTTGTCAAAATCACGTCACCCGAAGGTCAGGTCTCACACATCGCTGCCGCCTTCCCCAGCGCCTGCGGCAAGACCAACTTCGCCATGATGCAACCCACCCTGCCCGGCTGGACCGTCGAAACACTCGGCGACGACATCGTCTGGATGTGGATTGACGAGGACGGCAAGCTGCGCGGAATCAACCCCGAGGCCGGTTTCTTCGGCGTCGCACCAGGAACCAGCGCGAAAACTAACCCCATTGCCATGGACACTATCTGGGGAAACACCATCTTCACCAATGTGGCACGCACCGACGACGGTGACGTCTGGTGGGAAGGCATGAGCAAGCCCATCCCCGAGCACCTCATCGACTGGCGCGGCAACGAGTGGACCGCGGGATCAGCAGAACCCGCCGCGCACCCCAACTCGCGATTCACCGTCGCAATCGACCAGTGCCCCTCGGCAGCAGCCGAATGGAACGACCCTCGCGGTGTCGTCATCGACGCCATCGTGTTTGGTGGTCGTCGCAGCACCACAATGCCCCTCGTCGTTGAGTCTCGTTCGTGGGAACACGGCGTCTACCTCGGTGCAACCATGGCCTCCGAACGCACCGCGGCCGCCGAAGGAGTGGTCGGTGAACTGCGCCGTGACCCGTTCGCCATGGCGCCGTTCACCGGCTACAACGTCGGAGACCACTGGCAGCACTGGTTGACCATCGGCGAGCGCCTCGCCACCAGCGGGCACGCGCCTCGGATCTTCCACGTCAACTGGTTCCGTCGTGACGCATCGGGCACGTTCCTCTGGCCCGGTTTCGGCGACAACGTTCGGGTCGTCAAGTGGATCATGGATCGAATTGCCGGTCGCGTCGACGCCAATGTGTCGCCCGTCGGCTCGCTGCCCAAGCTCGGTGACCTGCAGTTGCAGGGACTGGACATCAGCGTCGACGACGCACACCAGATTCTCACCGTCGACTCCGACGACATCCGTGCCGACGCACTGGACGCCCAGAAACTTCTGGACCTCGTCGGCGACACCGTTCCGCGCGCAGTACGCCGCGAGAACGAGCGCACACTCACCCTGTGCGACTAAAAGCTGGGCGGCCCATCTGTGGTGGAATGGGCCGCCCTACACTCTGCGCCCGCCTTGTATAAAATCGCAAGAATATTTACACAATCGACATCAAAACCGACAAGAATCACGGCACTGCGGGCCATAAAATGAAAACGTTGAAAGGACGCGTTGTGATTCGCAAAGTAGTGGCTGTGTCGTTGTTGGCTCTGGTGTTGGCCGGCTGCACCGCCGAGGTTCCCACGGAACCGACGGCAACCCCGACCCCCACCGAGAGCGAAACCAGCACGCCCGAACCCACTCCGGTGGACAACGGCACGTTCACGATGCCCAGCGACTGCACCGGCGTCCTGCCCGCCGATCGCGCCGCCGCACTGGAGTCCGAGGGAATCGTGCTCTTGGCGGGACCCGGCGGACTCTATGGTCTCGAACTGATTACCGACCCCACCCCCGAAATGCTGGCGGGTGGAATCTCGTGCTATTACGGCTACGACAGCGAAGACGTCAACCAACTCAAGATCTATTCGGTTGTGTCCGTCGCTCCCCTGACCCCCGCATCGTCCGAGGGCATCGTCAGCGACCTGGTCGCTCAGGGCATGAATGCATCGACCGACGAGGTGGGCAACGCCACGTATTCGATTTTGGGTGATGCGGATTCCAACGTCCCCGCCCAGTACAACGTCATGACAGGGGACGCTTGGATCTCGGTGATCTCGATCCTGGGTGGCGAGACCTTCTACCGCGAGAACGTGGTTATCGCGGGCGAAACCCTCGACAACGTCTACAACTAGGCGTGAATTTCGACGAACTCACCCGCGGGGTTCACCCCTCGTGGCGTTCGTTGGTTGACCGCCACCGCGACCTGCTCGAGGGCATCCTCGCCGAGCTGGACAGGCGACGTTCGCACGGTGAGGCCATCGCTCCACACCGTCCCGATATTCTGCGCGTTCTCCACACCGATCGCGCCGCAGTTCGCGTCCTGATCGTGGGCCAGGACCCCTATCCCACGGCCGGCCATGCGATGGGGTTGAGCTTTTCGACTCAACCCGATGTGAGGCCCCTCCCACGCAGCCTGTCCAACATATTTCGGGAAATGTCGGACGACCTGGGAATCGAGGCGCCTGCGTCGGGCGATCTGACCGGCTGGTCGGAACAGGGCGTCATGCTGCTGAACCGCGTGCTCACCGTGACCGTGGGTGTCGCGGGCTCGCATCGCGGCATCGGGTGGGAACGGTTTACTGAGGCGATTGTGCGTTCGCTGATGGGCCGTAACGCGCCACTGGTGGCCATCCTCTGGGGCCGTGACGCCGAGTCCCTGCGGCCGCAACTGGACCGCGCACAGATCATTTCCTCGGCTCACCCCTCGCCGTTGTCGGCACGGCGCGGGTTCCTGGGGTCGCGGCCGTTTAGCCGCGCCACCGAACTTCTGCAGAAATCGGGAGTCGACCCCCTCGACTGGAGCCGAACCTCGACGCAGGGCGCTTCTAGACTGTGACCATGAGCCACGACATCTCGATTCGCCCCGTCCACACGGACGACGCCGCCGCGATTGTAGAGCTGTACAACCACTTCATCGCCACGTCCACGGTCACATTCGACGAGTCACTGTGGAGCACCGCGGACATGCTGCACAAGATCGAGGGCATTAATGCCAGGGCTCTGCCATTCCTCGTGGTCGAGGTCGACGGCACCTTCGCGGGCTATGGCTATCTGTCGACGTGGCGCGACAAGAGCGCTTTCGACCGCACCGCCGAGAACACGCTGTATTTGCGACCCGAATTCCACGGAATGGGTGCGGGCGGACGATTGCTGGATGCGCTGATTTCCGCGGGGCTGGACGCCGGGGTCCGCGAGGTGATTGCGGTGATTACCGACAGCGAGGACGCCGTCGGTTCCATCGCACTGCATACCGGCCGTGGTTTCGTGCCGGTCGGATCGATGCCCAATGTGGGGTACAAATTCGAACGCTGGTTGGGCGTCGTGATGATGCAAAAGTCGCTGCGGCACTAGGCAAACGACGCTTTCGTTACCTTGTGTGACGTCAACAGTTGGGGAAACCCCCGAGGGTATTTACTCTGGAGGAACTCCTGAACGAAAGGTTCCCCATGTCTTGGAAGTTTGAAACCCAGCAGATCCACGCTGGCGCAGCGCCCGACCCCACGACGAACGCCCGTGCAACCCCGATTTACCGCACCACGGCCTATGTCTTTGACAACGCTGACCACGCAAAGAACCTGTTTGCTCTGGCCGAATTCGGCAACATTTACACCCGCATCATGAACCCCACTCAGGACGTCGTCGAAAAGCGCATTGCCGCGCTCGAGGGCGGAACTGCAGCACTGCTCGTGTCGTCGGGACAGGCCGCCATCACCTACTCGGTGCTGAACATCGCCGGCGCCGGTGACCACATCGTGGCATCGTCCAGCATCTACGGCGGAACCTACAACCTGTTCAACTACACCCTCGCCAAGCTGGGCATCGAGGTCACCTTCGTCGAAAACCAGGACGACCTCGAGGAATGGCGCAACGCCGTCCGCCCCAACACCAAGTTGTTCTTTGCCGAGACCATTGCCAACCCCCAGATCAACGTGCTGGACATCGCCGGCGTCTCGGGTGTCGCACACGAGGCGAGCCTGCCGCTGATCGTGGACAACACCATCGCGACCCCCTACCTGATTCGCCCCTTTGAGCACGGCGCCGATATCGTCGTCCACTCGGCGACCAAGTTCCTCGGTGGCCACGGCACGGTTGTTGCCGGAGCGATCGTCGATGGCGGAAAGTTCGAGTGGTCGAAGAACGTCGACAAGTTCCCCGGACTCACCGAACCCGACCCCTCGTACCACGGCGCCTCGTTCACCACGGTCCTGGGCGACGCAATCGCGTACATCATCAAGGCGCGCGTTCAGTTGCTGCGTGACGTCGGAGCCGCGCTGTCCCCCGACAACGCCTTTGCCGTACTGCAGGGAATCGAAACGCTGAGCCTGCGCATCGAGCGTCACGTCGAGAACGCTCTCGCCGTCGCCCGTTGGCTGGAAGCCCACGACGATGTCGCGTCGGTGTCCTACGCTGGCCTCGAATCCAGCCCCTGGTTCGCCGCGGGCCAGAAGTACGCGCCTCAGGGTGTCGGTGCCGTTCTCTCGTTCGAGCTGAAGGGCGGCGTCAACGCCGGCCGCGCTCTGGTGGAAAGCACGGAACTTTTCAGCCACGTGGCCAACATCGGTGACGTTCGTTCGCTGATCATCCACCCCGCATCGACCACCCACTCGCAGCTGACCCCCGAACAGCAACTGACCTCGGGTGTGACCCCCGGTTTGGTTCGCCTCTCGGTTGGCCTCGAGCACATCGACGACATCCTCGCCGACCTCGAGAACGGCTTTGCCGCAGCACGCAAGGCTGCACAGAACTAGCGCGCAGTGTGCGATGGGCGTCGGGCTTCGGCTCGGCGCCCATTGCTGTCTGTGGAGTGCCAGAATAGAGGGACCATGGATTGGCAGATGTCAGAAGAAACGGTCCCCTCGGCTTTTGTAACCGAGGCTCACAGCCGTTCTCTCGGTGCACCGCCGGTGACGGGCGCGTGGCGTGATGGCGATCACCCCGGACACCGTCTTTTTGCATTTGTCGGTGATGTCACGCTAGAAAGCGGCACCGTTTTACCCCGCGTACGCATGGCGTACGAGACCTGGGGCACACTAAATGCCGACGCATCCAACGCCCTGCTCTTGGTCCACTCCCTCACCGCCGATTCCCATGCCGTGGGGCTTGCCGGCCCCGGTCACGTGACCGACGGCTGGTGGAACCCCATCGTGGGACCGGGACTGGCGATCGACACCAACAAGTGGTTCGTCGTGTGCCCCAACACCTTGGGCGGATGTCAGGGTTCGACCGGCCCATCGTCGGTCACGACCGATGGCCGCGAATGGGGATCGCGATTCCCCTATGTGACGGTCCGCGACCAGACCACGGCACTCAAGCAGCTGGCCGACACTCTGGGGATCGATCGCTGGGGCGCCGTCGTGGGCGGAAGTGCCGCGGGCATGAGCGCACTCGAATATGCCGTGACGTACCCCGACAAGGTCGAGCGGCTCGCGCTGTTGGCGACGTCCGCGATCACCAGCGCAGACCAAATTTCCCTGAACTTTGTGCAGACTGAGGCCGTCCGCATGGACCCCGAATTTTCGGACGGGGATTACTACGAGAACGAGGTCGGACCACACCGTGGCCTGGCGTTGGCACGACGCCTCGCGTTGCTCTCCTATCGCTCCCCCGAAGAATTCAATGAGCGCTTTGACCGTTCCTGGCAGAGCGGAATCAGCCCGCTCGGTGCCGGCGGCCGATTCGCCGTCGAGAGCTACCTCGATTTCCACGGCAACAAGTTCACCCGCCGTTTCGATGCGAATTCCTACATTTCTCTGGTCGACGCCATGAGCTCGCACGATGTCACGCGCGATCGCGGGTCGCTGAAGGACGTTCTGGGCACCGTGACCGCACGGGCTCTCGTCGTCGGCATCGATTCGGACCGCCTGTTCCCGCTCGAACAGCAGATCGCGCTGGCGGAATACCTCCCCGGGCACATCGGCGGCCGCGACGCCCGCGTGATGTCGTCACCGTTCGGTCACGATGCGTTCCTTATCGACCACGACACGGTGGCCGGTTTCCTGCGCGAACTGCTCGACGACTAGTTCAGTTTCGACGCCGTCAATTCCGCCACAACGCGCGGAATCTGGTCAATCAGGTCGGCCAACACGAATGGCCCGCCCCGAGACGCCCGGTCTGCCGCCTCGGAGTGAATCCACACCGCCGTCGCGGCAATGGCCACGAGGTCGGACTCGGTGACTTCGGAGTGCGCACAGTTTGATGCCAACACGGCCCCCATGATGCCCGCGAGCACGTCACCCGCCCCCGCGATAGCCAGCCACGATGTGGGCGAATCGAGGCGCACGGTACCGCCCTCGCCCGCCACGAAGGTGGTTGCGCCCTTCAAAACCACGGTGACACCGAGGAACCGGGCCGCCAGTGTGACGAAGTCCTCGGGCTCTGCCTCGACCGCTTCGCGGGTGACGCCCAAGACCTGAGCAAGTTCACCCGCATGGGGTGTGGCGATGACCAGCCCACGAGCATGGCGTGACACCAGGTTGAGGGCTCCCGCATCGACCACGGCGGGGCGTGCCTCGTCCAACACTCGTGCGGCCGTGGCCATCGACTCGGAGTCGCCCGCGATCATGCCAGAGCCGATCACCCAGGCCTGGGCCCGCGCATCCCCCAACACGACCTCGGGCCGGTGCTGTAGGACCGCATTCCCCACCGATTCGGGGCCGACGTATCGAACCATGCCGATACCGGCATGCAATGCGCCATCGATGCCCAACATCGCGGCACCCGGGTAGTTCACCGAACCTGTCGCGAACCCCACAACGCCACGCGAATACTTGTCCGACGCGGCATCGGGGGCATGAATCACCGCGCGCGCCTCGGCGGCGGAAAAGGCTCGTGCTGTCACGTATTCAGCCTAAAGGTGCCGATAGTCTGAAAGAAACATCGAGGAGCACCATGACAGTCCCCGCGCTTTTCCAGCCACTGACCCTGCGATCGGTCACCATCCCCAACCGAATCTGGTTGTCGCCGCTGTGTGAATACTCGGCCGGGCACGACGGAATCCCCACCGACTGGCACATGGTTCACCTCGGCCAGGTCGCCATCGGGCGCGCGGGATTGGTGATGGCCGAGGCGACCGCCATCGAGCCGGCTGGCCGCATCTCGCCGAACGATGTGGGGCTGTGGAACGACGCTCAGGTCGACGCGTGGAAACCCATCACCGCGTTTATTCGGTCGCAGGGTTCGGTCCCCGCCGTGCAACTTGCACACGCCGGCCGCAAGGGCAGTTCGGCACCGGGCTGGGGTGTCGATTACGAGGGCACGGCCACCGTCGAACAGGGCGGCTGGCAGACGGTTGCCCCCAGCGCGATTGCATTCACCGGCTATGACGCCCCCATCGAACTGACCACTGCCGAGATCGCCGTGATTGTCGAGCACTGGGCCGCCGCCGCACGTCGTGCGCTGGACGCGGGATTCCAGGTCGTCGAGGTTCATGCCGCGCACGGTTACCTTCTGCACGAATTCCTTTCACCGCTGACCAACACACGGACCGACAGCTACGGCGGCACCCTCGACAATCGCGCTCGGATTGTGATCGAGGTCATCCGCGCCGTTCGTGCCGAAATCGGTGGCGACGTGCCGTTGTTCGTGCGCTTTAGCGCCACCGACTGGACCGAGGACGGACTGCAACCCGCCGAGGTGGAACAGGTGGCCGTATGGGCGCACGAGGCCGGGGCTGATTTTATGGACATTTCCACGGGCGGAATCCAGGGAGGAATTCACATCCCCACCGGCCCGGGATACCAGGTGGCATTCGCCGAGGGCGTGCGGCGCGCCTCGAATGTTCCCACTAATGCCGTCGGACAGATCACCACGCCCGAACAGGCCGACGCGATTGTCGCCAGCGGCGCGGTTGACGCCGTGATGCTGGGTCGAGAACTAATGCGCGACCCCCACTTTGCGTTGCGCGCGGCAACGGCTCTGGGCTACGACATGCCGTATTGGCCCCCGCAGTACCTGCGGGCGAAGCCCTAACCGGGCCGAGGCCTAGTACAGGCCGACGGTGATATCCGCCGTCGACGGAGGGTTGGCGCCCTGACGCGTCACGGTAATGGCGGCACACTGCAGGGCATCGTTGATCAACTTGGTGACGGTGGCGTCATCGAGCATGTGCAATGCACCGCGCTTGTCGACGGTCAATAGCCCACGCAACGACATCGATGCCAGCAGGGCGGCCATGAACGAGTCACCCGCACCGATGGTGTCTTCGACGGTGACGCGTGGGGCAACGTGGTACGACATGCTGTCGTCGCTGGTCACCACAACGGCTCCCTCGCCACCGCGGGTCACGATAACGAGAGCGGGGCCCATGACGGCCCAGGCACGCGCGGTGTCCTCGAGGCTGCGGTCGGGGTACAGCCATTCGACGTCCTCGTCGCTCGCCTTGATGATATCGGCGAGGCGCACATACTGTTCGACGATGGCGACGGCCTCGGCGCGGTCCCCCATCAACGCGGGGCGCGCATTAGGGTCATAGCTGACGATGCAGTCCGGACGCAGTCGTTCGATCGTGGCCAACACGTTCGCGCCACCGGGCTGTAGTACGGCACCGATCGATCCGGTGTGCACGGCCTTCGGCAGGAAATCGATGTCGTCGGTCCAGTCCCAGTCGATGTCAAACACATACTGTGCGGAACCATCGGGCTGGATCGTGGCGGTGGCCGTCGAGGTGCGCTCGGCATCGATCGAGCGGGCGGTCAGCCACACATCGCTGTCGGCGGTGTGACGCGAAATGAGTTCACCGTATTCGTCGTCGGCGAAGCGGGTCGACAAGGCCGCCTGCAGCCCCAGTCGCGATGCACCGATGGCGACATTCAGGGGGCTTCCGCCCGGGTGGGCGTGGTCTTCACCATCGTGACGGACAACATCAATCAGTGCCTCGCCGATGGCGAGAACGTCGGGACCCTGTGAACTCATGACAGCAGGTTACCGCCGACGGGTCGCATCCTGCACCTCGCCGATGAGTTCTTCGATGATGTCCTCGAGGAACAGCACGCCGACGGTGTCCCCCGCGACGTCAAACACTCGGGCGATGTGAGCTCCGGTGCGACGCATGGCGGCCAAGGCGTCCTCGAGGTCC
>JACCDU010512561.1_pt1 | contig 18232 bp, 14 predicted proteins | sample 7446081 | NCBI WGS metagenome assembly JACCDU01 (sample SAMN15323447, study PRJNA562643) | freshwater metagenome | isolation source: river surface water | place: USA:Blue River Watershed | collected 2017-08-17
CACTGCGAGCACTTGATCCAGGGTGATTTCGGAGCCGATGTCTGCCGGTATCTGTTCTACTTTAAGTTTTTCGCCAGCAGCAACTTTGTATTGTTTGCCGCCGGTTTTTATGACCGCGTACATGGGGAACCTCATCAATCGAGTTGGATAACGCCCGGGTTTTGAACCTGCCGTGAAAGACAGGCCTTCGCCGGGATACTGCTTCACCGTCAACCGCCGAAAATTGCCTGCGGAATCGGGAAAACCCCAAATAATACATGGACTTGGCGTTCAGGTCAAAGGACCGTCCCGCCTCGCAGGGCGGCGCCAACCGGCAACGCGCCTTGCCTTTTTCATATGCCGGCTACGCGCCTGCGCGGCAGGCGACCGCCTGCAACCACCGTCTGACCACGCGCCCCCGGATTTCCAGCGTTTTCAGGCGATTTCAGGGATGCTGCGAAAGTTTCGCGTCTGTGCAACATCGTATAATCGCGCTTCCCGGCGGCTCCGGACCGCCCCAATTTCGACTGCCGCGCCATCGTGCCTGAGCCCCAAGCCTTGTCCAAACCACAACACCCGCTCGCCACCATCGCCACGGACATGCAAGCCGTGGACGCCGCCATCCGCGCCCAGCTGCATTCGGACGTCCCGCTGGTCTCCACGATCGCGGACTACATCATCAGCGCCGGCGGCAAACGCATCCGGCCCGCGCTGGTACTGCTAATGGCCAAGGCCTGGGGCTACGAGGGTGAGCATCACCACAAGCTCGCAGCGGTGATCGAGTTCATCCATACCGCGACGCTGCTACATGACGACGTGGTCGACGAATCCGAGCTGCGCCGCGGTCGGCAGACAGCCAATGCCATGTTCGGCAACGCCGCCTCCGTGCTGGTCGGCGACTTCGTGTATTCGCGCGCGTTCCAGATGATGGTCTCGGTGAACAACATGCGCGTGATGCAGATCCTGGCCGATGCGACGAACGTGATCGCCGAAGGCGAGGTGCTGCAGCTGATGAATATGCACGATCCCGACGTGACCGAGGAACGCTATCTGCAAGTGATCCGATCGAAGACGGCCAAGCTGTTTGAGGCCGGCACTGAGCTGGGCAGCCTGATCGCCGGCGCGCCGGAAGAAGGCGTGACTGCGGCCGCCGAATATGGCCGCTCGCTGGGCACGGCCTTCCAGCTGATTGACGACGTGCTCGATTATTCAGGCAATGCGAACGACATCGGCAAGAACGTCGGCGACGACCTGCGCGAAGGCAAGCCGACGCTGCCGCTGATCTACCTGATGCAGCACGGGACCGGGCAGCAACGCGCGCTGGTCCGTGAATGCATTGCGAACGGGGATGAAGCGCACTTTGACGAGATCCTCGCCGCGATCACCACCTCGGGGGCGCTCGAGTACACGCGCCAGCAGGCGGTCATTGCCGTCGAGCGCGCCAAGGCATCGCTGGCACTGCTGCCGGAAGGCCCCTGCAAGGACGCGCTGTCCGCGCTGGCCGACTTCTCCGTCGACCGCAACCACTGAGCTGATGGTGCCGACAGCGCCGGCACCCATCCACCCCGCACCGACCATAGCCATCCTCACTTGAGGATGCTCTTCTCCTGCTGTTCCTTGACCCAGTAGCCGCGTAGCTTGTTCGGGTACTGGAAGTGCTTGGACGTGAATTGCCCTTGGCGGCAGACCAGCTTCGAGCTCTCGATCGTCACGCCATCGCGGTGGTTGGCCACCGCATCGACGACAGTCGGCCCGGTCATGTCGTAGACACTCTGCAGCTTGTTTTCCTGGATATTGAGCAGGATGCGATCGGCAATTTCCTGCATCAGCGGATTGCCCGCCGCCGAGGCCATGAAGTAATTGGTCAGCGTGCCGTCGGTGTTGCGGATCAGCAGCTCGGAGCACCCGTCGGCAAACAGCGATTCAGGCGACCAGCACAGCGCCGCATCGATATCCATATAAACGCCGCCTTCCTTCAGCAGCACTAGCACGCGCCAGAAATCTGCGCGGGCTGCGCCGATTTGCAGTCGCGAATAGGCTTCATGCATCGGGCCCGGATAATTCGTGCGTATGAACTCGGCACAGACATCGTCATTGCAATACCGATGTTCATGCGTCGGCGCCATCAGGCGATTCCACAGGTAATTCACATAGACCGGCAGCGTGACGCTGTCGGTGTAATTGGTCTGCCACAGGATGCGGGAGACGCGCTGCTCGGCGGACGACTTCCACAACGGCGCAGAAACCGGCGGCAGCGTGAAGCGCGCATTTGGCATCAGCTTGAAGTGCACATAGAACAACAGCTTCAACAGGTTGCCGAAGAACTGCTGAAGCCGGATGGCCAGCTTGCGCAAGAAGCGATAAAGGAGATTGGGGCGGCCGCGGGTCATGGTTTGCCAAGGTATTAATGCCATGCCCGGAATGCGCACGGCAAGGCCGCGAGGGTAACACGGCGCGCTGACCAAGCCGGCGAACCCGTCCTACCCAGCCAATGACAATCTTTTCAAAAGCCGAACACAATGCCTTGCAACACTTTCTTCGCGCAGGTACAATAGCGGGCTACGCTGTAGAAACTTCGGGGTGTAGCTTAGCCTGGTAGAGCGCTACGTTCGGGACGTAGAGGCCGGAGGTTCGAATCCTCTCACCCCGACCAGTTTTCTTCTGCAATCATCTTCATGCCGGCCCATCCGCCTCAGGATGTCACGCCGTCAGACCTCTCCATAGCGTCACACCCTGCGCACTGCCTGGCAAGCGTGTCGCACTCATGCCAACGACCGATGTCATCGCATGCACGCTTGCTCGTTTCGGGCAACTGAACGCGCTGCGCGAAACCCATTCCCGTTCACATCGCTTTTGTTTCCATCCATGTTGCGTGGCCATCGCGACGCGCTACAGACTCGCAATGGAAAAGTTCAACCGATTGCGGACCAACAAACGCACTGCGTGGTTCGATTGATCGCTCGGGATTTGTGAAAGCTTCAGCTGTCCAAACTTGTCAGTCGTTGTCAACCACTGGAGAGTTTGGAATGAGCAAAAAGATGCTTGCAGCAGCCGTGAGCGGATTGCTGACCTGCGGAACGGCAATGGCAGAATCAGGGCTGACCCTGTATGGCAATGTCGACGCATCGATCGTCACGGCCTCCGGCATCGGCCCGGGATCGGATCGTCGCACCAATTTTGGCGAAGGCAACTGGGCTCCCTCTGTCTGGGGGCTGAAAGGTGCCGAAGACCTGGGCGGCGGCACCAAGGCCCACTTCCGTATCGAAGGTGGCTTCAGTTCCGGCACCGGCGCCATCGCCAATGGCGGCACGACCGGCACCTTCAATCGCATGGCCAATGTCGGACTGAGCGGCTCGCTGGGCTCGGTGACTGCCGGCCTGAACATCAGCCCCTTCATCTCCGCCTACACATCGACGCTGGGCCTGGTCGGACAGAATTTCTACGTGCCCGCCCTGCTCATGCATCGCTCCGGCACCGTGCTCAATGCGCTGGGCGCACCCGTCCCCGCATTCCCGGGCGGCGCCGACGCCGACCCCGCATTGGGCACCACCGGTGGCTTCTTCATCCCGAACTCGGTCACCTACAGCCTGCCGTCGGAAATGCTGGCCGGCTTCACGGTCAGCGTGATGTACGCGCCCGGCGGCGTGCCCGGCGACCAGCGGCGCAATCGCTTCGTGTCGGCCAATGCCGGTTATGCGTTCGGCCCGCTGAACGTGATGGTGGCGGCATCGGATCGCGATGCGCAGTACAAGCAATACCTGATCGGAGCCAGTGTGCCGGTCGGCCCGGTGAAGGTGGCCGCCAACGTCGTTCGCTTCGACCCGGAAACCGGCGAGTCCAGCAATACCTGGATTGCCGGCGCCGAGATGAAGGTGATGCCGGCGGCCAGCGTCGGCATCAACTACGCGCGCAATGACGGCCCGAGCAGCCCGAACATCTGGAACGTGTCGGCCGTGTATTCGCTGTCGAAGACCACCAACCTGTACGCCGTCTTCAATCGCTCGACCGATGGCATTCCCTCATCCTATTCGGGCAATGTCGATGCAGGGGTGACGCCCGCGCTGGCACAGATCGGCACGTCGAATGCGTTCATGGTCGGGGTGCAGAAGGGCTTCTGATCACTCGCTTGGGCCGGAATACGGAACTGTCTTCGTAAAACCCGGCATCCTGCCCCGGCCACCAGCCCGGCACGCCGAGCACGGGCAAGTGGCAGAAGTCGGCGGAGGTGAAGCCGCGCGATATCGATGCGCTGACACGGCGATCGATGTCTGCGCGGCGCTGGCCTTCATCCTTGCTCCACCAGTTGGCCTCGACCTGCACGGTCCATACGTGGGCTGTCAGGGATTTGTACGGCATGACGAGCTTTTCCAGCAGCGCATGCCCGAACAGCATCACATGGCAATCCGCATCGAAGTCGAGCGCATCCCGGTGCAGCACTTGCAGCCAGCGATGCTCGCGCAATGCGTCTAGCAAGCTGCCATTGCTGGAGATGAAGAGCGCCGCATTTTCGTCGAACAAGGTGGCGGCATCGCGCTGCCGGCCACGCGTGCCGGCCTGGACCGGCTCGTCGAAAGATCGCGCATGCAGCGCATTCAGTGCCTGCTTGATTTGCGGGAAGCGCATCCACGCCAGCGCATTGAAAAAATCATGCAGGTTGTCACGCGTTGGCACCTGCCCGGTGGCGGAGATGTGTGACTCGTAACCGGTGCCTTCGGGCAGTTCGGACTGGGGGATGAACCGGATCGGCAAGTCGCGATGATTGACCAGCTTCTGGCTGGCCACGAGTTGGCTGGCCTCCGCTATCCAGTGGTCACTGCCGGCCAGCACGGCACCCGACCCGCTGAAGGGTGCGAACCATGGAGCCTGCCAGGCGATGCCGTCAAATGCCATGCCCGCGCACGTTGCCGCTGTCCGGAAACGTGGCCGTGGTCAGGCGCACTTCCATTGCAGCGACTGTCCCGCATCCAGCGGCACCAGCGTCGCATCGCCCATCTTCACTTCGTCGGGAATGCCCCAGGCTTCGCGCTTGAGGGTCAGCGTGCCGCTGTTGCGCGGCAGGCGGTAGAAGTCCGGGCCATGGAAGCTGGCGAAACCCTCAAGCTTGTCCAGCGCACCGGCCTGCTCGAAGGCCTGCGCATACAGCTCCATCGCATGCAGCGCGGTGTAGCAGCCGGCGCAGCCGCACGCATGCTCTTTCAGGCCTTTCGGGTGCGGTGCCGAATCGGTGCCGAGGAAGAAGCGCGCATTGCCGGAAGTCGCCGCTGCCACCAGCGCCTGGCGATGGGTTTCGCGCTTGAGCACGGGCAGGCAGTAGTAGTGCGGACGGATGCCGCCCTTGAAAATCGCGTTGCGGTTGTACAGCAGGTGATGCGCAGTGATGGTGGCAGCGACGTCACCCTCCGCCTCGCGCACATAGTCGGCGGCGTCTTTGGTGGTGATGTGCTCGAATACGATGCGCAGCGCCGGCAGCTGGCGGCGCAGCGGTTGCAGCACCTTGTCGATGAACACCGCTTCGCGATCGAACAGGTCGATGTCGCCATCGGTGACTTCGCCGTGGATCAGCAGCGGCAGGCCCAGCTCCTGCATTGCTTCCAGCGCGCCCATGCAGCGCTGGAGGTCGGTGACGCCTGCATCCGAGTTGGTGGTGGCGCCGGCCGGATACAGCTTCACGCCGTGCACAAAACCGCTGGCGACGGCGCGGCGAATTTCGTCGGCACTCGTGTTATCGGTCAGGTACAGCACCATCAGCGGCTCGAAGGCCACGCCCTGCGGCACCGCGGCGAGGATGCGCGCGCGATAGTCCGCGGCCATCGCCGTCGTGGTGACTGGCGGCTTCAGGTTGGGCATCACGATCGCCCGCCCGAACTGGCGCGCGGTATGCGGCACGACATCGGCCAGCACCGCGCCATCGCGCAGGTGCACATGCCAGTCATCGGGACGGGTGATGGTTAGCGTTGAGGGAGTTGCGTTGCCGGACATGGGATAAACCTGTGAAGAATCGTGTGCGGGATAGTGCGCCAGCATCCATCGAAGCTGGCCGGATCAGGCGCGCCCGGCGGCGGCAGTGCACGCCGGGAATCAGCGACGAATTTTACAGGACGAGGATGGCCCGATAGTCATTGACATTGGTGCGCGTCGGCCCGGTCACCAGCAGGTCGCCGAGCGCTTCGAAGTAGCTGTAGCCGTCATTGTTGGCCAGCATTTTCGCCGCGCTGATGCCCCGCGCTGCTGCGCGCGCCGGACTGTCCGGGAACAGCAGCGCACCGGCATTGTCCTCGGTGCCGTCGATGCCGTCGGTGTCGGCGGCCACGGCGTAGACGTCCGGCAGGCCATCCAGTTCGACGGCCAGCGAGGTCAGGAATTCGGCGCAACGCCCGCCGCGGCCATGGCCGCGCACGGTGACCGTGCATTCGCCGCCGGAGATCAGGGCCACCGGCGGCCGGAACGGCTGCGCGTGCGCTCGTATTTCGCGCACCAGCGCCGCGTAAACCTTCGCCACTTCGGCAGCCTCGCCTGTGACCGTATCGCCCAGAACCACCGGCGTGATGCCCTGCGCAAGGAAGAATGCCGCAGCCGCCTGCAAGCTCTGGTGCGCGGTGGCGATCACGGTATTGCTTGCGTGCGCAAGTTCCGGCCCGCCCGGCTTCGGGGTCTCGCCCACCCGGCCATCGGCACCGGCCTTCAGGTGCGCGAGCACCGATGCCGGCGCGTCGACGGCGAAGCGCGCGATGATGTCGAGCGCATCCTGGTAAGTGCTGGGATCGGCACAGGTCGGCCCTGATGCAATGGCGCTCGGGTCGTCGCCGGTGACGTCACTGATGATCAGCGTGACGATCTGCGCCCTGCAGGCGGCGGCAAGACGACCGCCCTGAACGCGCGACAAATGTTTGCGCACGATGTTCATCTCGGTAATCGGCGCTCCGGAACGCAGCAAGCTGTTGGTGACGGCCTTCAGATCCGCCATCGTCACGCTCTCGACCGGCAACGACAGCAGGCTCGATCCGCCGCCGGAGACGACCGCGATCAGCAAGTCATCTTCGCCCAGTTCGGCGGCCATGCGCAGGATCTCGGCCGCTGCCGCTTCGCCGGCGCCATCGGGCACCGGATGTCCTGCCTCGACCACGCGAATGCGATCGGTCGGCATCCCATGGGCATAACGCGTCACGACCAGGCCATCGAGCGGTGCATCGGCGGGCCACGCCAGTTCGACCGCACGCGCCATGCTGGCGGCAGCCTTGCCGGCGCCCACGACCCGCGTGCGCCCGCGCGGCAGGGCCGGCAGGTGCGCGGCCACGATCTTCAGCGGGTCGGCTGCGCCGACGGCGGCGCGGAAGCTATCGATGAGCAGGGTGCGGTTATCCATGGATGGTCTTGCGTCATGTGGGCGGCAGCGCGAACGCGGCCACCGGGTTGCGTCAGCGCGATGGTGACGCCGATTGTAAGAGAAGCGGCCAGCCAGTCGGTTGAAATTCCTTCACGCGGTGCACCGCCGGGCCTGCTTGCAGGCTTGCCGCACTGCCGTCGCCAGTCGCAGCCTCGTGCGCGGGCTCAGGCCAGCGCCGCTTCGTCCTGGTCGGGCTCGGCCTCGCCGCGGTGTGCCTGTTGACGCTGCCACATCTGCGCGTACAGTCCCTGCCCGGCCAGCAGCTCGGCATGCGTGCCGCGCTCGACGATGCGACCCTTGGCCATCACCAGGATCTGGTGCGCATCGACGATGGTCGACAGGCGGTGCGCGATGACCAGCGTCGTGCGGTCGCGCGCGATTTCCTTCAATTGCGCCTGTATCGCCTGCTCGGCGTGCGAATCCAGCGCCGACGTCGCCTCGTCGAACACGAGGATGGCCGGGTTCTTCAGCAAGGTGCGCGCGATGGCGACGCGCTGCTTCTCGCCGCCCGACAGCTTCAGTCCGCGTTCGCCGACGGTCGTTTCGTAACCATCGGGCAGCGACATGATGAAGTCATGGATGAAGGCCGCTTTCGCCGCGGCGACGATTTCTTCATGGCTGGCGCCCGGCCGGCCATAGGCGATGTTGTAGGCAATGCTGTCATTGAAAAGTACGGTGTCCTGCGGGACGATGCCGATCGCCTTGCGCAGCGACTGCTGGGTCACCGCGCGTATGTCCTGACCGTCCACCAGCACCGCGCCGGCATCGACGTCGTAAAAGCGGAACAGCAGGCGCGCCAGCGTCGACTTGCCCGAGCCGCTATGGCCGACCACCGCGGTCGTGGTGCCGGCCGCCACCGTGAAATCGACATCGAACAGGATCTGGCGCTTGGTCTCGTAGCTGAAGTCCACCTGCGAGAAACGCAGCTCTGCGCGACCGACCTGCAAGGGCTGCGCGCCGGGCGCATCAGCCACTTCGCGGTGCTGGTCGAGCAGGTTGAACATCCGCTCCATGTCGGCGAGGCTCTGCTTGAGCTCGCGGTAGATCACGCCCAGGAAGTTCAAAGGAATGTAGAGCTGGATCATGAAGGCATTGACCAGCACCAGGTCACCCAGCGACATGCTGCCACTGATGACGCCCAGCGTTGCACGCCACAGCATCAGCGTGACGGCAGTGGCAATGATCAGCGACTGACCGGTGTTGAGCAGGGTCAGCGATGTCTGCGAACGCACGGCTGCGCGCTCGAAGCGCTGCAGGCCTTCGTCATAGCGCTTCGCTTCGTACTCTTCATTGCCGAAGTACTTGACCGTTTCATAGTTCAGCAGCGAGTCGATGGCACGAACATTGGCTTTGGAATCGAGGTCGTTCATCGTGCGCCGGAAATGGGTGCGCCATTCGGTGACGACAACGGTAAAAGCGATATAAACGGCCAGCGCGACGATCGTGATCAGCGAGAACCAGATGTCGTACTGAGTGCCAAGGTAAGCGAGTACCAGCGTGATCTCGACCAGCGTGGGCAATATGGAAAACAGCGTATAGGACACCAGCGACGAAATGCCACGCGTGCCGCGTTCGATGTCGCGGGTGACGCCGCCGGTCTGCCGGTTCAGGTGGAAGCGCAGCGACAGGGCGTGCAGGTGCCGGAACACCTGCAGCGCGATGGTCCGGACCGCACGCTGCGTGACCTTCGCAAAAAAGAATTCGCGCAGTTCGGTAAAGGCCGTCGTCGACAAGCGCAGCAGCCCGTAGCCGACCAGCAGGCCCAGCGGGAGCACCAGCAGCGACGCCGGGCGTTCGGGCGTGATCGTCAGGCCATCGATCAGGTGCTTGAGCACCAGTGGCACGGCGACGTTGGCCAGCTTGGCCAGCACCAGGCAGCCCAGTGCCAGCAGTACCCGCCATTTCCACTGCCACAGGTACGGGAACAGGGTCTGGAGCGTGGCCCAGTCATTGCGCGTGCCCTGGTTGGCAGGGGCATCGTAGGAAGGACGTGAATGATGGCGCATGGGCGAGCTTCAGGAAATTCGTTTCAGGAGGGCGAATCGGGCCGTCGAACCGGCACGCAAGGGCATGGACGGCATTCCCGCCTCGAACGGGATCACCGGGATTGGTTTATCCTTGCCAAGCCTTTGCAAGCAATTTGCAATAACGAGATTTTAGCGACTCAGGCGCGTCGCTTCAGCAAACGAATGATTCAGGAGCCTTGATGAGCAGTCAGGAAATCACCCGCCTTCCCGAAGGCATGCCCACTTTGCGCGTCATGCCGATGCCCTCCGATGCAAACGTCCATGGCGACGTGTTCGGCGGCTGGATCATGGCACAAGTGGATATTGCCGGCGCGCTGCCGGCAGTGCGCCGTGCCAATGGGCGGGTCGGGACGGTGGCGGTGAATTCCTTCGTGTTCAAGCAGCCGGTGTTTGTCGGCGACCTGCTGTCGTTTTACTCGAAGATCATCAAGACCGGCACTTCGTCGATCACGGTCAATGTGGAAGTCTATGCAGAACGCAATCGCCTGCAGGCCGACACGGTGAAGGTGACCGAAGCGACGCTGACCTATGTGGCGGTTGGCGATGACCGCCGCCCGCGCGCGCTGCCGCCGCTGCCCGACGCATAAATCCCCCCGGCCGCAGCGCTTGCGAACGCCATCACGCAGGACGCATCAGGTCGCTTTCGCCTCCCGCAGTTCCCGGCGCAGGATCTTGCCGACATTCGTTTTCGGCAGTTCATTGCGAAACTCGATGTGCTTTGGCCGCTTGTAGCCGGTCAGCTGTTCATGGCAGTAGTCCTGCAGCTGCTCGGCCGTCAGCGCCGGATCGCGGCGCACGACGAACAGCTTCACGGCTTCGCCCGTATGTTCATCGGGCACCCCGATGACCGCGCACTCCAGCACGCCCGGATGCGAGGCCACCACGGCCTCGACTTCATTCGGGTACACATTGAAGCCTGATACCAGCACCATGTCCTTCTTGCGATCGACGATGGTCACGTAGCCCCGCTCGTCCATGAAGCCGATGTCGCCGGAGCGGAAATATCCTTCGCCGGTCATCACGCGCGCCGTCTCTTCGGGTCGCTGCCAGTATCCTTCCATCACTTGCGGTCCACGGATGGCGATTTCGCCCACTTCGCCCGTCGCCAGCGCGCGCCCCGCATCATCAAGAATCGCGATATCCGTCGACGGAATCGGCAAGCCGATGGTGCCGGTGAATTCACCGGCATTGGCCGGATTGGCCGTGGCCACCGGCGCGGTCTCGGACAGGCCATAGCCTTCGACGATGCTCTTGCCGGTCACTGCGCGCCAACGGTCGTTGACGGCCTTTTGCACTGCCATGCCGCCGCCATTGCAGAGCTTCAGTGCCGAGAAATCGAGCTTCGCAAAATCCGGATTGTTCAGCAGGCCGTTGTACAGCGTATTCACGGCTGGCAGCATGTTGAATTTGTACTTGCCCAGCTCTTTCACCAGCCCCGGAATGTCGCGCGGGTTCGGGATCAGGATATTCAGGCCGCCCAGTCGCGTTCCCATCAGGCAGCAGACCGTCAGCGCGAAGATGTGATACAGCGGCAGCGCGCACACAAAGGTCAGCGCCTCGACCCTGGGCGGCATGTCCATCGCCGGCTGCAGCCAGGCTTCGTTTTGCATCAGGTTGGCGATCACATTGCGATGGCTGAGCATCGCTCCCTTGGACAAGCCGGTCGTGCCGCCGGTGTACTGCAGGAAAGCGATATCGTCATGCCCCAGCTCGACCGGCTGCAGGCGCAGTGCCGCACCTTCGTTCAGCGCCGTCTTGAAACGCACCGCATTGGGCAATGCGTAAGCGGGCACCATCTTCTTGACATTGCGCACGACGAAATTGACGATGGCACCCTTGAGGCCGCCGAGCAGTTCGCCCATGCTGGCGACCACGGCCACCTTGACCCGGGTCCGTGCGATCACCTTCTCCAGCGTGGCCGCGAAATTTTCCAGGATGACGATGGCTTCTGCGCCGGAGTCGTTCAGCTGGTGCTCGAGTTCGCGCGGCGTGTACAGCGGGTTGACGTTGACCACCACGAAGCCGGCGCGCAGCACCGCCGCAATCGCGATCGGATACTGCAGCACGTTCGGCATCATCAAGGCCACGCGCGCGCCGCGCTGCAAGCCCTGCGCCTGCAGCCATGCCCCCAAGTGGCGCGACAGGCGGTCGACGTCGGCATAGGTGATGAACTTGTCCATGCAGACATAGGCGTCGCGTGCCGCGTATTTTGCGAACGCTTCATCCATCAGGTGCACGAGGGAACGATACCGGGTGTAGTCGATCTCCGCAGGAACGCCGGGCGGGTAGGATCGAAGCCAGATTTTGTCCATGCATCACCTCTCTTTGTTTTATGGCCCGGGCGGCGGCATTGCGCATGCCGCCAGCACGAACGCTATGGCGAGGGATCGTCTGCCAAGGCAGGACGGCTGTTCGTACAACTATCTCCTGCTCACGATGCTAGCGGAATTCGCAGGGCTTGTCTGTTTATTGCGACGCAGCGGTCGCGGTCGGCAACAGGTGGTCTGCGGATGGCCGTGGCGCCGGCAGAGCGGGCGGCAGCGCTGTCGGCGATGGCGTTGGCAGGTGACGCGCAAGTCGCATGCGTCGTTCGGCCTTGGGCAAGCGGGCCAACGCGCGTACCTCGCGATAGAACTGGCTGAACCCCGCGCTTTCAGCCTGCAGGCCACGGAAGGCCGGTACCAGATCGTGATAGGTGGCAACCAGCACGAAATGCGCATTCGTGACCGGCCCGTCGAACCAGCGGTCATAGCCTGCATAGCCGCCCCAGCGTTCGGCCTTCATCACTTCATACTCCTGCCGCAATGCCTCGCCAAGCTGCCCTTTGCGCAGTCGCTTGTCGGCGTCCGGCACGGGACGCGCGTAATTGGCTTCGAACTGGCGTCGATAGATATCGAGCAGCCCGAGGAAATCTTCCTTGCGCTTCCTGTAGACCCGGTACTCATCACGCATCTTGTCGCTGCCTTGTGCAGCCAGCCAGCGCTCGACGCCGATTTCCTCGACGGCCGTAGCAAAGGATTCATTGAACTGCGAATCCCCGGCCGCATAGGCAACCTGGTGAGCCAGTTCATGGAACACCATCCGCGCGACCTCCGCCTCCGGATATTCGATGAATGTGGACAGCACCGGGTCATTGAACCAGCCCAGCGTCGAATAGGCGGGCACGCTGGACACGCGCACATCGAAGCCCTGGTGCTGCAAGCCGGCCGCGAATGTGTCTGCGGCGTCCTTGCTGTAGTAGCCACGATAGTCGACGCAGCCAGCCACCGGGAAACACCATTGCTGCGGCTTCATCGACAGCTCCGGCGTGGCGACCACGTTCCACATCACGTAGTTGCGCTTGAGGTCGGCGTAATTCTTGTAGCTGCCGTTGTCCGGCAGGCCGAGCTCGCGGGCGGCGAATGCGCGAATCTGCTGGGTGCGCCTGAGACGGGACTTGAGGTCATCCCGAACCGCAGGATCGGCCAGCCACTGGTCGATGGGCCTGGCGCTGGACAACAGGCTGACCTGCCCCTCGACTGCTTGTGCGTAGTAGCCCAGCTGCGCACACCCCGAAACGGACAAGAACAGGCACAGGGACAGCGGCAGCAAAGACTTCTTCATGAACTCGGCAATTCTTTCAAGTGTCGGGGGCCTTCTCCACTTGCACCAGCACGTCGTAAAACGCGGGTGCGCGCCCCATGTCGGTCAGGCGCTGGTGGGTCAGTTCGTTCGCATTCTTGCCATCCGCTGCAAGCTTCTTCCACCAGATCGACAGCGCCACCACCAAACCCTGGCGCGGACGATCCGTGACATGTGCACGGGCGACCATTTCGCCGCGCGCATTCCATGCCCGCACCAGATCACCATCGACGATGCCGCGTGTAGCGGCGTCATCGACATGCAGTTCGAGGTGCGGCTCGCCTTCGGTGTCGCGCAAGCTCTGCACATTGACGAAGGTGGTGTTCAGAAAGTTCCTTTGCGGCGGCGAAATCATGGCCAGCGGATATTGCACTGCCAGATCGGGGGCAGAGGCTACCGATTCATAGGGCGGAATGTAGGTTGGCAGAGGATCCAGCCCGTCCTTCAGCATGCGCTCGCAATAAAACTCGCACTTGCCGGAGGGCGTGGGGAAGCCGCCCTGCGCAAATGGCGCCGCCGGCATGTCGAGCTTGTACCACCCCTTGGCCTTGACGGTCGGCCAGTCATACTGCCGCGCGCGCGGATGCCCGGACTCGAAAGCCTGCGCGGCAATCTCTTCGTCACTGTCAGCGAAGACGGGCTCATCAAAGCCCATCCGCGTGGCCAGCAAGCGGAAGATCTCGGTATTCGGCTTGGCTTCGCCGAGCGGCGCAATGGCCGGGTTGTTGGCAACGATGTACTGATGGCCGTAAGTCGCATGGACATCCGTGTGCTCAAGCTGCGTGGTTGCCGGCAAAACGATGTCGGCATAGTCGACGGTATCCGTCCTGAAATGCTCGAGCACGACGGTAAACAAGTCGTCGCGCGCAAATCCTTTGGCGACCTTGGCAGATTCGGGCGCAACGGCTACCGGATTGGCGTTGTAGACGATGACGGCCTCGACCGCCGGGCCGAATGCACTGGACGACGCACGCAACAGGTCATCACCGATCGTGCTCATGTTGATGGCGCGCGGAGGGCGCGCCGGATCGACTCGGCACAGGTCGGGACGCTCAAGGCGATCCGGGCGTCTCGGGAAGCTGTCACCCGACGACAGCAACACGCCGCCCGCAGCATGGCGCCAGGCGCCAACCAGCGCGGGCAGGCAGGCGACATTGCGCACGGCCATGCCGCCGCCGCGCACACGCTGCAAGCCGTAGTTCATGCGTATGGCCACCGGCTCGCCGCGCAAGGCGGTGTCGCCGTAGAGCCGGGCCAGCCACTCGACCTGCGCGGCATCGATGCCGCAGGTGGCGGCGGTCTTCGCCGGCGTCCAGGCGGCGACACGCTCGCACAGCTGCTCGAAGCCCAGCGTGTAATTGGCGATGTACTCACGGTCAAGCAAGCCGTCGCGCACCAGCACGTGCATGATGCCGAGCGCCAGCGCGGCGTCGGTGCCCGGCAGCAGTGCGATGTGGTGCTGGCACTTCTCCGCCGTCAGCGAGCGATAGGGGTCGATCGCCACCAGGATCGCGCCATTGCGTCGCGCCTCCTGTGCGCGCATCCAGAAATGAAGGTTGGAGGCGATCGGGTTACCGCCCCAGATCAGGATCAGCTTTGCGTTCGCGAACTGTTCAGTGTCGGTGCCGATCTTGGCGCCGAGCGAATATTTGATGCCCGTGCCGCCGGCCGACGAACAGATGGTGCGATCCAGCCGCGAAGCGCCGATGCGATTGAAGAAGCGCATGGCCATGGACTCACCCTGCACGGCTCCCATGGTGCCGGCATAGCTGTAGGGCAAAATGCCACGCGGATCGCGCGCGGCAATGGACTGCAGGCGCGAGGTGATCGTATCCAGCGCCTCGTCCCAGCTGATTTGCGCAAATTGGCCGCTGCCCTTCGAGCCGATGCGCTTCATCGGATGCAGTATGCGGTCTGGATGGTAGGTACGCTGCAGATAGCGCGACACCTTCGTGCACAGCACACCTGCCGTATTCGGGTGGTCAGGATCGCCACGGATGTCGGTTGCAATGCCGTCCCTGACGGTGACCAGCATGGCGCAGGTATCAGGACAATCGTGCGGACAGGCCGCACGCACGACGCGGGTATTCATGGCTTCTCCGGTAAGCTTGCCCCCCTGTTTGCCCGACGGACAACGGGAAGGACAGCGCCCGGCGCGGTCGACGGATTCACGCCCATGGCTGCGCCGGTACAGGTAATATTACACAGAGGCTAGGCATCACAGCCAGCCAGACATGCAGATTGCGGACAGGCGCCATGCACGCCGTCCCGGCAGGGAAGAGACCATCATGAAACTCATCGATCCGATTTCCGAATTTCACGCAGCACTGAAGGCGATACGCCGCACCATCCACGCCAACCCCGAACTGTCCTATGAAGAGGTGCAGACGGCCGATCTGGTCGCGCAAAAGCTGACGGATTGGGGCATACCGGTTATCCGCGGCCTTGGCAAGACCGGTGTCGTCGGCGTCATTCGTCGCGGCAGCAGCACGCGCGCCCTAGGCCTGCGCGCCGACATGGATGCGCTGCCGCTGCAAGAGCACAACAGCTTTCCGCACAAGTCGCGCAATGAAGGGAAGATGCACGCATGCGGGCATGATGGCCACACCGCGATGCTGCTCGGTGCGGCCCATTACCTGGCCGCGCACGGCACTTATGATGGCACCGTGTATGTGATCTTCCAGCCCGCTGAAGAAGGTGGCGGCGGCGCGAAGGCGATGATGGACGACGGCCTGTTCGAGCAGTGCCCGATGGAGGCCGTGTTCGGCATGCATAACTGGCCGAACGCGAAAGCCGGTTGCCTCGGCGTGGTGGCTGGCCCGATGATGGCTTCGTCGAATGAATTCGAATTGATCATCGACGGCAAGGGCTCGCACGCAGCGCAGCCTCACTTGTCCATTGACCCGGTGATGGTCGCTGTCCAGATAGCGCAGAGCTGGCAGACCATCGTCTCCCGCAACACCAGCCCGCTGGACTCGGCGGTGCTGTCGATCACCCAGATCCATACCGGCAGTGCGACCAACATCGTTCCCGATTCGGCCAGCATGATTGGCACTGTGCGGACATTCACGATGCCTGTGCTGGACATGATCGAGCGGCGCATGCGCGAGATTGCAGAGCACACGTCGGCCGCATTCGGCGCGTCGGTGCAATTCAAATTCTTGCGCAACTATCCGCCGCTCATCAATCACAAGCCCGAAACCGAGTTCGCGATTGGCGTGATGAAGGATGTCGTCGGCGACGATGGCGTGTTGGTCGATGTCGAGCCGACGATGGGCTCGGAGGATTTCGCGTTCATGCTGCAGCAGAAGCCAGGCTGCTATGTCTTCATCGGCAATGGCGACGGGACGCACCGTGAACACGGCCACGGACTCGGGCCGTGCAATCTGCACAACCCGAGTTATGATTTCAATGATGATCTGCTGCCGATTGGCGCCAGCTATTGGGTAAGGCTGGCCGAGCAGTTTCTTGCAAAGCCACCGCTGCGCTGAAACCTCATCAGACGCGCGCGGCGCTTAATCGGGCAATTTGTCCGGTGCCGAGCCCACGCGCTTGCCCGGATTGATGCGTTCCACTTCCAGCATCACCGCCGATTGGTCGGCATGCGGCGTCGTTTTCACCTGTTCGCGATAATGGTCTGTGACCAATTCGGTAACGGGCAATTTAATGCCGGCGATGTTCGCCGCATCAAGGATGTTGTCGAGGTCTTTCAGCTGCGTCTTGACCTGTCCACCCGGCATGAAGTTACGGTCCAACATGCGCTGGCCATGCACTTCGAGAATCTTGCTCTCGGCGAAACCTCCACGAATTGCTGTACGGACGGCAGCCGGATCGGCACCACCGGCTTCAGCCAGCAACAATGCCTCGGCAACGATGTTCAAAGTCGCACCAACGATCAGTTGATTGCACAGTTTGGAAATCTGGCCGCAACCGGCCGGGCCAACCAGAGTCGGGCGGCCTAGCACGGACAGGATAGGCTTTGCGCGTTCGAATTGGTCAGGATCGCCGCCCGCCATGATGGCCAGCGTCGCGGCCTCGGCACCCACAACGCCCCCCGATACCGGAGCGTCGATGAAATGCACGCCTTTTGCCTCGAGCATCGCGCTGATTTCCTGCGCTTCTGATTGCCGCGTCGAACTCATGTCGATCACAAGGCTGCCCTTCGGAATCTGGTCAGCGATGGCTTCCAGCACCTGCTTCACTTCAGGCCCTGCAGCCAGCATGGTGACGAGGATCTCCGCTTTGGCCGCATCAGCCAACGTTGCGGCAACGATTGCGCCGGACGGCTTCAAGGCCTCAGCCTTCGCAGCCGTTCTGTTCCAGGCGATAACGGAATAACCGGCCTTCAGCAGATTGATTGCCATCGGCTTGCCCATCAGGCCTATGCCGAAAAAGCTGATCGTTGGTTTTCCCGCTGCGTTGGCCATGTGCCGCTCCTGTTTATCGCTTGTTAGAATGAATACTCGCTTGGCGCGCCATGATATTCGCGCAATTCATGCCTGCAGTGCAAGACGTGATGTCAACACCTTCCCTTTTACACCGCATAAGCCTGTTGGGACTCGGCTCCCTCGCTACACTCGCCGGTTGCGCGACTTCTTATGCGCCATCGGACGAGCTTCTGGGCAGCACGCCTTCGGAGGTGATCGCGAAGCTCGGTGAACCCTTCCCTCGACCGGAATCGTTGCAGGGAATCCGGCGGCTCGAGTTTCCTCGCGGACCTTATGGGCGCCATACCTATTTCGTGTATTTCAACGCAGATGGCCGGGCAGAACGTTTCGCCCAGGTGTTGGAAGAAAAGAATTTCGACCGCATTCAACGCGGCATGGACCAATCAGAGGTAATCGATCTGATCGGTGTCGCGCGAGATACGTTTTCTCTGGCGCGTGACACCGGCTATGTCTGGAATTACCGCTACATTTCCCCGTTCTGCCAGTGGTTCCAGATCGAGTTCACGCCTGAGGGGAAAGTACGTTCAACCGGTTATAGCAAACCACCGGAATGCAAGATCAAAACAGTCCGGTTTCAACGCTGAGGGTTCTGTACAAATCGTCCTGTACAAATCGAACGCACAAAATAAAAAACCCCCACCTTTTCGAGGCGGGGGTTTTTCGGGATAGAAGCCTGACGATGACCTACTTTCACACTGGTTGCAGCACTATCATCGGCGCAAAGTCGTTTCACGGTCCTGTTCGGGATGGGAAGGGGTGGTACCAACTCGCTA
>JACCDU010004289.1_pt1 | contig 18228 bp, 19 predicted proteins | sample 7446081 | NCBI WGS metagenome assembly JACCDU01 (sample SAMN15323447, study PRJNA562643) | freshwater metagenome | isolation source: river surface water | place: USA:Blue River Watershed | collected 2017-08-17
AACTCAGGTCGCGTTTGTTCGCGTCCGCGGAACTTCATTGTCACCTTCACCTTGTCGCCACCCTTAAGAAACTTCTCAACCTGACTACGCTTTGTTTCGTAATCATGATTTTCGATCTTCGGAGTGAGGCGCACCTCCTTCACCACAATGTGGGTCTGGTTCTGACGGGCTTCCCGTGCCTTCTGTGCAACTTCGTACTTGTACTTTCCGAAGTCCATGATCTTGCAAACAGGTGGATTGGCTTCTGGTGCAATCTCAACTAGGTCGAGACCAACTTCATCTGCCATCTTTAACGCCGTATCGATATCGACAACTCCAACTTGTTCGCCGGTGTAACCGATCAAACGAATTTCGGGTGTGCGAATTCGATCATTGATGCGCGGTTCAGTGCTGACTTTGTGCTCCTTCGGTTCGTTAACGCTTTGGTGTAACAGCGCTGCAAAAGAAAACCGCAAGGGCAAGAGAATTGCATCTCTTATCCGACAAACCAGCCCGCACTAGTGGCGATGAAGGTGGGAGCGGTAACTCCTCTTGCAGTGGTTGTTACTCCACTGGTCTGGGGCCAAGATTACCCCTTGGGGCGGAAAAGATGAAATTGAGCCTAATCCCAAGGGGCGCTCCCAGGCGGTGAGCACTACCCTTAAACCATGGCCAAAGAAAAGAAGGTTTTTGACATCACGAGTGCGCAAAACGCTCTTACCCGTGACCAAGCTGGCCGACAGAAGCGGTACTTCATCTCCATGATGATTCGAACCGCCTGCTTTGTTTTAACAGTTATCTTGCCGAGCCCTTACCGATGGTTCGCCCTGGCTGGCGCTGTGACCCTGCCGTACTTTGCTGTGGTGATTGCTAATGCCGGTCGCGAAACTATCACTCGTGGTTCAGAGATCAAAGAAGACAAACCTTTAGCGCTCGATTAATTCATGTCTTTGGAGAAAAAAGCTAAGGAACCTTGGTCCTTTTTAAAATCCCTCATTGCATTGGCTCTCGTGGTCTTATGTCTCTGGGGCGCGCAATGGCAGTACCACCGTGGAGTAGATCGTCACGCTCGCAACACAGTTATCGAAGAACGTATAACCAGGGATGCTATTGCCCTGAGCGAGATCGACAGAAACCTTGCAAATAATGAGTGGCAAACCGTTTCTACAAGTGGAAGTTTTGACCAATCGCAACAGATTTTGCTGCGTAATCGTTACTCAGAAGGAAAGTATGGTTACGAAGTTTTAACTCTCTTCACAAGTACAACAGGTGAAAAATTCTGGGTAGATCGCGGCTGGGTTCAAGCTGGCGCCACCGCAACCACTCCCCCTGTAATTACCAAAGTTCCAGATAGCGAGGTAAGTATTACTGGGAGATTCCGTTTGGACTCTTCCTTGCCTCGTGGTTCATTCTTCGCCTTACCCGGCGCTGGCGAAGGTTTAGTTTCAGAGCTCAATGCGCAATCACAATTAGATACAGAAAAGTTCTATATAGATTTATTGAGCGGTTCAGAACCATCTCTAACCCCCGATGTTCCTGCGCAGCTTCCTTCATTGAGCGATGGGCCTCATATGGCTTACGCCTTGCAATGGCTTTTCTTTGGTGGATTAGCTGTTTATGGCAGATTCTTAATTCGACGTTCCCGTTAAATCCTGACGGTTATATAACTCGGAGTACAAACCACCTTTAGAAACTAATTCATCATGTGTGCCACGTTCGATGATTGCACCCTTTTCAAGGACCAGAATCTGATCGGCATCGCGCACCGTACTTAATCGGTGTGCAATAACGATGCTTGTTCGACCCTTTAATGCCGTTTGCAAGGCGGCATGAACTAACTGCTCATTCTCTGAGTCCAAATGTGCTGTTGCTTCATCCAAGATAACTACCGCTGGAGACTTAAGCAGCAGCCGTGCAATAGCTAAACGTTGCTTCTCGCCACCCGATAAACGGTGACCTCGCTCTCCAACCATAGTCTCCAAACCATTAGGCAAAGACTCGATTAAGCTCCAAATCTGAGCTGATTTACATGCCTGCATCATCTCTTCTTCAGATGCATCTTGTTTTGCATAGCGAAGATTCTCGGCGATTGTTTCGTGGAATAAATGTGCATCTTGCATCACTACACCAATTGAATCGCGCAGCGACTCCAATGTTAGATCGCGAATATCATGTCCATCGATTGAGATAGAGCCATCTGTAACATCGTAAAGTCGTGGCAGTAGAGCGCTGATAGTTGTCTTGCCTGCACCCGAGGGTCCAACTAAAGCGGTCATCGTGCCCGGAGCAGCTACGAAGGATAAGTCGCGTAACACTTGACCGCTCTGCACAGTTTCAGCCTTTGCAGCTGACTCTAAGGATGCAAGTGAGATCTCCTCTGCGCGAGGGTACGAGAAGTTAACATTCTTGAACTCAATACGAGGTTCAGTTGTTTTCAGCACTACAGCGTTGTCGCGGTTCTTGACCATTGGTTCTAGATCTAAAACTTCAAAGACTCTTTCAAAGGAAACAAGCGAGGTCATAACATCGATACGAACATTTGAAAGTGCGGTTAATGGACCGTATAGCCGTGCCAGCAATGCGGTGATCGCTAGGAGTGTTCCAACAGTTACACCACCTTCGATTGCTAGGTGGCCTCCAATTCCATAAGCAAAGGCGGTTGCGATAGCGGCCACACTCGTAAGAGCGATAAAAAAGAGACGATTAAGCATCGCCATCTTGATTCCAATATCGGCGACTCGACGAGCTCGGCTTCTGAAGTACTCACGTTCGCGATCTGGTTCACCATATAGCGCTACAAGCATCGCCCCCGAGACATTGAAACGCTCAGTCATGGTGCTCGACATTTCAGCGTTTACACCAAAAGACTCACGGGTTAAGGATTGCAGTCTGCGGCCTACCCACTTAGTTGGGATGAGAAAGACTGGTAATAGCAAAAGAGAGAAGATGGTTATCTGCCAGGACAGAATCAACATAGTGATTGTGACCAAAACCAGACTTACAACGTTGCTGACTACACCTGACAAGGTTGCGGTAAATGCTTGCTGTGCGCCGATTACATCTGAATTAATGCGAGAGATGAGCGCGCCTGTTTGGGTGCGGGTGAAAAATGCGATTGATTGCTTTTGTACGTGAGCAAAGACTAATGACCGGAGATCGTAAATGAGGCCTTCACCAATGCGAGATGAGAAGTAACGACCCAACATGTTGATCGCTGCATCTGCAATCGCAAGTAAACCAACAAGAATTGCCAGATTGGTTACAACCGTTGGATCCTTGGGAATAACACCTTCATCGATCAATCGCTTGAGGAGTAATGGGGTCGCAACAATCAAACCTGCATCTACAACTACTGTGGCTAAGTAGATAAAAATATTGGTTCTATAGGGACGGGCAAAGGAAAAGATTCTCTTAACGGTTCCCGGCTTAAGCTTTTGTTCCTTCACAGAAGGATCTGCGGTCATTGAGCGGTGGGTCATCCACGCTGCATGCATTGACATAACTAAACGGTGAAGCCGAGAGCGCGCAGCTGATCTCTTCCATCATCGGTGATCTTGTCTGGGCCCCAAGGTGGCATCCATACCCAATTGATCTTTACATCAGTAGTCATTCCAGCAAGGGCTGCGCGAGTTTGATCTTCAATGACATCTTGAAGAGGGCAGGCTGCGGAGGTTAATGTCATATTCAGAATTGCAATATTGGCCTCATCAACCATCACATCGTAAATCAGGCCAAGATCAACAACATTGATTCCAAGCTCTGGATCAACGACATCCTTCATCGCCTCTGTGACATCATCAACGCTAGTAGCCATGTTTACTCTCCCCTATTTGTTGTCGTAATTCTAACCGCTGCATCCTTAAAGGCCATCCATCCCAGTAGAGCGCATTTGATACGCGCTGGAAACTTAGAAACTCCCGCCAAGGCGACCGCATCCTCTAGTACATCCGGATTTCCTTCTTTGGTGCCTTTGCTCTGCATTAGCTCGGTAAACTCTTGAAGAATTGAATCTGCATCTTGGAAACTCTTGTTCACCAACAAATCACTTGCTATCGAGACACTTGCTTGCGAAATAGAGCATCCGACCCCATCCCACGTTATGGAGGTAATAACCCCATCCTTGGCGGAGATATTCAAGGTGATTTCATCTCCACAACTAGGATTAACGTGATGAACCTGAGCACCATATGTATCTGATAAACCCTTATTGAGTGGGTGTTTGTAGTGATCAAGGATCACCTCTTGATAAAGGCTATCTAGCTCCATCATGCAAAGTATTTCTGTGCGCCTAAGATCGCAGCAAATAAAGCATCGCAATCTGATTCATCATTGTACAGATAAAGAGAAGCACGCGTTGTTGCCGGTACGCCAAGTTTTCTAGTTAATGGCCAGGCACAGTGATGACCTGTTCGAACTGCGACACCCTGACTATCTAAGTACTGCCCAAGATCATGAGGATGAATTTCTCCGACGGTAAAGGATACAGATCCACCGCGAGATTCAGTGTTGTTTGGTCCAACAATTGATAATTCGGGAATCTGCAACAAACCATTAATCAAATACCCGGTTAACTCAACCTCGTGCTGAAAGATTTCATCCATGCCGATATTTGTAAGGTAATCAACAGCTGCACCGAGCCCTACCGCCTGTGCCATGTTGGGCACTCCCGCTTCAAATTTTCGTGGTGCAGGTGCCCACGTTGCTGATGTCATTGTTACAGTTTCAATCATTGAGCCACCAAAGAGAAATGGTGGCAGATCGTTTAGCAGGGAGCTCCACAGAACACCAACACCGGTTGGACCAACCGCTTTGTGTCCTGAGAAAGTTATGAAATCAACGCCAAGCCTTTTTACATCGATGGGCATATGTGGAACTGATTGGCATGCATCAAGTACTACAACTGCCCCGACCTCATGTGCGCGCTTCACAATTGCATCTAGTGGGTTAATCGTTCCCAAAACATTTGATTGATGGGTTAGGGCAACTACCTTTGCACCCTCAGTGATCACTGAATCAATCTTTGAAAGATCCAAACGACCCTCAGGTGTGACCTCGAACCATGAAAGACTGGCTCCAGTTCGGGCTGCTAATTGTTGCCAAGGAATGAGATTGGCATGGTGCTCCATCTCAGTAACGACAATACGATTGTTCGTAGTTAGCGCAAAACGCGATCCTGGCTCTGCATTTCCCATCGCGTAGGCGATGAGATTTAAAGATTCAGTAGCACTCTTTGTGAAGACTATCTCCTCTTCCTTAGCGCCCAAGAAATTAGCTACCTTCAGCCGAGCACCCTCATAAGCATCTGTTGCTTCTTCAGCCAGCTGATGAGCACCGCGGTGCACAGCAGCGTTATTGAACTTATAAAAGTTACTTTCAGCATCAATAACTGAGAGTGGCTTTTGGCTAGTAGCCCCGCTATCTAGGTAAACAAGTTTTTTTCCGTCGCGAATAGTACGTTCAAAGATTGGAAAATCCTTGCGTACCTTCGCGACGTTGAAACTCATTGGTCCTTACTTGCTCACATAATCTGCGTAACCATTTGCTTCTAGCTTTTCAGCTAGCTCTGGTCCGCCTTGCTCAACAACGCGACCATTTGCAAATACATGTACAAAGTCAGGTTGGATGTAACGCAAGATACGTGTGTAGTGGGTAATCAAAAGTACGCCAAGGTTGTTGGCAGCCTTTGCACGGTTAACACCTTCAGAAACGATTCGAAGCGCGTCAACATCAAGACCTGAATCTGTTTCATCGAGAATCGCCATCTTTGGCTTGAGAAGCTCTAGCTGCATGATTTCATGGCGCTTCTTTTCTCCACCTGAGAAACCTTCATTCACATTACGAGTTGCAAATGCTGGATCCATGTTGAGAGCCTCCATCGCATCCTTAACTTCACCTACCCATGTACGAAGCTTTGGAGCTTCTCCGCGTAGAGCAGTTGCAGCGGTACGCAGGAAGTTAGATACGGATACTCCCGGAACTTCTACTGGATACTGCATCGCAAGAAACAACCCCGCCTTAGCGCGCTCATCAACGGTCATCTCCAGAACATCTGCACCATCGAGAGTTACTGAACCACCTGTGATTGTGTACTTAGGGTGTCCTGCAATTGAGTAAGCAAGAGTTGATTTACCTGAACCATTTGGTCCCATGATCGCGTGGGTCTCGCCTGACTTGATTGTCAGATCTACTCCCTTGAGAATCTCGACCATTCCATCATCTGTGTTTACAGAGACCTGCAGGTTACGGATTTCTAATGTGCTCATTATTTTCTCTCTTCTCTCGTTACTAAATCTCTACCGTGACGGCATTTCCGTCGATTGTTACTGCGTAAGTCTCAAGTGGAATATTTGCTGGAAGGGTTAGCGCCTGTCCGGTGCGAAGATCAAATTCAGCTCCATGCAGCCAGCATTCGATTTTGAACCCTGTGACATCTCCCTCTGACAGTGAGGCATCGGAATGGGTGCAGGTATCTGCAACAGCAAATACCTCATCCCCTACGCGTGCGACGCAAATAGTTTTGCCATCTTTTTCAATGCGAACTGGCTTACCTTCTGCGATTTGGTCTAATGCGAGATCAGCCATTGCGAGCCGCCTTTTCAAGTTCATTATCAATGCGATCCATGATTCGGTTTTGAACCTCTTCATTTCCGATCTCAGTGACGATCTCATTGAAGAAACCACGAACAACAAGACGACGTGCATCTGCCATAGCGATTCCACGTGACATTAAATAGAAGAGCTGCTCATCATCAAAACGGCCTGTCGTGCTTGCGTGTCCCGCGCCAACAATTTCACCAGTTTCGATTTCGAGGTTTGGCACTGAGTCAGCACGTGCACCGTCAGAAAGCAAGAGATTTCGGTTGAGTTCGTAGGTGTCGGTTCCTTCTGCTGCCGCGCGAATCAAGACATCGCCGATCCATACAGTGTGTGCATCTTTGCCAGCCAGAGCACCCTTGTAATTGACATTTGATTTTGCATGGGGAACGGCATGATCAACATGGTTACGGTGTTCAAAGAACTGTCCGGCGGTTGCAAAGTAAACGCCGAGCAGATCCGCTGATGCACCTGGTGCTTTAAAGGCAACTGTTGGCAGGATTCTTACAACATCTCCGCCCACTGTGACGGTAATTGATTTAAAGGTTGCATCCTTATCAATTATTGCGTGGTGGCGAGCTGTGTAAACAGAGTTTGATTCAAACTCTTGTAGAGTTACGAACTTAAGATTTGAACCCGGAGCCAAATAAATCTCTAGATCCTCTGCCAAAACCGTATCTGTCGTATTCTCAACAATCACAGTTGCAACGGCATGAGTTCCAACTGAAATGCGAAAACGCGAAAACTCAGCTGTATCAAGCGCGCCAGCCGAGCGTCCCAAGAAGATTGGCTCTGAGAGTTCAGTATTAGCCGCGATCGAAAGATGGGCGACGGAACTCACCGCTCCCCTGACTCGTTCGATGATGACATCATCAGATTCAGAGAGCGGTTCTAGGTTTTCGCGAGTAAATGTGACTCCAGATGGCAAAACACCCTTAGCAATCAATGACTCACGATCAGATTGAACCGCTGCACCATCATGAAGTCCTCGAAGTCGCTTCAGTGGAGTAAAACGCCACGCCTCTTCACGACCCGTCGGTGTTAAGTAATTAGTTGTTAAAACTGACATTAACCGACAGCACCTTCCATCTGAAGTTCAATAAGACGGTTGAGCTCTAGCGCGTACTCCATTGGAAGTTCACGAGCAATCGGTTCAATGAATCCACGAACGATCATTGCCATAGCTTCATCCTCATTGAGTCCACGTGACATGAGATAGAACAACTGATCATCGCTGACCTTTGACACTGTTGCTTCGTGACCCATGGAAACATCATCTTCGCGAATATCAACATATGGATATGTATCGGAACGTGAAATTGTGTCAACCAACAATGCGTCACACTTAACTGTGCTTGCTGAGTGATGCGCACCCTCTTGAACCTGTACAAGTCCGCGATACGAGGTACGTCCGCCACCACGCGCTACCGACTTAGAGATAACAGATGACGATGTGTACGGAGCCGCGTGAACCATCTTTGCGCCTGAATCTTGATGCTGACCTTCACCTGCAAAGGCAAGTGACAACGTCTCGCCCTTTGCATGAGGACCCATGAGGAAGATTGCTGGGTACTTCATAGTTACCTTTGAACCAATGTTTCCATCGACCCATTCCATAGTTGCACCTTCGGCACAAGTTGCACGCTTTGTTACCAAGTTGTACACATTGTTAGACCAGTTTTGAATTGTGGTGTAACGAACGCGCGCACCCTTCTTAACAATGATTTCGACAACTGCGGAGTGAAGTGAGTCTGATTTGTAGATAGGAGCAGTACAGCCCTCTACATAGTGAATGTATGAATCTTCATCAGCGATGATCAGTGTGCGTTCAAACTGACCCATGTTCTCAGTGTTAATTCGGAAATATGCCTGTAAAGGAATATCGACATGAACACCCTTAGGAACGTAGATAAATGAACCACCAGACCACACAGCTGTGTTGAGAGCTGCAAACTTGTTATCTCCTACAGGAATAACTGTTCCAAAGTACTCTTTAAACAACTCTGGGTGCTGCTTAAGAGCGCTATCGGTATCGAGGAAGATAACTCCCTGTGCTTCTAAATCTTCGCGAATCGAATGGTAGACAACCTCTGACTCATACTGTGCGGCAACACCTGACACAAGGCGCTGCTTTTCAGCCTCCGGAATACCTAAACGGTCATAGGTATTCTTAATTTCATCTGGAAGGTCATCCCAAGTTGTTGCTTGCTTTTCTGTAGAGCGCACGAAGTACTTGATCGTGTCGAAGAAGATTCCTGACAGATCAGATCCCCAATTTGGCATTGGCTTCTTATCAAACAAGGAAAGACCCTTTAGACGAAGATCTAGCATCCACTGTGGTTCAGATTTCTTTGAGGAGATGTCGCGAACAACATCTTCATTGAGTCCACGCTTAGCGTTATCGCCAATCGTGCTCTTATCTGACCAACCGTATTCGTAGTTGCCTAGGCCTTCGAGCTCTGGATGTGCTGTTGTCATGCACGGACCTTTCCCTTGCTTGTGTTTGTTGGTGAACTTTGGTTTTTTGTTGGTTGTGCTTTGGGGATAAAAGTTGTACATACGCCATCACCATGGGCGATGGTTGCTAAACGCTGAACATGTGTCCCAAGAACTTTGGAGAGCGCTTCTGTCTCGGCTTCACACAGCTGTGGAAACTCTGCCGCAACATGTGCAATTGGGCAGTGATGCTGGCATAACTCTTCACCCATTGGTTTTTGAGTAACACTTGCCGCATATCCCTGATCTGAAAGAAATGTTGCGAGCGCATCAACTTTGTGTGAGCGCTTTGCTAGCGCAACCGTTGCCTTGCGTTCAATGTCATCAGCGCGTGATTGAGCAAAAGCATTTACCAAATGCTCACCCGATTGTGCCGACATAAACTTCAAAGCAGCAACAGCTAAATCATCATATGAATGTTCAAAGGTTTCGCGACCCTTATCTGACATGACAAATACCTTTGAAGGGCGACCGCGACCGCGAATCGATGATGAACGAGGATCACGTGCCTCTAAAACTCCGTCTGCGACAAGGAGATCTAAATGGCGGCGAATGCCAGCGGGTGTGAGCCCTAGGCGCTCTCCCAATACCGCAGCTGTCGAAGGGCCATTTTCTAGAATTGAACGGGCTACAAGGTCACGGGTGCGGGAGTCATCCCCTACCTGGTGTCCTCCGGTTATTTTCACAACAGTATTGTGTCGTAATTCGACACGTTCAGCCACTCGGGAGCGTGCGGGTCGGCGGAGTCATAGGCTACGGCCATGGGGAAATTCCGAGCACGGGCGATACGAGTTTTAGCACCGGCTAGCGGTTTTCTCCTCTTTGCCCAAGCCGCCATCGTTGTTACCGGCGGTGCGGTTCGGTTAACCGGCTCGGGTTTGGGCTGTCCTACCTGGCCGGAGTGCACCCCGGGCTCATACACCCCAAAGCCTTACCAAGTTGAGGAGCAGGTAAAGGTCTGGATCGAGTTTGGCAATCGATTACTTACCTTTGTTCTGGTCTTAGCTGCGATCACAGTCGTTGTAACTGTTCTTGCCGCTGGAAGAAAAGATTTACGCGGTCTTGCACTAGGCCAAGTTCTTGGAATCTTAGGTCAAGGCATACTTGGTGGAATTACAGTACTTACTGGTTTACATCCTGCAACCGTCGCCGCGCACTTCTTGTTATCCATTGTTTTGATCGCCGGTGCAACATCGCTTCGTGCACAACGTTTCTCTCCCTATGAAAGAGAGAATCCAGCGCCCTTGGTAAAGAAGATTGCAACCGCCCACATCATTCTCTCCTTTTTTGTAATTTTCTTGGGAACCCTTGTTACTGGTTCTGGTCCACATGCAGGAGATGCAACCGCACCGAGATTGCCCTTTGATCTGCGAACCATGGCTTGGATACACGCCGATGCTGTCATTGCACTCTTTGGAATTACCTTTGGTTTGTTTGTCGTGCATGGAGTATCTGTGGGCACAAAAAAGCGTTTGAAGATTTTTGTGGCCATTGCTTTAGGTCAAGGATTAATCGGCTATGTGCAGTGGTATCTAGATCTTCCAGAGCTACTCGTTGCTCTGCACTTGGCCGGATCAACATTGGTCTGGATCGCAGCATGGAGAGTGTGGTTATCGGTTACAAAGAGAATGGATAGCAAATGAGCCCGGTACAAGGATGGACCTCACTCGATGATCAGGCGGTTGCATATGCGCGAGCACTTGCAGCCGATGCCGTTCAGAAGGTTGGCAATGGTCACCCTGGAACTGCGATGTCGCTAGCGCCAGTTGCTTACAACCTATTCCAACGCCATTTAGTCCATGATCCATCTGATCCACAATGGTTAGGCCGTGACCGTTTCATACTTTCCTGCGGCCACTCTTCACTTACTCTCTATATTCAACTGTATTTAAGTGGATATGGCCTCGAGATGAAGGATTTAGAGAGCTTTAGAACATGGGGATCATTAACTCCTGGACACCCTGAGTATGGTCATACCGCTGGAGTTGAAATGACAACGGGTCCATTGGGCCAGGGCGTAGCTACAGCTGTTGGAATGGCGATGGCTTCTCGTTATGAGCGTGGATTATTGGATCCGAACACTCCCGCGCAACAATCAATTTTTGATCACACAATCTGGGTGATCTGTTCCGATGGAGATTTACAAGAAGGTGTGAGCGCCGAGGCGCATTCCCTTGCTGGCACACAAGAGCTGGGAAATCTCAATGTAATTTACGATGACAATAGAATTTCTATTGAAGGCGATACACATAACGCCTTCACTGAAGATGTGTCAGCCCGTTACCGAGCTTACGGTTGGCATGTCATTGATGTCGCTGCAGCTCCAGATGGAAGCGTAGATATTGCAGCACTTGATGCGGCTATGGTTGCGGCAAAGAAGGAAATTTCCAGGCCTTCACTGATCCGTATGAAATCCGTTATAGCTTGGCCAGCACCTAAAGCGCGAGGAACCGCCGCCTCACATGGCTCTGCCTTAGGTGAAGATGAGATTAAACAAACCAAAGTTGAGTTGGGGCTTAATCCCGATGAAGATTTCGCAATGCCAGCAGATGTTTTGGCACATGCTCGATTGGTGAAGGATCGTGGAGCACATGCTCGCGCGCAATGGAATGAAAAGTTTGAGCAATGGAGAACAAGTAACCCCGATAAGGCCTCGCTCTTAGCAAGGTTGCAATCACGATCACTTCCAACAGGATGGGACTCAAATCTTCCTGTCTTTGCTCCCGGTAAAGATGTGGCAACTCGCGCCGCATCAGGTGAAGTTATCAATGCAATTGCAGCTGTCTTGCCAGAGTTTTGGGGAGGATCGGCAGATCTTGCAGGTTCCAACAACACAAGTATTAAGGGTGGCGGATCCTTTTTGCCCGCAAGTAGCGCCATTGAAGGTGCAAATCCCTACGGACGAATCATTCACTTTGGAATTCGTGAGCACGCGATGGCATCAATTCTCAATGGAATTACTCTGCACGGTTTGACCCGTTCTTTCGGTGGCACCTTTGCAGTCTTTAGTGATTACATGCGTCCTGCTGTTCGACTTGCTGCACTGATGCAGATTCCTGCAACCTTTGTTTGGACACATGACTCAATTGGTGTTGGTGAGGATGGGCCTACGCACCAACCAATCGAACACTTTGCCGCGCTTCGAGCAATTCCTGGCTTAGATGTTATTCGCCCAGGTGATGCCAATGAGGTTACAGAGGCTTGGAAAAAGATCATCACTCGCGATCGCGCCTGCGGAATATTGCTCTCGCGCCAAAACTTGCCGGTCTTTGATCGCACAGTGTGTGAGTCTGCATCTGGAACTGCAAAGGGTGCCTATGTATTAAAGGATCTACCTCATCCAAAGGCGATCTTGATCGCGACAGGTTCAGAGGTTTCCTTGGCGATTGATGCACAAGCCGCGCTGGCGGCCGAAGGAATCAATGTTCGCGTTGTTAGTGCACCATGTCTTGAATGGTTTGCTGAACAAGACCAACAGTACAAAGACTCCGTCCTCTCCCCTGGTGTTGTGAAGATCAGTATCGAGGTTGGAATTGCACAGGGTTGGCGAGAACTCATCGGTGATTCTGGTGTTGCTATCTCCCTTGAACATTACGGAGCATCGGCTGACGCAAAGAGATTGTTTAAAGAGTTTGGTTTCTCAGTAGACAATGTTGTAGCTCAAGTAAAGAAGGCGATCTAATGACGGTTCAAGCAGTATCAGCGGCGGGAACTTCGATTTGGCTCGATGATTTGTCTCGCGCCAAGATCACATCTACCGAAGCTCACGCATTGCCTGCTCGCATTAAGAACAGCGGAGTTGTTGGAGTAACTACTAATCCAAGTATTTTCAGCGCTGCAATCAGTGGTGCCGCAGAGTACGCAGCAGATATCGCTCTAATGAAAGACTCAACGGTTGATGAGGTTGTTAAGAAACTGACAACCGATGATGTTCGCCAAGCCTGTGACCTATTTACGGCTATTTATGCAGATTCACATGGTGTTGATGGCAGAGTCAGTATCGAAGTTGATCCACGTTTGGCTCATGACACTGAAGGAACAATCTCTGCAGGAAAAGAGCTGTGGTCAATTATTGATCGCCCCAACTTGATGATTAAGGTGCCTGCAACACTCGAGGGACTTCCAGCTATTACCGCGCTTATCGCTGCAGGAATTAGCGTGAATGTCACGCTCATCTTCTCTGTTAAGCGCTACGGACAGGTCATTGAAGCATTTATGAAGGGCGTTGAGCAATGTGAAGATCCCTCCACAGTTCATTCGGTTGCATCCTTCTTCATTAGTCGTATCGATTCCTCAGTTGATGCCCTTCTCAAAAAGAACGGTACCCCTGAAGCAACCGCCTTACTGGGTAAGGCTGCAATCGCTAATGCACACTTGGCCTACCAACTCTTTGAGGAGAAGTTTGATTCAGAGCGCTGGCACGCCCTAGCAAGTAAAGGCGCACACAAACAACGTCCACTATGGGCATCTACTGGCGTCAAAGATCCCGCTTATGAAGATACTCGTTATGTTGTTGAACTGATCGCACCGAATACCGTGAACACTATGCCGCAATCAACTTTAGATGCGGTGATTGACCATGGTGTTGTACGTGGCAACACTATTACTGGTAACTATGCAGCTGGCGTTGAGGTATTGAAGGCGCTCTCGGCGCTGGGAATCTCGCTCGATGAAGTAACAACTGAGTTAGAACTTGATGGAGTGAAAAAATTCGCCCAAGCATGGGATGAGCTACTCGAGAATGTAAAGGCTGCGCAACAGGGATGATTTCAATCAAAGGAAATGCTCTATCAAAGATCGACCGCTCATCGAGCGAGTACAAAGCCCTACAGGCTTTCCATGAGCGCTTGATGAGTAAGGACTCCACAATCTGGGGTCCACAAGCACAGGAAGAGGCTTCGATCCGCATGAACTGGATCGACTTACCTGAAAGCTCTCGAGATCTTCTGCCACAGCTAGATGCACTTGCTGCAAAGCATCGCGCTAAGAGCCATGTGATTTTGTGTGGCATGGGTGGTTCATCCCTTGGCCCAGAGGTGATTGCTCAAACCTTTGCCAAGAAGTTATTTGTATTGGATTCGACCGATCCGGATTACATAGCCCACGCCTTGGAAATTGATCTTGCAAAGAGCGTCGTCGTGGTTAGTTCAAAATCAGGTTCAACAATTGAAACCGCATCTCAACGTGCGCTTTTTGAAGGAGCCTTTAGAGATGCAGGATTAAATCCTGTCGATCACATGGTCTTTGTTACAGATCCTGACTCACCGTTAGATAAGCAGGTGCGAGAGGGTGGCTTTACCGTTGTTAACGCAGACCCACATGTTGGCGGGCGTTTTAGTGTCTTGAGTCCATTTGGTTTAGTACCTGCTGCATTGATCGGAGTAGATGTTTCTGTCTTGCTCGACAATGCAAGCGATACCAAGAATGCTTTCTTTGCTGATTCACAAACAATGTGCGATATCGCTTATCTCTTGTCGCATGTATCCGATCAATATGTGACATTCACAGATGAGGCGTCTGGTATGCCCGGACTTAGCGACTGGATTGAACAATTAGTTGCGGAATCTACTGGAAAGAATGAGGTGGGTCGTCTTCCAATAGTTGCAGAGAGTTCTCACAATGGTCGCGAAGGTGGTGCCTTTGCAATCGCCTTCACAGGAAGCGCAGATCTCGTAGTTGAAGGTGATTTAGCTTCTCAGTTCATTGTGTGGGAGTGGGTTACAGCGCTAGTTGGCGCTGCTCTCGCAATCGATCCTTTTAACCAACCCAATGTAACTGAGGCAAAGGAGCAAACTTCAGCGCTGTTGAATGAGTGGAAAGGTATCCTGCCAACCTTTACCCCAGATCTAACTGATGGAGCGGTAGAAATCTTTGGCACTGGCAAGAATGCAACTGATGCCTTAACCCAATTAATTGCAGCGGTACCACAAGATGGCTACATCGCAGTTATGGCTTACCTTGATCGCCAAGATGATATTGCCGTTGCAGAGCTTCGTGCGATCTTGGCTGATAAATCTGGACGCCCGGTGACCTTTGGTTGGGGTCCACGTTTCCTCCACTCAACAGGTCAGTTCCATAAGGGCGGACAACAAAACGGTGTGTTCTTGCAAATTACTGGAGATGTAGAGAGGGATATTGCAATTCCTGGCCAAAGTTATGGTTTCAAAACCCTTCTAGCAGCCCAGGCGCTCGGTGATGGCAAAGCGCTGGCTTCAAGAAAATACCCACTACTTCGATTTAATCTTTCAAATCGTGCAGTGGGTATATCTGAATTACTTGATGCTGCTAAATCTCTGTAAGAGTTACTCGTCATCCTCGCCGCGAAGTTTGCGTAACGCTTCCTCGAGGAGCTTCTCGCCCTCAGCATCTGTACGACGCTCCTTTACATAGGCAAGGTGGGTCTTGTAAGGCTCATTCTTGATTGGGCTTGGAGGGTTGTTGCGATCGCGACCTGCAGGGTAGCCACACTTTGGGCAATCCCATTCAGCTGGAATAACAACTGTCTCTTCTACTGCAAATGAAGGGCGAACCTCATGTCCATTAGCGCAAAAATATGAAACATAAGCACGAGCGATTGAATCGCCACGCTCAGCTTCGCCCATTGGGCCTGCGCCAACACGACTTCCGCGAATTGCACTTGCCATGCGTATCCCCTTGTTTTACTTAACGATTGGATTAAAAATTTTTACTTAAGTACGAGCGAGAGCGCGACAACCAGCGCGAAACACAAGCCACCAGCAACGATTGTGATGCGATCAAGGTTCTTTTCAACAACTGACGAGCCACCGTAGTTGGATGAGACGCCACCACCAAATAGATCAGATAATCCGCTTCCCTTGCCCTTGTGAAGAAGTACCAAAAGGATCATGAGAACGCTCGTGATGACGAGTGCGATAGAGAGAGCTAGTTTCACTTTTCTTAAACTCCTAGTTCGTAGAGGGCAAGGATACCCGCCAAAAGGGGGTAATGCTTACTCCGTCACCGCGTGGAATTTAACGATCTTGGCCAATTCCTCAGGATCTAGGCTCGCGCCACCGATCAAAGCGCCATCAACATCTGGCTTCTTCATGATTTCTACAATATTTGAAGATTTCACAGAACCGCCATAAAGGATGCGCATGTTGGCCGCGATCTCAGGAGAGCCAATGCTCTCGATCTCCTCACGAATTGAGGCACATACCTCTTGAGCATCTTCTGGAGTTGCTGTCTTGCCTGTTCCAATCGCCCACACTGGTTCGTAAGCGATCACAATCTTCTTGAGCTCTGGCTTGGTAAAACCCTCTAGACCTGCGCGGATCTGACGAATCACATGGCTTACATGTGTTCCCGCCTCACGAATAGCTAACTCTTCACCAACACAAAAGATTGGAGTGAGTTCATTTGCAAGGGCTGCTTTAATCTTTCTATTGATGAGTGCATCTGATTCTTGATGAATTGCTCGTCGTTCTGAATGGCCGATCACCACAAAGGTGCAGCCAAGCTTGGCAAGCATAGAACCTGAGATATCTCCGGTAAATGCACCACTTGCTTCAGGTGAAAGATCCTGTGCACCGTATTGAAGTCGCAAACGATCTCCATCAACCAAGGTTTGAATAGAACGGATATCTGTAAAGGGAGGAATTACCGCGACATCTACAGCGTCGTAATCCTTATCCTCAAGACCATAAACCAACTTCTGAGCAACTGCGATCGCCTCTAGGTGATTGAGGTTCATCTTCCAGTTTCCTGCCATTAATGGTTTACGCATTGTCCGCTCCTATGTTCAGTCTCTTTAGATCAATTCAAGTGCTGTAAGGCCAGGAAGTTCCTTGCCCTCCAGATATTCAAGTGAGGCACCGCCGCCGGTAGAAATGTACCCGAACTGTGAGTCAGCAAAACCTAAGGCCCGAACCGCTGCGGCTGAGTCTCCACCACCTACAACTGAAATCCCAGAAACCTCAGTTAATGCCTGAGCAACAATCTTTGTTCCTGCAGCAAAGTTAGGAAATTCAAAGACGCCCATCGGACCATTCCAAAAGAGTGTCTTGCACTTAACAATCTCTGCAGCAAAAGCTGCGGCTGAAACTGGACCAATATCCAACCCCATTTGATCTGCTGGGATTGCATCGGCTGCAACCAAGGTAGGTGTTGCATCGGCTGCAAATGCAGGTGCCACCACAATGTCAGTTGGAAGCAAGAGCTTTACCCCATTTTTCTCAGCTGTCGCGATTAGGCCCTTAACAACATCAACCATCTCAGTTTCAACAAGTGAGGTTCCGATCTCCTTGCCTTGAGCCTTCAGGAAGGTAAAGACCATTCCTCCGCCAATAGCTAAAACATCTACCTTGCCCAGCAAGTTTTCAATAACACCAAGCTTGTCGGAAACCTTTGCACCGCCGAGAACAACTCCATAAGGGCGTTCTGGATTTTGAGTGAGCTTTTTCAAAACCTCAACCTCAGCTGCAACTAACTTTCCAGCTGCATGTGGAAGTAATTTCGGTAGATCAAATACCGATGCATGCTTGCGGTGAACTGCACCGAAACCATCGCCAACATAGAAATCCGCAAGCTGTGCGAGATCGGCAGCAAAAGCTGCACGCTCTGACTCCTCTTTGCTAGTCTCTGCAGCACTAAAACGAATATTTTCGAGTAGAAGAATCTCACCAGCCTTCAGTGATGCAGCTGCGTTAGTTACAGCAGCTCCTGTTACCTCGCCAGTGAACTTAACTTCACGACCGAGTAATTCGGATAAACGCTTTGCAACTGGTGTTAAAGAAAGTTCTGGTTTAGCTTCACCCTTGGGACGACCTAGGTGTGCCGCAATTACAAGTGATGCACCCTTTTCAAGTAAAGCTTGAATAGTAGGAAGCGAGGCTTTAATACGTCCATCATCCTTAATGACCCCCTCTTTCAAAGGAACATTGAGGTCGCAACGAAGAAAGACCCGCTTTCCTGCTACATCAATTGTTGAAAGATCTGGCATTACAGAGATTTGCCAACGTAATCGATCAAGTCAACGAGACGGTTTGAGTAACCCCATTCGTTGTCATACCAACCAACGATCTTGACCTGGTTACCAATTACCTTGGTAAGACCTGCGTCGAAGATACATGATGATGGATCGGTCACGATATCTGAAGAAACGATTGGATCTTCAGTGTATGAAAGGAATCCCTTAAG
>JACCDU010071302.1_pt1 | contig 18224 bp, 14 predicted proteins | sample 7446081 | NCBI WGS metagenome assembly JACCDU01 (sample SAMN15323447, study PRJNA562643) | freshwater metagenome | isolation source: river surface water | place: USA:Blue River Watershed | collected 2017-08-17
AAATGAATATTCACGAATACCAAGCAAAAGAAATTCTAAAAGGCTACGGGGTAAGAATTCAAGAAGGAATTGTTATTGATAAAATCGAGGATTCGATTTCGGCAGCTGAAGCATTAAAAGCACAAACGGGAACAGGTTGGTTTGTAGTAAAAGCACAAATTCACGCTGGTGGTCGCGGTAAAGGAGGAGGAGTGAAGTTGGCAAAGAATTTAGATGAAGTAAAAGAAAGAGTATCCCAAATTCTTGGTATGCAATTAATTACACACCAAACGGGTCCTGAAGGGAAAAAAGTTAATAAGGTGTTAATTAGTGAAGATGTATACTATCCAGGCGCATCTGAGCCGAAAGAATATTATATTTCTATTCTTTTAGATCGTGGTCGGGCATGTAATGTAATCATGGCCTCTACAGAAGGAGGAATGGATATCGAGGAGGTTGCAGAGCATACTCCCGAGAAAATTGTCAAAGAATGGATCGATCCTCGCGTAGGATTACAAGATTTCCAAGCGCGTAAAGTGGCATTTTTGTTAGGCTTAAGTGGTCAAGCATTTAAGGAGATGGTTAAGTTTATTCAATCACTTTACCGTGCTTATGTTGAAACAGATTCGTCTATGTTTGAAATCAATCCTGTATTGAAGACATCAGACGACAAAATATTAGCAGTAGATGCGAAGGTTAACTTGGACGACAATGCATTGTATCGTCACAAAGATTTAGCTGTACTTCGCGATATCGAGGAGGAAGATCCATTAGAAGTTGAAGCTTCAGCAAATGACTTAAATTATGTTAAGCTTGATGGAAATGTTGGTTGCATGGTTAATGGAGCTGGTTTGGCGATGGCAACAATGGATATTATTAAACTTTCTGGTGGCCATCCCGCTAACTTTTTAGATGTTGGGGGTGGAGCAAATGCCAAAACGGTAGAAGCTGGTTTCCGTATCATCTTACAAGATCCGAATGTTAAGGCTATCTTAATTAATATTTTTGGTGGTATTGTTCGTTGTGATCGTGTAGCGAATGGTGTTGTAGAAGCCTATAAAAATATTGGAGAAATTAACATACCAATTATTGTACGTTTGCAAGGAACAAATGCAGAAGAAGGTGCTGCTATTATTAATAATTCAGGCTTGAAAGTATTCTCAGCTGTTTTATTAAAAGATGCCGCTAAATTAGTTTCTGAAGTATTAAAATAGTTTCGGATGAAAATCATTTGTGTTGGTAGAAATTACGTGGACCATATTAAAGAGCTATCGAACGATAGGCCTACAGATCCCGTAATTTTTATCAAACCGGATACTGCTTTAATAGACTCTTCTCAAGCTTTTTATTACCCATCATTTTCAAATGATGTGCACTACGAACTAGAATTAGTCTATCGAATAGGGAAAGTCGGGAAAAATATCGAGGCCAAATTTGCCCATAAATACATTGATGCGATTGGTTTAGGAATTGATTTTACAGCTCGTGATGTACAAACACGCTTAAAAGAAAAGGGTTTACCTTGGGAAAAAGCAAAGGCATTTAATGGGTCGGCTTTTGTATCAACGATGCAAGCTATTCAAGGATTTGATTTAGTAGAACCCATTGAATTTGAGCTTCAAAAGAATGGAGAAATAGTCCAACAAGGAAATTCAAATTTAATGATCTGGAATATTGCCGAATTGATTGAAGATATCTCAAAATATTTTACCTTGAAAACGGGTGATTATATCTTTACAGGTACACCTGCAGGGGTAGGTCCGCTTACAGTAGGGGATCAATTAAGTGGATATTTATCCGGAAATAAATTATTCGATTTATCAATTAAATAATATGGAATTAACAATTGGTAATTCGTCTCCTATCTTAGAATTTGTAGATTCAACAGGAAAAGCCTTCAACTTAGTTGGCAAAAAAACTGTATTGTACTTTTACCCAAAAGACAATACGCCCGGTTGTACTGCTCAAGCTTGTAATTTGAATGAAAACCTAGATTATTTGGCATCCAATGGATATCAAGTAGCAGGTGTGAGTGTTGATTCAGTTAAATCGCACGAAAAATTTATTTCCAAGTATCAATTAAAATTTCCACTGATTGCCGACGAATCGCATGAAATTGTAGAAGCGTTTGGTGTTTGGGTAGAAAAATCCATGTATGGTAGAACCTATATGGGAATAGCACGGACTACTTTTTTGTTCGACCAAAATGGAATAATTACAGACATTATCACGAAGGTGGATACCAAAAATCATATACAACAAATCCACTGATTGAATTACTATGCAAACAATAGAATTACAAAAAGTCGCTTCCCAGGTACGCCGGGATATTTTACGCCAAGTTCATGGATGCCAGTCGGGTCACCCGGGTGGATCTTTAGGTTGCACAGATTTATTGGTTGAATTATACTTCAACTCGATGAATCTAAAAACTAATGCATCTGGACAAGTTGAATTCAATATGAGTGGTTTGAACGAAGATGTATTCTTTCTTTCAAACGGGCATATTTCGCCCTTGCTTTATAGTGTTTTAGCGCGTCGTGGTTACTTTCCTGTAGCTGAATTAGCTACTTTTCGTAAGCTAAACACTCGTTTACAAGGACATCCGACACCTCACGAACACCTTGAAGGAATTCGTATTGCTTCAGGCTCTTTAGGACAAGGACTTAGCGTGGCTATTGGCGTTGCGCAAGCTAAGAAACTAAATGGTGACAATTCAACTGTTTATTGCTTAATGGGTGATGGAGAACAGAATGAAGGTCAAGTTTGGGAAGCAGCGATGTATGCTCCACATCATGATGTGAATAATTTAATTGCTTTTATTGACGAGAATGGCCAACAAATTGATGGCCCGACAGAGAAAGTGATGAATAACTTAGATCTTGAGGCCAAATACAAGGCTTTCGGATGGCAAGTATTACGTGTTGATGGCAACGAAATGGGAGCTATATCACAAATTATTCAAGATGCTAAAGGCCTTTTGGTTAATAAGAAACCGGTTATGGTTATTATGAAGACTGAAATGGGCGCAGGTGTCGATTTTATGATGCATAGCCATAAGTGGCACGGGGTTGCTCCAAATGATGAGCAATTAGCTTTAGCATTAGGTCAATTAGAAGAAACATTGGGAGATTATTAATACATAAAAATGGCATTATTTACCTACGAAACGAAAAAAGATACACGTTCAGGCTTTGGAGCTGGAATGGAATATTTAAGTGTTAACAACCCCAAAGTTGTAGCTTTGTGTGCTGACTTAATTGGTTCTTTAAAATTAGAAGCATTTATAAAAAATTCACCTGAGCGTTTTTTCCAAACGGGAATTGCAGAGGCTAATATGATTGGTTTAGCAGCAGGTTTATCAATTGGAGGGTATGTTCCTTTTGCAACAACTTTTGCAAATTTTGGTACTGGTCGTGTATATGATCAAATCCGTCAATCAGTTGCCTACTCTGGAAAGAATGTTAAAATAGCTTGTTCCCATGCGGGTTTGACATTGGGAGAAGATGGAGCAACGCACCAAATATTAGAAGATATTGGATTAATGAAAATGCTTCCAGGCATGGTCGTTATTAATCCTTGTGACTACAATCAAACAAAAGCAGCAACCATTGCTGTTGCTGAATATGAGGGCCCAGTTTATTTACGCTTTGGTCGTCCAGTTGTCCCTGTATTCACTCCCGAAAATCAGAAATTTGAAATAGGGAAGGCTTTACACTTAATCGAAGGCACAGATGTGAGTATTTTTGCTACTGGTCATTTGGTGTGGGAAGCAATCATTGCAGCTGAAATCCTCTTAGAAAAGGGTATTCATGCGGAAGTTATTAATATCCATACAATTAAGCCTTTAGATACAACAGCTATTCACGCTTCAGTTGCTAAAACGGGTTGTGTTGTTTCTGCAGAAGAACATCAAATCAATGGTGGTTTGGGTGATTCTATTGCTCAATATCTAGCATTAAATCTACCATCGCCACAAGAATTTGTTGGTGTAAATGATTCATTTGGTGAATCAGGTAAGCCGGCTGACCTAATGGAAAAATACGGCTTAAATGCACAAGCAATTGCCGAAAAAGCAATTAAAGCCATCGCTAGAAAGAAGGTCTAGAAAGGATAACCAATTCCTATATTAAATTCAATTGGGTTCTCTCCGCTACTCCAAGTAGTTTTCGAGAGAACCCATTTTTCATTTGTTTGATTTGCGGGATTTATAGCTTTTGAAGCTAAATCAAGACGTAGTAGAAAAAAATCAAAATCCCAACGGACCCCAAAGCCCGTCCCAACTGCAATTTCATTTAAAAAAGTATCAGCACTGAAATTTCCAACCTGATTCGATTGACCGTGATCTACATTCCAAATATTTCCAGCATCAATAAATAGGGCTCCGTTGATTTTACCTAAAAATTGAATGATTGGGAAACGATACTCTACTGAGCTTTCAAGTATCATGCTACCTGGTTGTTCAATGAGATTATTGGTAGAATTATATCCCCCAGGCCCTAATCTGCGTGGTTTCCATGCTCGAATACTACTTGGTCCACCGATAAAGAAATTTTTCTCATAAGGTAATTGGTACCCATTTTCGGCACCATAAGCGTATGCTAACCCAGCATTCAATTTAAAGGCCATTTGGCTTTTAGCATGTCTGCCTAGTAATATATATTTTCGGTAGTCTACATTCATTCGCAAATAACGATAAAATTGAATTTCCTGATTACTTTTTAAAATATTTTCAATGAAAGTGAGTTTTTTATTCCCTATTAAATTCAAACTAGTCCCACCTGATTCCAAGTTAATTAAAAGGGATTTACCTGAAACAAGTGTATTGGAAGGTAAAAATGATCGATGGTTGAATTGAAAATTAATGCTGGATACAAAGCTTGGATTAAAACTGCGATATAGATTATTTCCCTTTAACCTAAGCTCTTCTAAATATGAAATAAAAGCATCTGAAGTAGGCGTTTTGGGGTAATTCGTATTCAATAAATTTAAGTCAACTAAGGATAATTGAAAATATTGATTACTAGATTTCTTCCAATTATAGCGTTGAAATAGCTTGATATTTGTACGCGTATATTCAGGCCGATCGATATAATCATAACCCAGACCTATTTGCGTTTGAGAAGCTGTAAGGGATTGTTTCCATGCGTCTAAGCGTCGAGGAATAAATAGGGAAGGCAAATTCAAGGTTGTACTTAAATTTAACTCGAGATTCCTACGCGTGGTTTCCGTATTTATAAAACCCGTTTGTGCTTCGAATCCAATTCGACCTGTAAAGTCTAAATAATCTAAGTACGAAAAGACTTGTCGTACTTTTAAGGAATTTGTTAAAAACGGTCCAGGAATTCCTCTAAATACGCTTCCTCCTAACTCTGATGAAAAGGTATATTTATTGTTTTTGACTAATTCTATTTTAGGATATACTTTTGTGGAACTTGTGTCAAATGTTAAATTGACTGTTTTAAATTGGTCAGTAGCGTAAATATTAAGCAAACTCTGGTTTACTTTTTCAAGCGAATAGACATCACCTTCTTTGAAATTGATAATTCGCTTTAGCTGGGTAGAATTGATGGAACGCTTAACCCAGGTTTGAGATTCGTCCATCTGGTTCATAGAGGTCTCGTCAATTTTTAATGAACCGAATCGAAATACGCGATCATAACTTCTTGCAGGGTTATTTATATAATTTGCTGCTGGTATTTTATATATCAAACCAACACGACTTAATGACGAATCACGCAAGTCATTTAGGTAAATACCAATTACCTCGGGTGAAAAATAGAAATATCCTCGGTTCTTAAAATAGGTAGTTAATTCGTTTTTTTGTTGACCAATTGCGTCAATTGATAATGCTTTATTCTTTTTGATCAGACTGAATTTCTGCAAGTAATTAGAGACAGATAAAGCTAATTGAGGATTATCAATCAAAATTGAATCTTCTAAGGAAAACAAACTTTGGGAACCTTCGTCTATCGTAAAATTGACCACTTTCATTGAATTACCTGTCATGGCATAATCAACTTGATTCTTTAAAAATCCATTTTTCCTATAATAAGCCTTTAAATTAGCTTTAATAGTACTTAACGAAAACGTATCTAGCAGTAAAGGGCTTCGCTTAAAAAATTGAATACTAGCAGCCTTTTGACCTAATGAATCTTTTTTATGTCTTTTATTCGCTAAAAAAGAATTTACGCGAATAAACAAGAAAGACTTATTACTTTCTTTTAATCCACTTATATTTGTTTTGATTTCTTCGTTTGTCATTACCTTGTTTCCATGAATAGTAATTTTCCTAATGGTATTTGGAGGTAATTGATAAGAAGTCAATGATTGACATGAAAGGCATACAAACCAAAGTAGAACAACAATAACAGCAGATACCTTTTTCACAATTTCTTAATGCTAACGAATAGACAAATAAAGTTAATTAATTCCCTACATTCTAAAAAAGGAAGAATAGATAATCAATTATTTTTAGTGGAAGGGGAGAAGGCCGTGTTAGAGCTTGTTCAATCAACTATTCAAGTTGAATTTGTAGTTACTTCTGATTTTTTTGCCAGCAAATATTCAACTCTGTTTTTACATACCGAATTATATATTGAAGAGGAATCTTCCTTGCAAAAACTTTCCACTCTTGTAACTAATTCTTTTGGTTTTGCTGTCGTATCCATGCAACAATTTAATTTTGAATTGGAATTTCAGAATCAAATTACAGTTGTCTTAGATGGAATTCGTGATCCTGGAAATTTGGGTACGATTATTCGAATTTGTGATTGGTATGGAATTAAACAAATCGTATTATCGCCTGATTGTACTGATTATTTCAACCCTAAGGTTATTGCCGCATCAATGGGTTCGTTTAGCCGAATACATTTTAAATATATGGATTTAGAACAACTATTTAGAGGCAACTCAAATATACCGGTGCTAGGAGCATTGTTAGATGGTGATGATATTCATTCCATTGCATTTCCTACAGCATGCTTTCTGTTATTTGGAAATGAATCTAATGGAATAAGACTTGAAAATCTACCCTTTATTAGTCAAAAAGTTACTATTCCTAAATATGGAAATGCTGAATCGCTTAATGTAGGGATTTCTACTGCCATATTTTTAGACAACCTGAGAAGGAATTAATCCTCTTTTTTTAAATAGGCTTCGATGTAATAATGAGCAATATACAAGATCGGCGTAAATAGTATTGCAACAACGAATTTGTATAGGTAGTTATTTAATGATACATTAAACCATTGTCCTATCGTCCAATTTCCAAAAAGATAGAATGCTACTCCAATAACCAAAAAACTATCAATTAATTGTGAAATTAGCGTGGAGCCCGTAGCTCGTAGCCAAATCATTTTGCTTCCTGTTTTCGCCTTAATTCTTTCAAATATAACAGCATCAACTATTTGACTTACAAGGAAAGCGAATAAAGAACCGCTTATAATACCTAAGCCTTGTCTGAAAATTCGACTAAATGCTTCGTTAATGTCAAAGTTTGTACCTCCACGATTTGTTTCTAACCAGAAATCTGCTGGTATGAGTAAGGTGGCTACGTAAATGATGATAAACGAATAGGCAATAAATCCTGCAGTTGTAAATGATATAAATCTAACGCCCTTTTTTCCGAAATAATCATTAATGATATCGGAAACAATAAATACGATAGGCCAATTTAGAGCTCCTGCCGTTTGATTTAAATCCCAAAATGTTCCCCAACTCGTTGGCAGGTGTAAGGGCATTAAACCCAAACTTTTTTCTATACTTACAATTTTCACACCAATAATTTCAGCAATGATCGCATTCGTTAGAAATATCCCAAATAAGAATATGAATAACTTTTGCTTGCGAGAAAATTGTTGGAAAATCATAAACGGTGATTATCGAAATGCAAAGCTATCTTATCTAATGCGACAGTTAGTTGTTCAACATGTGGAAGAAAGACTATCCTAAAATGATCTTTTTCTTTGTAATTAAAGCCTTGGCCGCCAACAACTAATATTTTTTGCTCTTCCAATAAGGACATAACAAAATGATTATCATCTTCAAAATCAAATTGACTCAAATCAAATTTAGGGAATAAATACAATGCCCCCTTGGGCTTTACGCAAGAAACTCCCGGTATTGCATTTAATTTATCTGTAGCTAAATTCATTTGTCGGGCTAAGCGACCAGTAGGTAAAACTAGATCATTTATAGATTGATATCCACCGAGCGCAGTTTGAATTCCTACCTGAGTAATCACATTAGCACAAAGACGGGTACTAAATAAAAAATTCAACCCTTCAATGTAATTTTTAGCTTTGTGTTTGGCTCCTGTGAGTATCATCCAACCACCTCTAAAACCAGCCGCACGATAATTTTTCGATAAACCACCCATCGTGCAAATTAGAATTTCTTCACTTAATCCAGCAGCTGAATGGTGCTTATTCCCATCAAAAAGTATTTTGTCATAAATTTCATCTGCAAATAGCAACAATTTATGTTTCTCGGCCACCTTGACGATATTATCGATCGTTTCTTTAGTATAAACAGCACCAGTTGGATTATTTGGATTAATGATGACCAAAGCTTTCGTTTTACTCGTAATCTTGGCTTCTATGTCCAATATGCTAGGATTCCAGTCGGTCTGCTCATCGCATTTGTAATGAACGGCCTTTCCTCCAGCTAAACCCACAACAGTTGTCCATAAAGGATAGTCTGGAGAAGGGATAAGCACCTCATCGTCTGCATTTAATAAAGCCGTTAAAACTAAAGAAATCAACTCACTTACACCGTTTCCAATGTAAATGTCTTCAATCATAATATTTTTAACCCCTTGATTTTGATAATACTGCATGACAGCTTTCCGTGCTGCAAACAAGCCTCGCGAATCAACATAACCCTGCGCTTGCCGAATATTAACTATAATATCATGTACAATTTCATCGGGGGTTTCAAAGCCGAATGCTGCGGGGTTTCCGATATTTAATGAAGTAATTTTATAGCCCTGGTTTTGAAGAGCAATTGCCTTTTCATAAACGGGACCCCTAATCTCATATTTGAGATTATCCAATCGAGAACTTTTGTATATATCCATCTAAATGTAATAGAAATGTAAAAATAGTAATTTACTTTTGATAGTTACTTGGCCTTTCGCATGATTTTTACCAATTTCCGATACCTTTTATTGATATTCTTTTTACTCAGTATTGTCTTTCAATACCTTCGTTATATACGTATCGCCAAAAATAAATTTAGAATTTCTGGTATTTTATTAATTAAAATTCTGATAAGATCGATCATTTTTTTCCTATTTATTATCGCTTCAAAAGCATTAATAAATAGGAATAATACGAATCAGCGCATCAATCAAAAAGCCTTGTTTGTTATTAAAACTAAGAATTCAACAGGTTTTAACTTAACTGAAGATGATCAAATCAATATCATTACGAGAGTTCCTCCAACAAAATTTAATCAACTAGAAATTTGTCTTTTTAATACTTCGGATTATCAATTTTATCAATTTATTCCACCAACTTCCTCAACTACATTTTTGCATCTACTTAAAATAGAAAGGCCATTTTCACGCGTTTTGCAAAAAAAAGCAATGCCACAAATGCATTCTTTCCATCAATCAAAACGAATTGAAGTTTATGAAAATCTGAATAATCAATGGGTTCTAAGCGATACGAATCAGGAAGATTTTAACTTATTCGAATTTTTAAATGAGGAAAATGCATATCTGTCACCGTATTTGCTACATTATTTGTTAATTTTGATATTATGTTTGTTATGCCTAGATATAGGTATTAAATATCGAATACTTAAAATATAGCTGTGTTTTCATCCTTATTTTATATCATTATTTTATTCATTCAAACCGTCTATGCGGAGAGTAATTTTAGGTATAATCAACAAATTGGAAGAATCAATTCATTGGTTTCCCATGGGAATTATATTGAAGCATATCAAAATATTAGGTCACTGGAACAGAAAAGTATCTTTACTATTAATGATTTAACGCGTATGCGGAGGAATTTGGCCTTAAAGGTTCACGCAAATAATTTAGATGTAGATTATAAACCGAGAACTTTAAATGAGTATGTTGTTAGGTCACTTTCTCATTACCAAAATAAAGAATTTTCGCATTCATTATCATTTTGTAGATCCATTATAGTTGAAAAACCTATTGTTTCTGATTCAATGATTAAGCTGTTTGAAATAATTGCAGAACAAGTTCCTGACGAAAAAAGGGTAAACCCACTGAATAATCAACTTAATTCAGTTAAAAATTTGCGTTTAAATGAAGCATTGAATTTGCTTGATTTGATGAAAAGAAAAGAAAAAACATTATTTTAATTTTTAATTATGTCACAATCACCCTTGGCATTCCCAGGCCAGAAATCATTTTATCAAGGAAAGGTTCGAGATGTATATGCATTTGGAAAGTATTTGTTAATGATTACTTCAAATAGAATCTCCGCATTCGATGTCGTTCTTCCACGAGAAATACCTTATAAAGGACAAGTTTTAAACCAAATTGCTGCACATTTTCTTAAGGCTACTGCTGATATTGTCCCTAATTGGCTTTTGAATTCACCCGCTCCAAACGCGGCTTTTGGGTTAGCATGTGAACCTATTCCAATTGAAATGGTTGTTCGCGGTTATTTAGTAGGTCATTTATGGCGCGAGTATAAATCGGGTAAGAGAGAAGTTTGCGGCGTAATTTTACCAGATGGACTTAAGGAAAATCAAAAATTACCGAATCCAATTATTACCCCTACAACTAAAGCAAGTGAAGGGCATGATGAAGATATTTCGATAAAAGAAATACTAAATCTGGGAATTGTTAGCCCGGCTGTTATGTCGGAACTGGAGGATAAAACATTTGCATTATTTGCTCGAGGCCAACAAATGGCAGATGAAAAGGATTTAATTTTAGTTGACACAAAGTATGAATTTGGTTTTTATGAAGGTAAAATCATGTTAATGGATGAGATCCACACCCCTGATTCATCACGCTATTTTTACAAGGCTCCATATCAATCTCTTTTTGATGCAGGTAAGCCACAAAAACAGCTGTCCAAAGAATTCGTAAGAGAATGGCTAATTGCTAATAATTTTCAAGGTAAAGAGGGGCAACAGATGCCTCAGATTAGCGATGAATTTGTTAATCAAATTTCAGAACGATACATTTTACTCTTTGAAGAAATCACTGGGAGAAAATTCGTAAAAGAGCCATTGTCAAAGAATTACGTACAAGATATTTATAATCAAATTTCATCTTTTATTTAATATGTCAGCAAAGATTTACCAACTCGAGCAAAATGAAAGTTATGCCCTAATTGAATGGTTAGGAGAGGAGTTAATTCAAGAAAATTACGAAGAGTTAGAATTAGCAGTACGTTTACTTTTCAAGAAAGAATATACCAATATGATTCTTAATTTAGGAAAGGTTCAAACCTTAGATGGTTTTGGCGTTTCAGCTATTCGTAAAGCAACCAAAATTTGTACGAATGAATTAGGATTGTTTGTTGTTGTGTCTAAAAACGATGACATAATAGATCGGCTAGATCAAGCGAAGATTGAGAATTTAACAATAATGAATACCAATCAAGAGGGAGTAGATGCTATCTATTTGAATGACTTAGAAAATGATTTTGAGGATGAATCAGATGCTAATACAGACGAATTGGGTATTGATGGCAGCGATTACGGTGATGACTACTAAAATTTAATAGTACTATTTAAAGAATAACTATATCGCAAAAGTGATATTTAATTATTCCGTAGAATATTTTGCTAGAATTGATTTTAGCCAAATATATTTTTAGTTAAATTTGAAATATGTGCTTATTCTATTGAATATTCACTTAGATTAAGATAATTCTCAATTACATTTATTTATTTTTCTGTTAGAATAATTATATAATATTATGAATAACATTGCCGGCGAGGGTCTTTATAGAAAAGAATTTGAACACGATGCATGTGGAATCGGTTTTGTAGCAAGCATGAAAGGGATTAAGTCTCATCGTATTGTTCAAGATTCGATTAAAATGCTGATTCGCATGGACCATCGAGGAGCATGTGGATGTGATCCAAATTCTGGAGATGGTGCTGGAGTATTATTACAAATTCCGCATGAATTTCTTTTAGAAGAATCTCGTCATTTAGGTTTTTCACTCCCATCTCCAGGTAAATATGGAGTTGGAATGATCTTTTTCCCAAATCAGGAAGGTTTAATTAAAGAATGTAAAGAAGTCATAGAGCGTAAAGCTAAAAAATTAGGATTACGCTTAATTGGATATCGTATTGTCCCTGTTGATAATGGTGATATTCAAGGTGCGGATTCAGGGAAAGCAGAACCTTCCATTCAGCAATTGTTTATTGAACGTCCTGAAACTTGCGCGACAGAAATTGATTTTGAACGTAAACTTTACATTTTCCGACAATATGTAACCCGTTTGTTGAATGATACGATTCCCGCTTTAGAAAAGAATTTTTACTTCACATCTTTGTCTTGCCGTACCATTATTTATAAAGGTATGTTGACAACGATGCAAGTTCCTGGTTATTTTAAGGACTTACACGAAGAAAATTTCACTTCAGCTTTAGCTATCGTTCATTCGCGTTTTTCTACCAATACATTCCCCGAATGGAAGTTGGCACAACCTTTCCGTTTTATCGCTCACAATGGTGAAATTAACACTGTAAAGGGTAATTCGTCATGGATGCAGGCGCAATCGGCTTTATTTTCTAGTAAATTCTTTACCCAAGAAGAACTCGACATGATTCTTCCGGTATGTAGTTTAGGACAATCCGATTCGGCTATTTTAGATAATGCCATTGAATTATTGTATCTGAGCGGACGTTCATTACCACATGTCATGATGATGTTGATTCCAGAAGCTTGGGATGGTAACGACAGTATGGCTAATTATAAGCGCGATTTCTATGAATATCACGCAGCCATGATGGAACCTTGGGATGGTCCAGCGAGTATTTCATTTACGGATGGTAAAATGATTGGTGCTACCTTAGACCGTAATGGTTTACGCCCATCACGTTATTGGGTTACAAATGATGATCATGTTATCATGGCTTCTGAAGCAGGAGTATTAGATCTAGATCCTTCAAGTATCGTTTCAAAGGGGCGTTTACAACCCGGAAAGATGTTTGTTGTTGATATGGAGCAAGGGCGCATTATTCCTGATGAGGAGTTGAAGGAGAAAATCTGCCAACAGCAGCCTTATGGTGAATGGTTGCGTGAAAATAAAATTCGTGTTGAAGATTTACCTGAAGCAGGAAGTGAATACCGTCAGCCTAAGGCGACAGAATTAATTTCGCGCCAACAAATTTTTGGGTTTTCAACAGAAGATATTCGGATTGTTCTGACACAAATGGCAGAAACGGGTAAGGAGGCATTAGGCTCTATGGGTATTGATACTCCATTGGCGGTGCTTTCAGATAAGGCTCAACATCTATCATCTTATTTCAAGCAATTATTTGCTCAAGTTACCAACCCGCCAATCGATCCCATTCGTGAACGAATGGTTATGTCTTTATTGACCGACATAGGTGGCTTATCCAATTTATTAGAAGAAAGCCCTAATCATTGCAAGCAAATTGAAATTCAGCAACCCGTGTTGCGCAATAAGGAAGTAGAGAAAATTCGTTGGATTGATCATGAGAACTTTCAAACAAAATCTATTCACATAACATTCCGCGCTTCCGAAGATGCAGGAGTTTTGAAAAAAGCGCTAGAACGAATTTGTCAATATGCAGAAGATGCGGTGGATGATGGTTATTCAATTATTTTATTAACAGACAGGGGAGTAGATTCATCACATGCGCCAATTCCTTCCTTATTAGCATTAGGTGCAGTTCATAATCATTTAAATCGTACAAAAAAGCGCGCGAAAGTAGGTATTATCGTCGAAGCTGGTGATGTTTGGGAAACACATCATTTTGCCACATTAATTGGTTACGGAGCTTCAGCTGTGAATCCGTACATGGCATTCGAAACAATTCGTGCCATGAAAGAGACAAATTTGGTTGATCAATCGCTCTCATATGAGAAATTGGAATACAATTATATTAAAGCTGTGAATGGGGAATTGTTAAAGGTGTTCTCCAAAATGGGAATATCAACTTTGCAATCCTATCAAGGCGCTCAAATTTTCGAAATTTTAGGTATAGGTAAAGAAGTCGTTGATTCTTATTTCAGCGGTTCAATTAGTCGGATAAATGGGATTGATTTAGATACTATCGCTAAGGAAGCTTTAGTAAAGCATCAAGCAGGTTATGAATTACTTAAATCTGAATATCCCAAATTAGAAGTTGGTGGAATTTATCAATGGAAGCAGCGTGGCGAAGAACATTTGTTTAATCCCGCAACGATTCACTTATTACAACAAGCCACCAAATCAAATGATTATGCAGTATATAAGAAATATGCTCAAATCATTGATGACCAGACGAAAAAGGCGATTACGCTTCGTGGACTATTGCGATTTAAATCCGCTCAATCGATTTCCATAGACGAAGTTGAGCCGATAGAAAACATTTTAAAACGTTTTGCAACAGGTGCGATGTCATTTGGCTCCATCTCATATGAAGCACATACGACATTAGCGATAGCTATGAATCGCATTGGTGGCAAATCAAACACAGGAGAAGGGGGAGAAGATCCTATCCGTTTTGAATCAATGGCGAACGGAGATTCAATGAATTCAGCAATTAAGCAAGTAGCATCAGGTCGCTTTGGTGTGACTGCTAATTATTTGACGAATGCCAAAGAATTGCAAATCAAGATGGCTCAAGGAGCTAAACCGGGAGAAGGAGGGCAATTACCGGGTCACAAGGTTGATGATTGGATTGGAAAAACGCGTCATTCAACGCCAGGAGTAGGTTTAATTTCACCTCCACCTCACCACGATATTTATTCAATTGAAGATTTAGCTCAGTTGATTTTTGATTTAAAGAATGCAAACCGAGCAGCTAGAATATCAGTAAAATTAGTTTCTGAAGCGGGCGTGGGTACCATTGCGGCAGGTGTAGCAAAAGCTCATGCGGATCATATTTTAATTGCTGGTTATGATGGCGGTACTGGGGCGTCTCCTTTATCATCAATTCGCCATGCAGGTTTACCTTGGGAGTTGGGCTTAGCTGAAACTCACCAAACATTGGTTAAAAATAAATTGCGTGGACGTGTAACTGTCCAAACGGATGGTCAAATCAAGACGGGTCGAGACATTGCTATTGCAGCCTTATTGGGAGCTGAAGAATTTGGAGTAGCTACAGCTGCATTAGTAACAGCGGGTTGTATCATGATGCGAAAATGTCATTTAAATACATGCCCAGTAGGTGTTGCCACACAAAATCCTGAATTACGCGCTTTGTATACCGGTAAACCAGAGGATGTTGTAAATCTATTCCATTTCTTAGCGCAAGATATGCGTGAAATTATGGCTGAATTAGGTTTCAGAACATTAGAAGAAATGGTTGGTCGTGTTGACCTGTTAGAAATGACAGATTTATCAAACCATTGGAAATTTAAACATGTTGATTTATCGCCAATATTAACTCCAGCTATACGTGAAGAAGGAGTTGCAGTAGTGAAGTCGGAGGAACAAGATCACGGGTTAGCTGATCAATTAGATTGGCAAATTCTTAAAATTGCCCAACAAGCGATTGATACGAAAAAGGCAGTTTATGGAGAATTACCTATTATAAATGTTAATCGTTCAGTTGGTACGATTATCTCCAACGAGATAACAAAGAAATATGGCGAAAAGGGTTTGCCTGCTGATACAATCCATATTAAATTTAATGGTACTGCGGGTCAATCATTTGGTGCATTCTCTGTAAAAGGATTAAAACTTGAAATTGAGGGAGATGCGAATGACTACATTGGTAAAGGAATGTGTGGTTCAACTATCATAGCCTACCCATCTCAATTTGCTCAATTTACTGCCGCAGAAAATAGTATCGTAGGAAATGTTAGTTTTTATGGAGCAACGTCTGGCGAGGCTTATTTAGCAGGGATGGCAGGTGAGCGTTTCTGTGTTAGGAACTCAGGAGCTAAGGTAGTCGTAGAGGGTATCGGAGATCATGGATGCGAATATATGACAGGAGGACTCGTGATCATTCTCGGAGCTACTGGTCGTAATTTTGGTGCCGGAATGTCTGGTGGAGTTGCCTATATTTTGGATGAGAAAAATGATTTTGATGCCAAAGTAAATAGAGAAATGGTTGAAATTTCAGAAATGACGCCTGAAGACACTTCAATTGTTAGAATGTATTTAGAAAAGCACATTGAATTAACTCATTCAATGAAAGGCAAGTCTATTATGGACAATTTCGAGGCATCTGTGAGTTTGTTCAAAAAGGTTTTACCTGTTGATTATCGTAATGCATTGTCTTCTAGACACTTAAGCATTACAGATGTATTAAATGATAAAGATCGGGTTTATCAAGATATTCAAATTGATTTAAAAAAATAGTAAAATGGGGAAGCCAACTGGATTTTTAGAAGTTGATCGTAAAACAGCGTTAAAACGTCCTGTTTCAGAACGTATAACAGATTATAAAGAAATAGAACTACTTGCTACGCCTCAAGAGACAGAAGATCAAGCGAGTCGGTGCATGGATTGTGGTACTCCATTTTGTCATAATGGTTGCCCTTTAGGAAATATTATTCCTGAATTTAACGATGCCGTTTTTGAACAAAACTGGAAATATGCGTTTGAAATTTTGGTTTCAACAAACAACTTTCCCGAGTTTACCGGTCGAATTTGTCCGGCACCTTGTGAATCAGCTTGTGTTTTAGGAATTAATAAACCTGCTGTTGCGATTGAAATGATTGAAAAGTCGATCATAGAAAAAGCATATAAGGAGGGCTGGGTTATTCCACATGTTCCAGCCAAGCGAAGTGGCAAAAAAGTAGCGGTGGTAGGTTCAGGACCTGCAGGTTTAGCAGCAGCAAGCCAATTAAATAAAGCTGGTCATTTAGTCACTGTATTTGAACGTGCCGATCGTATTGGAGGATTATTGCGATTTGGGATTCCAGATTTCAAATTGGATAAAACGACAATTGATCGTCGCGTTGCAATCATGGAACAGGAGGGGATTGTATTTAAAACAAATACATCCATAGGACAAGACATTAAATTAGCAAAATTACAGCAAGAATTTGATGCAATTGTTTTATCAACGGGTTCTACAACGCCTCGATTAATTCAAGCCAAAGGGAATGATGCTATTGGAATATTTCCTGCCATGGAATTCTTGTCCCAACAGAACAAACGAGTTTCTGGGATAGAAGTAATCAAAAACCACAAAGGAGAAAAGTATACGCACGGTGAAATTATTGCTACCAATAAACATGTTGTCGTCATAGGTGGGGGAGATACAGGTTCAGATTGCGTAGGTACATCCAATCGTCATAAAGCTAAATCTATTACTCAAATAGAAGTAATGCCGAAGCCACCCGTATCGCGTGCTGAAAATACTCCTTGGCCCAATTGGCCAAATATGTTACGTACATCTACTTCTCATGAAGAAGGGGCAGAGCGTTTATGGTCAATTTCCTTACAAGAATTTGTAAAGAATGAAAAAGGTGAATTGAAGGCATTGATTATTGGAGATATTTCCATGAAAAATGTCAATGGTAAGATGGAACAAGAAATAATTAATGTTCGTGAAATTCCATGTGACTTAGCTTTAATTGCAGCTGGATTTTTGCATACCGATCATACTAATTTGATTGAAGAATTGAAAAATCAAGGAGGAACATTGGATGAGCGAGGAAATATTTCTGTAAATGGATCTTATAAAACATTAGTAGACAAGGTGTTTGCTGCAGGAGATGCTAGAAGGGGGCAATCACTTGTCGTTTGGGCTATTTCAGAGGGTCGAGAAGCGGCTCGTCAAGTTGACTTAAGTTTGATGGGAAAAACAACTTTACAAGGCAAAGTTATTTCAGCTTTTGATCTATAATTTTTTGATTTTTTTAGATGTTTATTTGGCATCTTAAATAAAAAATCTTATTTTTGTACTCTCTTAAATGCTAGGAGAGATGCCTGAGAGGCCGAAAGGACATGTTTGCTAAACATGCGAACTGGAAACGGTTCCGAGGGTTCGAATCCCTCTCTCTCCGCAGTGTTTTTCGGGGTGTAGCGTAGCCCGGTATCGCGCTTGGTTTGGGACCAAGAGGTCGTAGGTTCGAATCCTGCCACCCCGACACAGTCAATTTAGTT
>JACCDU011025383.1_pt1 | contig 18218 bp, 18 predicted proteins | sample 7446081 | NCBI WGS metagenome assembly JACCDU01 (sample SAMN15323447, study PRJNA562643) | freshwater metagenome | isolation source: river surface water | place: USA:Blue River Watershed | collected 2017-08-17
AATCAAAATCAATCACAATCAATCAAAATCAATCAAAATCAATCAAAATCAATCAAAATCAATCAAAATCAATCAAAATTCAATAAACATGAAAACAATCCTCATTTCTTTTTTACTCCTTTTTGGAACACCACTTTTTGCCCAAAAAACAACCATAATTCAAATACAAACCTCCGCCCAATGTGGCGATTGCAAGGAGCGCATTGAAACTGCTTTGAATCAGGCTAAAGGCGTGGTTTATGCTGAACTGAACCTCGAAACAAAAGTGGTGGAAGTGAAGTTCAAACCGTCCAAGACCAACAAAGAAGCGCTGCAAATGGTGTTGGTGAATATTGGCTATCAGGCCGACGATAGAAAGGCCAACCCGGAGGCTTTGAAAGCGCTACCGTTGTGTTGTCAGCCTGGTGGACATTGAGTACCTTGCTTATTCGCTGAGGTTGCGATGCCCAAATGAATAACCCAAGCCAATGCCTGCATTGGGGTAAAAGCCATAACCCACAGTAAAGCGCGTTTGCAAGTGCACGTTGGCGTGTAGACCAAATGGTGCGTAATAAGTGAGTTTGGCACCGGAAGTGGCGTCGTATTTGATGCGGCCTTCCTCGGTCGGGTTGTTGCTTATGATGTAGGCCAGCCCCAGCGGATTTACGTAGCCCGAAAGGTCGTAGCGGTAGGCTAACGGATAATGATACGCGACGCCTTCGGGGATCAGCGCAGTAAGTGCACCCACAGCTAGTGCGCCCAAAAAATCGCTAAAAGTAAAGGCATTTTGAGATAAAAATCGGGTCACGGGCCCCACGGCAAATAAACTCATTGGTGCGTGTGCGTAGCCGCTGTAGGTGGTAAAGGAACCGATTGAGTAATTGTAAAGTAGGCTCCATCTTGGGTTGAGGTGCAATTCGCCCTGAAGGTTCCACTCGGGTCCAAATTGCTTTTGATAAAGGTTGGTGTTGAGTTGTAGATTGAGGTCGAACTTGGAATAGTCAGATTGCGCGTGAACTGGGCCCATAAAAAGGAGCAGTGCACAGAAAAGAAGTTGCTTCATTAACTTTCGATTTTGTAAGATAAACCTATACCAATGACCGATTTAAATTGGGTGCGAGGGCCAATATTGCCATTGATATCCGTGATTTTAATGTCGTCGTCATAGATGAGGTTCCATTGGGCAGAAGCCGACACCAGCGAGTTGACACGAAAGAGCAGCAAGAGCTCGCCATTGACGTCGATGTTTTCAGGGTTGTTGAGGTAGTTACTGAATAATTCCAGCTTGGATTTCATTTCGATATTTTTGGCTAGGGTGCGATTGAGTTTCATTTTGAGATACGCGCCGTATTCTTGGCGGTAGCGCATGCCTGGTTCTACCCCGAAAGAACCTTTGGCGCTGAGGGAGTCGTCAAGTACAAAAGTAGATTTGATGGCGATCGAGGAAAAGAAGATGTTGAAGTTGTCGGATTTGCGGAAGTCGGCGCCGAGTGCGAGGTTCATGTAGCCCGGTGCCATGAAGCGCGAAACTGGAATGGAATCGTTGGGGTAGGCGTAGCCATTGATACTTTGGGTCCGGAAACTCGAGGCAAAGGTAAGAAAGAAGCCTTTTGAGAGCTGCATACCGAAGGTGCTGGCGAGGTCGAGGCGGTCATCGGTTTTTTGGGCGCCTATGCCTTTATTGTCAAAATACTTGATGCCACCGAGTGCAAATGAGGCGTCGTTGGTCCATTTGACGGTTTCGCGGGTATAGTAGGCCGAGGCACTGCCCGAACCGATGATCGAGATGTTGTTGCGTCCTCCAGCATTCCAATTGACGAATGACGTTTGGGTGCCACTCAAGGAATACAGCGACTTGAATTTCCAATATACGAGCGAATCTTGCGCACTAGCGCTTTTTGCGGCCAAAAGGATAAACAATAGGCAGAAAAATGTGTTTCTTTGGTGTCCGGACATTACGACTACAAAAATAATGCGTTTTCTAACTCTACTCTTCGTGTATCTCCCAATTCTTTCAACAGGACTTTATGCACAAACCCCTGTAGATTACAGGTTGGCTCAAAATTGGGCTGCACGCCCGGGCGCATATCCTGCAGGACTTGCCGCCCACCTAAAAGACACCAGTTTGCACGCCAAAGCAGACGTTTTTTATGTTTATCCAACGCTCAACACCAAAAAAAGTGACAAGCGCTGGAATGTTCCACTCGGCGATACCGAACAACAGACCAAAGTACTCCAAACCGCACTTCCTTTTCAAGGCAGTGCCTTTGCCGAAGCAGGTCGTTTTTTTGCGCCATACTATCGTTCTGCTCACTTGCGTTCTTATTATGTCGACGGCCCTGAGGGCAAGGCTGCTCTAGAGTTAGCTTATGCAGATGTGCGCGCCGCTTTTTTGTATTACCTCGAGCACTACAACGACGGCCGGCCCATTATTTTGGCGGGCCACAGCCAAGGGAGTACCCACTGCGGCTTATTGCTCCAAGAATTTTTCGACGGCAAAGCGCTGCAAAGTCAACTCGTCGCTGCGTATCTACCCGGTATCGGCATCGCGGCTTCCGACCTCAAGCAAATCCCTTTGCTCACCTCCCCAGATGCAACCGGTGGTTATGTCTCTTGGAATACCTTCAAAAAAAGACTAGAGCAGTCGAGTTACGAAAAATGGTACAAAGGAAAAGCAGTCGTGAATCCGGTTTCTTGGACCCTCGAAAGCACTGCGCAAAAGACTGCGCACAAAGGCTTTTTGTATTTTGACAACCAAATTTATCCGCAACTTTTCGACACCCACCTCATCGACGGCGCCATCTGGATAGACCGCCCGCGTGGCAAGTTCTTTTTCTTGAGCCTCACTATGCGCAATTACCACATCGGCGATATCAATCTTTTTTGGCAAGATGTGCACGATAATGCCTGCCTGAGGGTTCGGCAATTCACGGAAAAATAAGTACTTTTGTAGACCCAAAATCGACACAACACATGACACCATTTGAAAGACGCCACATCGGCCCCGGAGCTTCCGAACAACAAGACATGTTAGCAGCCGTTGGCGTAGATGCGCTATCGACGCTCATCGACCGCACCATCCCTGCGCAAATCCGCCTCAACCGCGAGCTGCGCATCGACCCTGCGCTCACTGAGCAAGCCTACTTAAATCACATCAATGCGCTCGGCGCCAAAAACAAAATCAATAAATCTTTTATTGGTTTGGGTTACCATGAAACCATTGTGCCGTCGGTTATTTTGAGAAATGTGCTCGAGAATCCAGGATGGTATACTGCTTACACACCGTATCAAGCAGAAATTGCTCAGGGTCGTTTAGAGGCGCTGCTTAATTTTCAAACTATGGTCATTGAACTCACCGGCATGACCATCGCCAATGCTTCTTTGCTAGACGAAGCAACTGCAGCAGCTGAGGCGCTCATTATGTTTTACAATTCGCGCAGCCGTGCAGATATCCAAGCGGGTCGCAACAAATTTTTTGTCGATCAAAACGCCTTACCACAAAGCATCGATGTCATGAAAGGCCGCGCGCTCAACCTTGGCATTGAATTCATCGTTGGCGACGCCCAAACCTTTACCCCAGACGCTACTTACTTCGGCATTTTTGTACAGTATCCGAACGCGCAAGGCCACATCCAAGATTGGACAGCCGCTATCGCCAGCTGGAAAGCTGCCGGAATTCAAGTTGCTGTTGGTGCCGACCTCCTTTCTTTGGTCTTGCTCAAGTCGCCAGGTAGCATGGGTGCCGATGTCGTTACTGGCTCTGCGCAGCGCTTTGGCGTTCCGATGGGCTATGGTGGTCCACACGCCGCTTTCTTTGCCACCAAAGAAGACTACAAGCGCAACTTGCCAGGTCGCATTATTGGTGTGTCCAAAGACGCCGACGACAACCAAGCACTTCGCATGGCTTTACAAACCCGCGAACAACACATCAAAAGAGACAAAGCCACTTCAAATATTTGTACAGCCCAAGCATTGTTAGCCGTCATGGCCTCCATGTATGCGGTTTACCATGGCCCAGACGGCATCAAACAAATTGCACAGCACATACACGATTTAGCCACAACCACCGCGAACTCACTCCAAAACGCAGGTCTTACCATCGGATCCGCTCATTTCTTTGATACCATTCATGTTGCTGGTGTCAACTGTGCCGAAATCCGCAGCAAAGCTGAGGCGGCAGGCCTCAATTTCCACTATATTTCAGATTCAGAACTCAGCATCTCCTTTGGCGAGCCACACCTGATGTCAGATGTAGCCACTATTTTAGATGTTTTTGGCGCCCAGTTGGCAAGTGCCTCTAGTGCTATTCCAGCAAGTTTGGCGCGCACCGAAGCTGTGCTTTCACATCCGGTGTTCAATTCATACCACTCTGAGTCGCGCATGATGCGTTACCTCAAGCGTCTAGAAAACAAAGACCTTTCTTTGGTACACTCCATGATTGCCCTCGGTTCATGCACCATGAAACTCAACGCAGCCTCCGAAATGATGGCTGTTACCAACCCGCAATTTGCCAACATGCACCCGTTTGCGCCACTAGATCAGGCGGTGGGTTACCACGAAATGTTTGCACAATTGGCGCAAGACCTCTGTGAAGCCACTGGTTTTGCAGCAGTTTCTTTGCAACCCAACTCGGGAGCGCAGGGCGAATACGCTGGCCTTATGGTCATCAAAGCCTACCACGAATCACGCGGCGATTTCCAACGCAAAAAAATGATCATTCCTTCATCTGCGCACGGCACCAACCCTGCCTCTGCAGTGATGGCAGGTTTTGAAGTGGTGGTTACGGGCTGCGATGAAAACGGCAACATCGATATCGAAGAATTGCGCTCAGTAGCCATCGAGCTCAAAGATGTCTTGGCGGGCATCATGGTGACCTACCCATCAACGCACGGCGTTTATGAAGAAGGCATCATCGAAATCACGAGCATCATCCACGACAACGGTGGTCAGGTCTACATGGACGGCGCCAACATGAACGCGCAAGTTGGGCTCACCAACCCAGGCAACATCGGAGCCGACGTCTGTCACCTCAACCTTCACAAAACATTCGCCATTCCACACGGTGGTGGTGGTCCGGGAATGGGTCCAATTGGTGTGGCTGCGCACCTCGCTCCATTCTTGCCGAGCAACCCGCTCATCAAAACAGGAGGTGAGTCGCCGATCCACGCTATTTCTGCAGCGCCTTATGGTTCTGCACTCATCCTGACCATTTCTTACGCCTACATCAAAATGTTGGGTGCCGAAGGTTTGCGTCGTTCTACCGAAATGGCGATACTCAATGCCAACTACATTGCTGCGCGCCTCAAAGGCCATTACGACATCCTTTATACGGGTGCAAATGGTACTGTTGCGCACGAAATGATCCTAGATTGCCGCGATTTCAAGAAAACCGCCGACGTAGAAGTTGCCGATATGGCCAAGCGCCTCATCGACTTCGGTTTCCACGCGCCAACGGTTTCTTTCCCGGTTGCTGGTACGCTCATGATTGAGCCTACTGAGTCCGAAGACAAAGAAGAGCTCGACCGCTTCTGCGATGCCATGATCAAAATCCGCGAAGAGATCCGCGAAATCGAAAATGGTCATGCAGACAAAGCCAACAACTTGCTCAAAAACGCGCCGCACACTGCAGATTGCATCATCAACAAGAACTGGACTTACCCATATGCGCCGCAAGAGGCTGCTTACCCGCTTCCTTACTTGCTAGAGGCCAAATATTGGGCGCCAGTACGCCGCGTAGACAACGCCTACGGAGACCGCAACTTGGTTTGCAGCTGCCCGAGCGTGGAGAGCTATGCCCACATTCAATAATTCATGAAATTAGATATCCTTGCATTTGGTGCCCACCCAGACGACGTCGAACTCTCTGCGGCGGGCACATTAATGCATTATGCGGCCCAAGGCAAGACCATCGGAATTGTCGACCTCACAGAAGGTGAACTCGGCACGCGGGGCACCGTAGAAAGCAGGTATGAAGAGGCTGTTGCCGCGGCAGCTATTTTGGGTGTCCAGCGCCGCTGCAATTTGCGCTTAGCCGATGGTTTCTTCGAAAACAACCAAGCCGCAAAGCTTCAAATTATTGAGCAAATCCGTTTGCATCAACCCCAAATTGTGCTGGCCAATGCGCTCGCAGACCGCCACCCAGACCACGCCAGAGCTGGCCACATGGTGGCCGAGGCTTGCTTTTTAGCCGGCCTGCGCAAAATCCATACGTCGCACAACGGCACCGCACAAACGGCGCATCGTCCTCAATTGGTTTTGCATTACATCCAAGATTACTTGCAAACGCCTTCGTTTGTCCACGATGTTTCGCCTTATCTCGATCAAAAAATTGCCGCTATCAAAGCGTATCGCACGCAGTTTTTTGACCCGAACTCACCCGAACCCAACACCCCCATTTCAGGAGAACTCTTCTTTGATTTCTTGAAAGGGCGCATGCTCGAAATGGGCCGCCCTGCTGGCTACAATTACGCCGAGGGTTTTGTCGTCAACCGTTGGTTCGGTGTCGACGATATTTTCTCCATAAAGTAAAACAAGTCAGGCCAATGCCGACGCCCATGCTGTTGGCAAGCAAGTCGTAGGCAGAAACTTCTCTGCCCGGCACAAATCCTTGTAAAATTTCCATCAAAAGGCCGTAGCCGACTAAAGTCAGGACGAGCCAGAAAATGTGTTTCTTTTTTTGAAATTGAAAAAAGGCTAAAGCATGTAGGCTCAGTACGGCATAGGCAATAAAATGGCCGATTTTATCATTGATCCGAATGGGGCTGGAATGGCTCGCGCTTTTCAAGGACAAATAAGTGATGGCAATCCACACCATAAGCAAGGAGAGCAAGGTGAAGCGTTGGTAAAACTTACTCATAGCTTAGTGTTTTTCCTTTTTGTGTGGCCGGAATACCGGTAGTCATCCAGGTGGGTGCGGGTGCATTCATGAGGTAGTGGTCAAAGAACTGGCGCATGCGAATCGAGAGGTCGTATTTGTTGGCGAGTTTGGTGAGGTTGTGGTCGTCTTCGTTGTAATTGAGCATCCAGCAAGGCTTGTTCAGGCGACGCAAACCGTTGTAGAGTTCGATGCCTTGGTACCACGGCACGGCGCCGTCTTTGTCATTAGCCATGATCAAAAGTGGTGTTTGCACCTTTGACAAATGGAACAAAGGCGAGTTTTCTACGTATAAGTCCGGCTTTTGCCAGATAGTAGCGCCAATCCGACTTTGGGTACTTTCGTACTGAAACTGACGGTTGAGCCCGCTGCCCCAGCGAATGCCACCGTAAGCTGAAATCATATTGCTCACCGGAGCACCGGCCATGGCTGCGGCAAAACGCGTGGTCATGGTAACGAGCATCGCGCTTTGGTAGCCGCCCCAACTTTGGCCTTGCAAGCCCATGCGTTTGTCGTCGATGGGGTAGTTCTTGATGAGGTAATCTGCCGCACTCATGATGCTGTTGTAGGCGCCCTGAGCAGGCTTGCCCGGTTGGTAGCGGATGTCTGGCACAAACACCAAATAACCACCGCTGGCATATTCCGTAGGATTGATAATGCTTGCCGAAGGCTTTGGTGCTTGGTAGTTGTGTAGGTTGTCTGAGTTGAGTTCGTAGTAGTAAAATAGCAACGGATATTTTTGATTGGGGTCGTAGTTTTCGGGTTTGTAGAGCAGTCCTTCGAGCATTTGCCCGTCGTAGGCTTTCCACTTAACGCTTTCCACTGTGGCCCAATTGTATTCACTTTGCTGCGGATTTGCTACTGAAATTTGTACGCCGTTAGTGAAGTCTGAGCCAAGCAACCAAACATCGGGGTAGGTGCGCACGTCCATTTTGCGCAAGAGGAATTGGTCTTGGCTTTCCGCTTTTTGAAGCCCAGCGATGCGCTGCGCCACTTCCATTTTTTGTTTGATTTGCCCCTTGTCAAAGAAATAGAGCAACTCATTTTTATTGGATTTGCGCAAGCCAATGAAGTAGCCTTCCTGGAAATTGAGCCAGGCAGAATCTTGGTTGTAACGCGTAAAGCGCAGTTCAATTTGGTCTTTTGTGGCCGCTTCATTGGAGACACTCTGCAGTGTTTTGGTCGCGACGTCGTAAGTCCAGATGTCGAATTCAGACTGTAAACAAACCGTTTTGGCGTCTTTGGTATAGCCTACAAAACCCACAGGCCCTGCCGCCATGGGTTGGCCATTCAGGTCTTCGGTCCAAACGAGGTCTTTGCGACTGCAATTCATGCAAGTGCGGCTTTCTTTTTCGATGTCGAGGAGCATCCATTGTTGTTTGTCCGAGATAAAATAGCTAAAAAAGCGCCCGTCGGCAGAGAGTTCGCCGGTGTAGCTCAAGCCTTTTCCTAACAATACTTTTTGACCTGTCTCTACTGAAATTCTGTAGTAATCTGCTTTGGATGGCGCTTCCCATTGGGCTTGAATCGCATAAGGATCGGAATTGGTCGCCACTAAATACGGTGCAGTCATGTGGAGGTCGAGCGAAACGTTAAGGGTGTCGTTTTCGAGTGGGGTCAGTCGGTCATTTTGCAGGTCGTAAACGCAGAGCAAACCTCTTTTCAAGGCTTGGTCTTTTTGCAGGAGTTGCTGTGGCTGTATCTGAAGGTCTTGGTAGTGCCAGATGTCGATGTTCACTTTTTCTCGTTCGAGCAAGGTGTCTTTCTGGAAAAATTGACGCTCGCGAAGACCAAAATAAAGGTAGCGGCTGTCGTCGCTGAATTGAGGTTTGCGGCCGTTTGCCACAGCCTGATACACCCCATTTACGCTTTTATCGAAATCGGTGGAGTCTCCGAAATCTTGTTGCTGCAGTGAGTTCAAGTCAAATAAGGTGAGGTGGGAATTTTTAATAGTGGCTGTGTCGGGGCTGTATAAATAAGTCAGCACTTGGCTATTGGGGCTCCAGGTGAGGTCGTTAGCGCTTGGTTGAGCCTCAAATTCTTTGAGCAAGCGGAGGTCTTTGGTGGCGTAAATACGCACTTGCATGGAGTCTAGCTTTACTTTGTGCTGCTTGATGACGGCCACTTTTGAACCGTCAGGGCTCAAGCTAAAGGAAGTAATGCTATCCAAAAATGGAAAAGTGCTTTCACCCGAGGTAAACACAACCAAACGTTGGCCATCGGTCTTAAAAGGATTCACTTTTGGCGCGGGTGCAGGTTTTTTCCAGAACAAATATTTTTCATATTTCTTAACGGCGACTGGCTCCACTTTTTTAGGGCTCACTTCGTGTAAAAACGCCAATACTGGTGCGTTTTCGGCTTGTTGTACTTGTTTTAATTTCGAGAATTTATAGATGGTATCTTGCGATAATTGCCAAATGTAGAGCGAATCTTTGTCCCACTTCTTTTTGTCGAGTTTAGCGAGTTCTTGTGCACGTAGCGAGTCATAATCTGGGCTCATTTTCCAGGCGATATAACTTTCATCTATCGCCAAAAGGGCATTATTTGCTCTTGGAATGGAATCGTGTTTTTGGGTCTTTTGATTGACAATATGCAGGATCGGATTCGCCCTCAAAAAGGTCAATTCGTAAGTAATGAGGTTTCCGTTTTTGGATATTTGTTCCTTTTCGAGGCGTTTCCAGGTGTCGTAGGCCTTGAAGTCAAGAGCTGGTTTTTGGGCTAAAAGTACCTGGGTGCACGCGAGCAATAAAATAAGAAAAGCAATTTTCATTTTTTGGCTTTGTAAAAAGAAACTAAATAAACACCCGTAAAAATAAACAACATATACAACAATCGTTCGGCTGTGATGGTGTGGGTGTAGTCTGCTGCCCAACCGAGCGCTGAAAACAATACTGCAAAGCCCATGACCATAACGGGTTGTGTGTAAATATAAGCTGCAGAAACCGTTGCGCTCACGTATTTGAGACCAAAAATGGTGAGTAAATAGGTCAGGAAGGTCACGCCGATGATGACGTAAGTAATTTTGTACCAAGCACTCGCCGGAATTTGTTTGAAATCGACATGAGCCAGGTTGGACAAAGTAGGCGGGAAGAGCAAAAGTAATATCAGGCCAATGGTAAACACATAAGTAATGACCTGAATGGGGCTGTATTTGAGCAAGAGCGGCTTGGAGAGCACTAAATACAACGCGTAGCTCAGGGCGTTGATCAATAAGTATAGGTCGCCCAACGAAGACGCGCCGGGTAGCTTGCCCGAACTCAAGGTGAGTAAAATGGCGCCTACGGCTCCAATGGCAATGCCGGTGTATTTAGGAACAGTAAATTTTTCTTTCGTAACAAATGCGGCAAGTACTACAACCATTATGGGGTTGAGTGCCATAATGATACCCGCATTGAGGGCTGAAGACAAATTGAGCCCGTGAAAGAAGAAGAGCTGATTAATGGCCACGCCAAACAAACCCGCTGCTACAAAACGCCAGTAGTCGGAACGGTCTACGGGCTTTCTTTTTTGCGCCAAAAGCAAGATCCAGAACAGTAAAACGGCTCCGCTCACGCGCAATAAAATGAAGGTGTTGGGGTCTAGGTACTGCGGCATCACGCCCTTTGCCAAAACGTGATTAGCTCCATATAGAAGATTCACCACCAGCAACGCTAAATGCGCTCGGATTATTTGGGACCGCGTCATGAGGCAAAGGTAGTTATTCCGTATCTTTGTTTCATGCACCTTTCGCACTTGCATCTGGTCAATTACAAGAACTACCCCGATCTCGAACTAGACTTCGTGCCCGGCATCAACGGTATTGTTGGCCCAAACGGCGCCGGCAAGACCAACATCCTAGATGCAGTCTACTACCTGAGCATGTGCAAAAGCTACCTCAACGTCAATGACCGCCACAATTTGCGCTTCGAACAAGCTTTTTTTGCCATTTCCGGCCAATGGGAGCTCGATCAAAAAGCCTGCGAGGTGCAGATTGCCTACAAGGCAGGTGTCAAAAAACAAGTCAAGTGGAATAAGAAAGCCTACGAAAAGCTCACGGCCCATATCGGCAAATTGCCAGTGGTTTTCATTTCTCCCTATGATGGCGACCTCATTGCCGAAGGTTCTGAGCTGCGCCGCAAATGGATGGACGGCATTTTAGCCCAACTCGACAAAACCTATTTAGAAGAAATTCAGCGCTATGCCCGCTTGTTGGAGCAGCGCCATGCCGTCTTGCGCAACATGCACGAGCACCGCTTGTTCGACCCCGACGCCATTGAGGTATGGGACGCTCAACTCATTCCGAGTGGCAATTACATCCACGCGCAGCGCAAGGCTTTTCTAGCAGAGTTTATCCCGGTTTTCAAGCGCTTTTACCAAGAAATTGGCCAAAATGCAGAAGAAGTCGACATCGCCTACCGCTCGCAACTTTCTGAGGGCTCGTTTGCCGATTTGCTACAGGCCTCGGCCAAAAAAGATGCGCTCACACAATACACAAACGTGGGCATCCACAAAGACGACTTACTTTTTAGTATCAAAGGCCACCCCGTTAAAAAATTCGGCTCCCAAGGCCAGCAAAAATCATTTATTATTGCGCTGCGCCTTTCGCAATTTGATTGGCTCAAGCAGCACAAAGGCCAAAAACCGGTGCTCCTGTTAGACGACATTTTCGACAAACTAGACAACGAACGCGTGGCGCGCCTCATTGCGCTCGTGAGTGCAGACTACTTTGGACAAGTGCTCATCACCGATACCGACCCTGCGCGCATGCAAGCACTTTTTGACCAATTGCCTGGTGAAACCCAACTTTTCCAAATCAAAGACCAACAAGCCCTCGCCCTATGAACCCCGATAACAAACGCGAACAAGAAGAAAAGCCGCTCTCAACGCTCGTGAGCAGGATCATGAAAGCCTATGGTTTGCAGGACAAAATGAAGTCCTATGACCTCATCGCGGCCTGGCCCGAACTCATGGGTCCTGCTGTTGCCAAGCGCACCACGGACATTCGCATCGAAAACAACACCCTTTACCTTAAAATTGATTCGAGCGTCATGCGCGACGAGCTTTTTCATGGCAAACAAATCATTATTGGTCGCTGTAATCAGTTTGTCGGCGAAGAGCTCATCCGCGACATCTGGTTCAGTTAAGATGGTGACCTGCGTTACCTTCTTGCACGCCAAGTTTTTGTAAATTTGTTCCACTAATTCATCATTCATATGTCAAACGCATTTTTTAAGGTCCCGGTGGCCGTCAACGAACCCGTTAAATCTTATGCGCCAGGCTCTCCGGAGCGCGCTGCTTTAATGGCCAAATACCAAGAATTCAAGGACCGCAGTCCAATAGATGTGCCGATGTACATCGGTGCCAATAAAGTCACTACTGCCAATAAGAAAGCACTGACCATGCCCCATGATCACCAAAAGGTGTTGGGTTATTTCAACCAAGGCGATGCATCGCACGTAGCGGCCGCCATCGACGCAGCTTTGGCAGCGAAGTCCGCTTGGGCGGCGCTCCCATGGCAAGACCGCGCAGCTGTCTTCTTGCGCGCAGCCGACCTCTTGGCAGGCCCGTTTCGCGACCGCATCAATGCAGCTACAATGCTTGCGCAGTCTAAAAATGTATTCCAAGCCGAAATCGATGCAGCCTGTGAGCTCATCGACTTTTTCCGTTTCAATGTCCAGTACCTGACCCAGATCTACAGCGAGCAGCCTGATTCGCTGCCCGGTATGTGGAATCGTCTCGAATACCGCCCTTTAGAAGGCTTTATTTTTGCCCTCACGCCATTCAACTTTACCTCAATTGCGGCCAATCTCTGTGCGGCGCCTGCCATGATGGGCAATGTAGTGGTCTGGAAGCCAGCAGACAGCCAAATTTATTCTGCACAAGTCATCATGGAGCTTTTTGAGGCAGCCGGCTTGCCAGCAGGTGTGGTCAATATGGTGACCGTAGATGGCCCAGAAGCTGGTAAAGTTATCTTTGCACACAAAGCCTTTGCAGGCCTTCATTTTACAGGTTCTACAGGCGTATTCCGTCAGCTCTGGAAAAACATTGCGGGCAACATCGAAAACTACCGCTCTTACCCACGCATCGTAGGTGAAACCGGAGGCAAAGACTTCGTCATGGTTCACAACAGCGCCAATGCAGCGGAAGTAGCCACAGCGCTTTCTCGCGGAGCCTTTGAATTCCAAGGTCAAAAATGTTCGGCAGCTTCTAGAGCATATGTTCCCGAAAGCCTCTGGCCAGCGGTCAAGGACATTTTAGTAACACAAGTCAATTCCTTCAAGCAAGGTAGCCCAGAAGACCCATCCAATTTTGTCAACGCGGTGATAGACGAGCGCGCTTTCGATAAAATTGCGGCCTACATCGATTACGTGAAAACGCAGCCAGACGCCGAAATCATCACAGGCGGTACCTACGACAAATCTGTGGGTTACTACATTGCACCAACAACCGTCGTGACCACCAATCCTCAATTCCGCACCATGGTTGAAGAAATCTTCGGCCCTGTGCTCACTATTTACGTCTATCCAGATGCGCACTTCTCCGAAACACTCGAACTCGTCGATCAAACTTCGGAATACGCGCTCACGGGTTCTATCATTGCCACAGACCGCTATGCGATCCAATTGGCCAATGAAAAACTCATGCATGCAGCGGGTAATTTCTACATCAATGACAAACCAACTGGTGCAGTGGTAGGCCAACAGCCTTTTGGCGGCGCGCGTGGATCGGGTACCAACGACAAAGCAGGTGCAGCAATGAACCTCATGCGCTGGACTTCAGCCCGTACCATCAAAGAAACCTTTGTGCCGCCGGCCGATTACCGTTATCCATTTTTAGGCTAAGACATGCGCGCTGTAGTCTCGTTTTGTCTTTTTACACTCCTTGCCTTTAGTGCCAGCGCCCAATGGCGTTGGTATCTTCAGGCAGAAGTTGGCGCCAATAAGCAAGAAATTCAGGCGGCAAGCCAATTGGCTGCCCAGCCTTTTGATCCGGTCTCGTTTTGGCGCAGTACCGCAGGTGGGGAAGTCCAGTTTGGCTATACCTTTTTGAAGGTACTGACGGCTTATAGCGGGGTAGGGTACGGACATCAAAATCAAGCCTATCAAAGCACCGAATGGGCTACCGACTTGTCGGGCACGCCTTTTTTGTTGCAATGCAATAAAACGCTCACAGGCGAACTGCTCACACTTCCGCTCGGACTCGAGCTCAAAATCTTGAGTCTGCACTTAGGTGGCGGCATGCAATACCGCTATCGCCTCCAAGGCCAAATGCAAAAAGAGTTCTACGCATATTATCCGAATGCCATTGGAACCGAGCTCTTGTCTACGGAAGTTGGCGAAAACACCCAAGCCAAGCTAGATATGGGTTATTTTGCGTACCTCCAATGGAATGCCACCAAAAGGATTGGCATCAGGGCCAGTGCTTACCGCGGTTTTCGCGACCTCAGCAACGGTTTAGAAGTAGGCGCCTACAACGAATGGCAGCAGCAGTTCAACAATGAATCTTTTAATCTCAAGAACCTACAATTCAATTTGGGTTTGAACATCCGCCTCTCCGAGTAAAATAGTGTCCATGACAAAATTATTATTGCCTTTTGCTTTCGGATTGCTTTTCTTTCTGACGTCTTTCCATCCAAGGGTTGCTGTAATTTTCCCTGCAACGACTTATGATTTGCACATCGAGGTATCCCACATTGCCAATAACAAAGGCCTCATAGAATTTGCACTCTACAAAAATCCGGATGTGTTTACACAGACGGGTAAAACCCATCGTTTATATCGCTTGGATGCCCAAAAAGGCACCGTTAGCCATACATTTAAAGACCTGGACGCGGGCAAATATGCCATTGTGGTGTACCACGATGAAAACCACAACAAAATCTGCGACAAAAACTTTTTTGGTATTCCTACGGAGGCCTATGCTTTTTCAAATAACATGCGCCCCAAACTCAGTGCCCCAAGCTTTGAAGAGTGTGCTATCAAACTGCAGCAGGACCGCAGCATTGACATCAAGATGGTGTATTAAAAACGGTCAGTATTTTTTCAATTTGCTGTAATAAAGGCCTGCCGTCATTGATGATATGATGTGGCGTGAGCGCCATTTTTTGCGCGTCTGTCCATTGATTGGCAATCCGCTTGAGCACCTCTTCCCGAGAGAGACTGTCTCTTTTTTGAACCCGTTCTATTCTTGTTTCAAGGGGAGCCATGATCAAAATGGTGGCATCAAATAACAGATAAGCACCGGTCTCGAAAAGAATAGCCGCTTCATTGAAGACCAAATCGGACGTTTGTTGTTGTGCCCAATTTTCAAATGTACTTCTCACAATAGGATGCACGAGCGCTGAAACTTGCGCTTTCAATTCGGCATTCGAAAAGAGTTGTTCAGATAAAAATTGCCTGTTTAATTGGCCATCTCGATATACTTCTGGACCCAATAAATCCACCAATTGCTTTTGGAGCACGGGGTGTTCGACGTAAAGTCTTTTGGCCACTTGATCCGAGTAGAAAACAGGATAGCCCATTTTTTCGAGCACCATAGCAATAGTGCTTTTTCCTGATCCAATACCGCCGCTCAGCCCAATCTGTAACATGTCCCGAAATTAGGAAAAGAAAGTTGTAAATTTGCAGCATGCCACAAAAAGAATGGTTCGCCACTTGGTTTGACTCCCCGTATTATCATTTGTTGTATCAGCACCGCGACGACAACGAAGCAAAGCTCTTTTTAGATCAATTAGTCCAAAAACTAGATTTGCCAAGTACCGCGCGTGTCCTCGATCTCGCCTGTGGTAAAGGCAGGCATTCGCTTACGCTGGCCCAAATGGGTTTTGAGGTAGTAGGCGCCGACTTAGCCCCCAACAGCATTCTAGCAGCACAAGAACAAGCTGAAAAGTTGGGTATCAAAAATGTCGCCTTTTGTGTGCACGACATGCGTCAAGCGATGGAAACTTCTCCTTTTGACGCGGTATTCAATTTGTTTACGAGTTTTGGTTATTTCGATACCTTGGCTGAGAACCAAGCGGTTTGCAAAGCACTTTCAACGATGCTGACTGCTAACGGCTTGCTGGTGATCGATTTTTTAAATGCCACTAAAGTTTGTGCCAATTTAAAACCGGCCGAGACCATCGAACGCGAAGGCGTGGTGTTTCACATCAAGCGCTGGCACAACGATACCCATATTTACAAGCAAATCGAAGTCCTTGCTGCACAAGATCAAACGCAAATTGGTGTTTTTACCGAACGCGTTCAGGCACTGTCTAAAAACGATTTTGAGTCTTTGCTTGCGGCAGATTTTGACATAATAGAAACCTTCGGGTCTTATCACTTGACACCTTTTGATGATAACACAAGTGAGCGCCTGATCATGATTGCAAAAAAGAAAGCATGAATTTTTACATTGTAGAGCTCCTTTTGATTGGTTCGGTAGTATTGGGTGGCGCCATTGTGAGCTACTTAAATGCGACCAACAAAAATCAATACATCAAACTGGCATTGGCTTTCAGCGGTGGCTTTTTACTGGCTGTCATTTTCCAACACTTATTGCCTGAGTTATACGGCGCCCATCAAGGGCACGCACACCATGCACACGAAGCCTTACCTGTTTTTCAGGTGGGCGTTTTCATCTTATTGGGCTTTTTGGTTCAGTTGGTTTTGGAATATTTTTCTGGTGGTATCGAGCATGGGCATGTGCACGTACACAAAGGGCAGGCGATGCCTTGGACTTTATTTATTTCACTGTCTGTTCACTCGGTCATTGAAGGGATTCCACTCGGAAACATGCTCCAAATTGGGATTGAGCCAGAGAGCCAGGTGCCGTTTAATAGTAGTTTCTTGTGGGGAATTATTTTTCATCAGGTGCCAGTGGCGATTGCACTTATGACACTTTTATTGGCTACGAAAATCAAGCGTAGTGCGGCTTGGATGATTTTATTGGCATTCGGTCTCATGACGCCAATTGGGGTTTTGTTGGGGCTAGCGATTACCACCGAACAGTTGGGTATGAACGTGCAATTGATTTTGGCGGTAGTGGTTGGCATGTTCTTACACATCTCAACCACTATTATTTTTGAAACCACCGAAAATCATAAATTTAATTTGCTCAAGCTGCTGAGTATTTTACTTGGTAGCGGCTTGGCTTTGGGTTTATTTTAGCGAGCTGCCTAGAACGGAAGGTCATCTTCTTCGTCAGCTGCAGCGCTTGAGCTGGTGCCCGGAAGTGGCTCAGAACCCATGTTCATGGCGGAAGGCCCGTTGCTAGGCATGCCCATTGGTTGGCTTTGACCTTGTTTCTCGATGCGCCATGCTTCGATGGTGTTGAAATACTTGACTTCACCTTGTGGGCTGGTCCATTCGCGGCCGCGTAAATTAAAAGAAACTTCTACGTTGTCGTTGACTTGAAACTGATCGAGCAAGCTGCATTTGTCTTGGGTAGTTTGAAAAATGATGTCTTGCGGATACATGGACGTGGTGTCGGTTACGACGAACTCGCGCTTTTGGAATTTTTCAGAAATGCGTTGTGTTTCTTGGATGACCTTTACGGTGCCGGTGAATTTAAACATGGACTTGTGGTTAGTTATTAAAAGATAAAAGGGTGAGCCACGCTTCTTCTAACTTATTTTGAGCAAGCAGATCGTGGGCACTTCGATGCAAGGCTGCTTCTAAGGCGCTGGCGTCGTGCTCAAGTTCGAGAAAAAGAGTGGATAGTTCGAGTAATTTGTATTCGTTGACGTCGGTTTCGTTGGGGAGAGCTTCGATGCCCGCGAGTTGCCCCAGGTCGTTGGCGCTGAGCACCTCACTGCTTTTGATGTCTTGTGGCAGGGCGTCATAGCCAATGCCGCAAGTGGTGATGGGCTTTTTGATTTCAAACATAGCTGCCGAATTGGCTCTGCAATACCAATCGCCGCCCATGCGCGCAACGAGATCGATTTTGTGTTGGTCGATGAGGCCGTTTTCGTTGAGAAGTTCTTCTTGGATATGAAGTTGTACAACTTCGCAAATGATGAGGTTGCCGGCGCCTCCTTCTTGGCCGAGCTCAATGATTTGATTGACTTTGCATTCAAACTGAACGGGCGCTTGCGCGACTCTATATGGCGCCACTTTTTCAGAGGCCAAAGGCGTAAAGCCAGCCTTAATGAATTCGTCTATACCTGGTGCGTAAGGAGAGCTCGCCAAGCTCATTTGGTGAACCATGTTGTAGTTCACGACGTTGATAACCACCTCTGGAACAGCTTTGGCGTTGTTGAAGGTGTCTTTGCTCTGACCTGTGCGCCCAGAGCGCGCTGGTGAAAACACCAAAATGGGTGGGTTTGCACTAAAGACATTGAAAAAACTAAATGGCGCCAAGTTGGCGTTGCCGTCAGCGTCTAAGGTAGAGGCAAACGCAATAGGGC
>JACCDU011214608.1_pt1 | contig 18212 bp, 8 predicted proteins | sample 7446081 | NCBI WGS metagenome assembly JACCDU01 (sample SAMN15323447, study PRJNA562643) | freshwater metagenome | isolation source: river surface water | place: USA:Blue River Watershed | collected 2017-08-17
ATGGCTCTAAATTGATGCGATCGCTATTGTAAGCTATAATGGATGAGGTTGATGTAAAAGATAATTTACCAAACTTATTGTTCACTTTTATTTTTTGTCGCTCTTTACCACGCCTTATTTCAAATGACAGAGCAGCTCCATCGATTATTGCAGTTACTTTAATATCATGGTTTGATATGACTTTTGTTGATTTGGATGTATGCTGCTCACCGATCGTTTTCTCTGCAATATCCTTGTTGTGATCACAGCCGAAAAACATGAATGATAGAAGGACTGCGAAGTAAATATTTATTTTCATGGGTTTGATTTTGGAGAAGGTTTACTTAAACCAAATCCTTCTCATTTTTTAATGGACCCTATATATTTCAATTCATCTTGAAGCGCATCGTACAAGAAGATCTTTTTCTCGTGTATGCTGCAGTAAAAGTTGAAGAAAACTTCATAGCGCTGGGCTGTTGAATGACCTGCCTGCACCACGAGGTATTCATCATTTACCAACAAGTCCTTTGACATGAAAACAAAATGCTTGAAGCTGGTGTCACTCTTTCTTTGTTCAATTTCCTTGGCATGAATGAAGTCGAGCGTTGCGATTTTTGAAATGAACTGTTCGGTTAGTAAACTGATATCCTTCTTTGAATGATCGTGTTCTTTGTTGCTATTTGCGCAAGAAAATAATAAGCTTGTAAAGATGGCTAGATAGCGTAAGGTTTTCATTTTTCTGAACATGATTTCAAATTGCTTTTAAAATTTCTACTCACCCAACAGCATCCTTACCTCATTCAACATCAACGCCGTTGCGCCCCACACAATTTTATTGTTTAACAAAAAGCAGGGGTGAGCTTCCAACACTTGCCCGCCGGGAATTTCAATATCTTTCGAAGTAAGGCTTGAATCGGCTATTAAATCAGAAACGGACACACTTATAATCTCTTGTACTTCACGCGGGTCGGGTTGGAGCAGGGGGGCTTGTTCGTGCAGAAATACATAAGGGCTGACTTCGAAGCCCGAAACAGGAATCCAGACCTTGGAGAGTGTTTTGAGGTGTTGGCCTTGGTCTATTGGGATGCCGATTTCTTCGAGGGATTCTCTGCGGGCGGTGAATTCGAGGTGTGGGTCGGTGGGCTCGGGTTTGCCGCCAGGGAAGGCCATTTGACCGCTGTGTTGGCCGTTGTAGGTGCTGCGTTCGATGAGAATGAAATGCCAAGCGCTGTTTTGTGGATACAAATGGATGGCGACTGCGGCTGGACGCCTGGGTTGTTCGGCGTTGCTGGTTTCAAATTGTTGGCGATAGCGTTTGTAGGGGGTGTGGGCTGCTTCGCCGGGCAGTTCTTTTTCGAAACAACGGAGCAACCAATCTCTTTTCATAATACAAAGTTGCAGAATCTTTGAGAATTGTGTGAAATTTCACGATTTTTTAATTTAATGTTAAAAAAGAGGGGGTCTTGTTGAAAAAATGGGGTAAAATTTTGCTTGACCCCCTGAAAATTACATACCTTTGTCAAAAATTATAAAAAAATGGCAACTAAAAGACTAAGAGCGTATCAAGATGTTTTGCACCGCGAGCCCAAGCACATTGATTACAATGGCAAACTTTCGGATCTTTTCGGTCAGAACGTATTTCACCAAGACATCATGCGTGAATACCTTCCATCAGAAACCTATAAATTTATGACCGAAGCCATTCAGAATGGCACGCGTCTGGATCGCAAATTTGCAGATCAAGTAGCGAGCGCCATGAAAGATTGGGCTATTTCTAAAGGAGCCACCCACTATACACACTGGTTTCAGCCACTTACGGGCACAACTGCAGAAAAGCACGATGCTTTCCTCAAGCCAATCGGCCCTGGTAAAGCCATCGAGCGTTTTGACGGCGACTTACTCATCCAACAAGAGCCAGATGCGTCTTCTTTTCCGAACGGCGGTATCCGCAATACTTTTGAAGCGCGCGGCTACACTGCTTGGGATCCGTCTTCACCGGCTTTTGTTATCGGTAAAACACTTTGCATTCCTACCATCTTTATTTCTTATACAGGTGAGTCTTTAGACTACAAAATGCCTTTGCTCAAAGCGCTTCATGCGATTGACCAAGCAGCGGTAGAGGTTTGTCAGTACTTTGATAAAAACGTCACGAAAGTCAATGCTACTTTAGGTTGGGAACAAGAATACTTTTTGATTGATTCTGCGTTGTTCAATGCGCGCCCAGACCTCATGCTTACTGGCCGTGCGTTATTTGGCCACGCCCCAGCGAAAGGTCAGCAATTAGAAGACCACTACTTTGGTTCTATTCCTGAGCGCGTCAATGCATTCATGCGCGAGTTTGAAGTAGAGTCTTTGTTACTAGGCATACCAGTCACTACACGTCATAACGAAGTAGCGCCTAATCAGTTTGAGTGTGCACCTATCTTTGAAGAGTGTAACTTGGCCAACGATCACAACTTGTTGCTCATGGACCTCATGGAGAAAATCGCCCGCAAGCACAACTTCCGCGTTTTATTGCACGAGAAGCCCTTTGCTGGTGTGAACGGTTCAGGCAAGCACAACAACTGGTCTCTGAGTACCAATACAGGTGTCAATTTGTTGGCGCCGGGCAAAAACCCGAAGTCTAACTTACAGTTCTTGACGTTCTTTGTCAATACCATCATGGCCATCCATGAAAATGCCGACTTATTGCGCGCAGCCATTGCTTCTGCTGGTAACGATCACCGTTTGGGTGCCAACGAAGCGCCGCCAGCCATCATCTCTGCGTTCATCGGAACTCAGCTTTCTCAATTGCTAGATGATTTAGAGCAAAACATCAAGGCGGGAAAAATGACCCCCCAAGACAAAACGGAGCTCAAACTCAATATCGGTAAAATTCCGCAAATCTTACTAGACAACACCGACCGCAACCGCACTTCACCGTTCGCTTTCACAGGCAACAAATTTGAATTCCGTGCCGTTGGTTCTTCTGCCAACTGTGGTTCTGCCATGATTGTCTTGAATACCATTATGGCCAAGCAGCTCCGCATCTTCAAAATAGCGGTAGACAAGCGCATCGAAAAAGGCGAGACCAAAGACGAAGCGATCCTCAAAGAATTGCAAGTCATGATCAAAGCGTCTAAGAAAATTCGTTTCGAAGGCAATGGCTATGGCGACGAATGGGTCAAGGAAGCGCAAAAGCGCGGTTTGTCTAACTTGAAAGACACGCCACGTGCACTTAAAGTTTGGCACAACAAAGATGTTGTTAAGCTCTTTTCTGAAATGGAAGTACTGACGCCTCGTGAGCTAGAAGCGCGTGCCGAAATCGAATTCGAGAACTACATCCTCAAAATTCAAATCGAATCTCGCCTCATGGGTGACCTCGTTCAAAACAACTTCATTCCTGCAGCAGTAGAGTATCAAAACAAATTATTGCAAAATGTGCAAGGTCTCATCAGTGTATTAGGCGATAAAGCAGGTAGAGCTGCTGCTAACGCACAAATCGAGTTACTCGAAAAAGTATCGATGCACATCAATAAAATGAAAGAGGCTTCAGATACCATGCTTGCACAGCGTAAATTGGCCAACAAGTTGGAAGGCGCCGAGCAAAAAGCATTGGCTTACTGCGATAAAGTGAAGGTTCACTTCGATGAAATCCGTTACCACGCCGATAAACTCGAACTCTTGGTAGAAGACGAGCTTTGGCCATTGCCGAAATTCAGAGAATTACTCTTTATTCGATAGATAGGTTTAGTAATAATGAGTAAAACGCCCCGTTGTTCGCAGCGGGGTTTTTTATTGCCCAATTGTGGTGCTGAGTAATTTCAGGAATTCGCCCGCAGCAAAGTAATCCTTTTTGAGTTCCCAGCGAATGGTGTTGTTGGTGGTGCTTACGTTTGCGGTACGCGCTGAAAAGTCGGAGATGCCGCGGTAAATTGGGAAAAGCTCGAGTATGGCAGCTGCCCAGCCCGCGTTGTCTAGTTTGGTGAGTAGCGTTGGGTTGCCCGAACAAGCAAGGGGTGAATTGCTGAAACGGCTTGCGATTTTTCCGTTTTGAATGTGTTTTTTTGGCTTGCTGCAAATGAAGAGTTGGTGTTTTTCTTCTTTTTTCAAGGCGTACACGGCATGATTGACTCTTACAAAATTTGTAGCCCAATCCCAATCGGGCAGGGAGTTTTTACAGGCATCTAGAAAGGCGCTGCGCTTTGCTTCGTTGTCAAAGGTGAGCAGAGCTTCAAAATCGAGAGAAAGTTCTTGCTTGGCATTGAGTTGTGCGCCGTAATAATTGAAAGAACAGGCCTCAATGGATTCTAAAAATTGTAGTGAGTTTGGTAGGTTACTGAGGGCAAGTGGTGCGCTCAGGTGAAATCCGTTGGGAATCAGTTGGCGAAGCGGCTTGTTTTGTTGGTTAGGTAAAATCAAGGAAAAAGCATGTTCTTCCCAAAGTAGGGAATACGACTGTCCTTTGAGTTCAAAATGGTGTTTGCGCGCTTCGAACTTTTTGGACTGAAAGCGCATTTTTAAAAGGCTTTGTTCAAAATAGGCTCGTTGTTTTGCTCGAAGTGGTTCGACAAAGAAAAACAAACCCTTTTCAACGCCATAATATTGTGCAGAGAGCCAGCCTTCTTTTTGACCTCTGCCGGGAATAAAAATACAGGAAAACGGTTGTTGCGGCGCTTCGAGCAAGTAATAAGCCAGCGCGCCATGGAGGTCAAAACGAAAATCGGCGAGTGTGGCGTTGCGCTTCGTTTTGAATTGTAAGGACATTTGCTTGAGTGCTTCTTGGACCTCTGTATCCCTTGACTCTAGTTGCTGTTCGAGTACCCAACTTTGCACGACTTGTAAAGGAAGTACCGAAAAACAAAGGGCTTGGTCTTGAAAAACAGGGACTTGCGCCGTTTTGGTTTGGGGGAGTGCCAAGAACGGAGCTAGTACATAACTCGTGTAGAGAACGAGTAAAATCATTAAGCTCCAAAAAAGTTCTTTGAGCAACTTCATGTTGTAAAGATAGATGAAAGATGAATTGCTTAACTTTAAGCCATGAAGTTCGTCGCAAAATTTATTTTTTGGCTCATTGGTTGGAAAATTGATCCAACGCCGCCAGAAGGCATCAAGAAATGTGTCATTGCTGTAGGGCCGCATACGTCCAACTGGGATTTTATACTCGGTCGCTTGGCTTTTTATCAATATGGCGTCAAGGGTCGCTACCTCATGAAAAAAGAACTTTTTTGGGGGCCGCTCGGCTGGTTTTTAAAAGCAATTGGTGGCATTCCTGTAGATCGCAGCAAGAAAAACAACCTTACCGATACTGCTGTGCGCTATTTCGAAGAAAATGAAACCATGTACATGGTTTTCTCACCAGAAGGCACCCGCAGCTACAATCCAAATTGGAAAAAAGGCTTCTATTACGTGGCGCAGAAAGCCAATGTGCCTATTTACGTTGCTTACATCGATTTTGCCACCAAAACAGGCGGTTTCCATAGCTTATTTTGGCCAACAGGCGATGCCGACGGCGATATTCAAAAAATCAAGGAAATCCTCAAGCAATACAAAGGCCGCTTTCCGGAACTCGGAATAGATTAATTTTTAGGGTATTCAGCGATGCGTCCAGTTTTGGGATCGTAGCCATAGGGGCAGTGTTTGCAGCCGCTCTTACAGCAATAACCGCGTTTCAGGTGATACTTTTCAGTAAATACAATATAACCTTCTTCGGATAAATAATAATCTTCGTCGTTTAAGTGACTTTTTTTAGAAAATCCAGAAAAATCTTCGCTCATGAGTCCTGATATGTCGCTGTGGTTTGCAAAGTTAAAAAAGCGCTCGGAGTTGCAACACTTTTCACTACACCACGCTAACAACGAGAATTGTAAATTGTTCGTCAAACGCGACGATTTAATCGATACACACATCTCCGGTAACAAACTCCGCAAACTCGAAGGCAACCTGCGTGCCGCCCAAAACGCCGGAGCCCAACAACTCATTACCTTCGGCGGCGCCTATTCCAACCACCTGCTCGCGAGCGCTGCCGCTGCCAATGCCCTCCATTTCCCCATTACTGGAAAGGTCAGGGGAGAAGAATTGAACCCAACGAGCAATGCCATATTGTACAAATGTCAAGAACGCGGCATGCAGCTTAAATTTATTTCCAGAACAACCTATCAAATCCAAAAATTGACTTCAGGTCTAGACCTCTCATCCAAATCTTGGTACATTCCCGAAGGTGGCGCCAATCCCGAAGGCATCTGGGGCTGTGCTCAAATCTACACCGAAGCACTTGCTCAAAACAACAACCAACATTTCGACGCCGTTTTCATCGCCCAAGGCACCACCACCACCAGTCTTGGCATTCTTTCCGCTCTTGGCCCCCAAACCCAACTCTACGTTGTCCCTGTCCTCAAATGATTCGACGCATTAGCAGAGATGAAAATACGCGCCAATCTCGCTCAGCAAAATGCACTCACCAGCACATTCACTTTCCCTTTCGAGCAAGTAACGGTCTTGGATCAACACCATTTCGGCGGATACGCCAAATCCACCCCTGAGTTACGCGCTTTCGTCGAAGATTTCAATCTAAGCGGCCAATTCCCGATTGAGCCTGTCTATACGGGTAAGGCACTTTTTGCTTTGGCTGAAGAGTTGCCTCGCTTGGATGGCAGTTGTAAAAGTGTGTTGTTTGTGCATACGGGTGGGGTGGGGTTTGCACAATGAAGTACAAACGATTATTTTTGATAGAAATAAGCAGGTCTTCATGAAATTGAGTTGTCGTTATTTATGCATTTGGATTTTTTTGATTGGCACCTTATTGCTTAGTGCTTGTTCGGATACGCCCACTAACCAATTCAAGTTTGATACCAAGACGTTTGATGAAGCGCGGGTCAATCGGTATTTCAAGGAAAGTTCGGAAGCAGAGCAATTGGCTTTGCTAGCAGATTTATTTGTACACAATTACGACAACAAAGAAGTTTTTGAAAATTGGGTCCGGAAGAATTTAGTGGCCAAGAATCAGGTGCTCGAATACCGAGATGTTGAAGGATTGAAAAATTTGCTTTCTGCGCTTTATTACGCCAATTACAATGAGTTAACCGCGGTTATTTCTGCAAAAATTGCTTATGCAAAAAGTGAGGAGCTGAGGGGTGTAAAGCCGAGTGCTTATGCTGTTTTGACCTATTACGATGATTTGATACAAAATCAAGATAGTTTGTCTCTTCATTTGCATGCGCTCGGGCAAACGCTCAAAGACGACCCTTCAAGGTGGTTGCGCATTTGTTACCTCACTCAACGTGCGAGTATTGCGATGCATCAATCTAAGTTTTTAGATGCGTTGATACATTTCAAGTCTGCACTGAACTATACAGATGAAGCAGATGTCAAAAACAAGCGCCTTATTCAGCTCAATATGGCCTTGTTGTACCTGAGGTTTGACTATACAGAAAAGGCAAGGATTTCTATCAAAGCGGCCAACTCTTATGGCCAAGATGATATTCCAATGGATTTGATCAATAATATGGCGGTGTGTCTTTCTAAAACAAAAAACCACCGTGCCGCAGAAGAGCTCTTTGAACGTGCCTTGAGTTATGCCCGAAAAGAAAAGCAGCAATTGCTCGAAGCACAAACTTTAGCCAATTTTGGCAACGCGCGCAGGAGAGAGCGCCGTTTTGATGAAGCACTTGATTTGATGGCGCAGTCAGATGTAGTTTGTGTAAAGATGGGTCTTGGTATTGGGGTTGTAATCAATCAGCTCAATAGGGCAGAGCTATATAATGACCGTGGGTCCTATAAACAACTTGCGAGCGAACTCGAAGTGCTAAAGCCGAAGCTTTTTGAATTAGGTGAACCAAGTTATCTCTCAGATTTTTATCGCCTCAGCTACCAGATGTACGATGCCATCGGCAATACTACTGAAGCCAATGCATTTTATCGAAAATACAACAAGCAAAAAGAGTCTTACCTCGGAGACCGTTCAATTAGTCTATTGAGTCAGTGGGAGCTTTCCCAGGCTTATGAACAGCAAGAAAATGAAAAGAGTCAGTTGAGGTTGGCGATTCAAAAACAGGAAAACCACAAGTTGTTTTTTGGTTTTATCTTGGTCTTGTCTTTACTCATCATGAGTTTTGTTTTCTTGTTCCTTTATCGTCGGGCCAATAAATTGCGCACAGAAAACATGCAGGTCAAACAGCGCATGACCTTTGATCTTGAGTTGAAGTCAAAAGAACTCCTTGCAGAATCTTTAAAGAACATTTCTGTACAGCAACTGAAAGAGGAACTCGATGAAAAATTGAGCGCCACTATTGCCCTTCTGCCAAAGTCTCATCACGATAAATTTGAGGCACTGCAACGCATGCTCAAAACGGCTCCTTCAAAAGGATTCTTAGAGGAATTTGAAACCCGTTTCAAAGGTGTTTACGAAGATTTTTATATCAAATTGCGCTCGCTCGCCCCCGAGCTTACGCCCCATGAAATTCGGATTTGTGCCCTCATGCGCCTCAATATTTCAAGCAAAGAAATGGCCATTCTTACCAACCGAACGCAAGGTACTATTGACAATACACGCAGCGTCATTCGCAAAAAGCTCCAATTGGACGACCATGTCAATTTACAGGAGTATATTTTGGCGATATAATGGATTGTATATAGTTAATTACCTTGAAATGAATTCATTAATATATGAAATGAGAATCTTGTAATTGCGTGTCTTTTATATAAAATGAGATAAGTGTGAGATAAGAATTTAGGATATATTCCTCGTCTGCGGTATTTTTGCGACTTAATTCTATTTTATGATTCGTAGTTTTTATAACAGCTCATTCATTTTATTTATTGGACTTTTATTCTTTGGTGGCGTTAGTGCTCAAAGTCTTGTTATTTCTTCTGGAGGCCAAACCGGAACCTCCGGAACTAACTGGAGCATTTCTTCTAACACCTTGAGTTTATCTGGTGCTGCCACCATCCAAGCCTCCGTGATTACAAATGCCTTAGCCAATGGCAGTTTGACCATCTTGGGAAGTACAAATGCGCTTGATGTTACCTTCAATGAAGGTGTTGTTTCTACGGTCAATGGAAGTGGTATTACAATTGGTAATTCGAACTCAACAGGAACGGTGACAATCAACCGAACTATTGATTTATATGGTGCTGTTTCCATTTATGCAAATAAAATAAACATGGGAGCAGATCTTCTCACTCCAGGAGAAAGTGCTCAAATTATCACAAGAGTAGCGACAGGGCACATCAGTCTGTTAGCTAAAAATGGTTTTGAAACTTTAGCAAATGCAAATTGTATTCGCGGTAAAATCATGTCTGCAGGTGGTGGGAACATTACCATCTCAGCAAATGCTGACGACAACAGTACGGGAGATTTGAATATCGATTGGCTAACGATTGATGGAACTTCTGGCACAATGCTGTTCGAAGCTGCTGTTTTTACTTGGAATACAGGTTCCCAATGTGCATTGCCTGAAATTTATTCAAATGCCGGGGCGTTTACAATAAGGAATACAGCAAGTACTAATTATTCAATTAGTTCAAATTGGTTTGCATTATTAGGATCTTTTACTTCGGTTACTTTGGGAAGAGATGGTGGCACGAATGCCATTAATTTTGATCTATGCACAAGTTGTGCAACTAGCGCCATTAATTACAGTTCAACAACTTTTCAAGTTTCAGGGCCAATAACGGCTTTGGCAGGAAATATAAATGTGAATCACGATCTCTATGCAAGTGCTGTTGGTGCGAATATTTTGTTAAAAGCTATCAATTCAATTATTGTTGATGAGAATAAAACAATCAAGACGAATAACGGTGATATTACCTTTTGGGCCAATTCTGACGGGACGGCGAATGCAACCGATGGTGATTTTATAGGGTTGAAACAAGGCGTTTCTCTCAATTCGGCAAACGGCTCAACCGTTCAATCAACAGGGGGAGGTACTATTACTTTAGCAGGAGGCACAAGCACTCAGACTTTAGCGTCTGGAACAGTTGTTCCAACAGGCTATGCTTACTCTAACAGAACAACGAATTGGGTAGTATTGCCTCCCGGAGGTGTCAATTTTGGTTCAAACACGGCTGCAAACGGCCATTTAAATTCTTTGACAATATATAGCGGAGGTGGAAATATTGTTATCAAAGGAAGTTCCAACTCCAGTAGTGCTGGTGTTCAATGGTTTAGTGGAAGTACAGGAGCAGTTCAAATTGTTAATTCCGGGGTAGGGACCATCACTTTTGATGGGTTATCTACTTCAAGTACGGCACATGGTATTGAGTTAAACTCTTATGCCAGCGTTGTATTTCCCTCCATTACATCTTCTAATACTACAAGCAATGCCATCTACATTAAAGGTGAAACCTCATCCATTAACTTAAGAGCAGGCTACCAAGGTACAGTAACATTAATTGCCAATGGAGCCGGAGGCGGAATAGAAGTCAATGGAAAAGTAGGTAGTTCTAGTAATTACTCAGCAGTAGAAGCGAGTGGTCTGAACGCCTATGCCTTATCTGGTCCAATTAATTTTATTGGAGATGGTGGATTGGGATTGAAAATAGGAGGGACTTGGGGTAAAGGTACTTTGCCAAGCAGTAGTAGTAACGTCACGCTACGAAGCGATAAATTCGGTACCTACACTTCAACGCTTCAAACTACAGGCACACTAACTGTGGAACCATTCAATTCAAGTTTTGCAACTGCACTGACTTATCCACTGACTAATTTATCTGTTGTTTCTGGTCTTTCAGGTCTCACGGTAGGTAAATCAGGGAACACAGCAAATATTACTTTATCCACAGCTCAATCAATTGCAGGACCAATTTCTGTATATGGTGGAAACATAACAGTAAATCAAAATTATAGTAGTACCTTGAATAGCGCTGCAATCTTATTGCAATCCTCTCAAACCATTGAAATAGCCGCTTCCAAGATAATCCAGACAAACGGTGGTACTATCACGCTACGTTCCAATTCAACTGGTGCAGCGCTTGCTGCTGCTTCATCTATTATCTTGAATTCTGGAAGCACGCTATCTTCTCAAGGCGGTAATATTACGCTTGGCGGAAACTTTACAGGATTACAAGGAGCTGGGCTCTATGCAACTAGTTCAAATGCGCCTGCAGTTCTCATCGATGGAGGTATACTGACTGCAGGTGGTGGAAATATCAAAATTTACGGTAAATGCAGCGGAAGCTATGATGATGGTATCCGCTTGCGAGGAAATATTACTACTTCTGGGTCGGGCAATGTTGAACTTTATGGCGAAGCGCATGGTGGGAATAATGGAACAAATTATTTTGGTGGCATTACCTTCGGAACAGCAGCCGGTTCTACAATTGAAACTGAAAATGGCAATCTTATTCTCGATGGTTACCTTACCAATACACAAAGTAACAGTACGGGTGCTATCAATTTTTACCGGATGGATGGATCAACTGGCCAAACCAATCACATCAATCTCTTATCGAAAACGGGTAATGTTACGGTAAAAGCAGATCGAGGTACAACAGGTGCTTACGGCATGGGGCATTCTAGTTGGGGGCACGTGTATGTAGGCTCACCCGCAACAGGCTGGACTGCTACTGGTAATGTTGTTTTCTCCTACTCGAGCCTTGTTGGAGCGGGATATAACGGTATAAAAGTTAAAACTACTGGTTCGGTAACTTACGAGCCTGTTGGAGCAAGCTTTGCTGCAGCACAAGTTTTGCCATCCAATACAAATTATGTCTTGGCGCAAGGGGCATCAAGTCTGACCATCGGAAAAACAACCAATACGGCAAACATTGATATTACTTCGGCTCTTTCTATTGCCGGCCCAATAACCATTTACGGTGGTTTACTAGAAATCGAAGACGACATTTCTTCTACGGCAGGAGCAGATATTACGCTTTCTGGATCCAACGGATTTTACACATCTGGTTCGTCGGCGATTCAAAGAGATGTCACTACCTCAGGAGGTAATATTTTAATAGAGGCTGATAGAGATGCCAACGGAGTTGGAACATTGAACCTAGATTATTTAGTAGTGAATCCTGGTTCAGGAAATACAATCATACGCGGAGAAGATTACAATTGGGTCACCACTTCTGAAGCTACAAAACCTTGGGTCAATGGGACAGGTACTTTTACGCTAGAGTCAAATGATGCATCAATTGGTCAAAATACGGATTTAATTTGGTTCAAAATAGACCAAGATGCAAATGGGATTGCTGGACTAAATTTAGGTAAGTCAACAAATAATCAAGCAATTAATTTCAATTCAGTTGGCGCCCTAACAATAAATGGTCCAGTGAATGTGAATGCCTCATCAATGACCTTTTCAACACAATTGACGGTTAACGGTATGCTGTCATTATATGCATCGAGTACGGTTACTCAATCAACTCCAATTACAGCAACGAGCTTAGCGATGAATGGTGCTGGTTCGTTTACCCTCACAAATACCTCTAATAACTTTGGCACAATTGCAGGAGGAACATCTTCAGCGCGCATTGGCGCATTGAGTTTGATTGATGTGAGTGGTGGATTAACAATTGGAACTATTGGAAGTACAAGCGGTATCTATTCAAGTGGTTTGGTTTCAGTTGAAACATTGACTGGAGATATCAATTTAATGCAACCTGTTTCAACTACAAATACCACAACAAGTGCCATTGTGATCAATAGTGGTAAAAATGCGGCAATCGATGTAAGCGAGGGAGGAAATATTATTGTTTCTGGTTCACCAACTATTTCAGTCGGTACGGGTGGAATTGCCAAGCTATTTAGTGGTATGGAATCGAATAGCACGGGCTTGAATACGCTTATTGGTGGCTCTTCTAACGTGCGTACTGGTTATGATGAAACTTCCTCAACATTTAGTCCAGTACTAAGCGCAAACAATGCTTACGCAATTTACAGAGCGGTAGAAGGTGCAGGTGATATTACAATAGTTGCATCAGGTGGTCATACCCAAGGATCTACCTGGACATATTCAAACGGCGTAATCAGCACTTTAACAAGCCCTGTTTTAATCAATGCGAGTGATGTAGTTTCAAAGTTAGCTTTAAGTGATCTAAGTATCGAAGGAAGAAAAATCACTTTTAGTACGACTATTTCAAGTAATTCAGCAAACAATCTAAAAGTACTTGCAAAGACACACATTCTCAATACAGTTGCAACAAGTATAACTACGCAAGGAGGGGATGTTATACTCTCTTCTAATGTTGATGATGCAACAGATGGTGAGTCATCAACCAATGGTAGAATTGACTTCAGATTAGGAGGATTGACAATTACGACTAATGGAGGCGACATCACACTTGGTGGTGGAAACACTTTAGGAACGGGCTATGCTTTGGGCCAATCAGGAGGGGCTTATCCAGAGGGAATTCGCATTGACGTAACGACTAATTTAAATTCAGGAGGTGGAAATATTACAATAAAAGGAAAATCTTACAATGAAGCAATTGGATCGGGAACTGGAGGTTCAGGCCTTGGTTTTTACTATTTAACAACCAACGGTAACATAAATAGTGGTTCCGGTACCATATTTCTAGACGGTTACAGTCAGACGTCTGGGTCTACGTTTAGTTCTGGTATCGTTTTTTATAACAATACTGCCAATTTACCTTTTACCATTCAATCTTCAAGTAACTCTGTAGATGCGATTACAATTAATGCCTTTAGTAGTGGAACATCCTCAGATGTATTTGGTATAGAAACAGAGGCTTACAGTATATTAAATTTATTAGCTCCATCAGGAGGCGGAATCAAGTTAAATACAGGAAACTCCGTTGCAAACTACTATGATATTGTTTTCCGTGCCGAAACAAATATTTTAAGTGCAGGTGGTCCAATTCAAGTAAAAGGCGGCCAGTTTGGAGGTGCAACTAATGGATACCTTTATCTTAACGGTAATCTTTATTTGGGTTCAAAAAGTGGGGTGGTATCGAATAGTAGTTCAAATATTACAATGTCAATAGATAGGTTTTCATATGCAAATGGAACAATTCCTAAAATTGCTACTTCGGGTGAGGTTGTAATTGAATCCAATAGTACCAGTTTCGGCGATAACACCTATCTTAGTTGGTTTGAGCTCAATCAAAACAATCATACAATAAGCTCATTCCGTTTAGGTAAATCTAATAACACATCTAATGTATATTTAAATTCTTCATTAACCACGGCTGGACCAATATCTGCCTATGGTGCTTATGTTGGTGTGTCTGGTAATATCACCTCTACAGCAAATGGTGATATCTTTCTAAAGGGAACTGGGGGTTGGAATGATGTCGAGGTTTCTTCTGCCATCACAAAAACCGCTGGCACAGGCACATTAACGATTCAATCTAATGGACGAGCGAACTTTAGTGGTGCGGTTACAGCAACAGGTTCTGCATTACTAAACGTTGTATTATGGTCTGACTACGATGGCGATAATGGCGACGGTGGTGCTACTTTTTCTGGTCCGGTGTCAACGAATGGAGGCCACGTTTGGATGGGTGGTTCCAATTCTAATGGCGGCAGTTATACTTGGAATGGACTGACAGTTGGCGATGGCCCCTCAGTTGGTGGTTCAAATGCTAATGCATTAGATTTTTTCAATAGTGTGACTACAAATGGGGGTGATGTCTTTGTGTGGGCAGGAAATGGAAATGGCGGCACGAATGGAATTGCGTCAAATGGAAATTGGATAATTAATACAGGTTCTGGAGATATTGCCCTTGTCGCGCCAAGTACATCTGGTACAATTCAACTAACAACCACTGGTGCCATAAGCCTTGTTCCGAATGGTGGCGCATACCCGGCTGCCCTAACGCTTGGAGGTACCTTGACTTCTGGGAATTATGCGTTTAATTCGGGTTATTATAACGGTTTAACGATCAATAATGTGAGTCAGGTAACCAGTTTGACAATTGGTCGAAATACGGAGCTTTTGAGTGCTGGTTCTCCTGTAACATTAGCAAATACTTCTAATGTCACTTTAAGTACGGCGCTTCAATTTGGCGGTGCGGTCCAGCTATATGGTGGAACCATTACCTTGAATTCAAATCTTTCAACCACCAATACTTCTACAGGAAATATTTCTCTAAACGGAACAACAATAGCTGGAACGGGTAACGTTGCCATTGCTGCTGGAAGAACGCTCACTATGGATGTTTCTAACACTTCTACTTATGACGGAATCATCAGCGGCACGGGTAGCGGATTCACTAAAGCTGGTTTGGGATTATTGACACTTACAAAAGACCACACGTATTCAGGTATTACCACAGTATCAATTGGGGATCTTCAAATTGGTACTGGAGGTTCAGTGAGCCAAGCTTCAAGCGGCACTATTTCCCAATCTTCAGGGGTTGTGGTTGCTAGTGGCGCTAAACTGATCTTGACGCCAAATGAGAACATGACCTTTGCGGCGCCAATTTCTGGTGCGGGCGGTATCGAAATCAAAGGAGCTTCTGGCGCTTATTATAATTCATTCCTTACAAGTTCCTATGCGACTTTTGCAACAAATACAACTGTACTGGAAGTCCTCACAAGAATTACGGGTGGTATGCAGCAAGGTCAAGCAATTACAGGCCAAAAAACTGCAGGGGCATATGTGAAATCATATAATGCCTCATCAAATACGGCGACATTACAACTTCAGAATTATGATGGTACATATACAAAATGTGTATTTGTACAATTGGCTCAGTCTGGATCAAATGTACAAATCAAAGCGAATACATCAATTTACGGTGGAGCGGCTTACCGTTCAGGAAATCAGCTTGGATCAGATATGTCCTCAGGTAGTACGGCTATTGGTGGTTTGGCAACAAGTGCAGGTGCAACGGGTTATGGAATCAGTAATGTATATATGTCAGGAAAAGTCAATTTTACTGGGCTTTTGACTTACACGGGAAACACTTTGTTGAGTAATACAATTACCTCTGGTGCTTCTCCAAATGCTTTCAGTTATACTTCTAGAGGTACTCAAGAAATCACAGATATCAGTTCAAGTTTCCCTGCAGCGAGTACAGTCATTAATAACGGACTCGTTATTCTCAATCGTTCAACAGCAGGCACGATTGCCAGTAACCTAGAGGGGACTGAAGAAGTTTTACAAGTTGGTGCACCAATTTCCTTGACGGGCACGTGTACCCACAGCGGACTTACAACTGTTGATTTGAATAAAAGCTTAAGCATTGGATCCGGTGGTACTACAGGCATCATGACGGGTAATATCTTAAACTACGGAACGGTGACTTTCAATCGCGCTGATCAGTCTACATATCCGGGTGTGATCAGCGGAACGGGTGCACTCGTTAAAACGGGCGCCGGTGAGCTCATCTTAACAGGGCTTCAGGCGTTTACAGGGACAACAACAATTAGTGCCGGTAAATTAACTATTGAACGAAACGTGCCAGCTTATTCAACTTCGGTGATTTCAGGAGCTGGAGAGTTAGCCATCCAACCTGCCAGTGCAAGTTTTACAAATGCTGTTTCTTATCCGATTGCAGGTATTGGAGTATCTAGTACCATCGGTGGATTAACACTAGGTAAAGATGGCAATACAGCTACTATTTCAATTGAAGCTAGTACAAGCGTTGCAGGACCTCTAAATGTATACGCAGGTGAGCTCGCTTTGAATGCAGCTATCAGTACAACCAACACGAGCACTGGTGACATCTTATTCAAGATGAATACGCTTTCAGGGGTTCAATCAATTACGGTTGCAGATTCAAGATCGTTGACTTTCGATATTGCACAAGACCTTGTGAATGGTACAAATATCTTTGGTAGCAATATTACTTTGATCAAAGACGGTACAGGAACATTTACCCGCTCAAGTGTTCTGCCGTCAGGCATTAGCCTCACAACGAATGCTGGGGTCCTCGAACTCGACATGAGCATCAATGCGCAAAACATCACACTCAGTGTTGGTACGCTGCGTAACAAAGCAGGTCACACACTTACTTTAAACGGTACATTAAGCAGTGTTGCAGGTGCAACTCTTGAGAACAACGGCACCATTACAATCGTTGGCCCGTCTACTTTCCCAGGTGTGAACACCACTGTTTCGGCCATGAATAACCTACGCATCAATAAGCAAACTGGTGTTGCGTTAGATAAAGACCTTATGGTCACTGGCGAATTGATTCTTTTGCTGGGCAACTTCGATTTGGGAACAAATACACTGACTTTAGGTGGTAGCGTCACTTTGGGAGCTGGTAAAATTAACGCAACCACTGGTGTTTTGGCATTTGGCAATCAACAAGCGCCAATCAATTTACCAACGGGTCTTTTCACAACTACAAATGGTATAAATGTGGTGAATGAATTGTATAAATCTGCCGGTTCTGCCAGCGTGCTCATTCAAGAGGATATGACTGTTACCGGTGCTTTGAGAACTGCAAGCGGCACAGGTGCTCTAGTCTTTGGAAGTGCTACAGAACTGAATATGGATGGAGATTTCATCAATAATGGCACCCTGACGTTTGATACGTTGGCAACTGTTTTGCAAAGTGCTTCTAGTCAGGTTTCAGGTATTGGGATATATAATGTCCAACAGAAAGTAACGGGTTCAACTGCAAATGGACAACCAAATGGAAGGTTTTGGTATCTAGGATCAGCTGTAGCAAATGCGCAGGCATCCGTAGTTTTGAGTCCGGTAACAAATAAAATATACCATTGGGAAGCAAACCAGGCTAACCCAAATTGGATAGATGTAACTGACCCTAATGCTGTAATAGCTACAGGTAAAGGTTATAGTCTGAGAATGGGCGCTACAAGTGTTTTGAATTTCGGTGGTCCTGCATTAAACAATAGCAACATTCAAGTACCTTGTTATCGCCAAACGACGGGCTCCTATCAGGGTTATAATCTCATTGCCAATCCTTACCTCAGTTATTTGGATTGGGAAACGGTTTGGGAAGGTTCAAACGCACTTAATTTTCAACCGACTATTTGGTATCGTTTGGCCAATAATACCAACGTTATGGTTTTTTACACTTACAATGCACAATCGAATATCGGGACTTCCAATAACAGTGCAAATGGGAGCACAAGTGTAACGAGATATATTCCGCCTATGCAGGCAGTTTGGATGAGATTGAACCCAGGTATCACATCCGCAAATTTGGTTTTGGATAATACAGCACGAAGCCATTATACAGCGGTGCAAGGGGGACTTACTGCAGGGCTCAAATCCACGGCTCAAGATTTCCCGGCATTTGTTCGACTTAATTTGATTCAAGGTAGTTTTCAAGATCAAACAATAGTTTATCTTAAGGATGCTGCAGCTTCG
>JACCDU010842239.1_pt1 | contig 18210 bp, 9 predicted proteins | sample 7446081 | NCBI WGS metagenome assembly JACCDU01 (sample SAMN15323447, study PRJNA562643) | freshwater metagenome | isolation source: river surface water | place: USA:Blue River Watershed | collected 2017-08-17
AAAAGTGAACTGATAATGCGTATACCGATTTTGTGATAAAGAAGAGGGGCAATAGTTTCTAATACGATTCGAGATAAATCCTTTGAGATAATCATAAGGCTGTAACACAGCAGGTGTCCAATCAGCTTGACAAAGCTGCAACGTGTAATAGTAGTTTTTGGGTCCGGCATTTAACTCGTCAAAATGTAATTCTAACTGTTCGGTAGTACCCAATTGAATCAATGGATAAGATAACGGATCACCTACTTTGTACAATTTTATCGACTGAATAGAGGAGGAGTAAACTTGATCGGGCCACTGTGCTGTTGCTTTTTTAGCATAGATGCAACCTAAAATAAGCAGGAAGATTGTAAATTGAGGTCGTTGCATATAGCAATGTAATAAAATGAATTGAAAACTGATTCGATTTGAACCTGGCAAATTATCTAGCAGACCGCATTGCGTTTAGCAAACAAAAAAGTTATTCGAGATTTATTCTACGACTCTCGTTTGCAGCTACGGTCGTAAGTGTCATGATAATGATCATTACCGTATGTATGGCTGCAGGTTTTCAGGAGGCGGTTCAAAACAAAATCTTTGGTTTTTGGGGACACATTCGAATTCAAGAGAAACAACCCTCTTTATCTGTGCTGGAAAAAATGAATCCAATTCAAAAAAATGATTCATTACTTCAACAATTAAACCACCACCCGGACATTTCATCCGTGCATCCATTTGCTACGCAGTATGCCCTGTTAAAAACTAGGAATGAAATGGAGGGTATCTTGCTAAAAGGAATAGATGATAAGGTCGGCTGGAGTAAGTATGCTGCTTTCCTTAAAACAGGTTCTGTTCCCAAAATTGAATCCAATGATTTTTCCAGAGGTATACTAGTTTCTCAACAACAAGCTAAGCGTCTTCAATTACAAGTGAACGACTCCCTTGTTCTTTACTTTACACAGCAAGAAGGACCACCAAGAGCCAAAAAAGTCTTTATCGCTGGCATATTCCAAACTGGCATTGAAGAATACGATCGACTTTTTGCGCTAGCAGATCTTCGCCTAATCAGGCAAGTGAGTGGCTGGACTGAAAATCAAGTTGGCGGTTATGAGATTTTTGTTCGAGATCCTTCCAACCTAGATAAAATTGCCAATGAGTTGTATCAAGCTGAGAACTTTCCCACTACTTGGGATGTGATACCCATTAAAAATGTAGCTCCACAATTGTTTGACTGGCTGAATATGCAGGTAGTAACGCGTAATGTTCTGATTGTAATCATGACAATTGTTGCCCTGATCAATTTGATCACCTCACTCCTTGTGTTAGTACTGGAACGAATTCAAATGATTGGCATTTTAAAGGCACTTGGCGCAGCAGATAAAACGATTCAACATCTATTTCTTCGTTATGCACTACTGCTTACTACAGCTGGCATTTTAGTAGGAACACTTTTGGCTTTCATATTGATGGGCATACAACAAAAAACAGGTTTTATACACTTAGATGAGAGCGCCTATTACATTGACAAAATTGAATTTAAAATTATGCCAGTTCAGATTGCCCTGATTATGGCCGGCACGCTAGTCGTAAGTCTACTCGTTTTGCTACTTCCCACTTTGTTAGTCAAGAGAATCAGCCCTGTTCGCGCTATCCGATTTAGCTAAGTTGCGCTAATAAAATTCCTGTTGCAACAGCAACATTCAATGATTCAGCTCTTCCCTTTCCGGGTATGCTAAACTGTTTCACCTGGTCTGATAATAGATGCGGAGGTATTCCCTTAGACTCATTACCAAGGAGTAAAATTCCTTCTTGGAGAGGCTGTTGAAAAGATAGAGGTTCCTTATTCAAAACAGCTGCAAATACAGGTATATTTTTTTGTGATGGAAGCCAATGATCAAGATCTTGATAAAAAATAGAAACTCTACCCAAACTACCCATCGAAGCTTGCACTACTTTAGGGTTGTACTGATCAACTGTATCAAGACTACAAACCAATTGTTGTACTCCAAACCAGTCTGCTGTTCGAATAATCGTTCCAAAATTACCCGGATCCTGAATGCCACAACAGACGAGTGTAAGATGCCCCTTGGTCTGTAGTGGTGGATACTCAAATTGTTTGACACTGGCTACAACCTGATTAGGAGTAGCCAACTGCGAGATTCGAAGAAGCTCCGCTTCGCTAATAACCGTATAAGGAACATTCTCTAGTTGCGATAGATTTGTCTCAACCCAGCTATCCAAAGCATAAATTTCCTTTACCTGGGTATGATCTTGAACCAGCAGCTCGCCTACCAACTTGGGCCCCTCCATTAAAAAAAGACCCGTTTCATCGCGATATTTTTTACCGGCTAAACTTTGAATATCTTTGATTTTTGTCTTAACAAGCATAATCTCTACTAGTTTGTGATGCAACTATTCCGGCAACTTTCATCGAAATCTCCGCTGCCGGCCTTGCTTATTTTTTTATGCGTTCAAACGTGGACCTCTTGCGGTGTTATTCCCAAAAAATATCCGGCGGGGAAACCCTTTGTATTCAAAACTACTATAAAAGTTGAAGGAAGTGGTACACAGGACGAAAAGGATGCATTAAAAAACAAATTAAAAGGACAACTAGATGACAGCTTGAGATCCCGCACTGTATCAAAATTGTTCTTTAGTACGCTTAAACATCCTCCTGTTTTTGAAACGAGTTACGCAACCCAATCTGTTGATTATATGCAAGCCTTACTTCGTTCGCAAGGCTACTTCAGAGGTCAGATACATTTTGATACTTCTGTTACACAGGTTGGGAAAGATCAGAAAAGAGTTCAAATCAATTTTATCGTAAACCCAGGTACTGCTTTTTTATTAGACACCGTTCGATATCAACTTTCTGATTCTGCATTGCAACGGATCACACTGCAACATAGCAAGGACGCCAAGATTGAAAAAGGGAAACCTTTTGCAAAAGGAATCATCTCCGATGAATTTGACCGTTTGGTAGACCTATATCGAAACAATGGATATCTGCGAATTACCCGCGATGAATTGGTCGGAATTTGGGATACGCTAGACATTGCGTTATTACAGCCTACTGCAGACCCATTGGAACAATTAGAGTTATTAAGTCAAATACAAACAAGACGAGAGACCCCCACAGCAAAATTGGATATTCGACTTCGACCAGATATAGATCAGACAAAACTCACCGCCTATAAAATTGGAAGGATAAAAGTATTTCCAGATTTTTCAGCTGACACCAGTGGTCTAACACCCTTGATCACGAAAAAAAATGGATTTGACATCTATAGTTACCGGCCCCTATTTCGCCCCAACATTTTTAATGATAAAATCCACTTTTCGCCAGGTGCTGTTTACGATCAACGCAATTATTTAAAGACATTAAATCAGCTGAATTCAATGGGTGCGTGGCGTCTAATCAATTTGGATGTACAAGCCAGAAAAAACGCCGATACTGCAGACATTACGATCAAATTAACTCCCGCCCGCAAATATGCAATTGTTGCTAATCTGGAGGGGAGCAGCAATCAAAGTATTTTGGCAGGAAATCTCTTTGGAGTAGCCCTGAATTTTGGTTTACAAAACCACAACTTGGCTAAGCGATCTATCCAGTCTACTAGCAATCTTCGATTTGGAGTTGAAACAGGCAGAGACACCGTAGCAGATGTAAATTTTATTCAAACAAGACAAATCTCATTTTCACATAACCTTGTTTTTCCAGGCCTATTACCTCACTTTCATACGCTACCTGCCGAAATCAGAGAGAACGCCCGATCGATTTTAGCATTTAATATCACCAACACAGAAAGAAGAGAGCTCTTTAATTTATCTTCCTATAGTGCAGCATGGGGGTACGACTTTAGATATCGTAACACCCTTTTTACATTCAGACTTCCTAGCATAGAGTACAATAAAATTGCACGAAGAGCAAAACTGCTGCAGCTTATAGACAGTAACGCCCTGCTTAAAAATATTTTTGTAGACGGTCTTATTGTTTCAGCCAGTGCAGGATTTTACTATAGTAAGCAGCGTAAAAATCAAATAAAAAATGTTCGATTCAATCTGGAAGAATCAGGATTACTAAGCGGAATCATTCGCAGCCCCTTACTAGATGAAAACTTATTTCGCTTTGTAAAAATGGATCTGGATCTTTCTACTAAATACAATTTCAAAAAGACAGCACTAGCCTTGCGATTTTTTTCTGGAATAGGATATGCACTAGACCAAACTAGAAATCCGGTTAACCGCTTCAATCTCCCTTTGTATCGTCAATACTTTTCAGGAGGCCCAAATAGTATGCGAGCCTGGGGCTTACGAAAACTTGGACCCGGCTCCTCCATTCAAGAGTTTGGCAACCGAGGTTTACCCGAACGATATGGTGACTTGCAACTGGAGGGAAATATTGAGTTTCGTTTCCCTTGTTTTAGCATAGCAGGCATGCAAGTAAATGGTGCCTTGTTCACAGACATTGGGAACATTTGGTATATCAAAAAATCACCAGGCAGAACACCCGAAGAAATTTTCAAATTGAATCGAATAGGAAAAGATCTAGCGGTGGGTGTAGGTACGGGATTACGACTTGACTTCACTTATTTTGTAATACGACTCGATTACTCCATTAAGGCAAAAGACCCGAGTCCCTCTCCTGCAAATCGAGCCTATCAAAATAAATGGTTTGGCTATCCAACTTTGAAAGACATGGATCAATTTCAACTAGGCATCAACTACCCTTTTAATCTGTAGGAGTTGCGCTAGCCAAGATTTTTTGAAATTGCTCCATTGTATAGGCCTCCCGGCAAGTGAACTCCCCTATACGTGTGCGACGCAGTTCACTTAAATAAGCGCCACACCCTAGTGCCTGGCCTAAGTCATGCGCTAGACTTCTTATATATGTTCCGGTTGAACAAACTACCCTAAACTGTAGTTTTCCTTCTTTATACTTTACTAACTCAAATTCATAAATATGAACCGGACGAGGTTCTAATTTTACTTCTTTGCCCGCTCTTGCTAATTCATATACTCTTTTTCCATTCACTTTTATGGCAGAGTGAGCTGGTGGACGCTGTTGAATCAAACCCGTAAAAGAAACCAGTTGCTGTTGAATTAATTCCTCAGAAATGGAGTCAATAGATTTGAACTGTTCGGGTTCACTTTCTAAATCATAGGTAGGTGTGACAGCACCCAGTGTAATGGTTCCTGTGTACTCCTTTTCTTTTGCCATGTACTCGTTGATGCGCTTTGTGAATTTTCCAGTGCATACAATTAATAAACCCGTAGCAAGTGGATCAAGCGTACCTGCATGACCAATTTTTTTGATCCGTATTAGGTTGCGCAATTTTCTAATCACATCAAAAGAGGTCCATTCTATGGGCTTATCGATTAGAAGGACCGCGCCTTGCTCAAAATTTTCTTTTGTGAATTCCATGCTCAATAAGCACGCGCAAATAGTACGCGTTGCGTTGAAGGCTTACCTGTTAATACACAAACTCCTTCTTCTGTAGCAGTATCCAAGGGAATACAACGAATCGTTGCTTTTGTTTTTTCTTTAATTGCCTCCTCCGTTTCAGGTGTACCGTCCCAATGAGCTGCAATAAACCCACCTTTCGTATCTAGTAAGTTGACGAACTCTTCCCAGTTATTTGCGGGTGTAATATGTTCGTCTCTGTATTGACGAGCACGGTCAAATAAATTCTTTTGGATTGCATCCAATTGTGCCAGTATAACTTCTGTAATACCTTCCAACGGCATTGATTTCTTTTCTCTAGTATCCCTACGTGCTAACTCACCAACCCCTTGTTCCAAATCACGAGCTCCCAATGCTAACCGTAACGGAACTCCTTTCATTTCGTACTCTGCAAACTTCCAACCTGGTCTTGCTTGATCAGAGTCGTCATATTTTACGCGAATACCAGCTTTTTTAAGCTGTACAACAATCTCATTCACCTTTGCATCAATTGCAGCTTTTTGTTCCTCTCCTTTGTAGATGGGGACAATTACAACTTGCAAGGGCGCAATTTTTGGAGGCAAGATTAAACCTTCGTCATCACTATGCGCCATCACCAACGCACCAATCAAACGAGTACTCACCCCCCAACTAGTTGCCCATACATAGTCTAACTTGTTTTCTTTATCGCTGAACTTAACATCAAAAGCTTTTGCAAAGTTTTGTCCCAAAAAATGAGAAGTGCCCGCTTGTAATGCTTTGCCGTCTTGCATCAAAGCTTCAATACAATAGGTATCCTCCGCACCCGCAAATCGTTCATTGGCTGATTTAATACCTTTGACAACCGGAACTGCCATCCAGTTTTCAACAAAGTCAGCATATACATCCAGCATCTTCTTCGTCTCTACTAACGCCTCTTCTTTGGTTGCATGTGCCGTATGTCCTTCTTGCCATAAAAATTCCGCAGTGCGCAAAAACAATCGAGTACGCATTTCCCAACGCACCACATTGGCCCATTGGTTAACCAGAATGGGAAGATCCCGGTAGGACTGAATCCAGTTTTTATAGGTATTCCAGATAATTGCCTCACTGGTTGGGCGAACCACCAATTCCTCCTCTAGTTTAGCTTCCGGGTCTACAATCAATTTTCCTTTTTGAGTAGGATCGGCTTTCAAACGGTAATGTGTAACTATCGCACACTCCTTAGCAAAACCTTCTGCATTTTTTTCCTCAGCCTCAAATAAACTTTTAGGAACAAAAAGAGGAAAATAGGCGTTTACATGACCTGTATCCTTGAACATCTTATCCAGGGCATCGCGCATGTTTTCCCATAAGGCAAACCCGTATGGTTTGATCACCATACAGCCCCGCACAGCAGAATAATCAGCTAGCTCTGCTTTTAGGACAAGGTCATTGTACCATTGCGAATAATCCTGAGAACGCGCGGTGATTGCTTTACTCATGTGTATTATGTTATACCTGTAATTCTTTTGCTTTTTTTAACATTCGATCCATGTGATATCTGCACAATTGCCGAACTTTGTACTAGGTCACAAAAGTAAAGACTTCAGCTATGAAAACCACCACTTCTTTGGCTCTACTAGCAATTGTTGTCTTGATACAAAGTTGCACAACTGCATACCGTACTGGTCAAACACCTGATGACGTTTATTTTTCACCGGACCGTCCAGAGGATGAATTCCTAACTATGCAGCGACAGGAAACTCGTCGGTATCGCATGGCCACTGAAGACTACGAAGACCGTTACTTAAGAATGCGCGTAAGAGACCGGTACAGATGGGATGAGTTAAATGATTGGTATACTTATGAGCGCTGGACACTTGGATTTAATTCTTATTTCACACCTACACTAAATCCATTTGTATCCTGGAATCATTATTATAATCCTTATTACCTGAACAATCCTTATTTGTACGGAACCAGCTTTGGGAATGCTACCAGCGTAAAAAACACGTACACAAAACCCCGCACTTTTAATCTGAATAGTTACCAGCAAATGCCCACGAATTTGAAAAACGTAAAAGCAATGGCTGGCAATTATGGTGTTAGCCCTTTATTGAATAACCTATACAACCGAGCCGTAAGCACACCTAATCGTGGAAATGCACTTCGTGAATCATTTGGGATTTCAACACCTTCCAATTCTTCTTCCTCTCCTGCCTCTTCAAGTGGCAGTAGCTCTTCCTCATCAGCTGGAAGTGCTCCGGTTAGAAGATTTTAATTAATCCATTTCGTTCATGCGAAAAATCATCTACGCAGCAATTTTACTGCTGCAGCAAACAATTACAAACGCACAGGAACCTGCAGATGCATTAAGAATGTCCTGGATAAACCTTTCTGGAAGTGCCCGACAACAAGCTATTGGTGGCGCAATGGCATCCTTGGGTGGTGACTTAAGTGCTGCATTTGTGAATCCGGCCGGTATTGCTTTCTACAAAACAGGCGACTTAATTATAACTCCTCAATTCAATAGACAAAAAAATCAATCAACTTACCTTGGAAAAACAGAAAAAGCTAGTAAATCTGGATTAGGACTAGGGTTAAGTGGATTTGTTGTAGGATCTAAACAAGAAAATAGAACACGTGGTACTGCAGCTGTAGCCATAGCGCTCAACAATACGGCATGGTTTGGAAACAATTTACTTTACAGAGGTCTTAATACACAAAATTCTTACTCACAAAAATTCTTAGAGGAAATTGGTGGACAAGGAGATGCAAATCAAGTAGCCAGTAATTATCCATTCGGAAGCAGTTTGGCTTTCAATACTTATTGGATAGACACGATTGGCGGAGGCACGAATGGGAATTTTCGATACCGCACAAGAGCTCCTTTCCAAAGTGGACTCATTCAGGAGAATGAAATCAAAAGCGCTGGCTCTCAATCTGAGTTGGCCATTGCAGTTGCAGGGACTGGAAACGAAAAAATTCTTTATGGCTTAACATTGGGAATTCCATTCGTGAATTATAGAAGAACCAGCACCTTCACAGAAGCAGACGCTTCCACTGCACTTAACAATTTTAATTATGCAACCATCGAGGAGTATCTTGAAACGAGCGGATCAGGTGTCAATTTAAAACTAGGCGTCATTTATCGTCCAGCCCCACAATGGAGAATAGGCTTTAGTTTTCATACCCCAACTTTTTTAAAGCTTACAGACAAATACAGTGCAACAGTAACAACCGATACAGAAAATTACAAAGGCTTACTAACGCAGTCTTCCAAAGAATTTACCAATGGAGATGTAGCACAATACAGCTACTTACACTTTACCCCTTCTCGAATGCTGGTTAGTCTTTCATATGTGCTTCGAGAAATTGAGGACGTTGCCAAACAAAGAGGATTTCTCACAGGAGATGTAGAGTTTGTGAATTATCGCGCATCTTCTTTTAAAGTAGACCCCGCCAATACTGATCCTGCAGAAAGTAAAGCCTACTACTCCAAATTGAATTATGTGAACGATGAAATTTATCGACCCGCCGTTAACGTAAGGCTGGGAGGTGAATTAAAATTCACAACAATTATGACTAGATTAGGAATGGCCTACTTGGGCAATCCCTATCAAAATATTAATGGAGAACAAGGCAGCCGCCTTCAGTTAACGGGAGGTTTGGGTTATCGTAACCAAGGATATTTTATTGATCTGGCCTACGTTCACACAACAGGTAAAGACGTTCACTCTCCTTATCGACTATCCCAACAACCTTTCCCTTCGGCACAAATTAACCAGCGTGGCGCACGCGTTGTATTGACACTGGGAGTGAAGTTCTAATCAATCCTTAAACATCGCGACTTCTTTTTGAATAGGCGCCTTATAATTTTCGCGCTTTATGTACCCGCGATACATTCCTTCTGTGCAAAAAGGCATTGCGATGTTTCCGCTTTTATCGACAGCAATCAATCCTCCATCCCCTCCCAACTTTGGCAACCTTACCATGACCATTTCATCAGCAGCTTCCAGTAGCGATCGATTTGCATATTCAATTTGATCCGAGATGGTTTTTGCCATTACCAATCTTATGTAATATTCGCCCCAGCCAGTACAACTAATCGCCACGGTTGCATTATTGGCATAGGTTCCTGCCCCAATAATAGGTGCATCACCAATGCGCCCCCATTTCTTGTTATTCATACCACCAGTGCTGGTAGCTGCAGCCAAATTACCCTCCATATCCAGCGCCACGGCACCTACTGTGCCATAGCGGTCTTTTTTAATCAACTCATTTTCTTCAGCTAAATTGAATAAAGAAGCTTGTTGTTTTAATTGTTTCAATGAATCCCGCTCTAATGCACGTTGCAATGAACGCCAACGCTCAGGAGTATAGAAATAACTTGAATCAACAATTTCAATTCCCTGCTCTTTTGCAAACTGCTCAGCCCCTTTTCCACTTAACAAAACATGCTGACTTTTTTCCATAACGGCCCGTGCTGCAGTAATTGGATTTCTGATGGTGGTCACTCCAGCCACCGAACCGGCTTCCAGTGTTCTTCCGTCCATAATAGCCGCATCCAGTTCGTTTCTGCCTTCATGTGTAAAAACAGCACCTTTCCCAGCGTTAAACAAGGGATTATCTTCCAGCACTCTGACAGTGGCTTCTACTGCATCAATAGCTTTGCCACCCTTCTCTAAAATAGATTGACCAACCGCAAGTGCCTGCTCCAACGAGGCCGTATACTTTTTTTCTAATTCGGCCGTTCGCTGACTACGCAAAATTGTACCGGCCCCTCCATGAATAACCAATACATAGCGCCCTTCTACTTCTTTTTTGGGTTGTGCATTTAATTGAAAACAAACCGACAAAACAATTAATAATATACCGATTCGCATAGCGTTGATTTGTACAATATTAACCATTTGTGCGAAGGGCTTTTCTTAATTTTACCAACAACTTGTATTCTGAAACGCGCTGGAGTCATACTTCGAGGGGTACTCTTATTTATTCTTGTACTGCTAACTAGTGTTTACATCACTATACAGCTCCCTGTCGTACAACAAGCCCTTACCAGCCGAATAGCAAGTTATTTATCGCAGGAATTAAATACTGAGGTAAAGCTTGGAAAAATCAGATTCAACTTATTTAATAAACTTTCACTTCAAGAGTTAGTAGTAAAAGATCGGCAAGGAGATTCCCTAGCGGTTATTGGAGAACTACTTCTTCAAACAAGCGATTTTTTCTTTTTACACGATTCAATCAGTATCGATAAAATTGAGCTTTCAAAAACCAGGATTTTCCTGAAAAGAGAAGATAGCATTTGGCGACACCAATTTATACTCGACTATGTTTCAGGAGGTGGTACACCTCAAAAAAATAAAAAGAAATCAAGATTTCATCTACATCTAAAAGAAGCTACGGTCCAAGATTTTTATTTTAACCAAAACGATGCCTGGAATGGACAAGTGGTAACTGGACAGATCAAAAAAATGAATTTATCGGCAGAAAAGCTAAATCTGTCTGACGATTTGATTCAGATCAAAAGCCTGATACTTTCTGACCCCACTATTTCAATTTCAAATTTTACCGGAAATAGAAAAAGGCCAATAAAAAAAGAAATCGTAGATGACACCTGGTGGCAGCTAGATGGAAAAAAAATCTCCTTACTTAGCTTTCGCATCCATAATGGTCAATTCAAATTAGACGAAGATCAACGAGAGAGAAAAAGCGGATTTGATCCCCGTCATTTGGAGATCTATTCAGTAGAAGCCTCACTCAGTAATTCGTTGATGACAGGTGACACACTCCAAAGCCATTTGGAAATTTCGGCTCGAGAAAAGTGTGGCTTGGAGTTGAAAAAATTGGAAGGAGCTTTTCAACTTTCTCCAAGACAACTTTCTATTCAAAATCTTCGTCTTGAAACTCCACACAGTTTACTCCAAGAGTCCGTTCGACTCAATTTTAAAAAATTGAGCGATTTTGTACATTTCGATGAGAAAGTGGTGATTGAATCTAATTTCAATCAATCTATAATTGGAAGCAAAGATTTAGCTTATTTTATTCCGGAATTTAAAAACTGGAATAAATCGATTCGATTAGGCGGGATATTAAAAGGCACCCTTCATGATTTTACTGTAAACCAACTTTCGCTGGGAATTGGCACAGGCACTTACTTACAAGGGAATTTATCTGTGAAGGGACTTTCTGCTATTGAGCAATCGTCATTTGAATTAAATGTAGCACGCAGCAACGTTTTGTGGGAAGATATTCGCATGATCATTCCAAGTCTCAACAGCACAAACTACCCAAACATTGAAGCAATTCGTTACGCACGGTTTAATGGCAAAATAGCAGGAGGTGCAACCCATTTGCAACTAGATGGAACTATCCAAACTCGGCTGGGATCTATAAGCACTGGGCTTCAGGCAACGATATCAAATAGAGCCATTACGCAATACAATGGCCGGCTTCAACTCAATCAATTTAAGTTAGGCGATTTGATAGGGTTACCATCTCTCAAAGATGTATCCTTTATAGGTCGAGTCAATGGGAATGGATGGGGAGACGCAAACAGCCAAGCCAATTTTAATGGCGAAATTCAAAGCTTGAATTTTAAAGATGTTGAATATAAAAATATACGCTGGGATGCTACGTTACAAAATCAACTGCTAAAAAGTTCATTATCCATTGACAATGAAAATTTGAAAATAAGTGAGCTTGTTGCATCACTTGAATGGAGTGGTCAACACCCTCATTACTCATTGGATGGTAAAATTGAAAAAGCAAATCTTCAAGCATTACAGCTATCCTCCGCTCCGCTAATCCTGAAAGGCCAGATAGCTGCAGATGCAAGTGGTCAAACGATGAATTCGCTGGATGGCGCAATTCGGTTTTTCAATGCAACCGTACTGCATGGAGAAGAATTACTGCCTTTGGATTCTTTATCCATTACGGCTACCCCTGTAAAAAATGGAAGAAGAATTGAAGTTAATTCCAACGAGTTTCAAGGTTGGCTAGAGGGACAATTTGACTTTGCGACATTACCTTTTGTATTCCAAAAAGTGCTTCATACCCATTACCCCTCTCAAGTGGAAAGCCCTCAACACTTTACTTCTACATCTTTCTTTCAGTTTTCAGTCAACACGCAATACGTAGAGCCTTTTCTGCAACTTTTCTCATCGGACCTAAAAGGATTCAACCAATTGGCATTGTCCGGAAACTATGATGGCTCATCCAACTCCTTCTCTACATCCCTCACCATTCCACAAGCATCATTTCAACAATATGGTGTTGATAGCTTAATACTTCGCTCCAGAAGTGATGGAAAAAAAATTGATTTAGACGTAAGCACTAAAGCTGTAAAGTTGAATGAAGCAATTTCTCTTCCTCCTCTCTCAATTAAAATTAGCGGACATAACGACTCAACAGCGATTAATCTTTTCTCGGCATCTGAAAAACGCGTTGAAAAAATTAATCTGAACGCATTAGTACGAACATTCCGGGAAGGAATTGCCGTAGATTTTACTTCTTCTGATTTTACGATCAATGGTAAGTCGTGGACACTGAATGAGGGTGGAAACTTATCCTTGCGCAAGAACAATCCTGCCCAAGGATACCTGCGACTATCAGAAGGAGAACAAGAGATTGTCATTAAGACAGTGCAGAAAAAACAAAACGAAGCAGACCAACTACAGCTTACCATACAAAAACTAAATCTAAATGACATCTCTCCTTATTTCCTACCAGACAATCGTTTAGAAGGACTTGTATCTGGAGATTTTATTATTAAAGACCCACTAGGTGATTTCTCCATTAGCACAGACAATATCAATTCAAAGCTTCTGCGTTTGGACAATGACTCTATTGGAGAAATAACGTCCAACTTACGCTATGATCAAAAAACAAATACGCTACGTGCAAAAGGGAATACATTGAATCAAAAGGAATATCTGGGATTTGACCTGGAACTTTTTTTCAATGACTCCTTACTTACAAATAACAGAATTAATCTTCAAGCACGCACTTACCCCATTCAATTGCTAGAACGATTTTTAGGTGACCTCTTTTCTGACATTACAGGTTATTTAACAGGAGATGTATCCATTTTGGGCGATCTCAATCGACCAGGAGTAATTGGAAAAGGAAGGCTTAAAGATGCAGGCCTGCGCGTAAACTATACACAATGCTACTATAAAATCGAAGACAAGGATCTTGAGCTCACAACATCCAGAATTGATTTGGATGGTATGGTACTTAAAGATACCGTAACAGGGAACCCTATTTATTTAACAGGCGGTATTGATCATGAGTCTTTTTACAATCTTTTTTATGATTTAGATATTTCTACACGAAAGCCAGGCACACGTGGGGCAACAGAAAATCGTCCCGTCCAATTATTAAAAACTTCCGCAGCAGATAACTCTCTTTTTTATGGCGATGTAAAAGGAACAGCACTCTTGCAATTAAGGGGCCCCGAGTCAGATATGGTAATGACATTAAATGTGATTGCTTCTGAAAAAGACAGCAGTCATTTTACATTACCACCAGGTTATAGTAGAGAAAGTGGAATCGCTGACTTCTTGGTGGAACGCAAGTATGGCAGTGAAATGGCTGGAGAAAAGAGAAAAGGTAACGGTGATAACATCGTGTATGATGTTGAGTTAACGGCTAACCCCCTAGTTGAAGTAAAAGTGCAACTAGATGAATTGACTGGTGATGAAATAAAAGGAAATGGTTCGGGCACTTTCAAAATTAGATCAGGCACCATAGAGCCACTAACGCTACGTGGACGGTTTGATATAGCAGCAGGTAATTATCTCTTTACGTTTCAATCCTTTTTCAAAAAACCTTTTGAAATCAAAAAAGGGGGGACCAATTACATTGAATGGTCAGGAGACCCTTACGATGCAAACATAAAATTTGAAGCCCAATACAAAGCAGAACGTGTAAGCTTTGCTCCTCTTGCCAGCACACTTAACCTAACTGCTGATGCTAGCAATGCAAGGAGTGATGTGTTTGTGGTAGCGCGATTGAGCGATAAATTATTTAAACCGACTATTGATTTTTACCTTGACTTCCCTCCTAACAGCATCGCAAATTCCAACCCAGAACTGGGCTTATTGCTTAAGCAGCTTCAACAAAACATCAATGAACTCAATAGACAAGTAACTTACCTAATTGTATTTAATAGCTTCGCTCCGAATGAACTAGGTGGTGCCTTGTCTGCCACAGGTGTCAACGTGAGTACTATTTCAGGGATGTTGCTCTCCGTGGTCAGTGATCAGATCAATAAATTGTTCAATAACTTACTAAAGAGTGATAAGTATCGAATCAATTTGAATACATCACTGTATAATCGAAATCTTTTGTCTGGCACTAACACAGCATTATCGATTGGAAGTAATGTTAACTTTTCAATTGGCAGATCCTTCTTCAATAATCGGTTTACTATTTCTACCGGGCTAGGCATGGATGCCCCGTTGGGCCAAAACCAAACAACCAGCCTTCAGCAGAGCATTCTTCTTTTGCCGGATGTAACCATGGAATGGCTGGTTAACCCAAGTGGAACCATCCGGGTATCCTTTTTTTACCGGACTAATGCCGATTACCTCTCCGCCAGCTCTACGGCCACTGCTGCCCGCTCCAGAAGAACCGGTGGAAGCCTTTCCTACAAAAGAGAATTCGAGAAACTGGCAGATCTCTTTCGCCGGAAGAAAGGAAAAAATACCAAGTAATTGATTTTCATTACTTTAGGATTTTTTTGACCCAAGATTTAGGAGAATAGAAAAGCGGGGTTTTCAAAGGGGCCAAAAAAGTTGCCCACCTTGTTCTAACACATTACTTTTCAGGGGTTACATTCGGGATAAATACTTAAATTTATAAGGAATATTTCCTTTCTTTGCAAGCGAAAACCAAATTACTATGCTTAAGAGAATCCTCTTTTTGTTAGTGGTCAGTTTATTTTCTAGTTCTGTGCTATTGGCACAGGTGACCACCGCAGTATTAACTGGTGATGTGAAAAGCAACACCCGTGAGCCTTTAGTGGGCGCAACAGTCGTTGCAACACACCTGCCTTCTGGAACAAAATACACTACCGTATCACGTACCGGCGGACAGTTCACAATCCAGAACATGCGTGTGGGTGGACCCTACCTTATAGAGGTCAGCTTTGTTGGACACAAAGCAGAAAAGTACGACAACGTTTTTCTACAATTGGCTGAGCCTTTCTTACTGAATGCTGAATTAACAAGCGCCACTGCTGCACTTGAAAATGTTGTTGTCAGCAGCAGAAGAAACTCAATTTTGAATGCGGGTAGAACGGGTGCAGTTACCAATGTTGGTACGCGCCAAATCAATCAGCTTCCTACCATCAGCCGAAGCCTGAACGATATAACACGTGTGACTCCTCAAGCCAACGGCGCATCTGTTGGAGGTGGTAACTATCGTCAAAATAACTTTACAGTTGACGGATCTGATTTCAACAACAGCTTTGGTATCGGTTCTAACCTTCCTGCTGGTGGCGCTCCAATTTCTTTGGATGCCATTGATGAAATTTCAGTAAACATCACCCCTTTTGATATCAGACAATCCGGCTTTATTGGATCTGCGATCAATGCAGTTACCAGAGCGGGTACAAATACCTTTACAGGTTCCGTTTACAACTACTTCAGAACCGAAAAGCAACGTGGTGACCAGGTTGAAGCTTCTAAATTCATCCGCCCCACTGAAGAGTTTAAGCAATACGGTTTCCGCTTGGGCGGACCAATCATCAAGAACAAATTGTTCTTCTTCTTAAACTACGAAACTGAGAATCAGCCCAAATCAATTCAAAACTTTTTTGCAGCTACTGCGGCTGCTCCTTACGGAAGTGCGCCGAACATTGTGCGTCCAACAGCTGACTCTCTTAATTTCATTAGTCAATTCCTACTTGACAGATATGGCTATGTAACGGGACCTTACCAAGGTTATGTTCCGAACATCGAGCGTACTAAATACTTGGTTCGCTTAGACTGGAACATTAATGCTAAGCACCGCATGAATATTCGTTACAGCCAGGTAGAAGGTGGTGAACCTTTCACACCAAGTACTTCTGTGTCTGGATCTAATGTCAACTACACAAGTACTCGTACTGCTAGTACATCACTTTGGTTTAAAAATTCAAACTATTTCCAAGGTGCTAATCTTTACTCTTTGGCGGCTGAGTTAAACTCAACTTTTGGTAAAGCAGCAAACACTTTACGCGCTACCTACACTTTCCAAAATGACTCACGTTCTACAGACAGTCAGATCTTCCCATTTGTAGACATCCTGAGTAGCACTGGAGGTGTAACAGGTCCTGCGCCTTACACTTCTTTTGGTTACGAGCCTTTCAGCTTTGGAAACCTTCGTCAGGTAAAAACTTACTCTGTAATTGACAATCTTAGCTGGACAAAAGGAAATCATAACTGGACGGTGGGTGGACAGTTTGAATTAAGTGAAACAATCAACGGTTTCCAACGCTTTGCAACTAGCTACTATGTGTTTAACACATGGGCAGATTTTGCAAATGGAAATAGACCTCGTGATTTTGCTATCACTTACTCTCTATCTAAGAATTTTGCCCCTGCATTCTCTGCATTCAAATTTGGACAGTACTCTGCATATGCACAAGATGAAATAAACGTAAATAAAGATCTACGTGTTACGCTTGGCTTGAGAGTGGATCTTCCAACATATCCAGATGTACCACAGATCATTACTCACCCGCTTGTAAAGAATATGAATTTTGAAGCAGGCGAAGTTATTAATACAGGTAATCTACCAAAGAATCGTTTGATGTGGTCTCCCCGCTTAGGCTTCAACTGGGATCTTTATGGAGATCGTTCTTTACAAATTCGTGGAGGAACCGGAGTATTCACTGGTCGTGTACCCTTTGTATGGATCGTTAGCCAATCAGGCGATAATGGTATGATTCAGGTAACACAATTCTGGAACAACTTTGCAACACCTGGACCATTCAATCCTAACCCTGCTGCTTACAGACCTTCCACTGTACCTACAGCTGGAACAATTGTACCAGGTAGCGTAACAGCCTTAGTACAAGAATTCAAAAATCCTCAAACTTGGAAATCTACACTTGCTATCGATACGCGTATCGGAAAAGGTATCATTGGTACTTTGGAAGCAATCTTTAATAAAGATCTCAACACTGCAATTTTCCGCAACCCAAATATGATTGCCCCAGCAGCACTCAATATTGCTGGATATCCTGACAACCGCCCCATTTATGGATCAACTGTCCAAACTCGTTTCATCAACACCTTGAACAATGGTATTCCTCAGGCTGGTGCATCAGGAGCATTCAACCCAGTTGTATTGGATAACGGAAATCGTGGTTACTACTTCTCACTGACTGCTAAAATCGAAAGACAGTATAGCAAGGGCTTAGCTTGGTCAGTAGCTTATACAAAGTCTATGGCATCTAACCTCTTTGACGGTGGTGGAGACCAGCCTCTTTCTGCTTGGCAAGGAACAGCAAATGTGTTCGGTCCAAATGCCCCAGCTTTGGGTTATGCAGACTATGTTGTTCCTGACCGTGTAATTGCTACAATTTCATACCGCAAAGAATACTTCAAGCACCTCGCTACTACAATCTCTGCTTTTTACAACGGAGCAGTCAATGGTCGCTTCAGCTATGTATATGATGGCGATTTCAACCGCGATGGTGTACAGGGTAACGACTTAATCTATATCCCAACAACTGCACAGGTTCAACAAATGCTATTCACAGCTAACACAGTAAATGGTGTAACATACAGTCAGGCAGACCAAAGAGCATTGTTTGAGCGCTATATTCA
>JACCDU010648454.1_pt1 | contig 18200 bp, 16 predicted proteins | sample 7446081 | NCBI WGS metagenome assembly JACCDU01 (sample SAMN15323447, study PRJNA562643) | freshwater metagenome | isolation source: river surface water | place: USA:Blue River Watershed | collected 2017-08-17
AAAATACTGAAAGGCGAACAAATCGGGAGAGTCGTCGTCACTTTATAATTTAGGTAGAAGCCGGATAGCTTTGTCTATCTGGCTTAATTGTCTGCCTCTTTCCTCACATCTAATATTTTATTAAGCCAAGATTTTTTTGCTGTTATTTCTTCTTCTATATCTTCTTTTGATTTGACATATATTCCTAAATTCGACATATCTGGTTGCCCTGCATCTACCCAGCTTGTCAGCCATAAATCCCCAACCATCTTGACCGAAGCCCTCATTTGTCGTTCGACCTGATTTCGAAGTAATTGATGATATTTTGCAGAAAATTCCCGAGAATAGGTTTTTACGGTTTGTCCATTTCGCTCATCAAAGCCATATTTTTTATCTTCCCTAAACTCTTTGCTAAGTTTTTTTTCAAAAGACAACACCGAATCTAAAGCGGCATTGGCATTCAGTACCGCTTGCCAAGCCCTATCCTGTACTTGTTTCTCATAGTTTGCCTTTCCGACAAAAAAATCATAATTTTCGGCAAATAACTCAGGCAGTCTGCTTTCCCAAAAACCATGAATGCCATGCTGGTTGGTCAATTGTCCATTATAATTTCTGGTCGTATGCAAAGGCACATTGGCATCAGCAATATAATGCCCCAAATCAGAAGAAATAATTAAGATTTTCTTGACATCTTTGTTTCTAAAAGCTTCTGTCAATTGAAATTTCATAAAATAAATATGCCATGGCACGATGCCATGTTTGTACAAAGTATCTTCTGGAATCGATTCTTTTGCCTTTAGCCAAGACCAATGAATCATTTTTTTTTGCAAAGAATCTGGGTAATTATCCAAATCAATAAAATGCCTGGGGGCTTCTTCTTTTATAGCATACCTTCGTTCGTCGGGATTGACGGCATTATCTGTCACAAAAGCTATATTTTTTTTATAAAAACCAAGCAATTCTTTCGGTAAGGTAAAAACAGCCAAACGATTGATGCGTTGGTGGGCATAAAATCCCCACACAAACTTCTTTTGAGAGAGATTAAAACCAAATGCAAGAAGGCAAATAATTGCCCCAAAAATAAAGAAAAACGTTTTTTTCATGAGTCACAGAATAATATTTTAAAATATACAGCAATTATTTAGAGATGAAATTAAACCTTTTTCAAGAAAAATCAAAAAAAATAAGGAACTACAATCTAATTTTTAATCTCACCAAAACAAAATTTTTGTTTTTTTTCTAAAAAGACAAAAAAAGTAAACCTGTTTTATTGAATTTTAAAACAACCCCTTGAATTTTTCGAGTAAGTCAAAAATCATTTTTACCAAATATTATTCCGAAAAAATACACTAATACAAAAACAATAAAATTTTTTCTTAAAAAAATACAATATTATAGAAGATAATATTTAATTTTGCATCATCGAACAAAATATTATTCTGAAAAGACCATGAGCCAATCACAAAAAATAACCTTACTCAAATACCTTTCACCCGCCATCGCATTAGGTGTATTTTTATCCCTTATTTTGGCATATAGTTCGGCATATACGCCACCCAAAGCACAAATTCAAAGAATTATTTGTTATAAATTCAAAAAAGGCAAACAGCCTGAACAAGTAAAACAACACTTGGAGGCATTTCAAAACCTTAAAAGAGAAATCCCTGAAATAGTTGCTTATTCGGCTGGAGAGACACATCATTCAAGCGAAAATTCTGAGAGCTACGATGTGATGCACTATTTGACTTTTAGAAACAAGGCAGAAATTGAAAAATTTAATCACAGCAATCAATACCAATCATTTCAACAAGAAAATGGAGCAAATTGGGAAAAAGTTTTGGTAATTGAAGCAGACATAAAATAATCCAATCGCTACTATTTTCACAAAATCCTTTCAATTTTAAATAATTGAGGGGATTTTTTTTAAATTAATCTTACATATTTTTTTATTTAACAGATAATTTATTAATTTTGCACTCCAAATTTTTAGTATAAGACAATTATTATATAAAATACAATGGCAAATCATAAGTCAGCATTAAAGCGTATCAGAGCAAACGAAACGAAACGTTTAAGAAATCGTTATCAACACAAATCGACTCGTACATTGGTTAGAAAATTGCGTAGTCTAACAGATAAAATAGCTGCTAGCGAATTATTCAAGGCTGCTGCTTCATCATTAGATAAGTTGGCACGTAAAAATGTGATTCACAAAAATAAAGCGGCTAATTTAAAATCAGGTTTAGCGAAATATATTGCTAAATTAGCTTAATTTCGGCCATCAAGATATTTTGCTCATGGAATAAATTCTCCGTGAGCATTTTTTGTTTGGCAATTTTTCAAGTACCCACTATGCTGTTGACTAAAACTCGTCCATAAGCGAGCCTTAAAAAATGATAACAAAAATAAGTTCTTGGGCGGAAGAAGACCGTCCGAGAGAAAAGCTGATGCTTAAGGGAAAAGCCTCTTTAAGCGATGCCGAATTGATTGCGATTCTTATCGGTTCTGGCACGAGAGAATTATCTGCCGTGGATTTGTCCATGCTAATTCTTCAACATGCCAACAATAACCTTCACGAACTTGCCAAAATGAATATTGAAGAGCTTTGTAGATTCAAAGGAATTGGAGAAGCAAAAGCCATTTCTATTGTAGCGGCTCTTGAATTGGGAAGAAGACGAAAAGAAAGCGATATCAGAAAAAAAGTAAAAATTAGCTCCTCAAGAGATGCTCATGAGGCAATTCGTCCATACTTAATGGATTTGTTGCACGAGCAATTTTGGGTGATATTATTAAATCGTGCCAACGAAATAGTCAAAATCACTCAAATAAGTATCGGAGGAGTAGCCGGGACTATCGCAGACCCAAAGATTATTTTCAAATCTGCAATAGATGCACTGGCATCGGGAATTATTTTGGTGCATAATCACCCTTCGGGCAACCTAAATCCTAGTCAAGCCGACAAAGATTTAACCAAGAAAGTCAAAGAAGCTGGAAGATTATTGGACATACCAGTTCTTGACCATCTCATTTTCAGTGATTATCATTATTTTAGTTTTGCAGACGAAGGTATTTTATAAATTTTTATCAAATATTATCAATCAGACTGAACCCTTGCTGGTTCAACAAATTCATCAAGAATGCTTACAGTTTCAAATATTTCATTGAGTTTCGGAAAAAGAACTCTTTTTGAAGAAGTAAATTTAAAGTTTACCCCTGGGAATGTTTATGGTTTAATCGGTGCCAATGGTGCTGGCAAATCTACCTTTGTAAAGATTCTTTCGGGCGAAATAGAACCAACGACCGGAAACGTCAGCATGGATCCGGGTGAAAGGATGTCTGTCTTGAAACAAAATCAAAATGCGTTTGATGAGGAGACTGTCCTCAATACGGTCATTAGAGGGAACGAACGCTTGCATCAAATCGTCCTTGAAAAAGACGAAATATATGCAAAAGCTGATTTTACGGAAGAAGACGGAAATCGTGCCGCAGAGTTGGAGGCAGAATTTGCCGATATGAATGGCTGGGACGCAGAATCTGATGCGGCTTCATTGCTTTCGGGTTTAGGAATCAAAGAAGATTTTCATTATACTTTGATGTCCGAAATGAATCCTTCGGAGAAAGTAAAAGTATTATTGGCTCAAGCTTTGTTTGGAAATCCTGACATACTATTATTAGATGAGCCTACCAATAACCTTGATATTGACTCCATTTTGTGGCTTGAAAATTTCTTGATGAATTTCAAAAATACGGTCATTGTTGTTTCGCACGACAGACATTTTTTGGATAATGTCTGTACATACATTGCCGATTTAGACTTCAAGAAAATCACTCTTTTTGGCGGAAATTACTCTTTTTGGTATGAATCCAGCCAATTAGCAGCAAGACAAAAAGCCGACCAAAACAAAAAGGCGGAAGAAAAGAAAAAAGAATTGGAGGAGTTTATTCGTCGTTTCTCTGCGAATGTTGCTAAATCAAAACAAGCAACTGCTCGTCAGAAAATGATTGAAAAATTGAATATCGAACAGATTCAGCCTTCTTCGAGAAAATATCCATATATTGGCTTTAAACCTGAAAGGGAGGTTGGTGACCAAATTTTATTGGTCGAAAATTTGAGTTATCAGTTGGAAGATGGCACTTATTTATTCAAAGATTTGAATTTTCAAGTAGGAAAAAACGACAAAATTGCTTTCCTCAGCAAAGACGGCTTGGCAGTAGGAGCTTTGTTTGATATTTTATCTGGAGAAAAAACACAAAGCAGTGGCACATTCAAATGGGGAATTACCATTACACATTCGTATTTGCCTAATGACAATGCAAAATATTTTGCCAATGCAGACTTAGACTTGGTAGATTGGTTGCGTCAATATTCTACCGAGAAAGACGAAACTTTTATCAGAGGTTTTTTGGGAAGAATGTTGTTTTCGGGTGAAGAAGCATTGAAAAAATGTACTGTATTATCGGGAGGAGAAAAACAAAGATGTATGTTTTCGAGAATGATGCTTTCTGGAGCGAATGTCTTGCTATTCGATGAGCCTACGAACCACTTAGATTTGGAATCAATTCAGGCATTGAACAAAGGCATGGAGGAATTTCCGAGTAATCTATTATTTACCTGCCATGACCACCAATTGACCCAAACCGTGGCAAATCGTATCATCGAACTAACACCGAAGGGATGTTTGGATAAATTAGTTGATTTTGATGGATTCCTGACCGATGAAAAAATCAAGGCACAAAGAGATGCCCTTTATAAATAATTATCAAAGACAATGGCACGCAAAACGTGCCATTTTTTATACAAATGAGCTATATTCCTATTGACATAGAAGGATTAAAAAACCTCCGCACACAATCCGATGTATTGGTATTGGATGTACGAGAGAAAACAGAATTTCATGATTTTAACATTGGAGGAACGAATATTCCTGCCCACGAAATCATGGATAATCTTGAAAAAATGGCTTTGTACAAAAAAATTATTGTGGTTTGCTCGAATGGCTTGAGAAGTAGAATTATGGCGGGATTATTGACTAAAAAGCTTCCTGATTGTGAAATTTTACACTTGGAAGAAGGTATTTTTTAATAATTGGGTTCTTGTTGAACAAAAACCCAATTATTAAATATCATTAGAAACCTTTATAATTTCTGTCATTTTTGACTAACCATTTGCCCACCGCAAAAGATAAAATCATCAAAGTCGCAAAAAAAGCGATTGCATACCAAGTTGGATATTGATAACCGAACATAATCGTAGATATTTTAATTGATTAACCTTACAAAAATACAACAAAAAATAAATATTTAATCGTTTTCATAAAAAATAATCCAAATAAAATAACAAGCCCACTCCTATTTTATTTGGACTTTAACAATTCCTGATATTTTGGCATATTTTTAAAAAGTTTAAGTGCTTCTTGGACTTCTTTATCTCGCTCAAAAGAAACAAACTTCATGGCTTTTTGATAATAATACCTGCTCAAAATTTCATTTTCCAACTGTTCTTTGATTTCATCTTTGTATTTAATCAATTCTTTGGCTTTTCCAGCTTCGACCTTTCCTTTCAACGCTTTCAGCTCTTCCTTTAAATCCTCATAAGAATTTTCTTGTTTCGCTGTTTGTTCCAACAATGATAAACTTTTTTCCTCTGGGCTTTCATAATTAAAATTTTGGTTTTTCAACCAAATCAAGAATGCTTGATAGTCCGCTTCGGACAGAGAGAACTTCCCCTCAGGTTTTTGCGAGGCATGTTCAAAATAATATTTCGTGGCATAATCAAAAATAAAATGACGGATGATTAATTGAGACGCAATGCCCGACAACACACTTGCGTCGAGCTTAATATCTGGCTCAACCCCACCACCATCATACACCACTCTTCCGTTTTTAGTTTTGAAAGCAGTTTTGAGAGAATCCGGCACACGCCCAACACTTCCGTCGGGATTTCGGTGCGAATAATCCAATGCCTGAATACACCTCCCACTCGGAATATAATATTTAGCTGTTGTGATTTTCATTTTAGTATTGAAGCTCAAATCACGGGTTGTTTGTACCAAACCCTTCCCAAAGGAGCGTTGCCCTATCAAAACAGCCCTGTCGTAATCTTGCAATGTCCCACTGACAATCTCTGCCGCAGACGCACTTTGGCTATTGATTAAGACAGCCACCGGGATTTCAATATCCAATGGAGCCTCCAAGCTCAAATAACGATGATTCCATTCTTTTACCTTTCCACGGGTTTCTACAATCAATTGGTCTTTAGGAATAAAAATATTAGAAATTTCTACTGCCATGTTTAATAATCCCCCAGGATTTCCACGCAAATCGAGAATCAGTTTTTTCATTCCCTGCCCTTTCAATTCATTAAAGGCACTTTTCACCTCTTTCGCCGCAGTAGCAGTAAAATCATTCAATTGGATATAAGCCGTTTCGTCATTAATCATACCATAATTTGGCACATTGGTCGTTTTAACAATCTCTCTACCAACAACTAATTCCAGCGGACTTGCTTTTCCATAACGTTTTACTTGAATTTTGACGGTAGTTCCAGTCTGCCCTTTCAATAAACGCCCCATATCGACATCTTTTCTTGCTAATAAATCAACGCCATCAATTTTGATAATCTCATCACCGATTTTCATCCCTGCCTTATCTGCCGGAGAGTTTTCATACAACATGACAACAATATGTTTGTTATCTCGGTGCGAGACAGTAGCTCCAATGCCGTTATATTTACCAGTCATCATGGTCATTACGTCCTCAATATCATCTTCGGGGTAGAAATTGGTATAAGGGTCTAATTGCTTCAGCATTGCCTCAATTCCATTGCGAATCGCTTTTGTTGGATTGATTTCATCCACATAATAAGCATTCAATTCTCTGAACATCGTCATGAAAATATCAAGATTTTTAGCAATTTCGAAGTAACGGTCATCCGTTTTGAAAGCAATAAATGAAAAACTGATGACGCATAAAACAGCAATCGTAAAACGACGAATAAATTTCATATTTTTTTAAATTTTAATATTTTTCGGGAAACAGCCCAAATTTGCCTCAAAGAAACTATTTTACGGCAATATTTCCATAAGTTAGGCTATAAAATTTCATTTTCCTAATCGGCAGAAACCGTCTTTTCACCAAAAAAAAATCATCATAACGACTATCCGGGATGTCGTTCGTCATGACAACTTTTTCAGCAAGCCCATTCACCAAATGTCGAAGCGTATTGCTATGTCCGACAATCAAGACATTTTTCCCTCTGATTTGTTTCATTTTTTCGATAAAAAAAGCCAAAGAGTCTTTTGAAGAATCATAAATATAAACAGGCAACGATATCCTTTGAGCTAAAGGTCGAGCTGTTGAGGTGGTTCGGTCGAAATTTGTAGCATAAATGGCATCTATCCTCATTTTCTGCAAAGCATCCGCCAAAACCAAAGCCCTTTTCCTTCCGGTTTCGCTCAGAGGGGGATTATGCGAAGAATCTGCTTTTTCTGCATGACGAACCAAATAAATATTCGATTGACAAGCAGAAAACAAGCATAAAATCACTAAATATTTTTTCATAAATCGATGTTTTTTTGAATCTTATCCCCTCTTTATATTTTCAAATTTCGATAAAAATCACTATCTTTACACGAATATACACCTAATAAACGAGGGCAACAAATCAATAGTTTCATTTAGATATTTGTTGATTCATAAATCATATTTATTCCAAAAATGGCAGAAAATCAAGAGGGCATAGAACCTCAAAAATCAAGAGCAGATTATGGTGCCGAAAATATTCAGGTACTTGAAGGTTTAGAAGCAGTAAGAAAGCGTCCGGCCATGTACATTGGTGACATTGGACCTAAAGGGCTACATCATTTGATTTGGGAGGTTGTCGATAACTCTATCGATGAAGCTTTGGCTGGGCATTGCGACACCATCTATGTCACTATCAACGAAGACAACTCTGTTACGGTAAAAGATAATGGGCGGGGAATTCCAACGGGAATGCACTCCGAAGAAAAAAAATCGGCACTAGAGGTCGTGATGACAGTCTTGCATGCTGGGGGTAAATTTGACAAAGATACCTATAAAGTATCCGGAGGCTTGCATGGTGTGGGGGTTTCTTGTGTGAATGCTTTATCAATTCACTTGAGAGTAGAAGTCCACCGTGAAGGAAAAATATTTGAACAAGAATATAGCATCGGAAAACCCTTGTATGCCGTACGAGAAATCGGAGAAGCAAGCGATACCGGAACAATGGTTACATTTAAGCCAGATGCCAGTATTTTTACCGTTACAGAGTACAAATACGAAACGGTTGCCAATCGTCTGAGAGAGCTTTCTTTCTTAAATAAAGGCATAAGCATTATTCTGACAGACTTAAGAGACAATGATGAGAATGGTAATCCAATCACGGACACCTTTCATTCTGAAGGGGGTATCGCTGAATTTGTAACTTATATAGATGCTGGAAGAGAAAAATTAATACCTGAGCCAATGTTTATGGAGGGAAGCCGAGATGGGGTTCCGGTAGATGTGGCGATGCTATACAATACAAGTTATAGTGAAAATGTCTATTCTTTCGTCAATAACATCAACACCCATGAGGGCGGCACGCACGTGTCGGGCTTTAGAATGGCACTTACTCGAACCTTGAAATCTTATGCCGAAAAATCGGGTATTTTGGCAAAAGAAAAGATAGATATCAGTGGCGATGATTTCCGTGAAGGATTGACGGCTGTTATTTCTGTAAAAGTTGCCGAACCTCAATTTGAAGGACAAACCAAGACCAAATTAGGCAATAGTGAAGTAACCTCTGCCGTGAGTTCTTGTGTGGCAGAAATGCTTGAAAATTACTTAGAAGAACATCCGAAAGAGGCTAGAATTATCATTGACAAAGTCCTTTTGGCAGCAAAAGCACGTATTGCTGCTAAAAAAGCCCGTGAAATGGTTCAGCGTAAAAATGTATTAATCGGAAGTGGATTGCCAGGAAAATTAGCCGATTGTTCGGAATCAGACCCAAGCATTTGCGAGGTTTATTTGGTTGAGGGAGATAGTGCAGGTGGCAGTGCCAAACAAGGCAGAAATAGAGCTTTCCAAGCTATTTTACCTTTACGTGGCAAGATATTGAACGTTGAAAAAGCCCAAGAATTTAGAATCTATGAAAATGAAGAAATAAAAAATATCTTCACCGCCTTAGGGGTGCAGATTGGTAGAGAAGGAGATGAAAAAGCACTGAATTTGGACAAATTACGCTATCATAAAATCATCATCATGACGGATGCCGACGTAGATGGAAGCCATATTCGTACCTTAATTCTTACTTTCTTCTATCGATACATGAAAGAACTCATCGAAAGGGGCTATATTTATATTGCTCAACCGCCTTTGTATCTCGTAAAGAAGGGAAAAGAAGAAGAATATTGCTGGACTGAAGACCAAAGAGCCATTGCCGTAAAGCGTTTGGCAGGCGGAGGGAAAGAGGAAAATGTAGGTATTCAACGCTATAAGGGTCTCGGAGAAATGAATCCTGAACAACTTTGGGAAACCACCATGCGACCAGACAAACGAAGCCTCAAACAAGTCACTATTGAATCCGCAGCAGAAGCAGACCATCTGTTTGCGATGCTGATGGGTGATGAAGTCGGACCAAGAAGGGATTTTATCGAGAAAAATGCCAAATATGCCAAAATTGATATTTAATATTTTTATCATCAAAGTTCCGAAATTAAATTTCGGAACTTTTTTATTCACCCAAGCAAATCATCATGAAAAAACTACTACTCTTCTTTACATTTTTGAGCATCTCTTTTGTAAGTTTTGCCCAAAAAAGAATAAATCCCGTGATTCAATCAGGAGGCTCCATGTACGAAGTTCCAGAGGCGGTACCAGTAGCCGACAAACAAATGAAGTACAAAATCATTGTTGACTTATCCAAAGCCTCAGACAAGCCAGATTCTATCAACTCGGCAATAGACAAATTGGCACGATTGGTAAATTTGCATCACGAAGCAGGTATTCCAGCAAAAAATTTATCAATTATTGCTGTTTTTCATTTTTTAGCTACCCCGAATATATTAGACGACGAGGCTTATAAAAAAAGATTTGGCATCAATAATCCAAATACCGCAATCATTAACGAATTGGCACAAAACGGGGTTAAATTTTATGTCTGCGGACAATCACTTCGGGCAAGAAAATTAGTAGAAGATAAAAGAAACCCAAATATACAAGTAGCACAATCAGCACTGCTGACATTCAGTACATTTCAGAACAAGGGTTATTCTCTGATTTTACCTTAATAAATAGGCATTAAATGCCTATTTATTAAAATATCTCTCGGGCAACAGCCATCGTTGTATCCGATTTACTCATGGTATAAAAATGTAAAGCAGGAACCCCAAACTGAATCAGTTCCTTGCATTGCTGAATGGTCCACTCAATACCTACTTGTTTTACTTGCTTATCATTTTCACAAGCTTGAATACTTCTTTTAAAATCATCTGGCAAGCCTAAATAGAACAATTTAGGCAAAATATCCATTTGTTTTTTGGTAGAAAGAACCTTTAAGCCTGGGATGATTGGAATATTGATACCTTCTTGGCGACAACGATTGACAAATTCAAAATATTTTTGATTATCAAAAAACATCTGGGTTACGATATAATTAGCACCTGCCGCTACTTTCCTTTTCAGATTTATCATATCAAAATCCAAATTATCTGCTTCAAAATGCTTTTCTGGATAAGCCGCCACACCGATACAAAAATTACTAGCATTTAGGTATGCGGCTTCTTCATGGAGATATTTCCCCTGATTCATCGCCACAATCTGTTCGACCAATTCATTGGCATAAGTATGGCCATCTTCTTTCGGCATAAAAGAATCGTACGGCTTGGCATAATCGCCACGCAAAGCCAAGACATTATCTATTCCTAAGTAATTCAAATCTATTAATAAATCCTCCGTTTCGTCTTTACTGAAACCCCCACAAAGTACGTGCGGAACAGGGTCTATTTTAAATTTTTGCATAATTGCCGAACAAATACCTACCGTTCCTGGACGCTTACGAGTAGCAATCTCTTTCACCGACCCGTCGGGCATTTGCTTAGAAATATATTCTTCACGATGATAAGTCACATCTATAAATGGAGGGTTCAGCTCCATCATCGGCTCAATAGCACTCAATAATTCATGTATATTGCTACCTTTGGTTGGCGGAATTATCTCTATTGAAAAAATAGGCTTTCCATTATTATTTCCAAGATGTTCTGTCACTTTTGCCATATCAATAAATTATCAAAATTTAAAATATCTTTTTTTTGAAGCAAAAATAGATATATTATTTAATAAATAAAAATATAATAGTCAATTTATCTAAAAAAATGCGATATATTAGTTAAAAATATTTTTCATTTTCACACAATAATCATAAAAAAAGACTGACTTGGAAGGTCAGCCTTTAGAAAAAACCTATACTTTATAGCTTCGATGGGCATCTAATTTTAAGAAAATGAATAATAAAATTGTAAATGACCAAAGCGACGAACCTCCATAACTCAGAAACGGAAGAGGGATACCAATAACAGGCATCAAACCTATTGTCATTCCAATATTCACAAGAAGGTGGAAGAATAAGATAGACGCAACACAGTATCCATAAATTCTGGCAAACTTACTTCGTTGCTTTTCAGCCAAATTTATCAATCGGTTGAGCAATGCCGCAAAAATTAGAATCACAAATAAACTTCCAAAAAAGCCCCATTCTTCACCTACGGTACAAAAAATAAAATCCGTTGATTGCTCAGGCACAAAGTCAAATTTTGTTTGTGTTCCCTGTAAATATCCTTTGCCAATCACTCCACCAGAACTAATTGCGATACGAGATTGTGTCACATTCCAGCCAGCCCCTAATGGGTCTGAATCAGGATTTACCAGCACTTGGATACGTTTTTGCTGATGCGGCTGTAAAACATTTGTTGTAAAGAATTTTACACCAAAAACAAAAACCGAAGCCACCGTAAATACCCCAATCAGTCGCACAAGATTCTGTTGCGTACGTTCGTATCGTTTCAAGAAGAAATACCAAAAAGCAGCACAAGCAATGGCCAAACCAGCGACCACATAAAATTTATCAAAAAACAATACCAAAACAAACAAAATCGCCAAACTAATGCCAAGAGTCGGATAAATACCAGGCAATCCTTCTCGATACAAAACAGCAATAAAGGCAGCAAAAGTTAAGGCAGAGCCTGTTTCTTTCTGAAGAATAATAATAATTGGCGGCGTAAATACAATGGCAAAAGCGACAATTGCATCACGAAGCCTCGTCATGCTCACATTTTGCGTACTCAAATACTTTGAAATAGCCAAAGAAGCGATTACTTTTGAAAACTCAGCAGGCTGCAAAGAAAACGTACTTCCAATTTTTATCCACGACCTTGACCCCTTGATTTCGGTGGCGATAAAAATCGTCGCAATCAATAGTAAAATCATGAATCCATATAAAAAATAGGCAAACGAATCGTAAACCTTATAATCTACAAATAAGATTAACAACATTAGAATGAACGACAAACAAATAAAAAGCAATTGTTTGCCTGCATTATGCTCCAAAGAAAAGATTGTAATTGGATTTTCGGGATTATAAACAGCCGCATAAATATTCAACCAGCCAAAAATCACCAAAGCAGCATAAAGCCAAATTGTTGTCCAATCAATTCCTTCCCGAATATCAATATCACGTGCCATACAAGTTAAATTTCGTTAAAATCTTTAGGTTTAATAAATGTCGCCGCCATTCTTTTATTCAGAGGCTTCTTTTTTGGTTTTTCATTTTTTTCCGAATTTTGCGGAACCAATCTTTTTTCAGGCTCAGAGCTTAAAGTTCTCAAATCCTTTGATGTTTTTCCTGCTTGCATCGCCTCAAAAGTTCGGATAGACATGTTCATCATGCGTTCTTTCAAAGCAGTACGATAGACTTTTCGTTTGAGATATTTTTCGATGAGCAAAGTAGCAATAGGAGCCGCAACAGAGCCTCCGAATCCAGCATTCTGAACCATCACAGCAATAGCAATTTTCGGCTTATATCTTGGGGCAAAAGCAATAAATATCGAATTATCTTTTCCTCTTTTATCATTTTGCGAAGTACCTGTTTTTCCACAAATTTCGATTCCTTCCACAATACCCGCTCCTCCACCTACCGTTCCTCTTTCTACGGCATCTTGCATTCCTCCAATGATTGCCTCAAAATTACGGGCATCTATCTCTGTTCTGTGGATTTGTCTATACTCTGGTTTTACACCTTTGCCATTTTGACCAACCCCACGCACCAAATGAGGTGTAACCCAATACCCTCGATTCGCAATAGTTGATGCTAAATTTGCCATTTTAAGCATATTTACAGCAACCTCACCCTCACCAATACTTAGGGAGTAAATATTTGAAAATTTCCATTGTTCTTTGCCATATCGTTTGTCATAATACTTTACACTCGGCAAAAGCCCTTGAGATTCAGAAGGCAAATCAATGCCCAATCTTCGACCATATCCAAATTTTTCGACCATATCATGCCATTTTTCCAACATAATCGGAGCCGCTTTGAATGGGTTTGTTTGGTCAGATAATCCCATCGTACTTCTAAATACCTGATAAAAATAAGGATTACACGAGAATCGAACAGCATTGTGTAAGTCGCCCGATGGATGTCCGTGACATTTCACGGGAGCATTGCCACACACATAAAAAGTCTCAGGCTTGATAGAACCTAACTGCAAGCCCACCAAAGCTTGAACGAGCTTAAATGTCGAACCCGGTCTAAAAAATCCCGTAGCTACCCTATCGTTCAGTGGTTTGTCAGGGTCACGTGACAATACTTTGAAATTTTTGGCAAATTGCTTTCCAGATAAAATATTGGGGTCAAAATATGGATACGAACCCATTGCCAAGATTTCGCCACTCGATGGCTCAATCGCCACAGCACAGCCTGTTTTCCCTTGAAAGAGACTATCGGCGAGCTTTTGAACTTCCAAATCGACCGTCGTATATAAATTTTTACCAATCACTGCCAAAGTATCGAACTGACCGTCCGCATAAGCCCCTTTATTTTCGCCATGTACGTTCATCATCGTGAACCTTACCCCCCTTTTCCCCCTCAACTCCATCTCATATTGCTTTTCCAAACCAGTAATTCCGATATAATCACCACTTCGGTAATATTCTACTTCCTGAGCTTCATAAGCTTTTTTGCTAATTTCCCCAATATAACCCAAGGCATTTGCCATTGTTTTGGCAGGATACGTTCTGAAGAACGAAAGCTCAAAATGAAATCCAGGATAGCCAACCATGGCATCCGCAACCCTTGCATAATCCTCTTTGGACAGCTGCCTCAAAAATAAGGATGCACGGGTACGAGAATAGCTCCTAGCATTGGTCATGGTACTATCGAAATACCCTTTGGTAATATTGAACAAGCGACAAAAAGTCAGGGTATCCATAGGCTTCATTTTGTAGGGAGTCACGTACATGTCATATACATCTACATTTGCCACTAAAAGTTTGCCATTTCTGTCATAAATCTGACCTCTCAAAGGGACTTGCACTTCTTTTTTCAAAGCTCCCGTCGAACCAATCGTGTGGTATTGTTTATCGATGACTTGTAAATAAAGCAATCGAATCAAGTAGATACCACAAATAAAGAAGAAAAAAACTAAAATGATTTGCTTTCTATTCTGAAACATTATAATAATTTATAGAAGATTTTAAAACTAAAAAACTTACAAAAACAGCTATACAAACAATTGTAAAATTTTAATTTCAACGGCAAAGTTCTTGAAAAAAGAAGATATTTTTATATAAATGGGCAAGAAAATTTATTTTTTTTTATTCATTCAAAATTTTGTTCGGAATATTAAAAATATTTTAAGTAAATATACGATTTTTGCAAGAAAATGAAATGGATTTAGTAAGATGTTTTCATTAATCCTGATTTCGTTTTAATTTCGAAAAAAATTACCTATTGGTTCTAAGTATAAAGCCAATAATTATCAATTTTTAGCCCAATTATGGAATATTCGTTAGCGGAAGTCAATCAAATTGCCAAAATACTTATTGAAAACGGAAAAAATCATCGCATTTGGATTTTTGAAGGAGAAATGGGAGCAGGCAAAACGACCCTTATCAAAGCCATAGGCAAGGGGCTTGGAATTACTGGAGAAGTACAAAGCCCTACCTTTTCTATCATCAACGAATACATCAATTCTGCTGGAGAATCTATTTATCATTTTGATTTTTATAGAATAAAAGAAGCCACAGAGGCACTAGATTTTGGTGTCGAAGAATATTTGTATTCAGGAAATTTATGCTTGTTGGAATGGGCCGAAAACATCAAGCCCTATTTACCAGAAACTTATTTTAAAATAGAAATTCAGCAAAATGATTTTGATAAAAGAAACATTCTATGGACTGAAAAAACAATATGAAAGACCAATCTATTTCTGAACTTGCCAGGCAATCTCTCTATCCGAAAGAATCTCCTGAAATCATAAAAAAAGGCAATAAAAACTTATTTATCGGCCTGCCCAAAGAAATCTCTCTTCAGGAAAACAGAATTGCCCTAACGCCCGAAGCCGTTGCGTTACTCATCAAAAACGGGCATGATGTGTTGATTGAAAAAGGAGCTGGAAAAGGGGCAAAATTCTCAGATTCGGAATATAGCGAGGCGGGTGCTCAAATTGTAGCCAATCATCAAGATGTTTTTGAGGCAGACCTCATTCTCAAAATTGAACCCATCATTGAGGAAGAAAAAAAATTCATCAGAAATGGGCAGACACTCATCTCTGCTCTCAATATCCCAAGATTATCCAAAGAATATTTTGAATTTTTGAACAAAAAAAGGGTAACAGGCATTGGATTTGAACTGATTCAGGATAAAGTCGGCAATTTCCCTATTATTCGTACCATGAGCGAAATTGCCGGAAGTACAGTCATGTTGATTGCTGCCGAATACCTCAGCAGTGTCCACGATGGTAGAGGAATGATTTTGGGTGGTATTACGGGAGTTCCACCTACCAAGGTGGTCATTATTGGGGCAGGAACGGTGGGCGAATACGCCGCTCGTACTGCTTTAGGACTTGGGGCAGAAATTAAAGTTTTCGACCAGCACATCTATCGTTTGCAACGGTTGAAATATACTGTCGGACAGCACGTTTATACTTCAATCATCGACTCTGATACGCTAAGTGATGCCATTGCTAGGGCTGATGTCGTCATTGGAGCGATTCGTTCGGAGGAGGGAGTTGCTCCATTGATTGTTTCTGAAGAAATGGTTTCCAGAATGAAGGCAAATTCTATCATTATCGACGTATCTATTGACCAAGGGGGCTGTTTTGAAACATCCGAAATGACAACACATAAAAATCCGACTTTTCAGAAATTTGACATTACTCATTATTGCGTCCCAAATATTGCCTCTCGTGTGGCACATACGGCAAGTATCGCTTTGAGCAATGTTTTCACCCCTTTTTTGCTGAAAACAGGCATTGTTGGAGGTATCGAGGAAATGATTTTCGCCAAACAATGGTTTACCAAAGGAGTTTATTGTTTCAACGGTAGCCTTACTAATTTATCTATTGCCCAACGCTATCATCTGAGATACAAAGATTTGAGTCTGTTAGTAGCTGCAAGAATGTAATTTAATCAATAAAATCAAACCATGATTTCACATACAAACGAAAATACCCTTATGGACGATGCTAATTCGCCTGAATTAGACTCAAAAATAATGGGATTTATTGCCAATGATTTTGTCAAAGTTTCCGACCATCTCAAAGAAGCCTCTTATCAAATTCGTAAAAGAGGTTTTTCAGAAAATCCAATTTTTATCGTTACCCGAACCCTCGTTGAGGTAGGACAAATGTTGTTTACGAGATTAGATTTTGAAACCCAATTCGACTACAAAGCCTCTTTTTTGGATGAATTTGTCCAAAGGAATCTGATTGGAGAAGAATCCATCGAATTATTCAAAGAAAACTACAAAAATCCAGATGAATATTGTTGTTTGTTTGTGATTGAAGGTGGCTTCGCAGGGTTTGTTTTTATTCCTTTTCCAGAAGATTAATCCTAAAAAAAATAGGCTACCCAAATTTGGATAGCCTATTTTTTTTAACTTATTTCTCTTCTCTAACCGTAGGATATTTGATGCCTAATTGCTCCAAATAAGTACTATATTTCGAAGAATCATAATAATATTTGCTCATTTCTGGTCTAAATTTTTCCATAATTTCTTTATTCAAATGAATCGCTGGCTTATCATCTTTGGATATTAATGGCGTATATTTTGTATCTTTTGTTTGCACTTGAGTATAATATTCCTTCGCATTTTGGATAATTTCAGGCTTCAATAACATATCAAGTAAAGTGAGAGCTTCTACTTTTGCACCCGCCGTACAGCCTTTGTGGGCAATTGGCGTAGCCATCGTGATGGCATTTGCCCAATGATGCCCTGGCATACCTGGCATATTCGCAGGGTATCTCAAGACCACCGTTGGAATAGACCACGAAATATCCGCAATGTCATCAGAGCCTCCCTGACGAACAATATTAGGAGAATAAACAGGCTCACCGATGGTATCCAATTTGGTCGCCAATCCATCAACTTTAGCAGATTTTAATTCTTTTTGAGAAGCCTTAGCCAATAATTGATCCTCTTCTGACCATTCCGGTAAGCCTACTCGTTTGATATTTTGATACATGGTTTCTGCAATCGGTTTGTTGAAATGCCCCGGCCATGCACTTCCTAGAATTTCATACGTAAATTTGGTATCTGTCATCATCGCAGCTCCTTCTGCAATTTTCATGGCATTATCAAATAATTTCCTGATTCTTGGGTATGTTCTTTCTCTAAAATAATACCAAACAGATGCCTTTGAAGGAACTACATTGGGTTGGTCTCCCCCATCTGAAATGACGTAATGCGAGCGTTGAGTAGTTTCGAGGTGTTCTCTTTTAAAATTCCAGCCAATATCCATTAACTCCACTGCATCTAATGCACTTCTACCTGCCCATGGAGCTCCTGCGGCATGAGCTGCCGAACCTTCAAAATGAAATTTAACAGAAACCAAACCAGTATTTCCTGCATCGCCCCAAGCAACACCCAAATTATCTCCTACGTGCGTAAATATACAAGCATCCACATCTTTAAAATAACCCTCTCGAACAAAAATCGCTTTTGCACC
>JACCDU010884569.1_pt1 | contig 18191 bp, 19 predicted proteins | sample 7446081 | NCBI WGS metagenome assembly JACCDU01 (sample SAMN15323447, study PRJNA562643) | freshwater metagenome | isolation source: river surface water | place: USA:Blue River Watershed | collected 2017-08-17
CCAGGTAGCCGGGCTGGCGATGCTCGCCGCCATTGAGGTCCATGTTCAACATCTCGATGCCGGTGATGTTTTTCTCGACCAGGAACATCAGCACCCGGCGGGGGCTGGGCGCACGGTGGGCGGTATAGAGCTTCATGGTTTGTCCTTGTGGGGTGCGCTTTGGTTGTGGCCCATCTCGACCATCTTGCGGGCCTCTTCAGAAAACTGTTTGGCAGCATCGTCGCCGTCTTTGGTCAGATTGATGCGTGACGGCGGCGCTTCGATGCCGCGCTGCACCGCCGGGCGCTGGCGGATCGCATCGAGCCAGCGCTTGAGGTGTGGCAAGTCATCGACCTCGACCCCCGACCAGCGGTGCGTGCGCACCCAGGCCCAGTTGGCGATGTCGGCAATTGAATAATCGCCCGCCAGGTATTCGTGGTCTTTCAGGTGGTTGTCGAGCACGGTGAACAGACGCTTGCTCTCGCCTTGGTAGCGGTCAATCGCCGGTTGGATCTTTTCCGGAAAGTAGCGGAAGAACACATTGGCCTGTCCCATCATCGGCCCGATGCCACCCATCTGGAACATCAGCCACTGCAGCACACGCGAGCGGCCCTTGGCGTCGGTGGGCATGAGCTGGCCGGTTTTTTCGGCCAGATAAATCAGGCAAGCGCCCGACTCGAACACCGCAAAGTCGTCAGCGCCTCGGTCCACGATGGCGGGGATGCGGCCATTGGGGCAGATGGCCAAAAAATCAGGCTGCTTTTGCTCACCCTTGGACAGGTCGAGCACCTTGAGCCTGTAGGGCTGCGCCAGCTCTTCGAGCGCAATGGAAACTTTGTGCCCGTTGGGCGTGGCGGCGGTATACAGGTCGATCATGGGCGCAGGCTAACAGCCGTGCGCAGGCGGGGCTGGCGCGCACATGACAGCCAGTCACAGGGCGGACAGCGCAGGGCAGCAGCAGCCTTTCCAATACGGACATCACAGACTTTTTCGCTCTTTTCCAAAGACGCATGCCTCATGAACTTTGACATCCCACCCGACATTGCGGCGCTGCGCGAGCGCACACGGCAATTCATCGCCGAGCAAGTGATCCCCCTTGAAGGTGACCCGCGCCATGGACCACATGGCCCATCCGAAGACTTGCGCCAAGAGCTGATCGGTCGTGCACGCGCTGCGGGCTTGCTCACCCCCCACGCATCGACCCAAATGGGCGGGCTGGGCCTGAGCCACATCGCCAAGGCTGTGGTGTTTGAAGAAGCCGGTTATTCCAACCTGGGACCGACGGCACTCAACATCCACGCGCCCGACGAAGGCAACATCCACCTCATGGAAGAAGTCGCCACGCCAGCCCAAAAAGAGCGCTGGCTGCGCCCGCAAGTAGCAGGCCTGACACGTTCATGCTTTGCCATGACCGAACCCGCCCCGGGCGCAGGGGCCGACCCGTCCATGCTGACAACCACCGCCGTGCGCGATGGCGACGATTACCTCATCAACGGCCGCAAATGGTTCATCACCGGGGCTGATGGAGCCGACTACGCCATCGTCATGGCGCGCATGGAAGACGGCTCGGCCACCATGTTTTTGACCGACATGGACAGAGCTGAAATCCGGCTGGAGCGCAACATGGACGCGATGGACAACTGCTTCACCGGCGGGCACGGCGTGCTGTGCTTTGACAACTTGCGCATCCCAGCCAGTGACGTGCTGGGAGAAGTAGGCAAAGGCTTTCGTTACGCCCAGGTGCGCTTGGCGCCAGCACGCCTGACGCACTGCATGCGCTGGCTCGGCCAAGCCCGCCGGGCGCACGACATTGCCGTGGACTACGCCAGCCGCCGCAACGCATTTGGCAAACCCCTGGCCGAGCACGAAGGCGTCGGCTTCATGTTGGCCGACAACGACATCGACCTGCACACCGCCCGCCTGCACATCTGGCACACCGCCTGGTTGCTGGATCAGGGTCAGAAATGCAATTTCGAATCCAGCCGTGCCAAGGTCGCCTGTTCAGAAGCCGAATGGCGCGTAGTGGACCGTTGCGTGCAGATTCTGGGTGGCCAGGGCGTCACGGCCGAAACGCCCGTGATGCGCATCTTCATGGACATGCGCGCCTTCAGGGTGTATGACGGCCCGAGCGAAGTACACCGCTGGAGCATGGCGCGCAAGATTGTTCACAACGCGCAGCAGCCGACTCAGGGCTGATGCGCCATGCCAAAGCCCGCCTCACAGCGGGCGACGCTTGGCAAACCGCACCACCGTCACCCCGGCACGGGCCTGTCGCACCGATGGCATGACCAGCACGCAATCGTCGTAAGGCGTGGTAACGGGCTCGCCATCGTTGTCGCCAATCACCGTACCCGCGCGTGCTATGACTTCCAGGCCCTGGAAGGGCTGGTTGAAGCGGAACTGATCACTGCGCGCCACCACCGGGCCGGTCACATCCAGCGCCCACTGGCACACCGCATCGGGCTGACGCCAACCGGGCAGCTGGCTGGTCACCTGCTGGGCCGTCAGGGTGCCCGCTTCTTGCAAAAAGCGGGCGCACATGTCTTGCGCCACAGTGCGACTGGACTCATCGCCATGAAACCCGCACTCGACCAGCAAGGATCGGGTCTCGGGCGCTTGCTCGTCGGGCAGCCCGAACCGGCCAAAGTCGCGCATGCGAACGCCATCCTTGTGTCCGGCGTCCACCACGATGTGCTGGGGGTTGCCCAGTGCACGGGCCAACGTCTGGTTGCGCGGCTGCACGCCTGTGAGCAACAAAGGCGCCGCACGTTCGTGCATCGAATGCAGGTCCAGCAACCAATCGGCCTGCGTCACAAAGGGCGCCAGTTCCGCCACACGGCGACGCTCCTGTGTGTTGGCTTGCGCCATGCGCTCGGGCACCCACTGGCGGTTGAAGTCTTCGTCCACAAAACGCGACGCATCGTGGTGGTGCGGATCAAAGCGGTCAAAAGCCGCCAGATTGCCAAACACCAGCGTCAGGCAACCTTGCGCCGGGCGAATGCCAGCTTCCAGCAAACCGCGCAGCGCCCAGGCACCGCACAGCTCGTTGCCATGCACCAGGGCGCTGACCATGACATGGCGTCCGGGCACGCCCGAGTCAAATTGCCAAGCACCCTCCACGCCGGTATTGCCCGCGCGCCAGGCGCTGATGTCGGGGCAAGGCAAGACAAAACTCAAATCAGACATGGCTGCAGCCCGGTTCATTCGCGGATCTTGGCGAAATCCACAATCTTCTGGTACTTGACCGTTTCGTCCGCTAGGAACTTGTTCATGTCCACATTCAGCGGGGCAATGGCCGAACCGGAGTCTTCGAGCTTTTTGCGCAGCTCAGGCGATTGCAGCGCATCGGCCAGTGCCTTTTGCAGTTTGGCCAACACGGGCGCTGGCAGTTTGGCTGGCCCCATCAAGGCAAACCACGAGCTGATGTCGATGTGCTTGAGCTTGGGGTGTTCGGCCAAGGCGGGCACATCGGGCGTGACGTGCGAGCGCTTTTTCTCGGTTGTGCCCAGCGCCACCACTTTGCCCGCCTTGATGTGAGGCAATCCGCTGGACAGCACATACACACCAAATTCCAGGTTGTTGCCCAGCAAATCGTTGGTGAGGGGGGCCACGCCGCGGTAAGGAATGTGGGTCATGAAAATGCCCGCTTCGTCCTTGATCATTTCACCCGCCAGATGCAGTGCCGTGCCCACGCCCGAGCTGCCGTAGCTGAAACGGCCTGGATTGGCTTTGGCCAAATTCAAAAACTGGTCCGTGTTCTTCACGCCGGTCTTGGCCGAAGCCACCAACACCATGGGCTGCGAAGCGATCAGGCCAATCGGGCTGAAGTCTTTCAAGGTGTATTTCACGGACGCCGACACCAGACGGTTGATTGCGATCTCGTTGTTGGCACCCACCAGCAAGGTGTAACCGTCGGGCGTGGCGTTGGCCACTTTTTGCGCACCGATCGCCCCCCCCGCACCGCCGATGTTTTCGACCACCACCGACACCCCCAGCTTTTTGGCCAGCTCGGCAGCGACCACGCGCCCGTTCAGGTCGGTGCTGCCACCCGGCGGATAACCCACCACGATGGTGATGGGTTTGCTGGGGTAGTCGGCTTGCGCATGAGCCACACCAACCAGAGCCAGCGAGGCCAGAGCAGCCACGCCCGCGAAGCGAGAAAAAGAAGCGAGTTTCATGGAGCAGTCTTTCTAAGAAATCAGGCGCGCGCGGCCTGCAGCGTGTCGCGGGTCTGCATGGCCACCTTGCGCGCAGCCTCGGCAAAGTCATCACCACTCGATGCATAAAGCACCGCACGCGAGGAGTTGACGATGATGGGGCCGGCGCTGGAGCCGTCGGCATTGGCGCGCCAACCGGCCTTGACGGTGGCGACCGCATCACCGCCTTGTGCGCCCACGCCCGGAATCAGCAAGGGCACGGTAGGCGCCAATTCGCGCACGCGCTCGATCTCGGCCGGGTAGGTCGCACCAACCACCAGACCCAGTTGGCCGTTCAGGTTCCAGGGGCCTTGTGCCAAACGGGCCACATGCTCGTACAAAAGCGGTTGCCCCTCGACCGAAGCCAGTCGCTGGTTTTGCAGATCGTCACCACCAGGGTTGGAGGTTCGGCAAAGCAGGAAGGCGCCTTTGCCGTGGTACTTCAAATACGGGGCCACCGAATCCCAGCCCATGAAGGGCGACAGGGTCACGGCATCGGCACCGTAACGCTCGAACGCTTCGATGGCGTATTGCTCGGCGGTGGAGCCGATGTCGCCGCGTTTGGCGTCCAGGATGATCGGCACATGGGGCGCGACACGACGCATGTGTTCCATCAAACGCTCCAGCTGGCCTTCGGCGCGATGGGCGGCAAAGTAGGCGATTTGGGGCTTGAAGCTGTTCACCAGATCGGCGGTGGCATCAACTATGGATGCGCAGAAATCGTAAATCTTGTTCGAGTCGCCCTTGATGCGGTCGGGGAACTTGGTCGGCTCAGGGTCCACGCCCCCACAAAGCATGGAGCCGTTTTGCCGCTCGGCGGTGCGCAACATGTCGAGGAAGGTCATGGGCTCATTTTAAAGGCGAGGGCTAAGATGCCGGACATGCACAAGCTCTCACCGCGTCAATGGACTGTTCTGGTCCTGCTCACCCTCGTTTGGGGCTTCAACTGGCCGATCATGAAAATCGGCGTCACCGGCTTTCCGCCATTGACCTTTCGCACCATCTGCATGCTGCTGGGCACGCCGGTGTTGGGCCTGGTGCTGCTGGTGCAGGGCGTGTCGTTTCGCATCGAGCGCCAGCATTGGCGTGAGCTGCTGACGCTGACCACCTTCAACATGGTTTTCTGGCACAGCCTGATCATCGTGGCGGTGCAGTCGCTGTCCAGCGGTCGAGCCGCGATCTTGAGCTACACCATGCCCATGTTTTCGGCGGCGCTGGGCGCGCTGGTGTTCGGGGATCGGCTGGCCAAGCGGGCTTGGGGCGGGGTGGCGGCGGCATCGGTGGGCGTGGTCCTGCTGCTGTGGCACGAAATCGCCAACCTGAGCGGCAAGCCGGTTGGCGTGTTCCTGGCCTTGGGTGCGGCCAGCACCTGGGCGCTGGGCACACAGCTGCTGCGGCGCACCAAGATGCCGGTGTCCACGCTGACCATTGCTTTCTGGATGGCGACCCTGACCACGGTGGTGACGAGCGTGCTGGCCCTGCTGCTGGAGCGCGATCAGTGGCATGCGCCGTCTGAGGCCACCTGGGGCGCGATCGCCTTCAATGCCTTGCTGGTGTTTGGCTTTGCGCAGGCGGCCTGGTTTTATTTGGCGCGCAGCCTGCCACCGGTGGCCTCGACACTCAGCGTGATGATGATCCCGGTGCTGGGTGTTTTCAGTGGTGCCGTGTGGCTGGGCGAAGTGCTGCACTGGCAAGACTGGACCGCCGTCGGTCTGATGATGGTGTCGATCGCGGCCGTGCTGTGGCCGAAAAAGACCGTTTAATCTTCTGCTCAGCGGGCACACCCGCCACCCGTCAGGTTTGCGCCGTCTTGAGCGCCAGCACCAGATCGGCCCAGGCTTTGGCCTTGTCGGCGGGGTTGCGCAGCAAATAAGCGGGGTGGTAAGTCACCACCACCGGCACACCCTGGTAACTGTGCACCTGGCCGCGCAGCTTGCCGATGGGCTCGGTCGTTTGCAGCACCGATTGCACGGCAAAACGGCCCATGAGCAAGATGATTTTGGGCTGCACCAAAGCGACTTGCCGCGCCAAATAAGGCGCACAGGTGGCCAGCTCTTGCGGTGTCGGGTTGTGGTTGCCCGGGGGGCGGCACTTGATGGCGTTGGCGATGTAAACGCCGCCTTCCCCCTGTGCTTGGCGGCTCAGGCCCACCGCCTTGAGCATGTTGTCCAGCAATTGGCCCGACTGGCCCACAAAGGGTTCGCCTTGCAGGTCCTCTTGCTCACCTGGCGCTTCGCCAACGACCATCCAACTGGCCTGCTGATCGCCCACACCAAAGACCGACTTTTGGCGTTGCTGGCACAGGTCGCAGGCTTGGCAAGCGGCAGCCGTTTCTTGCAACGCGGCCCAATCCATCCGGTCCACGCCTTCGGCCAGAGGGCGAATCGCCACGGTCGGCACAGGCGCTGCTGCGGGGCGTGCAACGGGTGCGGCTTGCGGAGCCCGTGGCGCCGCTGAAGGGGCCACTGAAGGCGCTGCCGCCGCTACCGAATGCGCAACAGCAGGGGGTGCAACCGGCACTGGGGTCGCTTCGACGGCAGACATGGCGGACTGGGCCTCGGCCGCAGGCGCCACTGGCGAGGAGGGCCACCACACGCGCACGCCCATCTCAGCCAGCATGGCGCGTTGGCGGTCGTCCAGATCAAATCGGGTGGGGTCGCTCATCACAAATCCGTTCACAGCTTCAAACTCATCACCACCGCGTGTTCACGCTGCTGGCGGTCTGCAGGATAGTAATCCTTGCGCAGGCCCACACGCACAAATCCGTAGCGCTCGTACACCTGCAAGGCGCGGGCGTTGCTCTGGCGCACCTCGAGCCACAGCGTTTGCGCGCCCACGTTGCGCGAGATCAGCGACAAGGCGTCCAGCATCATGTGGCCCCAGCCCTCGCCCTGACGCGCAGGCGCCACGGTGATGTTGAGCAAATGCATTTCTTCCACGCCGTGCATGGCCAAAAAATAGCCCAGCAGTTCATCGCCCAGCCACAGGCATTGGGCGTCGAACAACGGGTTCAATGAATCCCGGAAATTGCCGCGTGACCAAGGGTGGCTGTAGGCGGCCTGCTCGATGGCCATGACCGCATCGAGGTTCTCAGGCGTCATCGTGCGCAAGGTCACCGCGTTGCGGATGGCTTCGGTCGGTTGCTGACGGGCAGAAGGCATCACGGCACTCATGGGTTTGAAGCCGCCTTGGCCGCAGCAGACTGGGCTTTCATGGCTTCGCGCTCGGCGGTGGTGTTGGCCACTTTGTCGCGGATGTACAAGGGCATGGCCTGCTCGGCCGGCACAGCCAGGCCTTGCGCCCACAGGGAAGGGGCCAGGCGCAGCAAGGCCGCCGCCGTGGGCAAAGCCACGCAGCGCTCGCCTGGCATGTTCAAACGCGGGCCATAGGCTTCAAACACATTGCCCGCCAACACGGCGCCTGCGGCCTGCACTTTTTCGGGTGCGCTGACCTGCAAGGCCGACACGGCTTGCCAAGACTGACCGGCTGCAGACCATTGGTAAGCCGCGCTGTAGACCTCGTCCATGCGCGCATCCAGCATGGCCAGCACCGACACATCGGCATCAGCCACACCCGCTTGCACGCGCTGCCAGCGGGCCTCTTCGGCCACGGCCAGCAAGGTGTCCACCGGCAACACCGGAATGTCGGCCCCAAACGCCAGGCCCTGGGCCACGGCGCATGCCGTGCGCAATCCGGTGAATGAGCCCGGCCCCCGGCCAAACACAATGGCCGTGAGCGAAGCCAGCGTCATGTCGGCCTCGGCCAGCATGGCCAGCACCGCCGGGATCAAACCGCTGGACGACTGCGCGCCACCGGACAGGGTCTGCGTCCAGACACGGTCGCCCCGGGCCACGGCCAAGGACAACACATCGGTGCTGGTGTCAAAGGCCAGCCAGCGCAACTCGGGCGTTTTCGGGCTCATGCCTTGGCTCCCACTGAGGTCACTGCGGGCACGGGCTTGGCCTGTCGCACCCCAAACAAAATACCGCCGGTGACCAGCGCCAGCCCGGCCAGCAAGTTCCAGTGCATGGGCTCACCCAAAAACCAGACAGCACCCAGCGCCGACAACCCTGGCACAAGCGCCGTGATCATGGTCGAGCGCACGGGGCCGAAGTGGCGCACCATCTGCGTGAAGGTGATGCCCGAAATCACCACCGAGCCACCGCCCTGAAAAGCGGTCTGAAACAGGATCTCGGACCATGGCGCTTGCGACAGGTGCGTGGGCAGCACGCCCGTGATCGTCAGCAGCGCATAAGCGGGCACAAAGAACACAAAAGCAAAAGCGGTGATGGCCATGGTGGCGCGCACCGCGTCCAGCCCATAACGGCGCACCGTGATGCTGTAAGCCGCCCAGCAGCATGCAGCGCTCATGAACAGCACATCGCCCTTCCAGACATCACCGCCCTCAAAGGCCCGCAGCAAGCTCACACCGCCGACCAACAAGTCACCCAGCACAATAAAGCCCAGGCCCAGCACTCGGCTGTTGGGAATTTTTTCGCGCAAGACCAGCCAGGCCAGCAAGGTGGTCCACAGCGGCAGGCTGCCCGGCATCAAGACCGAGGCGTGCGCTGCGGGCGCAAAAAAGAAACCGCTGTATGCCAGCACGGCGTAGAGCAAGCCGCCAAAGAAGCCGGCACGCACCGTCTGCCCCCAAGGCAAGGGCGACAAGCCGAACAAGGAACCCGCCTTTTCGCCACGCTGGCGCGCCGGGCGCATGAGCCACCAGGCCCAGGGCAAAAGCACCGCACTGGCGCCCAGAATGCGGGCCAGCGCAATGTCCAGCGGCAACAAGCCGCGCGAGGCCGAGGCCCGTGCAATGACGATGAAGCCGGTCCAGATGAGCACCGTGATGACTGCCGAGGCCAGGCCCACGGTTCGTGAAGAAAATCGCATGCCCGAATCATACGGCCCCGCCCGTCAGTGCCGTGACCGTTAGACTCGCCGCATGATCTTTGAACATTGGGGCTTGCGCCCATTTGTGACCGCCTGTACAGGCCTGTGGATGGCCACTGTGGGTGCCTGCGGCTGGGCCACCGACTTGCCGCCCGCCGCACTGCAAGCGCTGCGCCAAGCCAACGTGCCGCTCTCGGCCATCAGTGTGCAGGTCACGCCCCTGAACAGCGCCACCCCACGCCTGGCGCACCGGGCGCACGTTGCCACCAACCCCGCCTCGGTGATGAAGCTGATCACCACCTACGCTGGCCTGTCCTTGCTGGGGCCGGACTTCACCTGGCGCAACCGCGTCTATGTCGATGGACCCATCAAGGACGGTGTGCTGCAAGGCAACCTGATCCTGCGCGGCAGCGGCGACCCCAAGCTGGTGATCGAGCGGCTGCAAGACCTGATGGCACAGCTGAGCGCCTTGGGCCTGCGCGACATCCGGGGCGACATCGTGCTGGACCGCAGCGTGTTCGAGATCACGCCGCGCACCGAAGCGTTTGACGACGAACCCCTGCGGCCCTACAACGTGAGCCCCGATGGGCTGCTGCTGAACTTCAAAGCGCTGATCTACACCTTCACGCCCGATGCGGCCACCGGCCAGGTGAGCGTGCGGGTCGAACCACCGCTGGCCGGGTTCGAAGCGCCTCGTACCGTGCCCATGAGCAACGGCCCTTGCCAGGACTGGCGCAGCCAGCTGCGGGCCGACTTCAGCCAAGCCCATCAGGTGCGTTTTGCGGGCAGCTACCCAGCCAGCTGTGGCGAGCGGCCCTGGCCTGTGGCTTACCCCGCACCCGAGGTGTATGGTGCCAAACTCATCCAGGCCGTGTGGCTGGCCACAGGCAACCGGCTGGGTGGCCAGGTGCGCTATGGCAGCCTGCCCGCCAAAGCCCGCTTGCTGCTGGAGGCACCTTCACTGCCACTGGCCGATGTGATCGCCGACATCAACAAGTTCTCCAACAACGTGATGGCGCAGCAATTGTTTTTGACCCTGTCGAGCGAGATGGGCGCACCCGGCCGCTTTGAGGCCTCGCGCCTGCGGGTCTTGCAGTGGTGGCACACGCAGTTTCCGGGGCAGATCGAACCTGTGCTGGACAACGGCTCGGGTCTGTCACGCAGCGAACGCAGCAATGCCCAGGCGCTGACGGCCTTGCTGCAAGCGGCCAGCAGCGGGCCACATGCGGCAGCGTTTCAAAACTCCTTGTCCGTGGCCGGTGTGGACGGCACCAGCGCCCGATTGCGCGAGCGCAACCCCAACTCGCCCGTGATCGGACAGGCCTGGCTCAAGACAGGCTCCTTGCGCGATGTGGCCTCGGTGGCCGGCTATGTGCAAGGCCAAAGCGGTCAACGTTACGCGCTGGTGGCCATCATCAACCACCCCAACGCCAACCAGGCACGGCCTGCGCTGGACCAGTTGCTGGAATGGACAGTACGTGACACGAACAACCCGTACAGCGCCCGCACGGTGGCCAAACGCCAGCGACAATGACGCCATGAACCTGATTGACTGGGTCGGCACTTTGGCCGCCATCCTCACCACCACCAGCTTTGTGCCGCAAGCCTGGCACACCTTCCGTACACGCGATGTGAGCGGCATCTCTTTGGGCATGTACGGCCTGTTCACCGTGGGCGTGGCGCTGTGGCTGGTTTATGGCGTGCTGATGGTGGCCTGGCCCATCATCATCGCCAACACCATCACCACCAGCTTGGCACTGATGATTTTGGTGATGAAGCTGCGTTACCGCTGAGGCAGCTTCAAGCCGCGGCCCGCTGCAAGCGGTCGCGCACGCCTTCCCACTCGGGCGTGTCGGGTGGCAGCTGCACCCAGATTTGCGAAACGCCACGCGCATCCAGATCGCGCAGCACGCTGAACAAATCGTGTGCGGCCTGCTCGGCACTCTGCGCTTGGGCGCGCCACACCACGCCAGCACCCGCATCGGGCCGTACCGCTGACCACACACCCAGGTTGTTGGCATGCGGGCCCAGGGCTTGCAGCTTGGCATCGATGTCTTGCGCCGCCATCAAGCGCACCTTGGCGCGGGGCGCGTAGTGCGATTCGAGCGTGCCCGAGGCGCGCGGTGCAGGTTGGGCCACAGCGTCTTTGTCCAGCACGGCATGGCCGCAAGCCGCTTCAATCTGCACACGGGTGATGTGACCGGGGCGCAGCAGCACGGGCTCGCCGCGCGTGCAGTCGATGATGGTGGACTCGATGCCCACCGGGCATTCACCGCCATCCAAAATCAACAAGTCCTGACCCAACTCGGACTGCACATGCGCAGCCGTCGTCGGGCTCACACGGCCAAAGCGGTTGGCGCTGGGGGCCGACACGCCATACACGCCCAAAGCCGCACAAGCGTGCAAAAGCTGCTGGGCCACCGGGTGCGATGGGCAACGTAAACCAATCGAGTCTTGCCCAGCGGCCGACGCGGTGGCCACACCGGGTTGACGCGGCAAGATCAAGGTCAAGGGGCCAGGCCAGAAGGCGTCGATCAAAGCTTGGGCAAAGTCAGGCACCTGCGCTGCAAACATGGGCACTTGCGCGGCGCTGGCCACATGGACGATCAGCGGATGATCCGCAGGGCGGCCTTTGGCCTCAAAAATCAGGTTCACCGCCGCATCGTCGGCAGCGTTGGCGGCCAGGCCATACACCGTCTCGGTGGGCAAGCCCACCAGCTGGCCGTCACGCAAAGCCTGCGCGGCTTGCGCGATGGCGCGATCGTCTGCCGTCAAGATCATGCGGACCTCAAAACGCTTCGATGCCGAGCAAGGCTGCCGCCTGCAAGGCCGTGGCACGCACCGCTTCGGGCGTGGCACCGGTGATGTTGAGGTGCCCCATCTTGCGCCCAGGGCGTGCCGACAGCTTGCCGTACAGGTGCAAGTGCGTGCCGGGCAGCGCCAGCACCGCAGCCCAGTCGGGGCTTGCGCCCTCAGGCCACAGGTCGCCCAACAGGTTGAGCATGATGGCGGGGGAATGCTGGCGCGGTTGCGTGAGCGCCAAGCCCGCCAGCGTGCGCACCTGCAACTCAAACTGCGACTGGTCGCAGGCGTTCATGGTGTAGTGACCGCTGTTGTGTGGGCGCGGCGCCATTTCGTTGACGACCAACTGGCCGCCTTCAAGAATGAAAAATTCCACACACAGCACGCCCACGTAATGGATGCCTTCGGCAATGGCGCGTGTGGCAGCCACTGCCTGTGCGGCCAAGTCTGCAGGCACAGCGCCTTCGTACACGCTGGTCACGGCCAGGATGCCTTCGCGGTGCAGATTGAGCTGCACTGGAAAATTCACGATCTGCCCGTCGGCACCACGCGCCACGATGACCGAGCACTCGGCCTGCAGCGGCAGCATTTTTTCGAGCACGCAGGGCACGTTTTTCAGCTCGTCCCAGGCGGCAGTCAGTTCTTCGCGGGTCTTGACGCGGATCTGGCCCTTGCCGTCATAGCCCATGCGGGCCGTCTTGAGGATGCCGGGCAGCAAATCGTCGGTCACAGCCGCCAGTTGCGCGGGCGTGGCGATCACGGCATGCGGGGCCACGGGCACGCCGCAGCGCACAAAGTGGGCTTTTTCGGCAGCGCGGTCTTGCGCAATCGCCACCGCATCCGCGCCGGGGGCCACCGGGCGCTGAGCGCCCAGCGTCATCAGGGCCGGTGCGGGCACGTTTTCAAATTCGGTGGTGATGGCCGCGCAGCGCTGCATCAGCTGCGCCAGGCCCTGCTCGTCCAGGTAATCGGTCTGGATGTGGTGGTGGCTCACCAGCCCGGCGGGGCTGGCCGCATCGGGGTCGAGCACCGCCGTGAAGTAACCCATGGCCTGCGCCGCGTGCACGAACATGCGGCCGAGCTGGCCGCCGCCCATCACGCCCAGAGTGGCGGGCTGGCCGTTGACCAGTGCGCCCGGCAAGATGGCTTTGTGCAGAGGTTTGTTCATGCAGCACCGACCGGAGGCAAAGTCATGGCGCGGGCTGCAGCAGTTTGCTCGGCGCGGAAGGCTTCCAGCCGGGCACGCAAGGCCGCATCGTTATTGGCCAGCATGGCCACGGCAAACAGGGCCGCGTTGGCAGCACCGGCCGCGCCAATGGCAAAAGTGGCCACCGGCACGCCCTTGGGCATTTGCACGATGCTGTGCAGTGAATCCACGCCCGACAGGGCCTTGGTCTGCACAGGCACACCCAGCACCGGCACCACGGTTTTGGCCGCGATCATGCCGGGCAAGTGGGCCGCACCGCCTGCACCCGCGATGATGGCCTGCAGGCCACGCGCTGCGGCTGTCTGTGCATAGTCGAACATGTCGTCGGGCATGCGGTGGGCCGAAACCACACGGGCGTCGTGGGGGATGCCAAACTGTTGGAGAATCTGGACTGCGTGCTGCATGGTGTCCCAGTCAGAACTGGAACCCATGACGACGCCGATGAGCGCTTGAGTCATTGGGTGCTTTTCGTGGTCAATGTTGGATTTTAAGGTTTCACCCCATGTGGGCGTGAAACACAACCCGGAATACTGCCCGCCATGATGGACGTCTCTCTGCAAAATTTTGAAACCGAGGTCATCGAAGCCTCCATGACCACGCCGGTGCTGGTGGACTTCTGGGCCCCCTGGTGCGGTCCCTGCAAATCGCTCGGCCCGGTGCTGGAAAAGCTGGAAGAAACTTACGCAGGCCGCTTCAAACTGGTCAAGATCAACTCTGACGATGAACAGCAATTGGCTCAGGCCTTTGGCATCCGCAGCATCCCGACCTGTGTCTTGTTGATGGACGGCAAGCCGGTTGATGGTTTCATGGGTGCTCAGCCCGCTGGCCAGATCCAGCAATTTCTGGACAAACACCTGCCTGCGGCCGACACACAGCAGCCGCCTGCTGCGGCAGAGGATGCCCCCACAGACCCGGAAACCGGCGAGCCGCCCAGCCCCCGCGCCGCACTGGAACAGGCCCTGGCCACCGACCCGGGCAACGACGATGCCCGCTTTGACCTGGTCAAGCTGCTGATCGGCCTGGGCGAGTTGGCCGAAGCCGCCGCTTTGTTGGCCCCGGCCATGAGCCGCATCCCGGTGCCTTTGCGTTTTGAAGCCCAAACCCAATGGCTCAACGCCCTGGAATTCGTCACCACCGACCCACGCGGCCACTGGCCGCTGGACAAATTCGACGAACTGATCGGCCAGAACAAGCGTGATTTTGAAACCCGTTTTGCCAAAAGTCGCCTGCTGATCGCCGTGGGCGAATGGGAAGCGGCCATGGACGAGCTGCTGGAAATCATCATGCGCGACAAGAAATGGGACGACGAAGCCCCACGCAAAACCTTTGTGGCCCTGCTAGAGCTGATGACCCCGCAAAAATCCCAGGCCCAAGACGCCACAGGCAAATCGGCTGGCGGCATTGAGTTGATGGGCAAATCAGCGGTTGAAGAAGACCCCTTGGTGACCATGATCGCCAGCTACCGGCGCAAGCTGAGCATGGCGCTCAACTGACAGGCTGATTCCAATGAGGTCATCGCGAGGCGCACCGTAGGTCGGAGCTTCAGCTCCGACGATTTCTGCTCCTGCAAAGACCCCACGTCGGGGCTGAAGCCACCGACCTACAACAAGCGCCGCAAGTCATCCATGAGAGCCGCCTCATAAAAAACCAGGTCGTGCTTCAACGCGAAGGACCCGCCTGCCGCTCGATGGCCATGCGCAGCTGCGCCAGCAGTCCAATGGCCATCAGCACTTCACCCACGACAAACATGGGCCCGACCAGCAGGCCCACGATGTCGTCCACAAAAGCGGGTTTGCGGCCTTCCCAGTAGTGGCCGACAAACTGGATGATCCAGCCAACCACGAACAAGGCCAGGCCCAATTGCCAGTGCTGTAGGCCCCATGGCGCCGCCATGGGCGCGAGGACATGGGCCGAAGCGATCAGCAAGCCATTGACCAGCACCGTGGCCAGCCCCAGCAAGAGGTTTCCACGTGACAAGTACCACAAACTGGTGACGCCCCAGACCAGCCAGGCAGGCGTGAGCACACGGTCGGCGACGCCCCATTCGGGCTGCGTCAGCATGATGCCGATGGCCATGAAGATCAGGGGTACGCCCAGCAGATGGGTAGCGATGTTGCGGCGGTCGCGGTGGTAATGGGCGTACTGAACCATCAATACGTTGGCGGGTCGAAAAAAACTCATCGTGTCTCTCTTTCTGTGCCATACCACCCGTATCGGCCACGGGCATGCCCATCTCAATAGCCTTGCGGCCGCACGTCAAGCCATCAGGCGCTGCAGGGCTTCCTGGTATTTGGCGGCTGTTTTCTCAATCACCTCGCGGGGCAAGCGTGGCGCAGGCGCCGTCTTGTCCCACAACTGGCCATTGACCTGAGCGGTCTCCAGCCAGTCGCGCAAGAACTGCTTGTCGTAACTGGGCGGGTTGGCACCTTCCACATAGCTGTCCGCCGGCCAGTAACGTGATGAGTCCGGTGTCAGCACCTCGTCCATCAACACCAGCGTGCCATCGGTGTCCAGACCAAACTCAAACTTGGTGTCGGCAATGATGATGCCTTTGGTGGCGGCGATGTCGCGCGCCGCCTTGTACAGCGCGATGCTGATGTCGCGGATGCGGCCTGCCAGATCGGCACCGATCATGGCCACGGTCTGCTCGAAGGTGATGTTTTCGTCGTGTTCGCCCACGGCGGCTTTGGCTGCGGGGGTGTAGATGGGCTCGGGCAGCTTGCTGGCGTTTTTCAGGCCGTCAGGCAGCTTCACGCCACACACGGAACGGGATTCCTGGTATTCCTTCCAGCCGCTGCCGGCCAGATAGCCGCGCACCACGGCCTCCACCGGGATGGGCTTCAAGAGCTTGACCAGCATGGAGCGGCCCTTGACCTGCGGCACTTCAGCAGCCGAGACCACGCTCTCGGGGGCATCGCCCGTCAAGTGAATCGGGCAGATGTTCAGGCCCTTGGGCCCGAGCTTGTCGAACCAGAACAAGGCCATTTGCGTGAGCAACTCGCCTTTGCCCGGAATGGGTTCGCCCATGATGACGTCAAATGCGCTGATGCGGTCGGACGCCACCATCAGGATGCGATCGTCACCCACAGCATAGTTGTCGCGCACCTTGCCGCGTGCGAGCAAGGGCAGGGAGGTCAGGGCCGAGGTGTGGAGCGCAGTGGTCATGGCAAAACAGTCAAAGCAAAAAAGAAAAAGGCCCGTTGAACAGTCAACGGGCCATTCGGCGCAATTATCGCAGGCTCAATTCACAACCTGCGCCAGCTCGCCCTTGGCGTAACGGGCGGCGACCACTTGCAGGGTTTCGCCTTTGATCTTGGGGGCCTGGCCTTCGCAGCCGAACTCCAGGTAACGCTGTTTGCACAGCTGTTTGGCTGCTTCGCGGGCGGGCTTGAGCCACTCGCGGGCATCGAACTTGTCGGGGTTCTCAAACAAGAATTTGCGGCAAGCGGCGGTCATGGCCAGGCGGATGTCGGTGTCGATGTTGATCTTGCGCACGCCGAATTTGATGGCTTCCTGGATTTCCTCGACGGGCACGCCGTAGGTTTCCTTCATCTTGCCGCCGTACTGGTTGATCAGCGCCAGCAGCTCTTGCGGCACGCTGGACGAGCCGTGCATGACCAGATGGGTGTTGGGGATGCGGGCGTGGATTTCCTTGACGCGGCTGATGGCCAGGATGTCGCCCGTGGGCTTGCGGCTGAACTTGTAGGCGCCGTGGCTGGTGCCGATGGCAATGGCCAAAGCGTCCAGACCGGTGGCCTTGACGAACTGGGCCGCCTCTTCGGGGTCGGTCAGCATCTGGCTGTGGTCCAGCTTGCCCTCGGCACCGATGCCGTCTTCTTCACCGGCTTCGCCAGTTTCCAGATTGCCCAGGCAACCGAGCTCACCTTCAACCGACACGCCCATTTTGTGAGCCATGTCCACCACGCGGCGGGTCACGTCAACGTTGTACTCAAAGCTGGCGGGGGTTTTGCCGTCTTCCATCAGCGAGCCGTCCATCATCACCGACGAAAAGCCCAGGTCAATCGCGCCCTGGCAAATGGAGGGGCTTTGGCCGTGGTCTTGGTGCATGACCAGCGGGATGTGGGGCCACTGCTCGGTGGCGGCCTGGATCAAATGCTTGATGAAGGGCTCACCGGCGTATTTGCGGGCACCGGCACTGGCCTGCAAAATGACCGGGGCACCGACTTCGTCGGCAGCGGTCATGACGGCCTGGACTTGCTCCAGGTTGTTGACGTTGAAAGCTGGAATGCCGTAGCCGTTGACGGCTGCGTGGTCCAGCAGCTCGCGCATTGAAACGAGTGCCATGGTGGTGATTTCCCAGAGAGTTTAAAAATCGGGCAAAGCCGGGCGTGTACCCGGTTTGTAACTGGGCTGAATTTTATAGGTTCCGGTCTGACAGCGGACTGAATACCCCGGACTGCCTGGCGGGGGCCAGCGTGGCCGCAACACCGTCAGGTTCAACCCACCCGGCAGATTTTGAGCATGTTGGTGCCGCCGGGCGAGCCCATGGGCTCGCCGCAGGTGATGGCGTACACATCGCCCGTGCTCACGATGTTGCGCTTTTTGAGATAACCCTCGGTTTGCATCAAAGCGGTATCGCGGTCCGCACTGGTGTCCATCAACAGCGGACGGACATTGCGGAACAAAGCCATCTTGCGCTGCGACGACAGCTTGGTGGTGACGGCATAGATCGGGATGTGCACCCGGCGGCGGCTCATCCACAAAGCAGTGGAGCCCGACTCGGTCAGGGCCACGATCGCCTTGGCGCCCAGGTGGCTGGCAGTGAACAGCGCACCCATGGCGATCGACTGATCGATGCGGCTGAAGGTCTGGCCCTTGAAATCGCCGTCGATTTCGACATCTTCGGCGCCTTCGGCGGCCAAGCAGATCTTGGCCATTTCTTCCACGGTTTCCAGCGGGTATTTGCCGGCGGCGGTTTCGGCGCTCAGCATCACGGCATCGGTGCCATCCAGCACGGCATTGGCCACGTCCGACACCTCGGCACGCGTGGGCACCGGGTTGGTGATCATGCTTTCCATCATCTGGGTGGCGGTGATGACGACCTTGTCGTGCACCTTGGCCAGCTTGATCATGCGTTTTTGCAAGGCGGGCAC
>JACCDU011152198.1_pt1 | contig 18167 bp, 21 predicted proteins | sample 7446081 | NCBI WGS metagenome assembly JACCDU01 (sample SAMN15323447, study PRJNA562643) | freshwater metagenome | isolation source: river surface water | place: USA:Blue River Watershed | collected 2017-08-17
AATTTTGGATTACAACAATCAGGCATTAAAAAATCATTAATGTTAATTAATTCATTGCTTGACAATGGGTTGACAATGTCTGATATAAATAATTTCCTTACATCTAAGTATAGGGCTGGTGATTTAAATGTAATTGTCAAGAATAAGAAAAAAAATTTGGCTTCTGGAGAATTGGCTGATGAGCAAGTATATGGAGCTGTAATACTTGGACCTAAAATTGGTAATGGTTTTTATATGAACTTGTGGGGTCAATTTGACCAATTGACCATGGATAGATGGTTTATGCGAACTTGGGGAAGGATGACTGGCACATTAATTAAAAAAGATGCCGTTGAAATAGCTAAAGGTAAAAAAAGACTTTCAGAAGCATTAGATGAAGTTAAAAAAGATTCTGATGCATTAGCTATTTTAAAATCTGTTTTGCCAAAAATATCTAGTTTGTCAATTCAAGATTTGTCTAAGTCCATAGAAAAAGCTTCTATGGATAAAAAGAAAAGAGCTGCTCTTGCTTCGAATGAAAACACTGATGAACTACGAAAAGCAGCCAATTCCCTTTCCAAGAAAATAAGCGGGGAAAAAGAAGCTCCTTCTACAGGTAAGGAAAGGAGATTTATACGGAAAGTATTTACTGATGTTATAAATGATTTGAAAAATAAATATGGTATAGAAATATCAATGGCTGACCTTCAAGCAGCTCTTTGGTATCCTGAAAAAATATTATATGAATCTTTCAAAGGCGGCGAAACATTCGAAGAAGCGGCTGAAGGGTATACGTCTGAATCTGCACCTGATTATTTAAACGCGGCTAAGAAATTAGCTACAAAACTTGGAATAAATGAAGAACAAGTCAATCAAGCCCTATCAAGAGGAAGAGAACGTGCTGAACGAATTGCAGGAGAAGGATATCCCGAAGGCGGGCGAGCAATTAGCGAATCTTATCAAGACATCCTTGGAAGAATCAAAGAAGCAATTGGGGGAAAGCAAGCCACAGGAAAAGTAAGAGCAGCGGCTAAAACAGTTCGTTCTCTTAAGATTAAGCAAGAAGGTCTTCAGGCAAATATTGCGGGAATTCCCATCGCACTTTATAACGCAGTCTTGGAAACAATCGCTACAGCTTTGGAGGCTGGGGCTAGTTTAACAGATGCTATTCGGGAAGCTATAAGAAAGCACAAACTTAATAAGCAAAAAGATTTTGATTCTGATACATTCGTAAAACAATTAGAAAGCGTTACTGGTCAAACAGTAGAAAAAATAGGAGGTAAATATGCCATTCAAATCGAAGCAGCAGGTGAAGTTCCTGTACAGCCAAAAGCCGGAGTTAGCGAAGAAGTGGAGGGAGGAGTTCCCGGAGCAAAACCTAAAGCAGCTCCCGAAGAAGGTAAAGCTGAAGGTGAAGAAGAAAAAGTAAGGGTATCTGGTATTAAGAAGGGCTTGGTTTCCCAAGAAGTATTATCAAGAGTAAATCTTAATACTATTGGAGATAAGGAGCTTTTAGAGTCGGGAAGAGCTATCATTGAAAGTGGGGAAGTGAAGCCAAAGACTGTTGTCAATCGTGTAATTGATGGTGGTCAGGGTGTCCTTACCCCTGCTGAGGTAGTCGCGATGATTACTTATAAGGCTGATTTAGATACTAAACAAGAAGACCTTTCTAAAGAAATTGAAAAAAGAACAAAGGCTGGGGAAGACTTGGGTGACCTTTTGGTTGAATACAAGGACTTGCAGGTCGAAATAGACAACTACGACATTGCAGCTGTTATCACAGCTCAGCAACAATCTTTGGCATTCCGTCTTCGCAGATATCTTCTTGACAGAGAGTACAACATTACTGTACAAATTAATCGTTACAAGCAAACAAATGGCGGAACAATCCCTGAATCTGTACTCGCTAAGTTTAAGAAGCTTAATGAAACGATAAAGGATTTGCGTAAAAAGATTAAGGAGGCTGAAGCGGCTAAGTATGAAGAAGATTCCAAGGCTGCTATGCAAAACATCATCGAAGATGTAGAACGTGAGAATCAGACTAACGGGCCTAAATTATATACAGAGCAAGAGCTTGAGGATAAAGTTAAAGAAGGAGTTCAGAAGGAAATTGATGGTATCTACGCAAAGATGCCAGCTGAAAAGAAAAGCAAAGCCCAAAGAGTCGTAGATGCTCTTGATAATATTCAACGTAAACTTCGTAGTAAGACATACGATGCAAGCTTAGGAGTTCCCGTAGCTTTCATTGATGCTGGAATTACTGCAATCAAGAATGCTATCAAGCTTGGTATAGAAGTAGAGAAGGCTATTGAGATTGGAATTAAAACAATCAAGGATAAGCTCAATGGTGCTAAGTGGGACAAGGAGGCTGACTTCCGTAAGGATATGATGGAAGGTTTTAAAGAGGAGGGAGTTGATGTTAAAAAAACAAAAGAAGTAAAGGCTAAGATTAATGATGATGGTACAATAACAATTCCCAACAAAGACATCCGTGATTTTGTATCTCAGGGAATTGAAGACATTGATGATTTGGCTGATGCTATATTAAATAAGTATCAAGCAGAACTTCCCGGCGTATCATCAAGACAAGTAAGAGATGCCATCACTAAGTATGGTAAAGAAGTATCCCAAACTAGAGATGATATTTCAATAAAGCTTGGAAGAGCAAAAAGAGTCGGAAGACTGCTTTCAGAACTTGAGGATTTAAGAACTATGGATAAGGGTGCTTTCTTGTTGAAGTACCAAAGAGTTAAGCCAGCAAAAGACAAAATATCTGAAAGAGAGAAGAATCTCAAATATCTCATTCGTCAATTGGGGCGGGAAATTATGGGTGATGAGCAGCTTCCCGACAATTACGACGAGCAAAAAGCCCTTGATACAGCCAAGAACAGAGTTTCTCGTAGAATTGAAGAGCTAAGAGACAAAATTAAAAGAGGAGATTTCTCTAAAAAGCAAAAGCGCAGAGTTCAGGCTGACCAAGAACTCTTAGACCTTCAGACTCAACTTGAAAATACCAAGTCTCAATTTGACTTGGAGCACGAAAAGAATGAGCAAAAGAATAAGAAGTGGTATCAGAAAGCTGGCGATTTTGTATTAGAATTATTTAGCGGAATACCAAGAACATTGGTTACTGGGTTTGACCTTGGTATCGTGTTTACTCAGGGTATACGAAAAGTGTTTACCAATCCTCGCATGTCTGCAAAGGCATTTTTCGAGGCTGGTAAGCAGTTCTTCTCAGAATCTAGACAAAGAAGAATGGAGCAAGAGCTTAAATTGTCTGGTGCTTATGCTTTGATTAAGAATTCGGGTCTTGCAATATCGGAGGGGGCTGAAAAAGCATCTGCCCAAGAACAGATATTTATTGTCAATTATGTAAACTTAATTTGGGATACATTCTCAAGAGTTATAACATTGAATTATAAGCCGGGAACTGATTTCGTAAAGGCATTAAATCCTTTCAAGGCCTCTCAAAGATTCTTTGATGGCTACTTAAATTACATAAGAATAAATTCATTCCTTGATTTGTCGAATGCTATCGACAAAGACGGATACATGCCTGAAACTCATCCTGAAATTTACAAAGCTGCTGCTGAATTTGTAAATACTACTACTGGTAAAGGAGCAAAGAATATTCCAAAATCTCTTGGTTTCTTAATGTTCTCTGCATCCAAAGTTGCATCTGAATTAAAACTATATACACCTTATGCATTTTTCTATTACGCTAAAATGCCTAAAGCTGTAAGGAAAAGAGCTATGTTGGAATTTGGAACATTCGCTTTGAGTTTTGGTACAACTATGTTCTTAATGAAAGCTGCATTAGGGCACGGTCAGGGAGATGATGAGGATGATGATTTTTGGGATATCAATAGCAGTAATTTCTTGACATTTAAGTTTGGGAATCAGCGGGTATCATTTGCGGCTGGTGCTCGTCCAACCCTTGTGTTTATGGGTCGATTGTTTAGTGGAGTGTATGTTGACCAGTATGGTCAAGAATCAAAATTGGGTGAAAGAACGGGTAAGCAAATTAATACTAAGTACGACCTTATTGTTAGGTTCTTTACTGCCAAAGCGGCTCCAGTTCCCGCAGCTGCTATACAATACCTAGATAAGAAAGCTGGCGTAGAAGTAGAAGATAATGTGTTCCAAAATCTAGTTCTTCCCATGTGGCTTCAGGACTCACAAGAACTTTACGCTCAAAACCCTAAAGAAATAGGCGCATTGTATACTTTAATTTCCCTAATCGGTGCTAACGTAAGAACGGTTGAGGAGTATACACAAAAAGAGCATAAAATGCCTCAGAAGATTTCTTATACAGATGATTATAGTAGGAAGAGGGAAGTTGTATTAACGGATGAGCAAAAAGCCGACTTCCAAAAAATGTTTGACGAAAAGTTCAAAAAGAATATAGAGGATATAAAAAATTCTGAATCTTATAAAAATTTAACTAGTGAAAACGATAAAATATTCTTTGATGTGACATTTGGTAAGAAAGCAAAAGACGATGCTGAATCTGATGCGAAGAAAGAACTGATTAGAAAGTATCGTGGTCCATTCAGTGAATTCCCAATAATAAGAGAAACCCCAGAAGAGAAAGAAATAAATAGAATTCTGAACAGAGGCGAAAAGCGGTAATAAAATGAACGTAAAAAACCTTAATTTTGATACATAAAATACAGATAAAATGCCATTAGTTCCCAATTTTTCAACTAGTCAATCAGCGGGGAGCCCTTCTGTTATAACTATAACTGATACGTCCACGGGAAGTGATGTTGCTGTTACCCAGCGCCGTGTCTATCTTTTGGATTGGCAGGGAAATTATGTCGTACCTTCAGGTACTACTACTAACTATATCCAATGGCCTATCGCACAAGCGACAATTAATATTGATTGCTTGACTCAAGATATGGCTTTGGAGGTGACCGTTGAATGGTTGAACGTAAGCAATGTGGCTTTGTATGATAAGACTGAATTAGTAGGATTTACTCTTTACAATGAGACTTTCTACTATGCCCTGACGCAAGCGCAAGCTGCTGCTTCAACTCCCACAACTATCTTACAAGATACGTCATTCCTGCAAAATAAGTCTAATCTTCGTTTGTTTATTGATAGCGGGAATCAAGCAGTCACGCTGGGATATGATATCGTATCTGCTCAGCAGTGCTATAACTTGGCTACCAACTTAAATACTAACCAAGACTTATACTACTAAGCCAGATGGAGCTGTATTATACAAATAAAGATTTGTCTCCTTTGGAGGGTGAAATTTGGAAAGATGTCCCAAATTATGAATCCTTGTATCAGATTAGTAATCTTGGTAGAGTAAAATCATTAATAAAAGGCGAATTGATATTGACTCAAATATTTAATATAGACAAATATTTGTGCGTAAATTTATACAAAAATGGTAAATTAAAAATAATGAAAGTCCATAGGTTGGTCGGATTTGCATTTTTAAATAATGAATTAAATAAACCTGTTATTAACCATATTGATGGGAATAAACAAAATAATATTTTGTCTAATTTAGAATGGTCATCTATAAAAGAAAATAATATACACGCATGGGAAATGGGCTTGAAAAAGCCATCTGAGTATCAGAAAAAAAGAGTTAGTGAGTGTAATAGTGGTGAGAATAGCAAAAAAGCTAAATTAATTTTGAATACAGAAACGGGCGTTTATTATTATACTATAGGAGAAGCGGCTTCTTCAATAAATATGAAGAGGAAAACTCTTAATGCAATGTTGGTTGGGAAGAACAGAAATAGAACTAATTTTGTTTACGCATAAAATCTATAAAATTGCCACTAACTGTAGCTCAAATAATTGACATTGGGAAAATATCTCAATACCTCGCTCAGAATGATGTTCTGAAGGGAAATCTTTTCTCTCCTCCTGTGGCTAGAACTACGCCGCAGATTCTTTATCTAGAGCGCAAGGCAGTAGAATGGATGTACAATATTGACCCGGCGAACACTTCCCTTGTACAAACCTCTCAATATCTATACAGTCTTTGTCGAGGTTACAACTTACAAGCGCAACAAATTTCGGGAACTGCTGGTGCAATATCTCCAGTTGTGCCTGCTCAAATTCCTAATCCATACGATTTTGAAGTGGATGCCACTTCCCTCATTTCAAATGGACAGTCTAGCGTCACACTGAACGCATTTATAGGATTCAACGTATTATTTGTACGTAATGGTATTCCTCAATATACTGTAAACACTGGTCAAAGCTACTTCTCTTGGGTTAAGGCAACTGGAGTATTTACTATTTATCCAGCAGCTTCAACCGGAGAACAGTTTGCCATTTACCCAATATAAATTATGAAGAAGTTATTACTACTCGTCCTTGCATTTGTTATGTTTAAGGTGGGGAACTCACAAGGCTACCCAATGACTCAATTCATAGGAACGGATAGCGCACTGGTAATTTCCAAGGGGGCTATGCAGAGCCGTTTTGTTAATGTTGTCTTTACTGACACTTCCCAAGCCAACACACAACGGATACGCCAATATCCCGGTGCTATGATTTATGCTGCTGGGAAGATGTGGGTCAGAAATACAACAGCTACAGGATGGACTGAGCTGGCTTACGGCCCAATTCAGGTTACCAATATTTACAACTCAAACGGTTCCCTCACATCAAATAGAACACTTGATGGAGATGGATATAGCCTGACATTTGACCAAATTGGTGGCGAATTCGGGGTGGGAGCTGATAGTATTAATTTTGCTCCTGCTTCAGGTAAATTTAGAATAAGTAGTTTAAATCAGGGAATAGGTACTAAAGCTTTACGATATAACCCAGTAACAAAACTTATTACATATTCTGATACAACAAGTTCTGTAAATATTTACAACTCAGATGGTACTCTCACGGGAAATCGTGAACTTGATGCAGATGGCAATAATCTTACTTTCACGGCGGTAAGAAAATTTAGTTTGTCTGGAGATAGTCTTGACTATACGCTTGACCCCGCAGGTAACTTGAGAATCGGTCTAGGAAATCAGCAATTTATTATGAGGTCTGACACGGCTTCCCTTTCTAGAAGAATATCTTACACGGGAAATCTTGGTTCTTCATTTACTAAACATAGCCTAGTAGATAGAAATTATGTTGACAGTTCAATTACTGCTTCTCCTTCGGGAACTGTTACCTCAGTAGGTCTAAGCATGCCTACGGCTTTTGCAGTCGCGAATTCCCCTGTTACATCATCGGGAACTCTTACCGTTACAGGAGCTGGTGTTGCCTCACAATATATCAGAGGAGACGGACAATTAGCTACGCTACCAACTACTGGTGGTGGTGGTTCATCTGTTAGCTACTATCTTAATGGTTCTGTTAATCAGGGAACTTTTGGGGGAACTCCTTACTATGAAATGAGTAAGACTGCTATTTTTGGAGCAGGTACGGATTTCAATATCAGCAGCAACGGATACATCGCTTCCTTTATTACCGATGCGGGAGACCCTGCCTTGCTTAATATCCCTGCGGGGAACTGGGACTTTGAAGTGTATTTCCAGTCTTCATCAGCCTCTGGTACGCCTAGCTTTTATGTCGAATTGTATAAATACGACGGAACTACATTTACTTTAATTGCCTCCAGTTCTGCTAACCCAGAATTTATAACAGGTGGTACATCTGTAGATGCGTACTATACTCCATTAGCAGTTCCCAGTACTTCCCTCGCAGTTACAGATAGATTGGCAGTAAGGATATATGTAAATAACTCGGGAAATACTATCACCCTACACACAGAAGACAATAACCTTTGTCAAATTATTACCACCTTTAGTACAGGTATTAACGCATTGAATGGATTGACTTCCCAAGTACAATATTTTGCCACGGGAACTTCCGGTACTGATTTTAACATCAATTCCCTGACAGACACACACACATTCAATCTCCCTACTGCTTCAGCTACAAATCGCGGAGCCCTGAACTCAGCTGATTGGTCCACATTTAACTCCAAGATTGGACCTTCGGATACAGCCTCTATGCTGTCTAATTACGTTACAAATGCAGGATATGGCTTATTGAAGACAACAAAAACTTTGTCCGTTGATACATTGCTAATCTCAACCCGTGCTTGGCGGCAGAAGGGAATTGATAGTGTCACTTCCCTTATAAATGCAAGACCATCAGGCTCAGGTACTACCAATTACGTTTCTAAGTGGACAAGTTCAAGTGCATTGGGGAACTCACAGATTTTTGACAACGGGACAAATGTGGGAATTGGTACGGCTTCCCCTTCGTATAAATTAGACGTTATTGGTGACATCCGTTCATCAACAGGAACATATTTGACATCTGCAACTGCTGGAACGGCTCAAGGATTTGCAAATAATGGGATTGGGCTTGTAACATTTGGAGTAAATACTTCTGGAAATGCTTTAGTTGTAAATGATATAGATGGGGCAAAATTTGCATTTGCTACAGGTGGATTCAATACAACATTCTACAAGCATAGAAGCACAGATAATAAATACTATCCAACTTTCGTAATTAAGGGTAGCGGTGCTACAAGTTACGGAACTGGGTTTGACTTTTATGTTGGAACATCAGTAGCTGCAACTATTGATAATTCAGGCAACATGGGGATTGGACTCACTTCGCCAGCCAACGCATTGCATATTGACAAAGGCACAGGGGTTGCCTCTTATTCACAATTTACTGCTGGTACTTTAACTGGGCAACTTGCAACAGATGGATTTGAGGTTGGAATTGATGGGAGTGCAAATGCAGTAATCAATCAGCAAGAAAATCTACCAATGTTATTTTATACGAATAACATCGAACGGATGCGTATTTTACAAGGTGGAAATGTGGGGATTGGTACTATTTCCCCTGCTGCAATCCTTGATGTAAGTGCAGCAAATAACGAAATCCGTTCAACAGGTACTTCTTCTACATATACTCAATACAACGCATTTATCCCATCAGGTGTAAATATGCGGATTGGTGCGTTTGCAACGAACAATGGTTATTTGGGAACTACAACCAACCACCCATTTACTATTGAAACAAACAATACTCAACGAGCGAGATTTTTTGCAAATGGGAATTTGTTAATCGGCTCAGGCACGACAGACCCCGGCTATCTTCTCGATGTGTCGGGGACGGCAAGAGTTCGAGAATATCTCTATATGTTGCGTTCAGATGCTGGTACAACTGTTGCTGCTCTGGCATTTCAGACGGGAGGTACTATTGACATAGGAACTACATTCAGGGTCATAGGAAATAGATGGCAGAATACGACATCATCAACTTCTTATATTGAAAACGGATATACTACAAAGTCTTTCGTTTCAACACCAAGTCAAAACGGTTCCTTTTCTTCTTTTGATTTTTCAAATTCAGGTCCATTTTCTCCAACAATCCCTAACCCATACACGCAAAAGTTGATAAATGGTGCAATGACTATAAATAGCACTGCCGCAACAAATAGTTTTCACGGTATTTCTATATCTGCAACAGACAATTCATCATCAATCGCAAACAATGTTTTTGCAGTATATGCTGATGCCACACTTGGAACAAATACTTCTGCAACTCGTTGGGCAGGGTATTTTGTTGGGAATGGATATTTTAGCGGAAACGTAGGTATAGGTACTACTTCTATTAACTCAAGTTTGGAGATATACAAAGCATCTGGTCCTAACTATATTTATTTAACAAACGGAACAAGTGGAACAAACAATGGTGTTGTTTTAAGATTCAACAACATTGACTATATGGGGATGATTGGAACTTTTACTACAGGTGAGTTGAAAGTCGGTGGGTTTAATGCAAGCGGATATTTTATGACATTCTATTCAAACAATGCTGAAAGAATGCGTTTGACTCCATCTGGTCGATTACTTTTGGGAACTACGACAGAGAGTACGTTTTTGCTTGATGTCAATGGAACTGCAAGAGTGAATGGGGATTTTAGAATTGTAACAACAACAAATGCACGACAATTAACTTTTGAAAATGCTACACAAAGGTCAGGGGTTAATATAAGTCAACCTAATAATACATTAACTTTTAATAATGGTGGAACTTTTGAATTATATTGTAATAATCTAACATTTTTTACTTCCGCAAGTACATTTTTTACAGCATTTCAAGGTAGTGCACAATTCATTTATAGAAATACCAGTTCAGTAAATGCTTGGGCAACTTTACCTGATGCTTCTGTTCCTTATGCTTGGGGAAGAAAATTATGTTTGACTGGAGGAACAACAATAACCGTCCCGGATGCCTCTGCAGTTTTAGACATTCAAAGTACAACAATGGGCTTCCTACCTCCGAGAATGACAGGGGCTCAGGCTGAAGCAATTGCAAGTCCAGCCACTGGTCTCATGGTTTATGCTAACAACGGAAACGGGACAACAATAACCTCAACGGGATGGTGGGGATACAACGGAACAACTTGGGTCAAACTTAATTAAAATAAAATCCTTAATTTTACACCATAAAACCCTTAATTTAGAACCATGAAAAAGTTAATGTTAGTATTGGGAATTGTTTGTTTTGGGCTGGTAGGGAAGTCGCAGACCATTGATACGGCTGTTACTTCTATTGCTGCCGTATACATCCAACCTGTCAAAGCCCAATTTTCAGATTCCCTGATGTCAACTCATCTCGGAGTACGAGTTATTGCAGATGACCTTAAAAGCACTGCTACTTTGTATTGGGAATTGCTCATGTCCAATGGAGCCGTATCCGTAAACGGAAACTATACCATGACTGGAGCCGACTATACTGCTTGGTGCAACGCATCAAACCCAGTTCCCTGCAACATTTGGCCTTTCACCGTAGTTGGGAAAGCATACAATCTCACCTTTACCTCTGGCCCTGCAGCCAAGAAATAAAAATTAAAAACTAAACAATAAACAAATGAAAATCACAACAAAAATTGGTCTTAGCTTCGGTTTGCTAGTATTCGCCCTCGGCTCTTTCGTATTCACCGCTTTTGCTTTTTCTAAAGCAGTAGAACCTCAAACCTTAAAATTTGAATTTACCTTGGAAGAGGTGAATGTTATTTTCGAAGGACTTGGGGAATTGCCTGCAAAAAAATCAGAAGCTCTTCGCGGTAAGATTTATCAAACTGCACAAGAACAATTAAAAGCTCAAGAACAACCTCAATCACTTCCCAAGAAAAACTAATAAATAAAAATGGAAACCCCGGTATCAGTAGGTAACGCACACGCAAGTTTATTTGTATCAATTTTTACCGCTGCGGTATCTTTTGCTGATGCCGGGGAAGCCATGAAAAGTTTGGCTGGGCTTATTTCAATTGTGGCTGGGGTTATGGCAATTCGTTATTATTATCACGCAACTAAAAATGTAAAAAAATGAATTACGCTAATTTAGTATTGTTTGCCCTCGGATTGTTCGGAATCTTAATCCATAACTTGATTAAGGTTGATACAATCAATCGCCAATCTGAAGGTCACTTTAACTTTAAGAAGTTTATTTCTTTGGAGTGGCCATCAATTGCCATCAGTTTTTCAGTTGTTGGTGTATGCTTGATTGCCAAACACGAAGTGCAACAGCTTGAGGAAGTAGGGAACTGGCTGGGCTTGGCTTTCGTTACAATCGGGTACACAGCTCAGTCAATTGTATACAAGTATTTGGGAACTGCTGAAAAGAAAATAAAAGGCGATGCATAATCGTGGGCTGATATACCTAATTATTTCAGTAGTTTGTTTTTTTATTGCAAGCAGTTGCAATACGGAAAAGCGTCTTCAGAAAGCAGAGGTATTGTTAGCTTCAAAGGGTCGCCTTGCAGAGATTTGTGCGGATAGATTTCCCCCAAAAGATTCCGTAGTATACCGAGATAGCGTACATTTTGATACCTTGTATGAGGGTATTTATAGTATTGATACTATCTATGATAGAGATACTGTAAAAGTTTACTTGACACTTCCCGCTAAAATCGTAACAAAAGAAATTATAAAGTATCGGGATATATATCGGGAAAACACGGCTAAGGTAAATGAGTTAGAAAATAAATTGTCTGCCTGCAATTCCCAATCTACAAATTACTCAATAGAACTAGTAAAGTTGAAAGCTGAATCTAGTAAATGGGAGAAGCTAGCTAAACAAAGATGGTGGTTCCTTTGGATTTTATTAGTCGTTGCTGGATTAATTACTTTCCGCAAGAGCATAATGAAATTAATTAGCAGATTTATATTGCCTTGGACATGATTGACTTGAGCACATTGGAACATCGGATTCCGAAGCATGTAATGGATGAACTTCCCGACACAATCGCTAAGTTCAATATCAATACCCCACTTCGGTTAGCACACTTTCTGTCTCAATGCGCACATGAGTCAGGAAGTTTTTCTGTTAATAGGGAAAATCTAAGCTACTCCGCAGACCGACTTCGTGTCGTATTCCCTAAATACTTCCCCACCCCTGAAGTAGCAAAACAATACGAAAGGAATCAGGTAAAGATTGGTAGCAGAGTATATGCAAACCGCATGGGAAATGGTGACGAGAAGTCAGAAGACGGATACAAGTTCCGCGGACGTGGGTATATCCAACTTACAGGCAAAGATAACTATACAGCCTTCGGGAAGTTTGTAGCTGAGGACATAGTAAACAATCCAGAACTAGTTGCATCCAAGTATTCTCTCATGTCAGCAGGATGGTTCTTCGATAAGAATAACCTATGGAAGATGTGTGATGTTGGGGCTGGGGAAGATGTGGTAAAGAACCTTACCAAACGAATCAATGGTGGTCTGCATGGACTTGATGACAGGTTGAAGAAATTCAAAATGTATCTAAGCTTTGTTCAGCCAAAGTAATATATGGGTTGTTTCATTGGCTGTTTTATTCAGCATGGTATTCGTGGGGCTGTCAGTTCACTATGTAAACAAACTCTTCGCTTCCCACACCAAAGACCTACTGGTCCGTTTTATATTAATCATATTCGCATCACTAGTTGCGGTGTTTATCATTGACAAAGTAGTAGCGTTTAAGATTCCTTTGCTAACTGATAAGCAAAACGATGAATTGTTCGACCTCATCAAGACCCTGACCTTGATGATTTTTTCGTATTATTTCGGCTCTCAGAAGAATTCCAAGCCAGACTAATCCACACGAATTCCCCAAGATTTGTTTGTTAAATTAAGTGTTAATATATTTGTGAATGCCTAAAATATTAATAACGGGTGGGGCTGGTTTCATTGGCTCACACCTTTGTGACAGATTTGTAAAGGAAGGATACGATGTGATTGCGATGGATAATTTATTGACGGGAAGTCTTGATAACATAAGTCACCTCTTCCCCCGTCCCAACTTCACCTTCCACCACCACGACGTAACCAAGTTCATCCATATACCGGGTGACCTTGACTACATTCTGCACTTCGCCTCCCCCGCCTCCCCCGTAGACTACCTAAAGATGCCCATCCAGACCATGAAGGTCGGCTCCTTGGGTACACACAACTGCCTCGGATTGGCTAAAGACAAGGGCGCGAGAATCGTTGTGGCGAGCACTAGCGAAGTCTATGGGGACCCGCTTGTCCATCCGCAGACAGAAGACTATTGGGGTAACGTCAACCCCATCGGTCCAAGAGGGGTATACGATGAGGCGAAAAGATTTCAGGAAGCCTTGACCATGGCATATCATACATATCATGGGGTGAACACGGGAATTGTTCGCATATTCAATACCTACGGACCACGGATGCGCCTGAACGATGGACGGGCACTTCCCGCCTTCATATCTCAAGCCATAAAGGGAGAAGCCCTGACCATATTTGGGGACGGCTCTCAGACCCGTAGCTTCTGCTATGTGGATGATTTGGTGGAGGGAATCTATCGCCTACTACTCAGCGACCACCACTTCCCCGTAAACGTAGGCAATCCGCAAGAGATTACCATCAACGAATTCGCAAAAGAAATCTTAGCCCTGACTGGAAGTTACAAGGGAATCGAATACCACCCGCTCCCCACCGATGACCCGAAACAACGGAAGCCCGACATCACTAAGGCAAAGGAACTGCTAGGATGGGAACCCAAGATTTCCCGCCCCCTCGGACTCACCCTCACCTACCAATATTTCAAGTCCAAGCATTGAAGCACTCATCATCATTCTATTACGACGTAGACTTCGGTACTGAAGCCGAAGACTGGGTGAAAGATGTATTCACAGGAGGATACAAGGTCGAAGTAAAGTGCGACCGAATCGCTCACAAAACAGGGAACATTTTTATTGAGGTCTATTCCCGTGGGAAGAAGTCAGGTATCTCCACCACGCAAGCCGATTATTGGATTTATGTTATTCAGGAGCGGGAAGTGATGTTCTTAGTTCCCGTCGAACACCTGAAGGAGCTATGCAAGAAGTTCCATGACCCTGAACGAGGGTTCGTGAAGGGAGGTGATAACAATACTTCCCTTGGGGTACTCATTCCCGTAGTGGCGTTAACAAAATAAAACCCCACCCGTAGAAACGGGCGGGGTAACGAACACACTATGAGAAAAAACCAAACCTATACAACTTTTGTTTTGTCAGGGTTGTCACCCTTGTAGTTATCTAATGAGGCAACAATCTTTCCGTCGATGGGGAACTTATCAAGGAATTGCTTTGGGGAGTAGGACTTCCCCCGATAGACATACTTACGCTCTCCGTTAGTATCGTATACATACCCAGCGTTCTTATGTGCCGTCATGTTTTTGCAGTATTCTGAATAGGTTAATAGTTTCATATGGTTTTTGTTTTTTTGTAGACGGGAATTCCCAATACATAATACGTCACCATTCTTTTCAATCCCTTGCCAATAATCAGGTTATACCTGACATCCTTTCTTACTAGCTTTAGTTTCTTTTTAGGGGGTTTGTAAGTGTTGGGAAGTGATGGTCTTTCCGACCAAAAACTCATGTCGTCAGGGAAGTGATTGTCCATAGTTTAGAATTTAAGGGTTATGGGTGGGTTGTCAATTCTTAGTTATGGGGGAAGACTTGGTCTCGTAAACTATCACCTCACTATCCGCAAGTCCAATTTCGATTCTGAATGCCAGTTCCATAGCTTCGTCGTAGGCTTTGGGTTGGGCAAAGTAATCATCATCAGCCGCATCTCGTTTGAATGGGAAGCAGTCAACGAACACAAGTGTGTCCTCTTCCCCTTGCTTCCTATAATATACCGAGTACCTTGGCTTTTCTCCGATACGTTCAATAAGTTTTACTACCGCTTTCATGTGTTTTGTTTTTTTGTATTTGGGAATTGGTTACGGAAGGTCATGTATGATTGCCTTCTTCTGCTTTGGGGTTAGATTATCCGTGATGTCGATGCCGATGCCAGCTATCACTACCTCTACCGATAGGATGTTGACATTTTCATCAATGAATGTGTGGATGCCGTGGCACTCTTCCGTTCGGGTAGTGCGTCCATACTCGTAGGTGACAAGGAGTTCTGCTCCTTCGACGATGTCGGTTTTGAATTTAGTTGTCATGTGTTTTGTTTTAATTATTTTAGGTCTTTAATCCATCCGGACTTTAGTTCATCATCCAAATTTTCGCCTCGGCATGATACAATCGGCGGTTTGCTTGGGATAGATGCATCAATGTGTATTGTGTAGCCATTTATTTCTATGTATGCTTCCTCGGTGGAAACTAATTTTATTTTCATCACACTTTAGTTTTATTGATGTGTTTTTGTTTTATGTATTAACGGGAATTGGTGAGGATTATTGTGCAAGGAATTCGTACCAATTTTGCTTACGTCTTCCCTCTTCGATTTGTCTTCTCAGTAGCTCTATTTTGTTGCGAAGTGCGTACGGATTTGGTACTTTGCCCGATTCGAGCTTTCTGATTAACGCTTTTAGTTGTTTCTCTTTTTGTGCCGTCGTCATTGATTGGGTAGTTTAATAGTTGATAGATGTGTATCATCCATTCGTTGAATGATACTCTTTCGGGTGGATATGTTGTCTTCATTGTTTTATTTTAGTGATTGTTTAAGTTCGTCAATTGATATGCCCGCCTCATCGCATAGCCATTGTGTGATGGATTCGACATCGGATTCCCTGCAAATAACATCCGATGAGGTGCTGAATACATTTGATGTTGGGGCGAAGGCGAAGATGATTTCGTAGGGGCATTCCAATCTGCCTTCCAATACCGAATCAACAAGTCGGTTGAATTTATGCTTCCAAGGTACGTCATTGTAGTCTCCGGTAGACCACCCGCTCGCGAGGTTTGTATATCCGCTTCCCAATTGGACATCCCAATACCCACGCCATCCGTCAATGCGGACGTACTTAAATTCGGGAACTGCCTCGCACTCGGCTTCCTCGAAGTATTCAGTATCTCGATATCCGAATTCAGAACACCATAGGTACTTGTCTACTTCCCCTCGCAAAGTTGTAATAACTTGGCAAGGATATTCCCATGCTGATTGCTCACAAGATTCGCATATCTCTTCGCCCGAACGGGTCAGGTAACTTCCGTCGCGGTCGGTGTCAATTTCTGCCTGACATGAGGCGCATTTGATGATGTTTGTTGGTTCCATTGTGTGTGTTTTTTATGGTTTGGGAAGTGGTTATTTTGTATCAATTGACTTCAGGTAGTCGACAATACAATCGTATTCGTTTATCTTGTCATCATTGAATTCGGAGTCGCAATACTTCCCGAATTCAGTACAAATATCTTCGTATTGTAAGTCGATTTCGTATTCGGGTTTGAATTGCGCATCGTATAACTTACTAAACAAGAAGAATGAATAGTCGCAATAAGGTCGGGTGGGTATTGTGTTATTCATGGTGGTTTGCTTTATTGATTAACGAATAAGTAAACAATGTTATTGTCATAATTTAGAAAGATGGCGGTAGGGAATTGGTTGCGCAATGCCTCCGCGAGGTCGCTATTATCGTATCCGAATTCCTCAGATTCCCGCTCCCGCTCAACGATTGGGGTGACTACGGATTCTATTTGCTCATCCGTGAGGTTGGTGATGAGAAGCATGTCCTCCTCTTCGTAGGCGGTGGTGTTGACTTGGACGAGGCGGAGATTGGCGGTGTTGATTGTGTTGTTCATGGTGGTTTGTTTTTTATATAACGGGAAGTGCTCCCGATTATTGTGTTAAAGGATTGTTAAGGTAGAAAATGATGGGGGTCGGTGCTTCCCTTCCCCCATCCACACACACTATACGAGAGATAAGATGCTGTTGAACGCTTGGTTGTCAATTCCCAACCCAGTCCCGACGTACTTAGATTCGAGGCGGGCGTTGTCACGCTTGGGTACGGGTAGCTTGTGAGAGGTGTAGTGTGTCACTCCGCTGAAGAGACCCCACAACGTGTCACCCTTGCTCCTCATTTCGGTAGCGATTGAGTCTAACAATTCGCCCGAGCGGTTGATAGCATATGTGCTATACTTGTCCTTCGCTTGGGAATTCGTGAGGTTGATGTCCACGTCCGTCACTTCCCGAACAATACGAGCAATGTTATCCTTGGTCACGGGAACTGATGAGAGGCGGATGAATTGGTCGAAGATAGATTGCTCCTGATTGGCGATGCCGACCACCTGACGAACCGATGCCTCTACTTTGTCGTGCAATGAGGCGGTATGCTTTGCCGATTGTTGCAGTTCCCGACCCGCTGAGGCGAAGGTATTCCGGCAGCAGATAGTGAAGTTCACCGCTCCCCATTTAAGGGCAGTTGTGCCGTCGTGCCCGTTGATGCCTGTGACGAACCCCTTAACGGATGTCCCATTCTTGCCGATTCCCTTAATCTCATTGCCCGTGTTCAATTGGAGGTAGACCTTCCCACCGCCATTGAACGTACCGCCTGAGTGGATGCTATATCCCGTCTTCTCAGAGATGCGGATGAGGAGTTCAGCGAGTTCGCTATTTTGGAAGGGAACGTACCCGTCTTTGCAAGTGGCGAAGACCTTGCTATTGTCCTCCCGAACGATACCGAAGAAGCCTGTCGGCTCTCCATTGGGGAGGAGGAGTTCCTGTTTGCTCACTTCCCACCGCAAGCCATAGCGGTCAAGGAGGTCGGCTACCGCTTCGCGGTTCTCAGGGTTAGATACTTGCGTTCCGCTGAACGCGTTGGCTAAGATGTTGTCTGCGAATGTGTGTGTGTTGTTCATGGTGTGTTTGTTTTATGTATTAACGAATGATTGGTGTAGGTTATTGTGTTAGGGAAGTGTTAATGCTAATTGAGAGCGGTTAGACTTTTGTTTAGTGT
>JACCDU010233547.1_pt1 | contig 18166 bp, 29 predicted proteins | sample 7446081 | NCBI WGS metagenome assembly JACCDU01 (sample SAMN15323447, study PRJNA562643) | freshwater metagenome | isolation source: river surface water | place: USA:Blue River Watershed | collected 2017-08-17
ATAGGGACCATGCTCGATGTGTGAATGGCGTGGGTTTCAACAAAATTGACGGGTATATGGGGCATCAGTTAGCCGAGGTTATGTTTTTGAGTAAAAAACAGGCGGTGATTGGCAGGCGCCTAGTAAAAAAATACGCAGGCCAACTATCCAGGCTTGACTCAGTGGAGGCCTGGTGATGAAACCTTTCGGAGTAGTTGAAGCATTAAAAGCGAAGTACAGTGAAGAATTAATACTTCCAAAGGGATTGTATATAAAAATTAATCCATGGTGGAAGTTCTGGTTATGGTTTAACCCTAAAAGTAAACGTATACCATTTAAAAAACATTTAACAGGCACGGCAGTATTGTAAGGGAGGCAAGATGGATCTGGAAACAAAGATTAAGAAGATGCGGAAGTTCGCGAAGGATTTGTCGGCGCTGTCGTTCAATGTATCAGCAAAGGGCAATGATGCGGTGATTAAATTCCGCAAGAAATACGTACTGGTGAAATGCCCGGATAAAGACATTGCCGGGGAACTGGCACAACGGCTGAATAACGCTATGAATTTCAGCGTTGAACGGTTCAACGAGATCATCGACCTGCTTGATAAAAATTGTGAGCAGTTAACCTGTTTCACGCGAGATAATAAACCCATTCAGCAAGGAGAAGCCGAAAATGGCACGCCTGAAGGAACTCGGAACAGTTAAAGACAGTTTTTTTATTCCGTTGGATAAGTTGTCTCCGGATCTGAAAAACCCAAGGAAGGATTATACCAATATCCCTAACTTGGCGGTATCAATGTTTAACGCTGGCCAGCTAGTGCCTTGCGAGGTACGGATGGGTGCTGACGGAGATTCGGCAATACTGACCGCAGGACACCGGAGACTTGCAGCAGCGAGATATGTCAATGATCACTATGACGAGTGGACTAAGGATGGGGCGGTAGGACACCGTTTCGATGGACTTCTGTGTGTTGCAGAGCCCAAGGGACTCACGGATGATGCAAGACTTGTTCGGCAGCTTCTTCAGGGTGAGGACAATATCACCATTCCGCTAAACCCGATTGAGAAGGCCAAGGCGTACAAAAACCTGATTGATACCTATGGCTGGACCCGTGAGAGCATAGCCAAGAAGATCGGCAGGAGTGCCCAACAGGTCGGGGAGACGTTAAAGCTTCTGGAAGCTCCCAAAGAGCTACAGGAAGCCGTAGAAGTAGGTAATATGTCAGCTACGGCCGCGAGCAGGTCAACCAGGGCAAGCCCAGCTAAAAGGGCAGCAGCGGTTGAAAAAGTGGCAAAAGGCGAGAAGGTACAGGTCAAGGATGTTGCTAGCTATGTTCCGCTTACCCACAAGGAGGCTGAGAAGCTGATTAGGAAGTGCGAGTTTTACCGGGATGCCCCAGGAGAGTCGGAGATACAGCGTATGCGTTGGGGGAGCATAGCATACGGTATTCAGGTCGGGGTAGGACTTCGGCCTGCGGATTTTGAGTAAATAGGTGTTGTATTGTGATGGGAACTATGGTACATGAGGTACGCGGAGGAGAATCGACATAGATTGCATCATCACCTATTAAAAGTCAACAATTATCATAGGAGAAAAAAATAAATAAAAAATAGTTGTTGATTTTTTGTTGATTGTTTTGTATATTCTAATTGTGCTAGAAAACAAAACAATTAACCGGGAGGAAATATGATAACGACAGAAGAAGCGAAGCAGATCGCAAAAATCATGTTCGATGGCGGTCCTAAAAAATCAGCGCGTATCGGAAATATAACCAAGCAAATAGCTCTTTTACCCGATGCGGTGAGAGTTAATTTCGATGCAGTACGCAGCTATCTCGATACCATCTATAACGATTATAATCGCGCTCAGGCATGGAATCGAACGCTGCTTAACATGGAGGCTTAAAATGACAGTGCACAAAATATCAGAAAAGATTAGAATGTGTTTCGGATCAGGGCGTGAAAAGCAAAAGTACCTTGCCACCAACAACGGGACCATAGAGAGCGGATATGCTTACGGAGAAACTGCGCCTGAAGCTATTAAAAACCTTGAGAGGTCGAATGCTTCTGTTGATGTTGAGGGAAGTTATTTTCAGGGTGGCACAATGACTATGGACCCGAAATAGATTATTAGCTGACTGATTATGATAGCGGATACAAATAGTTTCGTTCATACACCAATAAAACCAGGAGGTGGTATGAGAGAAGTAAGATTCACAATCGGATCGGATAAGAAAGAGATTCACATTGTAGCCGGGTATAGCAGGTTGCTTGAAATCAGGAGTCAGGTCCTTTCGCCGTTTCACGTACAGCAAGTAGTAACTTCTGATAGCGGGTTTACTACGCAGTCTATCTTCGGCACACAATGGTCATGGTCGGAATTCCCGGTAGAAAAAAAGGCTGAATACGAAAAGGAGCTTGCGGAGTATGTTACATTGGTTCCAACAGAAATTAAATCAAAAACAATTCTTCCGTCAACGATGTGGGTAAAGAAGTATATACCTAATGAGACAGCCCTGAAGGCTATCAGAGATGCAAGGAAAGCGGCGGTGTAACTGATTAATAAAAATTTTAAAGGAGGGGCCATGTTTGATTTCATGGATACTCAGCTTTTCGGAATAATTGTTATTGCCTTTATCATTATTTGCGGATTTATTTACCTGTCGATTATCAATGTGAACAAAGAGTATATGAAGTGCATTTGTGGGAAACAGCCTGAATTGATGATGTCGTTTCCATTTGGTAAAGATAAACCGTATTTCGGATATGTGTGCAAGTGCGGTCGGGAGGCACCGCTTGCATCTACCACAGAAAAAGCTGCGTCTTGGTGGCAGTTCATAGTCACTAAGGAGCGGATAAAAATAAACGGGTATTTTTAATATTGTTGACTTTAAGTTGATAATACAGTATATTTATTACTGATATTTAACCAGGAGATAAGATGTTAGACAGTGGAGTTATCCATTTTCGTATGCCGAAAGGGGTCAAAAAAGACCTTGAGAAAGCGGCGAAGGAAGAAAAAAGGTCTTTTGCTTCTCAGTGTTCTTTCATTTTGGAGCAATGGGTAACGGATCGCAAGGCGGAGGGAAGGGTACTTGCAGCGGAAAAGGCCGGGACTCTCAACGTATTGAGGCAGGGTAATGGCTAAATGTAATGATTCAAAAATGGATTGTCCACTTTTAAAAGCCGGGGAGTGCGGATCAAAGCTCCCTGGCTATTGCTGTTATTATGACCTGCCCAAGCCAGCAAAAGAGGTGCCCAAGCCCGTTAAAACGCCGGAAGTGACTATGGATAACCCTTATTATAAGTGGGCTAATCAGGGATTTGAAACCAGAATAGCGGCATTAACATGAAGACTCCTGTTAAAAGGAAGAGAAGTGTTGAGTCCCTGGAACGTAAAGAGGCCAGACTTAAGGCTTTTGCCAATGCGTATTTGGTATTGATGATTAAGTACGGCCCGGAACATGGTGTAACAGAGGCCGGAAAGCTTATGGGAGTGACAAAGGCAGCGGCTTATAATTGGTTCAAAGAGCCCATAGTAAAAGAGATAATTAAAACCAAGGTAGAAAAAGCCCTTCTTAAATATTTAAAATCCCCTGATGATGTATTGTCCGAAGCTGCCTGTATTGCATTCTCAGATGTAGGTAATTACTTTGAAAAAGATGTTAATGGATTATTAAAAATCAAAGACTTAGATAAGATGGGTGATAATAGAAGAGCTATTAAGTCTTTCAAGTGTGATCGGCAGACAAGAGGAGAAGGAGAGGACAAGGTAGTAACTGAACATATCGAATGTGAGATGTGGAATAAAGTTGACTGCCTGAAAGCGTTGATGATGTATCATAAATTAATTAACGCTAAACAGAACGAAGGGGCTAACAGTTTAGAGGAAGCGCAAGTACATATCTACCTACCGGATAACGGTTACGGCGGGGGAGATCCTATCAAGATGTCGTTCGGTCAGCCTAAACAGATTGAATGTGAGGTAGTAAATGACTAATCCAAAGCCAGTATACAGAGCGATAGTTCATTTCTCGCGGGTCCGGGACTGCCCGTTTTATTTTGGTAGTAGAGTATGTAATCATCCTGAATTTCCGGCCAAGAAGTGTTATAAGACCGAAATTAGTCCGCCTCCTGATGATTGCCCATGCCTGTGTGTGGCAAAACCAATGTGATATTGTACAAAAAAAGTACAATAATGAGGCTGTAGACGGTTTTTAACAAAAAAAATAAGAAATAATGTTCATGATTGATACAATATGCAGACTTCCGTTGATGAAAAAGGCCGCAAAGTAATCAAGCCCCAGCCTGGCCCTCAAACTGAATTTTGTTCCTCCCCTGCTCAGATTATCATTTATGGCGGTGCAGCCTACGGAGGGAAGTCCGTAGGGTTATTGATCGAGGCCTCTAGAAACGTAAAGGACAAGCGTTATCAGGGGATAATTTTTAGGCGTAAATACATCGAGATTGTTGCCGGTGGTGGATTGTGGGATACATCCATGCAGATATATCCTGCAATAAAAGGCAAGCCGACCAAGGGACTATGTCTTTGGAGATGGGCAAGCGGTTCTGAACTGAAATTTGCTCACCTGAACCAGGAAGTTACAGTTGAGGAATATCAGGGATCTGCGTTTGTATTCATCGGGTTTGATGAGCTTACCCACTTCACTAAATACCAATTCTTTTACATGCTGACTCGAAACCGCCCGCCTGCGGGGTGTACTCTTCGGCCGTATATGAGGGCGACCTGCAACCCGGATGCTGAATCATGGGTAGCCGATTTTATTTCATGGTGGATCGACCAAGAGACCGGATACCCTATCCCAGAGCGGTCCGGAATCATTAGATATTTTGTTTTAGGTGAGGACAAAAATTCAGTTAGGTGGGTACCGGAGGATTATAGAGGTCCTAATGGTGAAAAGCCATGGTCGTTTACCTTTATACCATCGAGTATCGAGGATAATGTTTTAGGCAATGTAGCTGATCCAAATTACCGAAGCAACCTGATGAACCAGGATCGAGTAACAAGAGAAAGACTATACCGGGGGAATTGGCTGATAAGTTTTACCGGGATGATGTTTGATTCGACATGGTTTGAGATTGTGCCCGAAGCGCCGGAAGGAATGAAACTGGTTAGGTATTGGGATCTAGCGGAATCAGAGGTTTCGGAGAAGGATAAGAACGATCCTGATTGGACAGCCGGCGCTTTGTGCGGGATTAAGGATGATGTTTTTTATGTCATAGACGTTGAGACTTTCCGGGAAACGCCAGGTAAAGGCGAGCAGCGGATGGTTGATTGCGCATTACTAGACGGCCATGAGGTAACTATCGCATGGGAAGAGGTTAAAGCCAACGGGAAATGGGTTTCAGAGTATTTCAAAAAGCTATTTGATGGATATGAGACACATGCAGACCCGGTGGAAGGCAGTAAGGTCGAACGAGCAAGACCATGGTCAGCCTGGGCAGAGAAGGGGCGCGTGAAGTTCGTTAAGGGTGCATGGAATAATAGAGTCAAAGCCAGGGCGGGGAAGTTTCCTGACGGGAAGAAAGACGATATTGACGCTATCAGTGGGGCTTTTAAGGTCTTGGTAGGAACCAAGAAGATATTTCCGTATTATGTGCCGACAAATGATTTCCATCTTCAGACGTTTGACAAGACGCTTGAGGACTTCCAGAAGGTTGATGCCAAGAACGTCGAGATATACATCTCGCTTTGGATGGAGCCTTCAGGCAGTATTTATGGAGCGTTTTATATTTGGTCATTGGTTAATCAGCGGTTACGGTGCTACAATGAATTCGTGATGCACAATGTAACCACCGATAACCTGGTGATGGCGATTATTGAAAAGGCAGTGATACCGATAACGAATAAAGGCGGTTGGGTAGCGGTACATAAGATAATCGGTAATGAATTGTTCTTTTCAGATAGATATGAAAGCCTGATGAAGGCAATGAATAAGTTTGAAATCAAGGTAAGACGGAATGAAATCTATGACGAAGTATCAGCAATAGTGAAGATGAACACAATGTTTTCGCAGAACCAGATCATCGTACACACTGATTGCGTCGAGACTGATGTTCAATTGCGGGGTTGGAAGTATGGTGAGAAGACCCAGAAACCAGCGCCGGGGTATCCGATGGCCAGGGTAATGACTCAGATCGTAAGTGATTTACGGTTTCATGGCAAGGCGGAAGCACCAAGGATGCCGAAACAGTACTCTTTTGGCAAGAGAGTGATAAGGGAGACGTTGAGGGGAGAGCGAACAGCTTCGGTAGTCCCGACGATTATTGATCGTGCGAGAAAAATGTATGAATATTTGACACGTTGATAAAACTTTATTATATTGAGGATATTATGGCGACACAATGCCCGGTTTGCAAAGGTAAGAAGTACATTGACAGTATTAACTTTCTCAAGGCTAAAAAAGAGAAAGTCCTCTGTACGGGTTGTAACGGTTACGGCGAAATCCAAGAAAAACAAACTGAAGGAATAAGGGCGAGTAGGGTTATCGCTGAGACTTATTTCTTTGAAGATTTGAGTGAAGGCAAGGCCAAGGCTACGCTTGAAATCAGAGTTAGACCTGTTATGGATGAATTCAACAGGCCTGCTTATACCGCTCCTACTGAGTTTGGATTGAAGCCAAAAGCCAGATATTTCCTTGAAATAGTCAGGATGAATACTAAGATCCAGTATCGCAAGCAAGGGATTATGGCGAGGCTTCTCAATTACGCTTTGATGGACCCGAAGATCGAATTTGCGGTCAGTAATTGGGATGATTCAACGTCAGATGGCAGGAATTTTTTGTTGAGTCATGGCTTCAGGCAATCCGGAAGAGACCTTTTATGGAGGCGTGATGAACATTCCGAAGATCGAGGAGATTTACCTTCAGGGGAAAAATAGCCTGAAGGAATTAGTAGTAGAGGTCGAGGTTGTTGCTGTCTTGGTGGATGCGTACTTAACCAAGGTTCCAAACGAGAGCCGGACAACTAAAATGGCATTGAAAGCTATGAGATTCCATGATGCAATGAAAGATATGCTTGTTGCCGAAGCCAAGGCAGTGTCCGAAGAAGCCGAGAAAAGAACCAAGAGAGTATTTCAATCAGAAAGCGAGGATTCTAATGATTTGTCCGTTCGATAGAGTGATTGTGATTCGAGAAGCAGCAGAAGAAAAGACGGCGGGAGGGATTTACCTTCCTGATAAGGCAAAGAAGAAGAATCAGCCTTTCCGGGGGAAGGTCTATTCCTGCGGGGCTGAGTGCAAGTACGTTAAGCAGGGTGATGTTGTGATGTTTGATTCCGAGAAGAGTTTTACCGACACAATCGCCGGCGAAGAATACGTTTTCATGAAAGAGGAAGCTGTTTTAGTAATAATGAACCGATAGTTTCAAACCTTAACCAGGAGCAGGTATGTCAAAAGGTAAGAAGTCGGGGAAACCTCCGATGTCACCGAACAAGATGAAGGCGATGAAGGCAGGAGTAGTCAAAAAAGGCAAAGCTTGTTGAACCCAAGCCTTTTAATTTTTACAACAGTGAACAGTCGGTATGATGTCTATGCCGAACTGTTCACGTTTTGTTGTAAGAGAGCGTATCCTGAGTACGAAGTATTGGTAGCTCCAATTAAGGAAACGAAAATACCGTATTATTCTGCCTGCGTAAGATTTTTGATTCGCCCTAGTATTTTGGAGTGCGATACATATATTACCGATGTTGATATGATGATTTGTCCAGAGTCAGTGGATATTCAACATTTCCATCGAGCAGAGATAGAGAAGACAGGGCTTTGCTATAGCAACTCACCAAGATGGAGAGAACCTCATGGAGAGAACAGGTTGACAGGTCTTCATTATGTTACGAATAATTGGTGGGAAGTAACTCAAGAACAGCGTAACATTGAATTTGCCAAGCTAGAGAAGGGCGAAATAGGCCATGTAAAATGTGATGATGAAATGATGCTGATGCGGATAGTGAAGAATTCCGGCCTCCCGGTGGCGAAGTATGGTCCTCTTCTTAATCGTCATCATGGTATTCACCTTGGTACTGTCCGGGACTATGCCAATGATACTGTTCAGAAGAGAAGGTCAGCATTGCAGCAGAGAATAGATAAGAATCGAGCAAAATACTGGTGTGATTTGATTGACACCGATGATTATAAAAAGCTATTTGCGGAGATTAAAAAGCAGGACAAGCAGGCGACCTGGGAACTGAATGAGCTTGAAAAGTTTTGTAGAGGAAGGGCAAAGTGATTCACATAGTAATAGCTGGAGTTTATCCGGTCGGATATGCAATAGGGTCCGCTGTGGCCCAGAATTGCAATCCAAAGGTATATGCTGTAAGCTGTGAAGCACTGGTTAATGCTGTAGATACCCATGACAAAGACGTTTTAATCTGGTTTAGGAAGGAAAAAACAGGCGCTGCTCAGAATTATTGGCAATTAATTAAGCAGTACGTTCTTCCGCAGGCCAGGGATGAGGACATTATTGCTTTCCTTGATGGAGACGATAGGCTAATTTCAACTACTGCCCTTGAGCCTGTGTTGAAGGCGTATCAGGACCGGGAAGTAATGATAACCCACGGAAGCTATCGAAAGAAGTCAGGGAATGTCTATAGATTTGGCGGGGGATATCGGTCGAAGGATGTATTTAGGGAAGCTATTTGGAGAGCGACACACCTTAAGACTGTCAGGGTGAAGCTTTGGAAGCACCTGGAAGAAGGCTGCATGAAGGGGCAAGGTGGAAGCTGGTTGCATGTTTGCAGCGATTTGGCGATGATGTTTCCTTTATTGGAGATGGCTGGTCATGACAGGATACGGTATATCCAGCAGGAAATCTATGAGTATAACGACGAGAATCCGAATAATGACCATAAAATAAATGGGGCAGAGCAAGCGTTGACTGAGACATGGTTGAGACAGAGGCCAAAGTATCAAAGATTGGAGACCGTATAATGGTTACCGTAAAATACGAGGGGCGAACTGGTAACCGGATGTTTCAGTACGTCATTGCTCGTTTGGTAGCGTTGCATAGCGGATTAAAGCTTGGCACGGAGTGGCCAGAGAACGATTTTATTGAAGCTACAAAGCCTAGGGATGGGATTATATGTGAGAGTCAGCAGTCAATTGTAACGGATATGAAATCTACGGGAGACCACAATTTAGGTATCGGTCGATGGCACCTTCAAGGATATTTTCAGGATGCGGAATTGTATAACAGGCACCGGGAGGAGATAAAGGGTTTCTTCAAACTTCCCGAATTCATAAAAAACACCGAAGATTTGGTCGTTCACTTGAGACTTGCAGACTATTGGTGTGATAGGGTAAAGAGCGTTATCAATCCTCTGGCGATAATCAAGGCGATTAAGTCTATCCCTCACCGGCAGTTGTTCATAGTGGTAGAAGACCATCCAACCAACAAGAAGTATCTCAGGGTATTCGAGGGCTATTGTCCTCAGTATATTTCGGATACTCCAAAGGAAGATTTTCACTTTATAAGGTCATTCGACAAGATTATTTGCGCGAATTCGAGTTTCTCATGGTGGGCAGCGTTTCTAAGCGATGCAAGAAAGATCGTGACCTTTGATCCGTGGTATGCTAATCAAGGCCCGAAGCTATCAAATATGGTTGGAGCAACGGTAATGCCGGGAGGATTCATAAGGGACCGTCAGTTAGAAGCATTAAATTGGGATGATTACTGGAAGAAAGACCCGAGAACATATTGCTGTATGAGGGAAAAGTGATAAGCATAGCGATACCGTTTCACGGAGATAGGTTCAATTGGACAATGAAGACTATAACCAATTGTCATAAACTGTCATACGTGAGCGAGATTGTTATTTGTATTGAGCCCGGGAGCGAATCAGCGGAGAAACTGAAAAGAGAATGCCGGTTATATCGGAAGGTAAAATTGTTTTTCAATGAGAAAAGACTATTTGTATTCAGGAACAAGATAAATGCCGTAGAGAAGTGTGAGTGTGAATGGGTGGCTTTGATTGACAGCGACAATCTGATAAATGCTGCATATTTGGGAGGATTTATTAACGAGAAGAAGAATCCAATGTGCATTTATCATCCTTCGGTAGCTCACCCGAAAATGGATTTTTCAGAATTTATAGGGGTGGATATCGGGTACAATTATGCTGCGGAGCACCTGGGCCTCTTGAATTTCAATAAGCTTTTCAACAACATGAACTATGTGTTTCATCGGAAGACCTGGTTAAAGGCGCTTGATAGGGCAATACTGGCCGAGTATGATCCTTTGGCTGCTGACAGCGCCTTTATAAATTACCAATGTCTAAAGGCTGGTATGGTGATTAAAGTACTGTTTGCCATGACGTATGTTCATAATGTTCACCGGGGAAGCACTTATTTGCAGAATCAAGAGGATGGAGTCAGGGAATACCAGAAGATCATCAAGGCAATGAAAGAAGACGTTCACCCAGGCCAGAAGATCGAGCTTGGAAATGGTTTGAACTGGTCAGGGTATGGGGTGTCACAACGGCCGGCGGCAAGCGGAATAGTCAAGGAAGGGTTGATAACTGACTGATGAAAACAACAAAGAAACACTTTGAGCTATTTATTAAAGAGTGTAAGTATTGGATAAATAAGTTTGGTCTTCGGGGATGGTGTATTGACTATACCAATGAGAGACTTGTTGATGGAAATAAGGCTGATGTAAGCTGGAAAATGATTTCAAGAGTAGCAAGGATAAATCTTGAGCCAATATGGGGAGATAAAGATGAGATTTATAAAGTAATAACTGATAAAATGATAAGGCAGACTGCTTTTCATGAGGTTTGTGAATTATTACTTGGAAGATTAGGAATGATGGCTGATGGTAAAATTGCAAATACAAAAGACGCGACAGAAGAAGAAACGCACAATATTATCAGGACTCTTGAGAATACTATGTTTGAAGATTCGCTTAAAATAATGTAGTGGATTGACAAAGATTGAGGGAATTATGATTTCAGTAGCTATCCCAACACATCAAGACAGAATTAAATGGTATATCCATATCATCAAAAAGCTTTATGATGTTGTGGATGAATTCATTGTTTTGGAAGACAATCCACCCGATTTGATCTTTAATAATGCCGACGAAGTGTTGAAACAGTACCCGAAAGTAAGACATTTGAGAACGAAAGAACATTACGGACCTTTTAAAAATAAATTACAGACTGTTTTATATTGCAAAAGCGAATACGTTGCTATTCTTGATAGTGATAATGAATTTGGTGTAAAGTACATTGAGGCATTTAAGAAGGCGGCGCTTCAAACAATGAAAGGCAATTCGATTTATTGTCCAGTAAAAGCATTGCCAAGATTTGATTTTTCAAAATACAAGGGACAAATTTTTATTAATGGTAATGCTGGTCACTTTATGGAAGATGGTCCTTTTCAAGTTTTGATGAATACTGGAAATTATGTGGTAAGGAAAAAGACTTATCTCAATATCCTCAATCCTTTGTGGGATGAAAAGATTCCGCATTGTTGTGATGTTATCTATGCGAATTATCATCTTTTGAAAGCTGGAGCTACAATGTGCGTTGTTGATGGAATGAAGTACGGCCATTTGGATCATCCCGGATCTACGTACAGGCAGAATGTTGAGAAAGAACCCAACGAAACATTAAAATGGCAAAACATGGTGAGGACACTTAAATGAATAGCATTGATTGTGTGTATCAAAGATTAGGGATAAATGAAGAGTCTCATTTAGGCGGGAACAATATAACTGTCGAGGGTGATCCGGCAGGTTTTATGCCAAATGTTTGGGGATGGATAATAAGAGAATATGGTATTAAAACTATTTTGGATGTAGGATGCGGCAATGGCAGGCAGGTTAATTATTTTAATTCTATAGGAATGTTCACTGTCGGTTTAGAAGGATTAAGTGACAATGTAAGCGAGTGTTTGGGTAAAGGTCTTATTTGTATTAAAAAAGATATTACTACTTTGCCAATTTTAAGATTAAATAATATTGATCTTGTAAATTGTATTGAAGTTGCAGAGCATATCGAGGAGAAGTTTGTTGATAATTTTATAGGAACGATAACGGTAGGAAGAATTTTGTGTTTAACTGCTGCACCTCCTGAACAGACAATAGGATATCATCATGTTAATTTAAAAACGAATGAGTATTGGATTGAAAAAATTGAGAAGGTTGGGTATAGTTATTTAAAAGATGAAACAAAAATTTTGAAAGATTTTAAGGAAGGTTGGTTTTATAAGTCTGGCATGTTATTTAAAAAAGTAGGGTTATGAAATGAATGCTATTATCTGTTTTGGTACTCCAAATTGCATAGATGATATCAAGTATCTATGCGGAGCATTGCGCGGTCCTGGCCAGTGGAAGGGCGATATCATAACCATCCTGGTGAATAGTCAGCCATATTGTCAGGAAGGAGTAGAACTGCATAATAAAGGGATGAAGGTAATTTATAAAAGAAGTAACGATCATCCTTACCTAGGAAAGTATTTCATCTATGATAAAGATTTTAAAATGTACGATCAATTGCTTTACCTTGACCTTGATTTCCTTGTATTATTGAATGTGAATGGTCTTTTTGAAAAGTATACCGAAGAGGATATGTATTGGGATAAAACACCATTTAATCTTGATGTAGGACTGAAAAAAGAGTGGCTAGATAAACAAAGAATAGACAGTACAAGAAAGATATTCCAGGCAGCGGCAATCCTTTTTAAAACTGGAATCATTGAAGATTGTACGTCAAGAGAACTATTTGACCTTACCAGAAGCCTCCACGATGTCAATATTCATAATCCGGAACAGGCAAAAGGTTGGAGCGATGAACCGATTCAGAATATTTATTGGGAACGATACACGAAGTCTAAAAATGAAATAAGAGATGGTCATATCTGTTTTGTTGGCTGTCGTCAGCCTGGAACGATACTGGCGCATACAACCAATTGGCACAAGCCTTGGCAGTCTCCGGATTATAAAGGATATTTTAAACAGGCTATGGAGGCGTATAATAAACTGTGAGAAATACTCTTCTTATCATCCCTCCTGGAAGCTTCTTTGAGAATCAGAAGCCTTTTCCTTATTTGGGAATCTTGGTAGTAGCGAGATTCCTGAAAAATATTGGAGAGAAGTTTTCGGTATTAGATTTAAGTGGAAGCACTAGGGAATGCACTATTCCTTCAGGGTATACTCATTACGGTATTACCTGTTTAACCCCAAATATGCCAAGGATAGCGGAGATTTGCAGGACAATACGTGCGGGAGACCCAAAGGCAAAGATCATCCTTGGCGGTCCTCATGTTACAGTAACAGGTTTGGCAAAGTCAGAAAGAAGCCGGAAAGATTGGAAAGACCTTTGCGATATATCCGATACCCAGGTGGTAGGTAACGGGATATGCAACATATTCCAAGAAGGTACTATTTACAACGATAATCCGGTTATCGGAAATCATATACCACTTAGAGAAGCGATAAATCTAGGCGAATACAATTACGATATAGACGGAATGAAGGCTACGTCGATTATTGCGCAATCCGGTTGCCCGTTTAGCTGTAATTTCTGTTCCGGTCGTGGAGTAAAGTCGTATAAATCTTCGGCAAGACGCTCTACGGGTTCAATAATGGAAGAGATTCTAGGATTGTACCGTAACGGGTACCGAGGGTTTATGTTCTATGATGACGAAATTAACGTCAACAAGCCTGCTTTCATAGAACTTCTTGAGGCTTTGATAGAATTCCAGAATAAGATGGGAGAAAAACTTGCCTTGAGAGGCTTCAGTAGGGCTGATCTTCTTACTTATGAGGAAGCATACCTTATGAAACAGGCTGGCTTCCATTGGCTTCTGGTGGGGTTTGAGAGCGGTTCTAATGAGATGTTAAAGGCTATGAACAAAGGGGTAACGGTAGAGCAAAACACTAGAGCTATTGAAATAGCGCGATCGGCAGGACTCAAGGTAAAGGCTTTGATGAGTATCGGACATCCTGGGGAATGCGCCAGGACGATAAAAGAAACAAAGGAATGGTTAAGGAAGGTAAGGCCAGACGATTTTGATGTAACCATTGTCTCTATTTATCCGGGTACTCCTTATTACGAGGATTCGGTAATAAGAGATGGAGAATACTGCTATGTTTCACCAGAAGGTAAAAAGCTTTATTCAAAGCATATTGATTTTATCAAAGAAGAGAGCAACTATAAATGCAAGCCCGGAGAATCAAAATACAATTGTCACGTTTGGACTGAATTTATGACATCTCAAGAACTTGTGGATGCAAGAAATAGTATTGAAAAGGAATTTCGACCAAACTTTGTAGTGGATAAAAGATTCCAAGCTTTGATACCGAATAATTACCCCCCTCACCATAGGGGACCACTAATAGAGGATTATGCTTTTGAGTACTTCACAAAGAATCCGGTTCAATCAAAATACACATATCTTCCTATTTTCTGGACAGGATGGTTTGTAAAGAACAATTATGGGAAGGGGCCGGATCAGCATTTAATTCAAGAATATGTCGATAAGCTTCCGAAAGATAGGAAATATTGGACGATAGTTCAAAACGATGATGGACTATTCGTGAAAAATTTTGAGTGCAAGATTTTTAGTTGCGCTTCGATAGGTGATTATGCTATTCCGGTATTATGCAATAGGCATAATCCGGTAAATATTCCTAGACTTCCTTATACCATGTTCTTTGCTGGAAATTTAAAGACACATCCTATAAGGATGGAAATGGTAAGGGGATTGATGGGGGACCGTAACGCGACCATAGCGAAGACTCTTGAGTATAATAGATTTATTCAATTAATGTGTCGATCCACTTTCGCGCTTTGCCCGAGAGGATACGGGAATACTTCTTTTAGGATGTATGAGGCTATGGGACTTGGAGCGATACCTATTTATATTTCAGATATTCATTGGCTTCCTTTTCCGGATAAGATTGATTGGAACAAGTGTTCCGTCTTGGTGAAGCCCGATGAAATAGATAAGATATCAAAAACAATACGGGCCATTAAACCGAATCGAATAAGAGAAATGCAGGATTATATCAAAGAAATAAACGACAAGTATTTTACTTTTGAAGGTACTTGTCGAGAGATAGCAAACATTGTCAAGGGTATGAAATGAAATCACGTAATGAATTAGGGACGCTGTTGAATGAGCTTGGTCTTTTCGGGAATGCTGTCGAGATCGGAGTAGATCAAGGGTGTTACGCCGGGGAGATTCTTCGGAGATGGAAAGGGCGTCTATATTTCATGGTTGATCCTTGGCAACGGTATCCTGAGTACCATGATCTGTATGAAAGAGACCAACCGATGATGGATGCAATTTATAAAAATGTGGTTGATGGATGTAAAAAAGACCCAAGGGTAGTCATTCTAAGAGGTTTCAGTGTTCCGGTTGGAAAATTGTTTCCTGATGGGTATTTCGACTCTGGTTATATTGATGCAAACCATGAATATCCTTCAGTTAATGAAGATATTCATACCTGGTGGCCAAAAATTAAAAGTGGTGGAGTATTATCAGGACATGATTACAAACAAGGGATGGGTGTAATTCAAGCAGTTGATGAATTTGTTTATGAAAATGACCTTAAGCTTAATCTTACCGAAGAAGACTATGCAAGCTGGTGGATAATTAAACCATGAGCATAAATGTAATAACGGCGGTTTGTAATAGCATCGGAGCAAAACATACGGCGGCATTGTTTGGTGCTTTACGTTCTATTGGTAGGTGGGAAGGTGATATTCTTCTTTTTGCGATAGATATGAGTAATGAAGAAGTCGATTATTTTGAAAAAAGAGGGATAAAGGTTTACACTATAGTAAAGTATTATCCGTGGAACAATAAATACAAGTTGAATGTTTTTCTTTCATTGGTAAGGATTTGGGATAAGGTTTTATATCTTGATGCCGACCATGTAATAAAGGGAGACATAAATACTGTTTTTGAAAACAATGAAGGAACGTGTTTTATAAGTGAGAATAAACCTTTATGGCAGCAGATTTTTAATGAATACAGCATAGAGTTATTTGGTAATTTGCCTAGTATTTGCAATATGGGTGCTGATTCTTTTTGCGCTGGAACGATTCTATTTGATTCAGAAATAGTAAAGCATAACGACCAGACAAAACATGAAATATTAAATATTTGCCAGTATATTCCTCTGGAAAAAGTCTATAATGACCAACCTCTTTTGAATGTTTATTTCTGTGAAAAGTGGAATAATCTTAAAGGGGTTTCATTAGTGAATGATGCTCCTGATTCTGTGGCTTTGCATACTACTCATTGGCACGCACCATGGAGTCCTGCTACTACGTATCATAGCGAATATCTTAGTGGGCTTAGATTTTTTGAGGACATGAAATGATTCAGCCTTCTCAAGTGCTTGAAAACACCATAAGGATAATCAATCAGGCAATGAATTACGCCGGGATGCGGTATTGGTTATGCTTTGGAGGTCTTTGGGGGCTTGTTCAGAATAACGGGATAGTTCCTGATGGCGATCTGGATTTATGCACTTATTACGGCCAGGACCATGAAAGAATAGTAAGATCGTTTATGATGGGACCGGGAAGGTATAAGGCTTCTCACATAATGACCGACGAAAGTGGTAGTAAGGCGCTTCATATTGGATTTCATAGTGAAGCAGGATTTCCTCACCTGTGTCTTTCTTTTTGGGTTCTTCATCGGGATAAGCGTTATTACTGTCACGATCAGCACAAAGACCTAAACGGCACTGTACCAGCTTCCGGGTACTATTTCAGGGGTCTGCCGGCGTATGCGGTAGAAGATAACGAGGATAACTTCAGGCTTGTAGAATGGCCTGGAATCAATCAAACAGCACAAATAAGGGTCCCAAGGTTTCCCGGAGTGGTACTTGACCATCTTTATCCTGATTGGCCGTATAGAAAGCAGCGGTACGAGGTTAAAACAGGGAAAATCAATGAAGAAAAAATGGCGAGTTATCATAAAGGTGGCGCTTATTCTCCTTACAGTATTCATGTTAATAGGCTTTCAGATTTCAATAATGATCGTCTTATTGATGAAGAGTTAAGAAAGTCAAAGATTGAATGGCAGAAAAAAATTAAGGCGGTTAAATAAGTATGTTGAATTTTACATTTTTAATGTATATTATTAATACTGCTTGGGATCGTGAATGCACCCGAAGGCGTTAAGCCATTAGTTTTAAAGCTTGACGCCTTTTTTATTTGGAGAAAAATGAAAACTGTAAAATGCAAGAACACTTACCTGGTCGAGGGGAAAGAAGTTGAATGTAATAGGATTCTTGCGGTTTTGACAGATTTTCAGATTGATCTTTTAAAAATTGATCCCGAAGGCGGTCCAATACTACGGTGTCCGAAGTGTCATTCGGACCAAAGGTGGATAAAGATATCCTCAGTTGATGGTAAGATTATTTTTGAGTCTCTAAGCGGTCATCAAGATTTTAAAGAAGACCTTAAATGTGATGAATTCATAATCTGCAAACAGGTTGGATAATGGCTGTTTACAAAACAAGAAAGCTTGTAGTATTTGACGAACCGAAATATATTCGGAATCGTTGGTTACTGGATATGTTCAATCGTTACGAAGAATATTATCGTAATGAGATTCAGAGAATGATTACCAACCAAAGAATGTATTGGGGGATAAACTTCGGTCAGTGGCCTGCTTATGCGGTAGAAAAATTAATTGCTCAGGGTCGAAAACCGCCTACTTTCAATATTCTTGCTTCTAAGATAGAGAAACAGATTGGAAGTTATCTTTCAAATGGATTCGATTTGAAGTTTGAAACAAGGAACGGGAAAGAGTCTCATTGGGCGCTTTCTCTAATGGATATGCTTACTTCCGATAAGAATATTTGTGATTGGGAGTCTTCTGAAATAATTTGCCTTAGAGATATGCACTGCATGGTAGGGTATGAACGAATGTTTGTTTCGGATAAGAATGATGCAGATTTCGGTAATATAGGATACGAGGCTTTGCCACCTACTCACATATTCATTGATCCGGGATGGAAGACAGTCTATGCTAACGACATAAAAAATTATTTTGAGTATGGAGATTATACCGTTGCAGAGATAACAGATATGTTTCCAAAGATGGCCGACAAACTTAAGGAAATGCGTTTACGTGAAGAATTAGACGGTATGGACTACGGCGAATTTGTTGGAGGCCCTCAGAAATATCGTGATTCCGACCAAA